>Ga0302319_10026787_pt1 | contig 10142 bp, 7 predicted proteins | sample Bog_T0_2_FD_203319 | JGI IMG/M metagenome (GOLD analysis project Ga0302319, IMG submission 203319) | Peat permafrost microbial communities from Stordalen Mire near Abisko, Sweden - Bog_T0_2 | ecosystem: Environmental > Terrestrial > Soil > Wetlands > Peat | place: Sweden: Abisko, Stordalen Mire...
CACCAGCGCCACACCCACGAGTACCGGTAGAGAGAACCTGCGCCGTGGTTTCGTGGCGCTGGACCTTGGCGATTCCGTTCTCACGGCAGCCACATTCAACTCACGGTCGGCGGCCCGGTTCGGACGTCAGCCCCCACCATCGCATCCCGTTCATGCATCGGCCATCCCCACGACGTCGACGATCCCCGTGCCGCCGAGCGATCCGGCGAAGGTGGTGTTGCCGAAGCTGAACACCCCTCCGTCGCGGGCCACGAACTGGTAGCCGCCGGGGGCCGGCGAACCGCTGCCTGTGCACACGCCGCCCCTTCCGACCGTGGTGACATCGGGCGAGACCACCATGGCCCGGATCGGCTGGTCCAGCCGGAGACAGCCGGTCGAGCCGTGGTACGGCGCGCTGAATGCGAAGATGCCACCGTCGGATGCCACCTCGTAGTACCCACCCTCAGGAGTGGTGGCCATGCCCACCACGGGCTGGTTGAGACGACGTCCCCCCATCGACCCGTGGAAGCCGGCGCCGGGGCCGAAGGCGAAGATGCCACCGTCGGATGCCACCTCGTAGTACCCACCCTCAGGAGTGGTGGCCATGCCCACCACGGGTGCATCGAGGTGCCGACCGCCCATGGATCCGAAGAAGTGGGCATCGCCAAAGGCGAAGATGCCTCCGTCGGAGGCCACGAGCCAGTATCCCTGGCAGTCCGGGGTGGCGGTGATGCCGACGATCGGCGCCGCCAGGGTGACACCGGCACCGGCCGGTGAGCCGTCGTTGGTCGCCGAGCCGAACGGGTAGATCTGCCCGTCGGAGCCGGCGAGCCAATATCCCCCCGTACCCCCGACCACCCCTTGGCACGACGCCGCCACGGTGAACGCCTGGGGTGGGCCGTCCGCCGCGGCGAAGGTGGCGCCGATGCCGACGTGGGCGGTCAGGGTGCAGGTGCCCACGCCCACGTACGTCACCGTGGCGCCGTGCACCGAACAGACCGCCGGCGCGTCGGTGGTCACCGAGGTGAGGCCGTCCCCGGTCGTGATGACGGACGGGGTGAAGGTGCCACCCACTCTCCCCGAGGACGGCAGGTTGCTGATGACGGGCGGGCTCGGCGTGGCCAGGGTCACCTTCTCGACGACGTTGTTGGCGGAGTCGCCGATGTAGACGTCGCCTGACGGGTCCACCGCCACCCCGACGGGCTGGTCCAGGGGCGAGGCCGTGGCCGGGCCGGGGGTCGGGGCGCCGGCCCGTCCGGTTCCGGCGACGATCGACAGCGTGCCGGACGGGGTGACCCGCTCGACCACGTTGGCGCCGAAGTCGGCGATGTAGACATCATCCGACGAGTCGACGGCAACGAAGGCGGGGCCGCCCAGGGGCGAGGCCGTGGCCGGCCCCGGCGTCGGGGTGCCGACCCGGCCGGTCCCGGCGACGATCGACAGCGTGCCCGACGGGGTGACTCTCTCCACCACGTTGTTGCCGAAATCACCGATGTAGACGTCGCCCGACGAGTCGACGGCGACACCGCCGGGATAGTTCAGATCCGAGGCATCGGCCGGCCCGGGGGTCGGGGCGCCGGCCCGTCCGGTGCCGGCAAGGATCGACAGCGTGCCCGACGGGGTGACCTTCTCGACGACGTCGTTTCCGCTGTCGGTGATGTAGAGGTTGCCCGAGTCATCGAGGGCGATCTGGTTGACGCTGTCCAGGTCCGACGCGGTGGCCGGGCCGGGGGTCGGGGCGCCGGCCCGTCCGGTGCCGGCGAAGATCGACAGCGTGCCCGACGGGGTGACCTTCTCGATGACGTTGTTTCCACTGTCGGCGATGTAGCCGGTGCCCGACGAGTCGAAGACGATGGCTCCGGGACCGTTGAGGTCCGACGCGGTGGCCGGGCCGGGGGTCGGGGCGCCGGACCGTCCGGTCCCGGCGAAGAGCGACAGCGTGCCCGTCGGGGCAATCTTCTCGACGACGTTGTTGCCGCTGTCGACGAGGTAGACGTCGCCCGACGAGTCGAAGGCGATGCCGTTGGGGACGTCCAGATCCGACGCCGTGGCCGGGCCGGGGGTCGGGGCGCCGGCCCGTCCGGTGCCGGCGACGATCGACAGGGTCGGTCCTCCCGCCCCCGACGCAGCCGACACAGCGGCCGGCCCGACGACTGTTGCCATCGTCGTTCCGACCAGTGCCATGACCCCGACCGCGACGTGGTGGACGATCCGAGACCGGTGCCTGCGGACCGCGGCTGTCACGGCGCACGGTCCAGTTGGCGTGGCCGGGGTGACCGGATGCCGCCCGAGTGTTTGCCGACGGAACTCCTGCATCCATGCGCCTCCTGCCCAGGCTGTGCACGTTGTGCGTTTATGACACCACTAAAAGTGAGATATTACACACGAGCTGCCCTCCCATCGGCCCATCCGACCGGACGCCACCACTCGTCGGTGGGACCACGATTCGAACCGATCCCCGCCATGGACAGGCACGCGTCGGAGGCTGGCCTCCTGATCGGTGTGCGCCGGATGCACCTCCCGCCGGCCGCTCGGACGCCCGGTGGCTGGCGCTACCGTCGCGGCATGGGTCGCCGCGGCTGGGCTCTGGTCGTGATCGGCGTCTCGGGCCTGCTGGCCACCGCCTGCGGGACGACGCTCGCGACTCCGGCGGCACCTCGCACCGGACCGGCCACCGACGGCATCCGACTGGAGTTGGCCACGGGCACCGCCAGCCCCGGTCAGGTGGTCACCAGCCGGCTCTTGGGGAGTCGCCTCGCCGACCGAAGGAGCTCCGGTTTGGTCGAGGTCACCTGCGGAGCCAAGGACACCCGGGTCAGCCATCCCGTGCAGGGTGTGACCGGTGCGGCCACACCACCGACGGATCGGGCACCTGAGGACCAGCCGTTCGATCTCCCGGCCACCGCCGCCGTCCGCTTCACCGTCCCCCTGGTCAGCACCGGCGTCTGCGTCGTCGCCCGGCCCGTTCGGACCGGCGCCACGGTGGTGTACCCCCGGACGCCCCTCGACATCCACTGAGGCCAGGTCACCCCAGCTCGGCCCGGCGTCGCGCCAACTCCCGCTTCGCCGCCTCGTTGCCGGGCAGTTCGATGGCCCGGTCGAATGCCACCCGGGCCTCGTCAGGCCGACCGGAGCGCGCCAGCAGCTCAGCTCGGGCCGCGACACAGGGGAGATAGCAGCTGAGCTCCTCGATCCGGTCCAACTCGGCCAGCCCGGCGTCCGGGCCGCGGAGCTCCCCGATGGCCACGGCGCGGTTCAATCGCACGATCGGGGTGTCGTTGACCGCTACCAGCACGTCGTACCAGCTCACGATGGCAGCCCAGTTCGTTTCGTCCCACGTCGTGGCCAGGTCGTGACAGGCGGCGATGGCCGCTTGGACGACGTAGGCGTCCGGTCGGTCGGTCACGTGACGGAACGCCATTCCGAGCAGGGACAGGCCGGCTCCGATCTCGGCCTGGTCCCAGAGCCCGCGGTCCTGGTCGGCGAGCCGGACCACGTCGCCGTGGGCATCCAGCCTCGCCGGCATGCGTGCGTTGTGCAGACGCAGGAGTGCCTCCAGACCGGCGACAGGGACCTGGTCAGGCAGCAGCTCGCGGACCAGTCCGACCAGCCGGATCGCCTCGGAGGTGAGCTGCCGCCGCAGGGGGCTCTCGCCGCTGGTGGCGTGGTAGCCCTCGTTGAACAGCAGGTAGATGGTGGTCAGCACCCCTCTGATCCTCTGAGGGATCTCGTCGACCGAGGGCGTCCGGTAGGGGATGTGGGCCACGGCGATCTTGCGCTTGGCCCGGACGAGCCGCTTGGCCATGGTCGCCTCGTTGACGAGCAGGGCGCTCGCCACCTCGGCGGTGGTGAGACCGCACAGCGTCCGCAGGGCCAGCGCGGTCTGGGCCTCCGTCGGGAGCGCGGGATGGCAGCAGGTGAACAGGAGGCGGAGGAGGTCGTCACGCCGTTCGCGGTCGTCGGCCATGGGAGCGTCGACCGGCCCTCGATCCTCGAACGACGCGACCTCCTTGTCCGGGCGCCTCGACTCACGCCGGAGCAGATCGATGGCGCGGCGCCTCGCTGCCAGGGTGAGCCAGGCTCTGGGCTCAGGAGGTACCCCGTCGCGGGACCAGACGTCGAGGGCGCGGACGACGACATCCTGGAGGGCGTCCTCGGCCAGCTGTAGCGAGCCGGTCGTCCGGATCAACGACGCCAGGACGCGGGGCCACTCGTCCCGGACCAGCCGGGCGAGGGCCTCGCGCCCCTGGTCCGGCTCAGCTGCCGGAGGCACCGAGGTCGATGACCGGGCGGACCTCGACCTTGCTCGTCCAGGCCGCCGGGATCTGTGATGCCCACCGCACCGCCTCGTCGAGGTCGGCGCAGTCCATGAGGTAGAAGCCGGTGAGCACCTCCTTGGTCTCGGCGAACGGCCCGTCGGTTGTCACGACGTCACCACCCTTACCTCCCGTGACCTGCACGGTCGTCGCCGTCGAGGTCGGATAGAGCGCGGCACCGCCCCGCAGCACCGCGGCCGCCGTGGCCCCGAAGGCACCGTATTCACTCATCATCTGCTGCCGCTCCGGTGTGTCCACGGTGCTCCAGTCCGGGTCGTCCGGCTCGTAGATCAATGCGGCGTACTGTGGCATGCCTGCCTCCTGGTCTCTCCTGGTCAGCCCGGTGCTGATCCTGCCAACTGAACGAACGGCGAACGTCGGGATGGACACGACGGTGGCGCACATCGACAGGGCCTCCGGATCAGGACCGGAGCCTTCCTTCGTTCTCGAGACCCGGGTCACCGGTCCCACGGCCCAGGTCGAGCTGCCGGTCCATCTCGGCGGCCCGCTGCTCCTCGTACCGCATCCACAGCACCGCGCACGGGATCATGGCCAGGAACATGAGGGAGTCTCCCCCCACCCACATGATCGCCCCGCCCATGTGGAGGTCGGTGACCAGCGCCGGCCCCCACGTCCTGTGGAAGGCGGCGAGGGCGGGGAACAGCTCGTGTGAGGCCGACGCCAGGGTGAGCCCGGTGAAGGTGTCGACCGGGACGGCCAGGGCCAGGTAGATCAGCCGGAGCGGGGGCGACAGTGGATACCGGGAGGGTTCGATGGCGACCACATGCCGCCAGAAGAGGTAGCCGATGAGGAGGAAGAGGAGATGCTCCAGGTCGTTGAGCGCCGACGAGATGACGGCGCTGTTGTAGAAGCTGGTCAGGTGGGCGACGGGAATGAGGACGGCGTAGAGGACGAAGTCCACCACCGGATGGGCCACGACCTCGGCCACCTTGGATCCCAGGCCCGCATCGACCACGTGGTGCACCCTCCCCGTGGTGGCCCGCGTCAGCAGGTCCACCGGTGCACCCATGGCCAGCAGCGGTGCGGCGATCATGATCAGCATCAGGTGCTGGATCATGTGGACGTAGAAGAGCTGCACGTCGTAGACGCCGATGAAGGTGTCGACGGACACCAGCGCCACAGCCAGGCCGCCGAAGAAGGCGCCGGTGCGCCGGACCGACCACGGGTGCCCGGGGTGGCGGGTGCCGAACCGGTGGACCCCGACCGCGTACAGGACGCCGGCGGCGATCAGCAGGATCGACACGGGGTCGAAGGTGACCGACCCCAACCGGTGCACGTCCAGGGGGGCCAGGGCCTCAGCGGCCAGGGTGTGGATGGTCGGAGGGGCCGACGTCGACAGGGGATCCATGGCTCAGTCCCCGGGACGGTCGCGACACCGCTCCCTCACGGTCAGCGGCACCGGGGCTCCGGACCCGACCTCACCGTCGCCCACCCGGCCTCATGGCCGGACGTGGGCAGGGCGTCCTCGGCGGTCGTCGTCCACCACCGACCCACGGTCGCGCCCGAGGGGCGCAGCGTGGTCGTTCCCTCTGGGTGCAGCGAGGTCGCCCCCCGTGGGCGCCGAGAAGTGCCGGATCCGTGAGCTGTTCCAGATGACGAAGCACGACGACAGAGCCATGGCCGCGCCGGCGATGAGCGGGTCGAGCAGGCCGCAGGCGGCCAGGGGGATGGCCGCCACGTTGTAGGCGAAGGCCCAGGCCAGATTGGTCCGGATGGTCCGGATGGTCCGCTGGGCCAACTGGATGGCGGTGGCCACCACCACGAGGTCGTCCCGCACGATGATGAGGTCGGCCGCATTGATGGCCACGTCGGTACCCGAGCCGACGGCCAGGCCGAGGTCGGCGGCGGCCAGGGCGGGGGCATCGTTCACGCCGTCACCGACCATGGCCACGGAATGGCCCTCGCGCCGGAGCCGCTGGACTGCGTCGACCTTGGCCCCCGGGAGCGCGCCGGCGATCACGTCGTCCACCCCGATCGATGACGCCACCGCCCGGGCTGTCGGCTCATTGTCGCCGGTGACGAGCACGCAGTGCATGCCCAAATCCTGCAGGGTGCGCACCGCAGGGGCGGCTGAGGGACGGATCGAGTCGGCCAGGCCGATCACTCCGACCGCGACATCGTCCCGACCCACCACCACGACGGTCCGCCCGAGGCGCTCCCATCGGGCGACGGTCTCGGCCAGGTGGGTCGGCAGCGGTGCACGGCCCGAGGCGAACAGTGCCGGGCGTCCGATCGACACGCTCACGCCGTCCACCACGCCTCGAGCACCCAGACCGGTGAGGGCGACGAAGTCGTCCACTGCGGGCAACCGGCCACCATGCTGCGTCGCCCGTCGGACGACCGCCCGGGCCACCAGGTGCTCGGACGCCTGTTCCAACCCGCCGGCCCAGCGCAGCAGGGCGTCGGCCTCGATGCCGGACACGGTCTCGACGTCGGTGACCTCCATGTCCCCGGCCGTGACCGTGCCCGTCTTGTCGAGCAGCACGGTGTCGATGTGACAGGAGACCTCGAGGGCCTGGTAGCCCTTGAAGAAGATCCCCTGCCGAGCGCCGACGCCCGACGCCACGTGCAACGCCGCCGGTGTGGCCAGGCCCAGCGCGCACGGGCAGGCAATGATCAGCACGGACAGCGCGGCTCCGAACGCCTGCTCGGTCGATCCGCCGGCCAGGAGCCACCCGATCAGGGTGAGCACCGCGGCGGCCAGCACGCAGGGGACGAACACACCGGCGATGCGGTCGGCCAGTCGCTGGACCCCGGCCTTCTCGTTCTGGGCCTCCTCCACCAGGCGCACCATGTGGGCCAGCTGGGTGTCCTGGCCGATGCGTGAGACCTCGACCTCCAGGTACCCGCCCTCGGACACCGTGCCGCCGATCACGTGGTCGCCCACGGACACGTCGACCGGGACCGACTCGCCGGTCACCAGGCTCCGGTCGATCGTCGACTGGCCACCCACCACCGTTCCATCGGTGGCGACGGTCTCGCCCGGCCGGACAGCGAACCGGTCGCCGACACGGAGCCGGTCGACGGGCACCCGTTGCTCGGTTCCATCGGGTCCGAGCCTGGCCGCGTCCTTGGCCCCCACCGCGGCCAGCGAGCGCAGCGCATTGCCGGTGGACCGCCGGGTCGTGGCCTCGTAGTAGCGGCCGGCCAAAAGGAACAGGGTCACCCCGGCGGCCACATCGAGGTAGATGGCCCCGCCGGACCGATGGGCGATCACGGAGAAGATCGACTCCCCGGTGTGGCCGGTGTCCCGCCAGAACATGGCGTAGACGGACCAGGTCGTGGCCGAGATGATCCCCAGCGAGACCAGGGTGTCCATGGTGGTCGTGCCGTGGCGGGCGTTGCGGACCGCGGCCCGGTAGAAGGGCCACGCTCCCCACGTCACCACCGGCGCGGCCAGGGCCAGGAGTAGGACCTGCCACCCGGTGAAGCGCAGGGAGGGCACCAGCCAGAAGGCGATCGAGGTGTCGCACAGCGGCATGAACAAGAGCGCGGTGACCACCAGGCGCCGTCCGATCGATCGGACCCGACGGGTGTCGTCGGCGCCGGGGTCGTCCGCCGAATGGCGCCGGTCGGGAGCCCTGGCCGAGAACCCGATCGACTCCACTTCGTCGATCAGCTGCTGCGTCGTCGTGCCGGGGGGTGCGGTCACCCTGGCCCGTTCCGTGGCCAGGTTGACCTGGGCGTGCACGCCCTCGAGGCGGTTCAGCCGGCGTTCGATCCGGGCGCAGCAGGCACCACAGGTCATGCCCCCGATGAGCAGGACCGTCTCGACGGCACCCTCCTCGGTGCCACCCCCCCGGGACTCCCCGGGCGCAGGGGTGTGCGTGGTCCCCGCGTCGAGGGCTGGCGCCACATCGGTCACGCCGGTCAAGTTACTACGGGCGGCAAAAGGGCCATCCGGTGGCGGGCCGTCGACGACCGTGCCCTCCGCCGGCACCGACGCGGTCATCGGTGGGGACCCACCGGCCTACCGGCGGCCGCCGAAGATGCGCAGCAGGGCCAGGTAGACCATGGCGGAGGACAGCAGGAGCGAGAAGGCGGAGAACCACTCGGCGTCGGCACTGAGCTGGCTGGCCTGTGCCCGATAGGCGAAGTCGTAGTCGACGAACAGGTTCATCACGGCCAGGAACAGGTACAGGACGCCGAAGACGACCACGCCGCCCAGCCCCGTCGTGCCCCACCCGGTCAGGAAGGACACCGCCAGCACGGCCAGGAAGCCGAGGGAGGCGACCATGGTGGTCTGGATGAACCGGTGGCCGACGCGGACCAGGCCGGTGCGGTAGAGGAACCACACCCCGGTGACCACGGTCAGGGTCCCGACCACCGCCAACGTGACCACATGCTGGCCCTGGTTGGCGTAGAAGCGGGAGAGCACTCCGAGGACCGCGCCCTCGCTGACCGCGAACACGGGGGCCAGCATCTTGGCCCGCATGGGCCGGAAGGAGGCCCACAGCCCGGCGGCGAGGGCCACTAGCAGCAGGGGCCACACCAGTCCCAGGGGGAGATCGGCGGCGTAGGCCAGGCCACCGACGACCAGGGTCAGGGCACCGAGCAGTCCGGCCTTGTTGAAGGCGCCCTCGGCGGTGAACGTCCGGGTGGGGGCGGTGGGCGACGGCGGAGCGTCCAGCACGGCGGTCGAACCGCCCGGGCGGGCCGGTCCGTAGGCCTCGGTCATGCGCTGGTAGTTCGACGATGATCCGAGTGATCCCCGGCTGGCTGATGCCATGATGCGCCTCTCTTGTCTCGTGTGCACCCTGGTGGTGCACCGTGCCTCGGTTCCCACCGGGGCCTCCTCACTCCCCAGTCTGCCTGCTCAGACGGGTGGATCGGGTCGCGGCGCCCCCTTTTCCGAAGCGTGCCGGGTCAGATGGCCTCGATGCCGGGTCCTAGGCGGGGTCCAGAGGATCCCAGGCGTCCTGCGTGTACTCGACGATCCGCCCGAAGAGTGCCGTCGCCTCGATGAGATCGGGCGAGGCGGTCCTCGTGGGCCCGGCCAGTGACGCAGCCACACTGTCGGACAGGCCGGGGTCGACCTTGCGCAGGAGGGCGATGGCCACTCTCGCCGCTGCCCGCACCGGTCCCGGATCGAGGGTCCAGATGGTCTCGAAGCGCCGCTCGGAGTCGGGGGCGTCCGGCGGCGACGGAAGCTCCCAGCCGGCCACGCAGGCGGTGAAACCGGGCGCGTCACAGACGAGGGCCCACTCGCGGCGGACGGGCGAGTCGGCGGGCAGCGGCACCTCGGTGGGATGACCGGCGGGATGAGGGGCGGGATGGTCGGCGGGGGCCCGGCCGACCTCGAAGTCGGCGAAGACGACCGACTGCTCGGCGGTCCGGGCCAACTCCTGCCATCGGGCCTCCGACTGGCGGTAGAAACGGCCCTGCTGGAAGGCGCCGATCAGCACCGGTCGGCGGGCCTGCGCCAGGCACTCGTCTTCGATGGCCGTGGTGACCGCCCCCAGCGCCGGCTTCTTGAGGATGTGGGAGCGCAGAGGACCGTCACCGGACGCCAGTGCGGCGAAGAACGACCGGGCCGGTCGGGTGGCTGCCTCCCGGGCGGCGGCCACTGCGGCGGGAACCGACAGGCCGGTCTGCCGGAGACGGGCGACCTCGGCCACCAGGTCGACCTGGTCGGCGTGGTAGCGCCGGTGCGTACCGGGGCGGTGGTCGGCGGTGGGAAAGCCGTACCGGGCCTCCCAGGACCGGAGTGTGGCCGTCGCCACTCCGGAGCGACGGGCCAGTTCCCCGATGCTCAGCTGTGGTTCCCGGTCCATGGGCTCAAAATCACTCATGTTGCCTAGATTAGTGCATGACAATGCATCATTT
>Ga0302319_10026788_pt1 | contig 10142 bp, 10 predicted proteins | sample Bog_T0_2_FD_203319 | JGI IMG/M metagenome (GOLD analysis project Ga0302319, IMG submission 203319) | Peat permafrost microbial communities from Stordalen Mire near Abisko, Sweden - Bog_T0_2 | ecosystem: Environmental > Terrestrial > Soil > Wetlands > Peat | place: Sweden: Abisko, Stordalen Mire...
CCGAAGACCATTGCACCGGCCTTAGCCCGTTCTACCAGAACACCGACGCGACCGGCGACCCGTGGCGTGCGCTCGCCGACGCGTATCTCGACCGGGCGCCGTGCGCGCGGCAGGTGCCGCTGTCGAAGCGCGTTCAGTTCTCGGTGGACCTTGCCCGCGAGTACAAGGTCGATGGCGTCCTGTTCACCTACCTCAAGTTCTGCCCCTGCTACGGCATCACCAAGGGCAAGTTCATCAACGCGTTTCAGGACGCCGGCTTCCCCGTGCTGGAGCTGGGAACCGATTACTCGCAGGGCGACGTCGGTCAGATCAAGACCCGCGTCGAGGCATTCATCGAGGTTCTAACCGAGAAGGCGGAAGTCTGACATGTCGGACGGCATCACATACGACGACCAGGGGCTGAACCTGCTCGACCTGGGGCGTATCCGCGCCGGAACGCACACCGGTCCGATCCAGGCCAGCGAGGCGCTGGACGGCCAGCTTGCCTACATCGCGGCGACGCGGAAGGAGCACGGCTACTCGAAGGCGGTGGACCGGCTGTTCGATCTGGTGCTGAGCTACGTCAGCCGCGCGGAAGATGCATGGCGCCGCGGTGAGAACGTGATCTGGACCAGTGCCCCGCTGATGCCGGTGTATTGGGCCAACGGCGTCCTGCCAATCCCGCTCGGCGAGCTGGGCCGGCTCGGCTCCGCCGATGCGCTGTCGGTTGCCGAGGACTATTTCCAGCTTCCCAAGGAATCGTGCTCCATGGTTGGCTCGATCCTTGGCGAGTTCTACCTGCGCTCCGGGCGCACCCCGCCCCGCCTGGTGGTTTACAACGCACAGTGTGAGCCGCTGAACCTGGGTTGGGAGCTGCTGAAGGACGAAGGCTTCGATGTGTTTCGGGTCGAGGCGGTGAACCGCCCGAACACCGCCGATGACGACGAGCGCGTCGCGCAACTCCAGAGCTTCTTTATTGAAGAAGTGAAGCGTGTGTCGCTTTGGCTCTCCGGCAAGCCGATCGACGAAACTCGCCTGGCGGAGGAGATGAAGCGCGGGAACCGCGTCCTCGGCAAGATCCGTCGGATCCTCCGGCTGCGGTTGAAGAATCCGCTGTACATTCGCAGCCTGGCGACGATGTACGCGCTTGGGGGCCAGTCGCACTATTACGGCAACCCCGAGGAATACGAAGCGATCCAGGATCTGCTGATCGAGGAACTCGAAGCCTCCGCCGCTGCGCCGATCCCCCATGACCACATCGTCAAGCTGGCCTGGGTTGGCGGACGGGGGCAGGAGTTCGGTATCTACAAGACGATCGATGATTCCGGCGCCGCCGTCACGGGCTGGCACAGCGGCGAGGACTGGACGCGGGACTACCGCGAGGATCTGCCGCCGCTGGAAGCCTACGCCGACTACATCATCACGGCCCGTACCTTCGGCTCGGCGGTGCGGCAGCGCAAGCGCATCGAGGAATACCTGCCGGAGTTTGGCGCGAAGGGAATCCTGATGTACGGCTTCATCGGCTGCTCCTTCGGCAGCGTCCATCGCGAGATCCAGGCGGACTATTTCCGGCGGCTGGGCTACCCCAACATCTTCCTGGAGGGCTCGTTTCAGATCGGGCCGCCCACCGGACAGGCACTGACGCGTGTCCGGGCGTTCGTGGAGATGCTGTCACGGTAGCGCACGAAGAACGAGAGCCACGGCGACTGGCAGCCGCCAGGACCATGCGTCGTGCCCGCCGCCAACGGGTTGGCAGGTAACGGATAGCCGGGGCCGTCGATGTAACAAGACGCATCGACCGGCCCCTGCGAGCGGATCAGGCCGTAACCGGCGCGGGCTCCGGTGCCACCACTTTCTGGCGAATAAACGTTTTCAGGGCTTCCGGCGCACCGCTGCCGAAGGCCTCACCTTGGACCGAATACGAGTGGAGTCCGTTGACCCCGACGGGGATGTCACCCGTCAGTGTTGTGCGGTAGAGCACGCGCTCCACATCGAGGTGATCGATGTCCTGGGGTGCCAGATGCGCGGTCGCGCGATTGTCCCAAAAGGCGACGTTACCCGGGACCCAGCGAAAGCGCACCGTATAGGCAGGCCGCGTCAGGTGTTCGAAGAACAGTTCCAGCAGCCGGTCGCTCTCGCGCGGCGCAACGTCGAGGATATGGGAGGTGAAGCCCGGATTCACGAACAGGGCTCGCTCGCCGGTCTCGGGATGGACCCGAACGACCGGATGAACCGACACCAGCGGATTTGCGGCCAGGCGCTGGAGAAACGGATGCTGGGGATCGCGGATATAGCCGCGGGCATTGAAGCGATGCTCGGCCTTGAGCTGATCGGCAAGAGTGCGCAGCGGTTCAGAGAGCCCCTCATAGGCTGCCACCAGGTTTGTCCAGGTGGTATCGCCGCCGATCTCGGGCACTTCTACCGCACGCAGGACCGACGCCGCTGGGGGATTGACCGCGGCAGTGACGTCGGTATGCCACTGATTATCGTAGCTGTACTGGCGCCGGCCGGTCCGTTGCTCGTAGCGGCGCCGGTCGATCGGCAGAATTTGGGGGAACTCTGCAAAAGGCTCGTCCTCATGCGGGTGGGCGTACGTGACCTCGCCAAACCGGGAGGTGAAAGCGATCTGCTCCGCGTGGCCGATCGTCTGGCCGCGGAAAAAGAGAACCTTATACTTCAACAACGCAGCGCGGATTTCGGCGGTGGTACCGTCGCTGATCGTGGCGGCCAGATCCAGCCCGACGATATCGGCCCCGATATGCCCCGCCACGGGCCGGACGTCAATTTCGCTGAAACCATTCCGGTGAATGTCGTGTTGCGCGTCTGTCATACTCTTCTCCCGGGTTATTTGCCGATAATTTGATCGCCCCGCCCATCGCCGTTATCCGCCGATGGGCTCGGGTTCACCTTTCCATAGTATCCGCCCGTCAGTCACGACCCTGAGCCGGCTCGTCCAAATGTTGGCCGAGTTGGAACACCCGCGTTGACGTCGCCTCTGGCAACACAGCTCATATAGGACGACGACGCCGCGTGCTTACATCAGTACCACGTGACCATGTAGGGTCGGCACGGGGGTTGTCCAGGAGATTATCGGTCCGGGGCTTTTGCGTCCGAGGCGCTGTGTCGGCTCGCGTGGATCGGCGTGTCGCGAAGCGCGGGCGAGGGCCACGCGCGTCCGTCCGGCTGCGTAACCCGCGCAGATGTCGCAGCGGCGCACCTGCGCCTCCACGGTATGCGCGCGATCGTGGCTCAGGCAACGATCATTCTTCAACCCCAGGATCAAGGGCCGGGGTAGTTGGCGGGCAGGCATGTTTGTGCCAATGTTGGAATTGCGGCGTCGGGACGACGCTTCTTGCAAAAGACTATGTGGAAACGCGGTTTGCAAAAGCGCCGGCCCCGGTTCGCGGAGGTCACTGGAGACCGAGTCGACGGTGCGGGATTCCCGGATCATCGGCGCACGATATGAACGCTGTCCCTAGCCGAGCGAGGTAAGCCATGGCCCCTGCGTCAGCCTCTCGACCCGCGTCCGTCTCCCGATGGCCGTTCTCAAGCTTCGGGATCCAGGTGTTATCCGGTATGGTCTTCGGTCTCGTGTTGGGGCTGGTAGTGCGGGAGATCGGGCCGCAGGCCGACGGATCCGCCAATTGGCTGTCCCAAGCGCTCGCGATCATCGGCTCCACGTTCGTACAGTTGCTGCGGACCATCGTTCCCGCGCTGGTGTTTACCGCGATCGTCGCGTCGATTGCGAACCTGCGGCAGCTCGCCAACGCGGCGAAGCTGGTCTGGGACACGCTGCTCTGGTTCGCGGTCACGGCGCTGATCGCCGTGGTGATCGGTATCGTGCTGGGTCTCACAATCCAGCCCGGCCTGCACACGGAGGTCACCGCTGCCGCGGCCGCCGCGCCGCGGTCGTCGGGCGCGTGGCTGGATTTCTTGCGCGGTCTGATTCCTTCGAACGTTCTCGCGCTCGAAGCATCCACCAAGGTCTACGACAGTGGCACCGCCGAGATCAACGCCAAGACTGCGCTCAATTTCAACGTTCTTCAGCTCCTTGTGATCTCGATCGCGATCGGTACCGCTGCCTTGCAGGTGGGCGGCAAAGCGGATGTCTTCCTCGCCTTCAACCGCTCGGCGCTCGATATCGTCCGCAAGATCCTGTGGTGGGTCATCCGCCTGACGCCGCTCGGCACCGTCGGGCTGCTTGGCACGGCGGTCGGGCAATACGGGTGGGATGCGCTCGCCAAGCTCGGCGCATTCGCCGCGGCCGTGTATATCGGATTGGCGATCGTCTTGCTCATCGTCTATCCGGTGCTGCTCGCCCTGAACGGTCTCAACCCGTTGCGCTTCTTCGAAGGCGCGTGGCCGGCGATCCAACTCGCGTTCGTATCGCGGTCGTCGATCGGCACGCTGCCCGTGACACAGGCGGTGACCGAAGCCAATCTCGGGGTGCCGACGGAATATGCGGCGTTCGCCATTCCCCTGGGCGCGACGACCAAGATGGATGGCTGCGCCGCCATCTACCCGGCGATTTCCGCGATCTTCGTTGCCGAATTCTACGGCATCCCGCTGCATGCCACCGATTACGGCCTGATCGTGTTCGTCTCCGTGCTCGGTTCGGCCGCGACGGCCGGCGTGACCGGTGCCGTCGTCATGCTGACGCTGACGCTTTCGACGCTGGGACTGCCTTTGCAGGGCGCTGGTCTCCTGCTAGCGATCGATCCGATCCTTGACATGGGACGAACGGCCGTAAACGTCGCCGGCCAGGCCCTGATCCCGACAATTGTTGCCAAACGGCAGGGCATACTGGATCAGGCAGTGTACGACGAACGCGCGACAGGCGTGCAGTTCGGCGAGCCGGAAGCGGTGCCGGGACGGACCTGAGAGGACCAATCACGAGTTCACTTGCACTATGAGTTTTGGCTAAGATCGCGACTTTGAAGAGGATTTCGCGATGGCGATCGGTACCGTGAAATGGTTCAACGCGAGCAAAGGGTTTGGTTTCATTCGGCCTGAAAGCGGTGGCAAGGACGTATTCGTCCACATTACCGCTGTCCAGGCGGCCGGTCTTGAAGGCCTCAACGACGGCCAGCGGGTCAGCTACGAAGTGCAGCTACAGCGCGGCAAGGAGTCGGCCGGTAATCTCAAGCTGGCTTGATCGGCTGGTGGGCTGGCCCGCGTGGCGGCCTGCCTACCAGCCGCTCCAACGGACGCCGGGTGACAGATCTGCGGTACGCCGATTTTTGTTGGGCGCCCGCAGAAATGTCACTCGTCGAGCCGGCATGCCGACGGAGCGCGCCGCCTCGACGTCGCGGATCTCATCGCCGATTGCGATCGCCTCGCTGGGCTGAAACCCGCTGCGACGCAGCACGCGCCGCATCCGACCGGGTTTGCCGAAGAGGGGTGCGCCGCAGGCGAAGTGGTCGATCAGACCGCCGTTCATCGGCCCCAGCGTGTGCCGAACATTGCCTTCCGAATCGGAGCTCACCACTGCCAGCGTTACGCCACCCTCCTTCAGCCGGCGCAACGTTGCGGGCACACCGGGGAACAGCGTCGTGCGGTGCGCATCGCGTGTCTTCAGCCGGCGAATGTGTCGCGCGATCAGCGGCAGCTTCCATCGTGGCATGCCGAGATGTCGCAGGATCTCGCGCGCTCCAGCGGACCGAAGCGCCTCGATCTTTTCATGATCCAGCCGTTGGAACCCGAAGTGATCCGCGACGTCGTTGATCCCCGACCGGAACCAGGGAAAGGAATCCGTCAGCGTGCCATCGCAGTCGAACATGACGAGGCGATAAGGAGATAATGTCATCTTTGCCAAACCTCTGGCCATACCGCGGCTGGGTCTCAGGCGGCGACTATAGTCAATCTGCGGCCGGAAGAGAACCTCACGCCTCGTCCAAGTCACCACGCCGCCGCTGCCCAGGTCACCCACGGCTCCTTGGTCCGGCTTGCCGGCTTGTCGGAATGACCGACCAGGGCAAGCCCAGGTTCTGGATGGTCTCAACTGGTCATCACCTCTGCCCCCTCTGCCCGCGCCGACGCATCAGCCAGTCCGGCAGCAGCGCGACGCAGAACACTGCGGTCACCGCGAGGAACCCGTCCTGATAGGCGAACAGCTGCGTCTTCGGCACAAGCATGGATTCCGGAGAGGCCATTGCCGCCGGCGGCGCGTTGCTGGGCAGGCGGGTGCCGAACGGATTGCCCCAGAGCGGCGCCATTAACGCGAGCCGTTGCGTACTCGCCAAGGCCGCCGCGTTGTCAGGCATCATGGCCCCTGCCAGCGCATCGCCGTGGAAGGTGGTCCGCCGGTCGATCAGCACCGAAAGCAGGTTGACCCCCCACCGCGCCGCCGACCTGGCGCACGAAGTTCCGGCCATCGACCAAAACGGCGTGTCCACCTCGCCGCCGCCGCACAGCCAGTTCGAGAGGGCGAACAGCATCAGGCCGCCCATGGTGGGCAGCCACGGCGGCAGCCGGTCCGCCAGATGCCCGCCCAGCTGGGACGCCAAGGCCGCCGGCCGGCCGGCATCAGCAGCACACCGGCGCGGGTCGCGCGTGTAGCCATGCACGGGCTGCACAAAAAGGGGACGACATAGGTTGTTCCGTAGATGCCCAGCCCCAGCTCGAAGGCCACGGTCGCGGCGGCGAGCAGGGCCAGGATCAGGTCGGAGTTCCACCCCGCTCGCTGCCCGTTGGTAGGCAGCGCGCTCAGCCGACAGACAAGGAAGTCGGCCAAAACCGGGAAGCCGCCGCCGTCGAAGCGCGGCGAGAGCAGGACCATCTGACAAGGCTTTGTCAGAGGTACCGGCGCGGTGCTCGACCCGGCGGGTTGCTTCGCGGAGCCGGCCAGCGCCGGGCGCCGGTGACTGAGGGAGGTCCGTCCAAGGCGGCGCCCGCTGCCCGGGCATCGCCGAAACCGCCTGTTCGCGGCGCCTGCCGGGTGGCCCGAGCGGGTACGAACCGAAGTCCTTGTGGCGCCTTGGGTCCCCAAGCAATGCACGCCGGATGGGCCAGTTCGCTACCGTGGCGGCGGGCTTTCTCATCGCCATCGCACAGTCCAATGTGTGCCCGTAGCCCCTATAACGGACAGCGGCGGCCATCGCCGCGCCGACGCTACCAGCTCGTCAGTACGGCGCCGTCGAACGTTGCGAGGATGAACGCCTTCACCCCGTCCGATCGGTAGCTCTCCAGCAGCGCCGACACCCACGGCTTGTCGCGATCCACGCTGCGCACGGCGATAACGTTCACGTAAGGGCTCTGCGGCGTCTCGTGTAGCAGCGCGTCGCGGCTCGGGTTCAGCCCCGCCGGAATGGCGAAATTGGTGTTCACCGCCGCTGCGTCCACGTCGTCCAGGGCGCGTGGGGTCTGCGCCGCGTCGATTTCGACGAAGCGCAGGTTGCGTGGGTTGCGCACCACATCGCGCAGCGTCGGCAGCAGCCCGACGCCTTCGCGTAGCCCGATCACCCCGGCCTCGGCCAGCAACAGCAGCGACCGTCCGCCGTTCGTCGGGTCGTTCTGGATGGCGATCTGCGCGCCCGGCGGCACGTCCTCCCACCGCTTCCAGCGGCGTGAATAGATGCCGAGCGGAAAGTTCACCGTCGTGCCGACCGACTCGATCCTGTAGCCGCGGTCCTTGACCTGTTGATCGAGGAATGGCTTGTGCTGGTAGGAATTCGCATGCAGCTCGCCGGCGTCGAGCGCCGCATCGGGAGTGATATAGTCGGTGAACTCGATGATCCGCAGATCGAGTCCCCGCCGCGCCGCGACCGGGCGCACCGCTTCCAAGATCTGCGCGTGCGGTCCGGCGGTGACCCCGATGCGAAGCATCGTTGTCGTTTCGGCCCGGGCAGGCCGGGCGGTTGCGGCGAGGCCGGGCAACGCGCCGAGCAGCACGGTGCGCCGGCGCAGCAAAATATGTTGCATGACGGCTTTCCTTTTCAGACGCGGCGGATGCGCTTGTTGACGCGCCGGGCAAGTGCCTCGCCAATGGATTGCAGCGTCTGCACCAGCACTATCAGCACGATCACGACGGCCGCCATCACCTCGGGCATGAAACGCTGGTAGCCATAGCGGATGCCGAGATCGCCGAGCCCGCCGCCGCCCACCGCGCCTACCATGGCCGAATAGCCGATCAGGCTGACCACTGTCAGCGTGAGCCCAAGCACGATCGCCGGGCGCGCCTCCGGCAGCAGCACTTTGGCCACGATCTGCAGCGGCGTTGCGCCCATGGCGCGCGACGCTTCGATCAGGCCCTGGTCCACCTCGCGGACCGCGGTTTCGATGATGCGCGCGATGAACGGTGTCGCCGCCACCGTCAGCGGCACCATTGCCGCATTGGTGCCGATCGAGGTGCCGGCAATCAAGCGGGTGAACGGAATGATGGCGACCACCAGAATAATGAACGGCGTCGATCGCGTGGCGTTCACCAGCATCCCGAGCACGCGGTTGACCGCCAACGCCTCGAACAACTCGCCGCGCCCGCTGGTGGCCAGGAACACGCCGAGCGGTAGACCGAGCGCCGTGCCGAGCAGCGCCGCGACGGCGACCATGAACAGTGTCTCGGCGGTCGCATCCGCAATCAGGCCCAACAGTTCAGGCGACATAGCCGAGCACCTCCCCGGACAGCTCATGCTCGCGCACCAGGGCGAGCGCGGCGGCGACTACCTCGGCCCGGGCCGGCACGGCGAGAAGAAGATTGCCGAACGGTGCGTCGCCGATGCGGTCCACCTGGCCGGACAGGATTTGCACATCGATGCCCGCGCTGCGCGACAGAATGCTGATAATCGGCGCGGTTGCCTGCGGGCCGGTCAGCACGATGCGAAGAACCGCCCGCCCGCCCTTGGTCGGCTGCGGCGACAGCTGCGCGGCCAAATCCTCGGGGACGCCGCTTCCGGTCACCGACGAGACGAAACTGCGCGCGGTCGAGGTCTCCGGGCGGGCGAACACATCGTAGACCGCGCCCTCCTCGATGATCCGCCCGCCCTCGATCACTGCAACCCGGCCGGCGATCTCTTTGATCACCTGCATCTCGTGGGTGATCAGCACGATTGTGACACCGGTTAGCGCATTGACCCGGCGCAGCAGCTCAAGGATCGAGCGCGTGGTCTCCGGGTCGAGCGCCGAGGTCGCCTCGTCGGAGAGCAGCACACGGGGTTCGGTGGCCAACGCGCGGGCGATGCCGACGCGCTGCTTCTGACCGCCCGAGAGTTCGGCGGGATAGCGGCCGCGCTTGTCGTCAAGCCCGACCAGGTCGAGCAACTGCCCGACCCGCGCTTCGATGGTGGCCCGCCGCGCACCGGCAAGTTCCAAGGGAAAGGCAATATTGTCGAACACTGTCCGCGACGACAGCAGATTGAAATGCTGGAATATCACGCCGATACGCCGGCGCAGCGCCCGTAGGTCGGCGCCGTCGAGCGCGCCGACCTCGGTGTCTTCCACCAGCACGCGGCCCGTGCTCGGCTTCTCAAGCCCGTTGATGACGCGCAGCAGGGTTGATTTTCCCGCCCCGGACCGGCCGATCACGCCGTAGATCTCACCAGGCGCAACGGCCAGCGACACGAGGTCGAGCGCGGTCACCTGGGCGTCGCGGCCGCGCGCCGGATAGGTCTTCGAGACCGACTCGAAACGGATGGCCGGCGGCTCGCTGGACAGGACGGGCGGCGCTGGCTCGGACCCGGTTCGGGCCAGGAAGTTCATGTCGATCTCACCATGTGGGCAAAATGCTGCCCTTGAACCGCTCAAGCACGAACGCCTTCACCTCCGGGGAGCGATACACCGCGATATAGTGTCGGATGCGCGGATCATCGCGGCGGTCTTCGCGTGCGGCGAATACCAGCGTCCATTGGGAGTCCGCTCGCTCCAGGATGAGCGCCTTGTCGCGGTCGAGACCGGCGAGGAAGGCGTAGTTGTTGCTTACGAACGCGGCCGCGACGTCGTCTAGCGAGCGGGCAAGCTGCGCCGCGTCCAATTCGACGAACTTGAACCCCTTGGGGTTCGCCGCAATGTCCAGCACCGTCGCCGACGCGTCCGCGCCCGGCTTCAGCTTGATGAGCCCAAGCTGCTGGAACAGGAACAGTGCGCGCGCCGCGTTCGAGGGGTCGTTCGGAATGGCGAGCTTCGAACCGGCGGGGATGTCGGCGGCCTTGGCATATTTCGACGACCAGATG
>Ga0302319_10026789_pt1 | contig 10142 bp, 8 predicted proteins | sample Bog_T0_2_FD_203319 | JGI IMG/M metagenome (GOLD analysis project Ga0302319, IMG submission 203319) | Peat permafrost microbial communities from Stordalen Mire near Abisko, Sweden - Bog_T0_2 | ecosystem: Environmental > Terrestrial > Soil > Wetlands > Peat | place: Sweden: Abisko, Stordalen Mire...
AACATCGTCATTCAGCCGCCGACTGAAAAGCTAAGGTTCAGGGACAGAAAAGAATCCTCCGCGAAGTTTCCCGTAGGCTGACTGCTCTCGGAGGGAGCGATCCGAAGGCTACAGCTGCGCCGCGCCGCAGGGCTGAAGAGGGCGCTCTGGAGAAGGGGCGGGTGTCCGATATGTTTAAAGATCAGTTCACGATATCGCCCGACTTCGATGAACCTTTACCGCCGAGCGAATGGGGATGCAAAGACTCAGGAGAGAAATCATGAAGCCAGCCGCCTAATTGGCAGCACACCGGAATTCTGGAAGCGGTTGCAGGCAGCCTACGATCTGAGGAAAGCTGAGCAGAACGCCAATTGGTGGAGATGAACTTTCTTTGGATTGGCCTCACCACGGGCCGCCAGCACGGTCTGTTCCGCTGAACTCAGCTCTAATCCCATCCAGTCTTCTCCTTGCTCTCGCCGCTCCGATTCACACCGAATCACACAAGTTGGCGCAACTAGCATTGCCGGTTGCTCAGCCGCCATGATCGGTTCTCCTTTTCGACAAAAAAGACCTGCAAGATTTGTCCGCAGGTCTGGGGTGTTGTTCTTGTGGTGAATCAGTTCGCCGCGAGGTGGGCGGTGTCGATCACGGACGGTAACGCGCATCCGAATTACTTCAAAGACGCGCGTTTGATGCGCTGTGAGGGCTGATTGGGGGAGAGTGCTGGAAAGCAGGGTAGGGAAATGTCGGTTTGCCTACCCTAGAAGCCGCGATGTTTGCCGCAGGGATTTAGGCACAATCACAGATTGTAGTTGTCGCCACGCGATGCTTGCCTGCATCAATTCTGCTGACTTCGGTCGATGGCTTGCCAATGGGGGAGAATTTGCCGGAGCAGAGGAGTGAGATCTTCTTCAAGCAGTGCTCGCGCAATACAAATAGCTCCCCAAATTGGCGTTTCAAACTGTGACACAACCTTCCGGATCAAAGCCCGATAATAGTCGGGAGAGTCTACAAGCGAGCGTTTCGTTCTCTCCATAACGAAAAAGAAGTGGGCCGTTGACCGCAGAATCGTTTCTTCCCGGTTGGTAGAAAATGGGTACTTAATCTTTAACCGGTCCACCGTTTTATCCGTATTCGCGCGGTCGCGCGGGACTCTGGGTCAACATCGGCTGACGCATCAATCATCTTGTACAGATCGAACCAGAACTGTTCATCCCTCATATACGGGGCTCCCTCATTCGACGTGGCATCGGTACTCCATCTCCGCAACATTAGCGTCCCTATCGGGTCGCTCATTATCGGCATCAGTCTCGGCGGCTTGGTTGCCGCGAAGCTACTGGTTGGCACTCTGATCAACAACGAGTTCGGATATTTTGAAACCCAGGCGCAAACCAAGCTGCTCGCGCTGGATGCCCAGAACCAGACTTCGCGGGACATTGGGGACCTCATTGACGGTGAGATCGCATCTCACAGACGCCAACTTGTGGATCAGTGGACTCCTCCCTCCGTAATATTGGCGTTTGCCGTACATTAGTTTGGCTACACCTACATGGTTACATGGTGCTACACCGCGCAATGCACTTCGCGGATGACGGAAAGCATTAAGTCCCGTGAGAACGGGTTCTGAACAAAGATTATGTTTTTCGGCAAAGAGTCGCTCTCTATGGGCGCATTGTCCGCATAGCCCAAAATATAAATCACCAGCCGGTCCGGGTAGCTCTGTCAGAGGTTTGGTATGTTCGTGCGTACATTGCACTTGTGTACAGAACGAAAGTCCAGCATACTTCTGGTTCCAATCCAGAGTAGCTGCGCGACGAGTCGGTGTATGCAGAGAAGCTGAGGTGGTTTGTCCCGACATTCTTGCGCCGTCCCTCTTTATCTGGACTTGTTTGCGGAATTTGACAGGGTGGAGCGTTATGGAAAGTGGAGTGCAGGCTCAGCTTACATCTTCCGACGAAGAGATCGCCCTGCACTTCAAGCAAACAGGAGATAACGAATTCTTTTCGCAGCTATTCGCGAAACACAGAAAGAAAGTTTTCTTCGTTTGCCGGAGCTTCTTTGACGATGGAAGTGCGGCGGAGGATGCGACACAGGAAACATTTCTTCGTGCCTATCTGTACATCGCCCAATTCCACGGAGGCGACTTCTCCAGCTGGATTATGCGTATCGCTAAAAACGCTTGTATCGACGAGTGGCGGAAGCGGCGTCCCGTCTCGGAATTCGATGAAACGACGACGGCAGGGGGCTCCGCTGCGGACACGTTTAGTTCGTCCATTGATCTCCGCTTAACAGTGGAAAAGGTTATTAAAGAAATGCGCTTTCTTCCCTCTGAGCAGCAACAGTGCCTGGAATTGAAAATCGAGGGCTATTCGTATGAGGAGACGGCAGTTCGCACTGGGCTTACCGTGGAAGCAGTCAAATCCCATCTTCAAAATGGCCGACGGATGCTCTGGATAAAGGTTGGCGAAGCTGTATCCCAATTGCGATGAACTTTTTCAATGATAACGATTTCCTGGAGAGGCTGATGCCTCACTTGCAACGAGAGGTTAATCTCGCCCCGAGCCGATGCCCGGATGCCGACACCATCTGTGCCATCGCAGACGGAGAGGCAAGTGAGTGGATTCAAGGTGTGTTTGCTGAGCACCTGACACAGTGCCCGCGATGTTCTGAACTGTACAGGCGAGTGCGTGCGGCTGACAGCTCCAGCATTGCGGAACAGGACATTGACTGGACATCGGTTGAAAAGCGGCTAGACGATTGGTTCGAAGCTTTCATTGCTTCAAACGCGCCGGTTCAGCGGCGACAATCGAACGTGTCCTTGCGCTCTCGCCGGGACAAATTGTGGGAAGTAGTTACTGCGTGGCGGATTCCTCTCGCAGTGAGTTTCGCCTGCATGCTTGTGCTGGTGGCGGCTGGGTTGTTATTTCGACGCCCCCCAGTTACATCGCAACAAACTGCCGCGCAAACAATATTACCGCCGCATCCAGTCGCTCGCTCGCAGCAGACATCGACACCCGCGAAACCTTCAGCCATCCCGAACACACCATCTGCCGCGAAAGGTAGCACTTTTCCGGGGGACCTTGGCGTGAAACGCGGCACAACCTCTGACCGTTTGACCGAACTTGAACCAGCGATTGCACCCGAGGTGGCGAGCAGGGCCAGCTCGGCTCCGATAGATACCAGGTCGCATGCACCTGTCGCGAGTACTGGTGAAAATCGAACATTTGATGCCCAACAGCATACCCAACCGAGGGCAGGCACTAAGGCTGCGGCACTTGTAAGCCAATATCCGCGACCAGCGCCCAACACGAAGCTTGGTATCTCTGCCGGAGCAGCCCTGAAACTCCCTGCTTCTTTCCAACTGGAGTCAGGCACCCGGCTATGGATATCTCTGCGAACGATAGACCGTCACTCTGATGGACACTTCACTTTTGCTGGAACACTCCTCCTGCCAGTCACTCAGGCAAAGAGCATACGGCTCGATCAGAGAACGGAAATCGAGGGGGCGGGTAGCGTCAGTCAGAAAAAGGTCTCAGTGGTAATCGCTAAGTTGATTGTGCAAGGGGTTCCATACGCAGTTGCGAACGCTCCAGTGGAAGCACATTCGTCGGGGGCCGGTGGCAACGCCGTCCAATTTGATTCCGGACAGGTTTTGGAGATGTGGCTGGCATCTACGTCGGTTTTCGCACGCGTGCCGGTAGAAACCGGACAGCGCTAGCACGATTTTTTAGGAATTTGAATTGAGTGGTATGAAGTTTTTGAACAACTCACGTTCTAGTAAATAAGGCCGGGAAAAGTTAGAAGAGGAGAACATCGATGAGCGCCAGCACGACAAAAGCAAGCTTTATGAAAACCTGGTGGGTGGTCTTAATTGCTATTTCTCTTTCGACTCTTGTCTTTGCAGGTGACAAGGATAAAAAGTCTGCGCCTGCGCCGGCTCCCGCCGCGAAACCCACGCAACAGCAAGCAGCTCCGCAACAACGGCAAGCAGCCCCGCAGCAGCGACAGGCAGCCCCGCAGCAGCGACAGGCAACCCCGCAGCAGCGACAAGCAACCCCGCAGCAGCGACAGGCAGCCCCGCAGCAACAGCAGAATCGCGCAAACCAGCCACAGGTGCGACCAGGCTCGCAACTGTCCGGGCAGAAGCAAGCTCAGGCAGGCCCTGCACATTATGTGGCTCGTCCAGGTGATCAACCGAAAGCTATAGCAGGTGGACGAAGCGAGTTCCATAGCGCCAATGGCCGCACGGTTACGACAAACGCTCGCGGCGAGGTGCAGCGGATAGAAGCGCCTCGCGGTTTGGCTGGCGGCAATAAGATCGCGATTAGTCGTGGACCTAGGGGCGTGAGAGTAGTGGAATCCGGGAGACCTGGTGCACGCGTGGTCAGCTACGGGCCGCATCGAGGTTTCGTGGAACGTCCTCTACGTCAGGGGTATATTTCGCGCACGTACGTTGTGGGCGGGCGCTCCTACGCGCACGTTTATCGCGAATACAGTTACCGCGGTTTCGCGTATCACCGGTACGTGCCGGGAATGTACTATGGGCCGCGGTTCTATGCGTGGGCCGGAACTCCGTGGGGCGCGCCTGTCCGCTATGCATGGTTTGGGTTAGCGACGCCAGCGCCTTGGTTTGGCTACTACGCAGGGTACTTTACCCCATACCCAATGTACGCTTCTCCAGATCTGTGGTTGACGGACTACGTGCTTGCAGAGAACCTGCATCTCGCCTATGAAAACCAACAAGCAAGCAACGAAGACCAAGTCGCACCATCCCCCAACGCAACGCCTGCCGCTGCCACGCTGACGCCGGAAATGAAAGCTTTGATTGCAGAAGAGGTCAGGCAGCAGATAGCAGCCGAGAAAGCCGCGGCACTGCAGTCCACCTCGTCGAATCTCAAGCAACCGGCATCGGGAAGCGAAGAAGTGCCGCCGGTTTTGAAACAGAAGTTCTTTGTGGTCTCGACAAATCTGGACATAACGACCGCCGCAGGTCAGGCCTGTTCTTTGACTCCCGGGGACATCATTCAGCGGAAGGGCACAGTGTTGACCGCTGATGGTGGCATCGCCGTGGAAGTCGTAAGCAGCAAGCAAGGAGTATGCGCCGCCGACTCTGGAGCAACGCTCCAACTTGCAGACCTGCAAGAGATGAGCAATCAGTTCCGAGAGCGGATTGATGCCGGGCTCAAAACGCTGGCTGACAATCAGGCAAAAGGCCTCCCGAGCGGACCGGCCTCCGGGGCCCGCGCCGTGGCGGAGGGGACAGTAGATCCAGTTTCGGACGCAGGGGCGCAGCTAGCTAGCCAAGAATCGGATGCAAGTAAGCTTGAGGCTCAGGTGAGGCAAGGTGGTAGCTAACCGAGCGTTGAGCAGATCGTGGTTGGGAGCTTCTCAACACAAGGAGAACTTGGCGCAGGGATACCCGCAACTCAATGTCAAATCGAGTGCGGGTTCCAGTCCTAACCTCTCACTCTCGATTCGTCGATGTAGCGCTCGGGCTCGGCTTTCGTCTTAAATTGACTGATTAACTGAATCTGCACATTACGGCAGCGCCTTTTGTTCACCTTGGGAAGGTTCCTCGAAATGCGCAATACCTTTCGCTCGATTCTGCAGTTTCGCTCTTTTCTTAAGGAGGTTTGCAATGACAAGGAATATTAGGTTGCAAGTAGTCTTTGCGGTGGCAATATATTTGGCCGGTGCGATGGCCTTTGCCCAATCCTCAGGCTACGCGACCTACATACCCAACTGTGCAGGCTGTCATGGCACCAATGGGATCGTCGCCTCAGAGTACATGAAATCCAGAGGTACCCCAGACGCCACCGACCCGTATATCAAGGGCCTGACTGCCAAGCAGATGTTCAACTCGGTAAAGAACGGAAGGGAAGGGAGCATCAACGGAATGTATGCGATGCGGCCTTTCAAGAACAAGCTCACCGATGAACAGATCAGGGAGGCGGTGGCCTTTTACCGCGAACTGGGGAATGCTGCTCCCATTGCTCCGGTTCAAGTTGCCCAAGACGCAGCGCCTGTCAGTGAGCCCGCCCCACTCGCAGAGGAGAAGAGTATTGATTCAGGTGCCCGCAGCGGTGCGGTCAGCCATCAAGCAAAGCCCGTGTTGGACCGTGCTATCCAATTCTTCGGCGGCATCGATAACATCAGAGCCTTAAGAAATGATGAGGGCCGCGTGCAAACAACCCAGATCTCGCAAGGTAATGTCGTCCAAATTCAGAGCCATTGGATTAGCGTTTACCCCAACATTCAATGGCAGGAATATCAGGCATCCGTTGGCCAGAAATCAATGTCGGGTGTGTCTTTCTTTGATGGGACGATTGGATGGCATATTAGAAATGGCAAGCTAACAGATATGGACGAAGTGCAAAAGAAGGGCGCTAGCCGGAGTATGTTTACACAGCCGAAGAACCTGTTGGCCCTTTCAGGTGGCCCCACAGTCACCTACGAAGGAAAGAGCGGCGCTGATGATGTCCTGTTGTTTAGACAAGGGGAACTATCTTGTCGGTTGCATATCGACTCAATGGGTCAGGTCGCCAAGTATGCCTACCGCGACAAGACCGACGAAATAGATGTGATGTTCAGCGATTATCGTGACGTCGGCGGCGTCAAAATGGCCTACAGAACTTCGATGACAAAGAATGGTCAGACGTGGATCGATTCCCAAGTGATTCAGGCGGAAGCAAACACGAATCCGAGTCTGGAGAAGTTGGCGCAAAAGCCGGGAGGCCCACCGTTGGACGCCGCCTATCTGGCATCGATCGCTCCATTGCCGCTTCCGTCATTCTTTGTCAGCATTCAATCCCACGATGACCATCTTCAGCTGAATCCCGACTACTCATTCCAACTGCAAGAAGGAGGACAGCCCTATCACGGCACCTTTGCCATAAGGGGCAATACACTCTTACTGGATATCAACGAAAGCAACATCCAGACCTCTCTTACCAGGCAAGGCCACGACCTTACAGACAGCAGCGGACAAACGTGGAGCCATCGAGAACAGTCCGCAGGCACAGTCCCTAGTGGGGCAGTGCTCCGGAACGACGACATCATCAAGCTGGCGAAAGTTGGCGTTGACGACGCGACGATCAGCGCAAAGATCAAAAGCTCCAAGTGCCAGTTTGATACTTCGACCGACGCTCTCGTCCTGTTGAAGAAAAGCGGCGTCAGTTCAGCTGTCTTGAAGGCGATGGTGGGGGCTGGACGATGATTCTTTCCGTAAAGTGATGGGTTGAACGACGCATGTGCAAGGTCGATGGTTTCGTCAGGTCAGACAACATTAGGAGCATGCTATGAGAAAAGGTCTGGTTGCAATATTTGTTTTCGCCGCCGTCTCACTGGCGAACGCGCAGTGCCCTACCTCGAGCTCAGGTTCGTCCCCAATTGCAGGGGCCCTGAGCCCACTTGTGTATGGGAAAGTTCAGACTAGAGCGCCTATTGCGTCTGATTTTGAGGTTGCCCGTGGTGGCTTAAATTACGTTGACACGGAGTTCTACAATGACGGAACCTCCAAATACCATTATTTCCGAATTATCAAAAACACTTTGGATTTCACGAAGACGTATCAGGTGAAAGATGCTGCAAAGGTGCTGCCGCCTGGAACGACAATTGATTTGGGCGGGGCTAGATATTGTCCCGACAGAATCGTATTGTCGTATTCTCCGCCTGATTTCGATCATGACTATGGAATACAAATGGGCACAATCAGTCTTGTGCTTGCCAGCGGTTATGAAACCTGGCCGGTAGAACGCATCGTAGCCTTCCTACATAAGATAGTCTCCGTTCCCAACACTACGTCTCCGTCTTCTGTTGTCGCCAGCGCAGACTCCCCACAGACATTTCTCCCAGCGATATTCAAGAGTCAGTTTGCCACTAAGGGGCAACTTTACCTCAATTCCGATGGCACATTTACTCGGGACGGCGATTTCGTGGGTTCCGGAAATTTTGAAGTGAATGGCGACGTGTTGTCGTTGATATATTCCGATGGAGACACCGCGGCCTGGAAGATTGATGCAGGGGGAAACAAGCTTTATAACGACTCCGGAATACTCTTGTTTCTTCGAAGGGCGGATACACCTTCAGCGAAGGCTGAACCGGAACCTGCACCGGAACCTGTGGCTCCTGCAGTTGCCCCATTGAGACTGCCATCGGCTTATGTGAATGCTCAGTCTCCGGAAGACAAACTCCAATTGAATGCCGATAATTCATTTTCATTGCGAGAAGGTGGCCAACCCTATCACGGCTCTTTTGTCTTAACCGGCAGCGCAATCGAACTCAACATTAGCGAAGACAGCGCCAAGACCACGCTAAATAGGCAAGGTGACAACCTCACCGACAGCAGCGGACAAACGTGGAGTTATAAAGAACAGTCCGCAGGAACTGTCCTTGGTGGAGCCGTGCTCCATAACCAGGACATCATCAAGCTGGCCAAAGTTGGAATTGATGACGCGACGATCACCGCAAAGATTAAAGGCTCCAAGTGTCAGTTTGACACCTCGACCGATGCTCTTGTCATGTTGAAGAAGAGCGGCGTCAGTGCGACTGTGCTCAAGGCGATGGTCGGGGCTGGAAAGTAGTACGCAGGTATCGCGAGAACGGAAGAGGTCTCACGGGTCAGCGGGTCGAAGAACGCATTGCGGATTCCGCGTTGTTCTTGAGGAGTAAGAAAATGAAAAAGGTGTTGCTTGTTCTGTTGCTCGTTGCCGCCAGCGTGCTGGCCCAAGCACAGATTATTCAGGATAAAAAGGAGTACAACGCCTTTGTTGCTGCCGTAAAGGCCACCGACCCCGCGCAAAAGGCTCAATTGATGGAGGGTTATCTCCAGAAATATCCCAACAGCGTCAAAAAGGAGGCTGTTCTGGAACTTCTCGTTTTCGCGTACCAGCAACTCAACAATACGGCACAGGTCAAGGCTTCCGCCGAGAGCCTGCTCCAGGTGAACTCAAACAGCTTTATTGCGCTTGGTATACTCAGCAATCTCGATCTCACTCGGCCTCACTCGGACAAAAGCGATGCTGTCGCCGCGCTGCAAGAAGCCGGACAACTGGGTACGCGGGGACTTCAGGCATTGAAAAACGCCTCCAAGCCCGAGCGCTACACCGACGATCAGTGGGAAATGGTAAAGAGCCCGTTCCGGGTTTTGCTCCAGCTCTCGGTGGGCGCTGCAGCACTGCAGGCGAAGGACTACACAACGGCGCAGCAGAATTTGAAGGACGTGGTAGCCGCCCACCCTACCGATGCCTACAGCATCAACCTCCTGGCGCTGGCTTATCTCTCGCCCAAACCGATCGTGGTTGACGGTCTATTCTGGATCGCCAAGTTTGCCGCCAGTTATCCGATACAGGTTCCATACGCCAAGGATCAGTACATTCGATATCACGGCGGTGCCGATGGCTTCGATGAGTTACTGGCCTCGGCTAAGGCCGCGCCAACGATTCCTGTCGGATTCGCTGAATCACTTTCAGCCGCGCCGCCGAAGCTTCCTTCAATTTATGTCAGCGCTCAAACTCCGGGGGATCAACTACAGTTGAATGCCGACTACTCAATGTCGCTTCTGGAAGCAGGCCAGGCTTATCACGGTACCTTTGTCGTTAAGGGCAGCACTCTCGAACTCAACATTAACGAAACCAGCAGCAAGACCACACTGAGTAGGCAAGGTGACAACCTCACCGACAGCAGCGGACAAATGTGGAGCCATCGAGAACAGTCCGTCGGAACTGCACCTAGTGGGGCTGCGCTTCATAACGATGACATCATCAAGCTAGTCAAAGTTGGCATTGACGACGCGACAATCGCCGCGAAGATTAAGAGCTCCAAGTGCCAGTTTGATACTTCGACCGACGCTCTTGTCCTGTTGAAGAAAAGCGGGGTTAGCGCTGTTGTTCTGAATGCGATGGTCGGGGCGGAGTTATGGGAACTGACTTATCAATTCAGTCTGCTTTGGGTCGTCAATGTTAGGAGGTCTTTGAAATGTGCAGAACTTTCCGCTCATCCTTTTTAGTCGCCATCATCTCTCTAGCTGTAGCTCTGTCGGGGAGTATGCTCTTTGCGCAGAGCAGTGATCCTAGCGATTTGTTAGTCAAGAAACTGAGCAGCCAGTTTGCGCCTACGGTCTTTAGCCAGGACTACGAGATTGTCACTGCGGGTACATTCGTGGC
>Ga0302319_10026791_pt1 | contig 10141 bp, 11 predicted proteins | sample Bog_T0_2_FD_203319 | JGI IMG/M metagenome (GOLD analysis project Ga0302319, IMG submission 203319) | Peat permafrost microbial communities from Stordalen Mire near Abisko, Sweden - Bog_T0_2 | ecosystem: Environmental > Terrestrial > Soil > Wetlands > Peat | place: Sweden: Abisko, Stordalen Mire...
GGTCGCAGCTGGTTTGTTGAGCAAGAGCCTTTACCTCATGCTGCACGTTGAGGTTGGGATGCAGCCCGATCACTTAGCCACACTTTCAGTTGCAGCGCCGGCATTGACCTATCCGAAAGAAGCGCAGAAGATCCAACTTGTCAGGCAGATAGTCAGCCGCTTGGCCACTCTTCCGGGCGTGAAGGCGGTTGGTATTTCGAGCGATTTGCCAATCCACGGCTGGGGCGATACGACTTGGTTTCGCTTCGTCGGGCGTCCCTGGCACGGGGAACATAACGACACGCCCGAACGAGACATCAGCGCCTCTTACTTCGAGACCATCGGCGCCAAATTGTTGCGCGGGCGCGGATTTAGAGAAGACGAGGACGGCTCCAAGCCGCTGGTGGCGGTCGTCAATCGGTCATTTCAGCAGAAATATTTTCCCAATGAAGATCCGATTGGAAAGCAGCTCGCGTCGCTAGGCGACAAGCCCAGGATCACGGAAATTGTGGGCGTTGTGGAAGATATAAAAGAAGGCCCGCTCAATACTGCGAATCAGCCCGTTCTTTACCAACCCTTCAACCAAGGCCCGGATCATTTTTTCAACGTTGTGGTGCGGACTTCTCAAGCCGAACAATCTTTGCTGCCGGCGATGAGCGCAGCCATTCGCCAACTCGACTCCGACCTCGTTCCGTTCGGTGGAACAACCATGCGCGTGCAAATGGACGCATCCACCTATTTGCCGCGCACGGCAGCTTGGCTGGTGGGAGGATTTTCCGGGGTGGCGCTTCTGCTGGGCGTGGTCGGTTTGTACGGCGTGGTGGCTTACTCGGTGAGCCAGCGAACGCGGGAGATTGGCGTGCGGATGGCGTTGGGCGCGCAACGGCGCACAGTCTATGAGTTGATTTTGAAGGAGGCGGGATGGTTGACGCTAGCCGGAATTGTTACGGGGCTGTTGGGCGCGGTAGCGGCGGCTCAATTGATGAGTTCGCTGCTATTCGGCGTGAAGGCTTGGGACGTTGTCACTCTCGTTGGAGTGGCCGTGCTGCTCGGTGGCGCAGCGCTGGTGGCGAGTTTCTTCCCGGCGCGCCGCGCTGCCGGTGTTAATCCGTTGGAGGCGCTGCGCGTTGAGTAGAGGCCTTTCCGTTTTAGTGCACCGTCAAACGATAAGGCAAAATACTGAGCATGCCGCCTTTGAGCGCCGTCTGGCTCGGCAAGTCCGGCACGATGGCGCGAATCTTGCGCTCCACGGCCGCGTCTTCCAACGCTTCAGGCGTCGCGCTGGTGAGCATTTCGAGCAAGGTCTTGCGGGGCGGGAACATCACTAGGTTTGTTTCGCCCGTAGCGCTCAGGCCGGCCTTTTTGCGGACGGCGCTAATCGCTTCCGCAATGCCACCCAATTGGTCCACCAAACCGTTTTCCTTGGCCTGCGCGCCCATCCAAACATGGCCTTGTGCCAGCGCGTCGATCTGATCGTAATTCTTCTTCCGCGCGAATGCCACCTTGCCGACGAACGATTTATAAGTTGCTTCAATCGATTCATGAAGTTTCTGGTGGCCGGCCTCGCTGAGAGGTTGGGACACATCGTCCAGATTTGCGAACTTGCCGCGGCTAACCTGATCTTCCGCGAGTCCCAGTTTGTCGAACAATCCATGCAAATTGGGACGAATATAGAGCACGCCAATCGAACCCGTTAGCGTATCGGGATAGGAAATAATCGGGTCGCCCGTCATCGACATGAAATAGCCGCCGGAGGCCGCATAATCCGACATTGAAATCACAAGAGGCTTGCTGGCGCTCAGCATTTTCAGTTCATGCAGAATTTCGTCAGACGCGACTGAATCGCCGCCTGGCGAATCCACGCGTACGATAACTCCTTTGATGGATGAATCATTGCGCACTTGGCGGACCACCTTGGCGAAGCCGCCGGAGGAAATGTTGACGGCGGTCTCGCCGAAACCTTCCTGCGGATCGCCGCGAACAATGTCGCCTTCTCCGACGAGCATGGCGATGCGGTCGCCCTTGCCCGGCGCTGTTTTGAAATAAGTCTTGATGCTGACTTTGTTCAGATCCTTATCGCCGGTTTTCTTTTTAAGATCGCCATAAACCTGATCTTCGTAAGCTAACTCGTCGATCAAGCCGTTGGCTTTGGCTTGGGTGCCCATAAAGGGGCCGGCATCCACCAAGGCTTTTACTTGACCGGGCGCAATCCGCCGCGACTGCCCGATGCTGTTGCAAAAATCGTTGTAAATCTGATCCAGAACCTGGTTTAAGACTTCTTTCGTTTCAGGCGTCATACCCGTGCGGGTGAAGGTATCGCCGGCGTCTTTGTACTTTCCCATGTGGTCGACTTCCACTTGGACGCCTACTTTTTCGAGAGTATTCTTGAAATACATCTCTTCGAGTAGAAAGCCTTTCACGTCCAGATTGTCGTCGGGCGAGAGGTAAATTTTGTCGGCGACGGAAGCGAGATAATATTCGCGCGACCCGGGGCTTTGAAGATAGGTATAAACAGGTTTGCCCGATTTCTTGAATTCGCTGATTTCCTGACGGATTTCCTCGAGTTTGGCCCAACCAGCGGCGACGCCGTGGGGCTCTAGTACAATCGCTTTGACCTTCGGATCTTTGGCGGCTTGATGGAGCGAGGTCCACAAATCGCGAACGGTCGGCTGAGTTTGAAAGCCGATGGGGAAGGGAATATCAACGGGTGCCGCTTCCGGGATTGCGCCCTGCAAATCAAGTAAAAGGACTGCATTGTCGGCGACCGTAGGCTGTTTGTTGGCAAAAATACGCCCAATCGCGAACAGCAAAATTACGGAACCGACGATTGCTACAACGACGCCAATCACAACCCCAAGCAGAAACTTAGCCATACTGGCAGCGTATCAAGTCCGGCGGGCAGAAGTCTGGCAAGGCGATGGTTGACCTAGATGCCGAATTAGATGTTGACCTAAGAAGCAACGACCTTTTCCGTGACCAGCAGACCCATCTTGGTGGCGCATTCGATGAGGCTGGTTCTGTTGTGAATATCGAGTTTGCGCATCAAATTGAGCTTATGGGCCTCAATTGTTTTGATACTGAGTGATAATTCGGCGGCCACTTCGCGCACCGTACGCCCTTCGGCTAGCAAACGCATCACTTCCTGTTCGCGCATGGTGAGCACCGAGGGTTTGGGGAAAGAGTTGGACGACGCCAACGCTTTCAAGTCTGAAGTGAAGAGGGAAAGGCCGCGGCCGTTTTGATCTTCCTGCAGCGCCACTTGGCGGATGCCTGACGTTAATTGGCTCGCCGGACTGTTTCTCAACATATATCCGCGGGCACCTGCGCCCACTGCCTTTTCCAGATTTTCTGGCGTGTCTTGTTCGGTGAAGATTAATAACCCGCTGGAACTGGCCACCTGCCGTAGTTCCAACGTGGTAGCGTCGTTTGCTTCGTCTAACAAGCCGAGATCCATGACAATGGCATCCGGGGTGACCAGTTTCGCGACCGCCATGGCTTCCAACAAAGTACCTACTTCCGCTACGATTTCTAAATCCGTTTCGCTGGCAAGTAACGTTTTCAATCCCCGGCGAAAAAGTGTATGGCCGTCGGCCAGCATTATTTTGTAAATCCGCTTTGAGCGTGTCAAGGAACTTCAATCTCCTGTCAATTTTCTTATCGGCGTTAACACGCGGCTTAGTTAAAAAAACTAGAGCGAATAAGTGTTTCTTTTGCGGTTAACGCCCGTTTGGTCGGGCATCTTCCGACAGCAATTGAATGATCTCGCGGTTTTCGGTATTCCTAGCCCTATCCAAAGCGGTATGGGCCGCCTTATCCCTGAGTAGGCGGTTGGCACCTCGCTTCAAGAGCAGCGTCACTACGTCAACGCGTCCCATGGAAGCAGCCATCATTAACGGGGTGGCCCCCGATTCCAGTTCTCGATCATCAATGACGGCGCCGCGGTCGAGCAAAAGACCGACCACATCGGCATTTCCGCCTAACGCAGCATCATGCAGCGCCGTGCCGCCCGACTGATTGCGAGCCATAAGAGACGCCCCGTGATCGAGCAGCAGTTGCACCATTTTCTTCTGTCCCTTCAACGCGGCGTCATTTAAGTAGCGAGACCCGCTCGCCGTGGGTTTGTTCACATCCAAACCGTTGTCCAACAAAAGCCGGGCAATTCCTGTCTGCCCGCGCAGTGTGGCCGATTCCATGGTTTCTTCGGCAACGTGCTGTGATTCCTTTAGCCTTTGCCCTGAATGGAGTAAGGCGGCGACAACATTGCCGTTGCTATAAGCCAGGGCAATATCGAGGGGAGTTTGCCCGAAGCGGTCACGAGCGCTGGGGTCAGCCCCGGCCTCAATTAGAGGTTGCAACAACTGGGCAAATCCGCGCATGCAAGCTTCATGCAGTGCGCCGCGGCCATCCAAGGGGTGGACATAAGATGCGTTGGCGTGGTTTCGCAACAGAGCCGCCACGGCGAAGGGTTGGTTGTGGAGAACAGCGCTGTCAAGCGGTGTATTGCCGTTTGCATCCAACGCTTGCACGTCGGCCTTAGCAGTGACCAGTAAATCGATGATAGGAGCGTAGCCGCGCGCGGCGGCGACGTGGAGCAGGCTTTGCCCATCGCGGTACTCGCCAGCCAGCTTGGCGCCAGCGTCTAGCAACAGCCGCGTGATCTTTGCGTGACCGGTGAGAACCGCGTACTGCAGTGGAGTGGCGCCCGATTCGTGATGGTGCGCGTTCACGTCGGCGCCGTGCTCCACCAGGAATTCTGCAATTTCGCTCTCGCCTGTCCACGCGGCGTCTAGTAAAGGTGTGCTGCCGATGGCGTCGCGGACGTCAACCGGGGTGCCGTTGCCGATCAAACGTTTAACTTCCGCGAGGTTTCCTTTGCGGACGGCAAGATGCAGTGCTTCACTGGGTGTGTCGGGAGGGAGAGGCGGCGGGGTCTGGGTGACAGCGGAAATGAGCGCGATCAGTGCTAGGGCACTCACGTGCATTTTCAAACGTTAACACCGCTGAATTGGCTGAATTGGCTTGACACCTGAAATAGCCATCGGTAAACTACACATAGAGTACCTATGCCTAAGACCGAAATGCCTTCCGGCGCTTTGATTCTGCTTATTCTGCGCGTGCTCCGATCTGGTCCCTTGCATGGCTATGCCATCGCTCAGCGCATCCACGCTCTCTCCTCTGAAGTTCTGCGAGTGGAAGAAGGTTCGCTCTACCCGGCACTGCAACGCGTCTTACTAAAAGGCTGGGCCAACGCCGATTGGGGCATTTCGGAAACGAACCGTAAAGTACGTTTCTACAAATTGACTCCCGCGGGCCGAAAGCAATTGGAAGCCGAATTGTCTGAGTACGAACGCGTCAACCAAGCCATCCGAGCGGTTTTGAACCATGCTTGAATTTCTACGCCGCCTGCAATTTTTTGTAAACCGCCGCCGCGTTGAGCGGGAACTGGCGGAGGAGATGGAAGCGCACCGCGAGATGGCAGCTCAGCATGGTAACCACTTTGGCAACTCACTGCGGCTGCGTGAAGAAGCGCGCGATGCGTGGGGCTGGACATGGCTTGACCGATTGGCGCAAGATCTGCACTACGCTGCCCGAGTGTTACGAAAATCGCCAGGATTTACGTGCGCCGCGGTGCTTACACTCGCGGTGGGCATTGGCGTGAATGTGGCCGCGTTCGGTTTCTTCAATTTGATCTTCTTCAAGCCTTTGCCGGTGCGTGATCCCGCTTCTCTTGTGCGCTTACAGCGGCGTGCCCCCCATGCCTTCGCTTCCTATGTACCTTATCTGGAAGTGGCCTTCATGCACGAATACTCGAAGACGCTCTCTGCTGTACTGGCGACTACTGGCGCCCGCTTCCGAATCGACGGTGAAGAGAACCCGCTCAGCGCCAGCTTCGTGACCGCAAATTTCTTCAGCGAATTGGGCGCGCAGCCTGAGCGGGGCCGCTTGATCAAACCCGCTATCGACGCCGCTGCCCGTGCGGAGCCTGTAGTTGTGCTGAGTCATTCGTTCTGGCACCGCCATTTCGGCGCCGACCCTGTAGCCATTGGGAAGACGCTCCGCTTGAACAATAAACTTGCCACCATCGTCGGCGTAGCCTCAAACGATTTCAACAATTTCAGTGGTCTGGATTTGAGCCGGGCCGACGTGTGGCTATCCATAACCCGGCAACCCTATTTTGTCGATGGAAGCAAGTTGCTTACAGACTTCTCAGACGGCGATGGCGTGGACATGTGGGGTCGTATGCAACCAGGCATAACGCCCAAGGTTGCGGAAGCGGAAGTGCGTCTGCTGCTAGCTCAGTTGTTCAAACAGCATCCCGCTGAACTCTGGGAAAACGAGACACTCCATGCCGAACCTGCCGGTGATGCCCGTATCGAACATGGCCGCAGCAAAGGCGATAGCGCTCCGCCCAGTCCTTGGAGTGAGGTGTATCCCATCATCGCCCTCGTGAGCGCATTTGTGCTTTTGATTCTTGGCGTCTCGTGCGCCAATCTTGGCAGTCTGCTGCTGGCCCGTAGCGTCTCTCGCGAACGGGAGATCTCCATTCGGATCTCCGTCGGCGCCGGACGCGTGCGCCTCATACGTCAGCTTTTCACCGAAAGTCTATTGCTCGCATTTGCCGGGTCAATGGCGGGACTCGTTCTCTGCTTCATTACTTTGGATGGACGCGCCCACTTGGCTTGATGCGACGCCAGACTGGCGGGTGGTGCTGTTTTCGCTGGCTATCGGGATGGTCGCCGCCGTGCTGTTTGGTCTGACGCCCGCCCTGCAAATCGCGCGACAGCGTCACCGCGCCACGATTATGCGCCAGTGGCTGATTGGCGCTCAGGTGGCGGCCAGTTGTGTTCTGTTAATCGTTTCCGGGCTTTTGGTGCGCGCCGCCGATTACGCTGTCCATTTAAATCCCGGCTTTGAATATGAAAAGGTCGCACTCATTGAGCCTGATTTGGGCTCGCATGGCTACTCGCCGGAAAAAGCTCGCGCCTATTTTGACGAATTGCGACGCCGCCCTTTGCAGCTTCCCGGCGTTCAATCCGTCGCGCTGACCTCGATCCCGCCGTTAGGAGGCACGGTGGAAACGACGGGAACCGAGATCGGTGGCCACCAAGTGTCCATTCACGCGAGTCGCGTGAGTCCCGCATTTTTTCAAACCATGGGTATTCCCATCCTGCGCGGCCGCACGCTCAAGCCCGGTGAGACGCATGCCCTTGTCGTTGGTGAATCATTTGCCCGCGTCGGTTGGCCGGGCAAAGATGCCTTGGGTGGGAAATTCACCACGGGTTCCACTGATTCCATCGTTGTCGGCATTGCCGGCACGGCCCGCTTAGTCAAACGTGAAGATCCGGATGGTGTCGAAGCTTATTTCCCGCTCGAGACCAGCGATTTGACGGGCGCCTGTCTCCTGGTCAAAACATCCGTTCCCACGGAAAGCGTGTTGCCTGCAATCAATTCGATTGCTAGATCTATGCGGCCGGATATTCCTCCCTTCGTGCAACTTCTCAAAACATCCTTCCGCCGCAAACTCGGCGCCATCGAAAACACCACCCTTGCCGTGGGCACGCTCGGTGGGGTCGCGCTGGCCATCGCGTGTTAGGCATTGTCGGCCTCGTTGCTTATTCGGATTCCCAGCGCACCAGGGAAATCGGCTTGCGAATGGCTTTAGGCGCGAAAGGAACGGACGTTTTGTTTGTCGTGTTGCAGCAGTTTAGCCGCACTGTTTTATTTGGCTTGTTGGGGGGCGTTTTGGGAGCGGCGGCGCTGTCGCAATTGCTCCGGCACCAGCTCTATGGGATTAGTAATCTTGATCCCATCAGCTATTTTTCGGCTCCCGCCTTGTTCATCTTAGTGGCCGTGATCGCAGCTTTATTGCCCGCGCGACGTGCGTTGCGCATCGATCCCATGCTGGCGCTTCGCCACGATTAGGCTTCGACGAGTTCGGGCTGGTGTAAGACCGCGCTCCGTTTCAATGCGTAGCGGCAACACAAATGACAATACGCATGTCATGCGTACAACAGGCGTACAGTGAGAATCGAGAACTATGCTGCAAAACATCGATGACGAGCCTTCGAAGTCCGAGCGCCTACATATCCGGGCAACGCCGCAACAGGCGCACTTAATTAACGCGGCCGCTGCGCGGCGCAAGGTCAACCTCACGGACTCCATTCTGGATTCGACCCGTGCGCGAGCGGAGATGGACCTCGCGGATCAAAACCAATTTGTTCTACCGGAAAAACAATCGAATGCCCTTCTGAAGGCGCTTGACGCTCCTCCTAGAGTCCCGCCAGGCTTGAAGCGGCTGTTTGAGCGTGGCTCCGTCGCGGAAAGTCGCTAGGGACATGACCTAAGCGGGTCTAACTAACTGCGCTAACGAAGCCCTGAACTTGGCTCAAGCGGTTTGCCTTAATGAATGTCGACAATGACACGGCGCGCGTTTATGTCGCCCACCGCTCTGATGGCACTGTCGCCGACGAGAGACAAAAAATTTCCTCGAAGTGTCGACAGCTATACGTATATCACGTATACTTAAGGTATGAAGTTTGCGACGGTAATCAGCACTCATACATTCGACGCAAAGGCGGATAGATTACTGAGTGCCGACGAACGCGCCAACCTCGAATTTGCGCTGGCAAAAGATCCCGAAGCGCATCCGATCATTCCCGGTTTGAACGGTGTTCGGAAGGCGCGTTTCGGAAAGCAGGAAACAGGCAAGCGCGGCGGCGTCCGTGTAATCTACTTTTACGCCATCGTTGCCGAACAAGTATGGTTACTTGCCGTATACGCCAAAAATGAAAAGGATGATCTATCAAATGACGAAAAAAAGCAAATCAAGCGCTTCGTTGAAACCCTCTTCAAAGCGAACTAAGTCAACCGTTGGCGCAGACATCATTCAGAGCTTAAAGGAAATCGCCGCGTACAAACGTGGCGAGATCAAACTGACGACTCGACAGATTTTGATTATGGATGACGTTGACGTGAAAGCCGTACGTGAGAAATCAGGATTATCACAATCGCAGTTCGCCTCTCACTACGGTTTTAATCCCCGCACTTTACAAGAGTGGGAGCAAGGCCGATCAAAGCCGGATAACGCCTTGCGCGCGTACCTGACGGTGATCGCGCGCAATCCGGTTGCCGTTGAAAACGCTTTGAAAGGCTGAGCTACCCCGCGATGAAAACGTTCACCAAGGTCCAAGAGTTCGACACGTCGGCGACCCTCGTCAGTTATGACGCAAAAAAAATCGATCAGCAAGAATAACCGCGTACCAGACTTCAAGAGCGAGAAAGAAGAGGCAGACTGGATGCAAAGCCCAGCGGGAAAGCGCGACTCAGAGCGAACTTACGCGAAAGCGAAGCGCGAAGGCAAGTTCGGGAAAAGGCCAAACGTCACGCCCACCGATCCCGCTGTTTTGCAGGAACTCGTCGATCGAGTTCGAGGGAAGCAGACGCAAGCCGTTTCGCTTCGTCTTACTGTCTCTGACATCGAAGCCGCCAAAAAAATTGGCCCTCAGACGGGTCTCGGTTATCAGACTGTGCTCAAAGAGATCATCAGCAAAGGACTCGCTAACTCACTTCGCCAACTTCGCCCAAACGCTATTCGATCCGCGCCGCTGAATGAAGCCGTCGAGCGAGTAACGCACGGCGCCCCAGCCGTGATTCCAGGCATCGACGACGACCGGCAGAATGTCGCCGGTCTGCTTATCGACTTTCAAAGCCAACGCTCTCGAGAAGAAAACCCGCCGGATCGCCGAGATCGCCATCGACTAAGGCATTACGCCTTTGGAGGTGATGCTCAAGAAAATGCGCTTCGCTGCGGCCGCCGGCGATAGCGAGCTGGCGCTCGAAGCGGCGAAGGAGGCGGCCCCGTATATCCATTCCGCAGCTCTCCTCGGTCCAGGCCACGGGCAAAGATGGCGCGGCTGTGCAATTCGAGCGGATCGAGCGAGTCATTGTCGATCCTCGAAATTCAAACCCCTAGGCCTAGGGTCTTCGTCCCGCTCCTCAAGCCGTGCCGCTATAAAGGGATCCACGGCGGCCGCAGTTCGGCGAAATCGCACTTCTTCGCCGAAGCGCTGGTAGAGAAATGCGTGATGGAGAGCGGGTGCGCGCCGTTCGCATCCGCGAAATTCGGAAATCGATCGAGCAGTCCGTTAATTAAGCGCGTCAT
>Ga0302319_10026795_pt1 | contig 10141 bp, 7 predicted proteins | sample Bog_T0_2_FD_203319 | JGI IMG/M metagenome (GOLD analysis project Ga0302319, IMG submission 203319) | Peat permafrost microbial communities from Stordalen Mire near Abisko, Sweden - Bog_T0_2 | ecosystem: Environmental > Terrestrial > Soil > Wetlands > Peat | place: Sweden: Abisko, Stordalen Mire...
GTGCACGGCAAAGAACGTCGCGATGCTGCCGTCAACCCGGCTGAGCTCATAAGACAGCAATCCCGCGCCGACGGCCGACATCGGCGTGGTGCCGTAGCCCACCATGGTGTCGCCGACGATGTTCAGCGCGGCGATCCTGGGCACCAGCTCGAACGGGAACTCGCCCCGCTCCCAGTACGGGTTGACGACCGGCAGTATCTCGGTTTCGCCGAACTTCCGCACCTTGTACATCAACTCCAGCTCATCTTCGGTGAGCTGGTCTTTCATCAAGAAGTAATCGGTCTCACGGGCGAGCCCGATGTCCTGCGCCAGCGCGGTGACTGTTGTTGTCATGGCCAAGCCCTCCTGTCGAGCCAGTCGACGCAACGTAACGCGGCCGGATCGCCTTGTCGAGGTGCCGAGCGACAACGACCGGGGCCAGCCGGAGTCATCCGGCACATACAGCCGCGATGTCCAGGACGGCGGAGGTCACGACTCCGGAGTAGCTCGGCGAGACGGATCTCCCCGAGCCGCTAAAGCAGGTGAACCCGCCGCGACGCAGAATCGCGGTAAACCTCGTCAGGGGACCTCGGTCACTCCTGGCGCGGCAAGCTGGCACGTACGGCGCCTGCGGCTTCGTCTTCGGATTCGTAGATGTGCGGCGCAACGCCGCGTGATTCGAGCGCGCTGCCGAGTTTGACGCGCATGAACGCGCTGGTGGTAAACCGGGTGACGCCGTGGAAGTAGGTGTCGTCTATTTCCTGCACGGCGTCGAGGTAGGCGTCTTCGAGGTCGCTGTCGAGTTCGAAGCCGTCGTAGTTGACCACGGCGTAGACCTTGTGGCCGAGCGGCCCGCAGATCTCCCTGATCTTCGCTACGACCTCCTCGATCACTTCCGTCGACTTTACCTGGAGATCCTCGAAGTTCAGGTACAAGATGTTGCGCTCGTCATCGTAGCTGAACCGCGCGTCGAGGGGCAGCCGCAGCATGTCCTCCCGGAGGCCCATCGGGTCGGACCGGAAGATACGGCGGTCCATCTCGCGCGGCTTGGTCACGATCGGCTTGAACGCCATCTTGGCCAGGATGTCGCGTTCGATATCGATGCCGGGAGCGACCTCGGTCAGCTCCAGGCCTTCGGTGGTGCGCCGGAATACGCACCGCTCGGTGATGTAAAGGACATCCTTTCCCTGGCGCGCGGCGTGCGGACCGGAGAATGTCCGGTGCTCGACCTCCTCGACGAACTTCTGGTACTGTCCGTCGCGCTCGATCAGCAGCTTGCCCTCGACGACCGAGACCTGGAGGTCGCCCGCGGCGAAGGTGCCGAGGAACAACACCTTCTTCGCGTTCTGGCTGATGTCGATGAAGCCGCCCGCGCCGGCCAGCCGCGGGCCGAACCTCGATACGTTGACGTTGCCTTCCCTGTCGGCTTGCGCGAGCCCGAGGAACGCCGCGTCCAGACCGCCGCCGTCGTAGAAGTCGAACTGATAGGGCATGTCGATGACCGCCTGTGCGTTGGTGGCCGCACCGAAGTCGCCACCGCCGGCCGGGATGCCGCCGATGGCGCCGGGCTCGGCGGTCAGCGTCATCAGGTCGGCGATCTTCTCCTCGGCGGCCACTGAGGCGACCCCTTCGGGGATACCGAAGCCGAGGTTCACGACGCTGTTCGGCCGCAGCTCCATGGCGGCGCGCCGGGCGATGATCTTGCGAGCGCTCAGCGGCATCGGCGCGAGCGATGTCAGCGGGACCCGGACCTCGGCCGCCAAGGCCGGGCTGTAGGGGCTGCCAAAGGTCTGCGGGTGGTTTCCCTGGTCCGTCGCCACCACGATGCAATCGACCAGCGCGCCCGGTATCTTCACCTGACGCGGGTTGAGGCTGTTCACCTCGGCGAGCCGCTCCACCTGCGCGATCACCAGCCCCCCGGAGTTGTGCGCCGCCATCGCCAGTGACAGCGTGTCGCAGGTCAGCGCCTCCCGCTCCATCGTGATGTTGCCGGCTGGGTCGGCGGTGGTGCCGCGGATGATCGCGACATTGACCGGGAACGCCTTGTAGAACAGGTACTCCTCGCCCCCGATCTCCATCAGCTCCACCAGATCCTCGGTCGTCATCTCATTCAGCTTGCCGCCGCCGAAACGCGGATCGGCGAACGTGCCGAGCCCGACCCGGGACAAGTGCCCGGGTTTACCCGCGGCGATATCCCGGTACAGGTGCGACATCGGGCCGAGCGGCATGTTATAGCCCTCGGTCTGGTTGCCGGCGACGAGCTGGTACAACGCGGGTACAGCGGACCAGTGCCCGCCGATGATCCGCTTGACCAGGCCGGGCTGGGCCAGCCGGTTGGCGCCACCGGATTCCCAGTCGCCTGGGCTGACGCAGAACACCAGGGTCAGATCGCGCGGCCTGCCGAAGGCTGCGGACTCCTCGTCGGTGGACTCGAACAGCGCACCCAGCTCATGGATGACCTCAAGGGCGAGGCCAATTTCGAAGAACCCGCCGATGGCGACCGTGTCGCCGACGCGGATAAGCCGGACGGCCTCCCTGGCCGACACGACCTTGCCCGTAGAACCAGACCGGGCAGTCGGGACAATGGACCTGATGCTCATCGGACCGCGCTCCCTTGGTAATTGCTCCTGCGCTTGGTAATTGGCCTCACTACCGGTAGATCACGACCGTCTCGGTGACGCAAGCCGGCCGATCCGACCCCTCGAGCTCGACGAGAACCCCGCACGCGCACTCGAGGCCGGACTGCTTCTGCTCGGCGGATACCAGCCTCACGTGTCCGCGCACCCTGCTGCCGACCGGCACCGGCGCCGGAAAGTGAACCCTGTTGACGCCGTAGTTGACGGCGGCCGTCACCGAGTCGATCTTGAGAACGTCGTCGAGAAGCACTGGACAGAACGACACTGTCAGGTAACCGTGCGCGATCGGGCCCCCGTAGGGACCCTTGGCGGCGCGCTCGGGCTCCACGTGGATCTACTGATGATCATGGGTGGCATCGGCGAAGATGTTCACCTGGTGCTGGGGGGTGATCGCATGCCAGTCGCCCGTCCCGATCTCCTGGCCGACCATGCCGAGCAGGTCAGCCGGCTTGCTCAACTGAATGGTCATCGCGCTCCAATCCGATCTCCAGGGTGAGACACGATCGGCGTGGTGGAAGGGGTGCGTTCGCTATGACAATGCCCTCCCTAGCGGGGGCCGTCGATGGCTGGTGCGACAACACGTTGACAGATCCGCGGTGGTGGCGCATAACGTCTGGGCCGTCAGGTCGGGCATGGTTCGCTTCGGCCAAGGCGCCTCCAACCACGGACGCCCGGACCGCTCGTAGGCAGCGGCCACAGCAGCCGTGGCCTGCTGCTCGGTCTCGTATGGGCCATACACAGCCGGTCGGTCCGCTCGCCCGCTCATCGTGACTCCCCGAGCGTGAACTCAGCGGCCAGCGCTATCGGGCCTATGTACGTAAGCTGCGAGTCCCCCCTCGGACACATCATGCATGGCCCTGACCTGCGGTCATCCGTTTCCGGTATGGGACAGGTGAGCAACGCCGCAGGTCACAGTCATGGGGGTTCAAGTCCCTCTCGGACACATTCTTACGTATCTGCTGACAGCCCATGCACGTGGCCGAACCTGCCCGGTGCCCCTGCACCTCATCGACGGCCATGGCCTGATCTCGGTGATGCCAGGAAGACGACATCGCCGCCCGCATCCTTGGCATCGGCACCCGTAAGCGCGTAGAGGGATCCCCTCACGGACGCGTGCCCGGCACATGGCCGGGCACGTCCTCCGCTCACGAGGCCTGCGCGGCGGTGGCGGCGCGCAGCGGCCGGTGCCGTCGGCGTCGAGCTTGGCGAGCTCGCTGTCGACGTTGACCGAATGGGTGCCGTGGAAGTAGAAGTTCTCGTGACGGGCGGGCCAGATGTGCGCCAGCGCGGCGTCGTCGATATCCCGCCCGGCGGCCCGCGGCACTACACCAGCACGGCACCGGCCACCGCGGCCAGGACGCCAGCGGCGACCATCCGTACTGTGCGCCAGGACGCCCATCCACCCTTCCGCATCTAATCCCAGCAGTCCTTGCCCACTACCCAGGCGGTGTGCTTGGACCCCCATGGACCGGCCCGCGTTCCTCCCCGCCCGGCTGCCTGTGCCCCCAGCGGTTTTCTGCCCAGGCCCGAAACCAGGCGTCGTTGAACCAGCGCCCGAACAACTGGCCGCCATAGACGACCCAGCCGACGCCGATCAGCCACGACTGCACGATCAGCACGGTGCCCAGCGCCCCGTAGGTGACCGCGTTGCTGACGATGAGCGGCTCGAAGACCAAGGCGGAGAAGGCCCGCAGGCCAGCCAGGAACGCCACCGTCGCCACTGCGCCTGGCATCGCCGCCAGGTAGCTCACCCGGCCGCCGACCAGGAAGCGAAGCCCCCACCAGAAAAAGGCGATGCCGAGCACTATCGCCACCGAGAGCCGGCTCACCGTCTCGGCCGGCGCATGGCGTGTCACAGTGCCCACCGTGGCCGCCGCGTAGATGTAGGCGATGAAGACGATCACCCACACCGCCTGACGCCAGATCTTGTGCCACGGCCCGGCGGGAAGGCCCCAGACCCTTTCGAACCCGGCCTGCACGCTGCCCGCGAACGTCACCCCGAAGACGCCCAGCAGGAACAGGCTGAAAACGCTCGTCGTGCTCAGGACCTTGGCGGGTGCGGAAAAGACCTGTCCCACCGCGCGGGCAGAGGAGCCGGTCAGGCCCATGCCGTAGACCACCCATACGGCTACGCCGTGATGCGTGGCGGCGCTGGCGGCAGCGACGACGACGAGCAGCGGGAACACGGTGAGCATGGCCAGGGCGGCGAAACCCATGGCCCGTTCCATGAGTTCAAACTCCTTGCCGCTCCGATGGAGGTCTTTGAACCGGAGGTCGTACCAGACCCGCTCGGCGCCCCGGAGCACTGCGCGGTGCACCGCCCGGTACAGGACCGGGCTCATCTGCCGGCGAACACGCCCATTGCGCCGCTGCTGCATCACGCTACCCCCCGGTTGGACAGCGCCCTGGGCCGCGAAAGCCACGACTCCGGCAAACCAATCGTTGTGTCATCACGGAGTTCATTTTGCTAGAGGCCAAGGATCGCGTGCGCATCCGAGCCGATACGACGGTCAACGGTCTCAGTCGGCGCCGCACGAGGTCGGCGTAGTTTCGGGCACCTGATCCCGCGTGTAAATGATCAAGTGTGAAGCGCTGCGTTTACGAGCGGGGTAGGCGATCCGCGGCCTGTCGCGGGGAAGGATCCCCGATTGAGACGCCTCCCCGGTCGCTGAGCCCGCCCATGCGGCGGCACGCCCGGCGAGCGCCGGTTGGACCGACGCGCCCGCTGCAGCGATAGCAACCCGGAGCAAAGCTGAGCCCGTGTTTCGATAGCGCGCACCGACGCAACACGGCCGGCCGCGAGGTCATCAGCGAACACCTGCGCGACCTGCATCTGCAGCGGATCGGCATCAGGCGGCCGGCCGGGCAGCCCGGCTACGGCCGTCACGTCCGCCGGTACCTGAGCACCACGGATGATCATCATCAGCAGCTCATACGACCCGACCAGCACCACCGCAGGCCACGCGGCCACCGCGGCGCCGGCCGGCCCGTGGCCCAGGCCGTGCGCCGCGTTGGCCGCCGGCGTCGCCCGATGCCCAGTCCCAGCAGCCACCTCGCAGGAGCCGGAACCGGCACCTTCCGGCGCGCCGAGTCCAGCAGCACCATCGAACTGGCGTAGATCAGCCCGTCCACTGTGAGCGGGACCAGGCGGGCATCCCAGCGCGCCTCACCGTGCACCCGTACGAGCTCGTAGGCGTGTTCGTAGGACGCCACCGCAGCGATCGCGGCAATCCCCGATCACAGCTCCGGCAGTGGACCACCGGATAACCTGATCCGCCGCCATCACCGGGGACCACAGTCCAGCACGAATTCCTTGGTCAGCGTGATCGGGATCATGTACGTAAGGTGCGAGTCCCCCCTCGGACGCAACTCATTGTCCCAACGCTGTAGCGCGATGTTCGCTGTGGCGTGGACCAGACGCTTAGCGCTAGGGGTCAGCGTCGGCGGGGCCTGCGGTCCGTGTCCCGGCGCAAGTTTGGCTCCGGTAACAGGTCAGGATCACGGCAAGTGGCCACACCGCCTCTGCCCCGGCGAGCACGCGCTCGGTCAGGCCGAGATGACGACCCCCCATGCTCAGCTCCACGTAGAACCACACGAGCAGGCCGAGCATTATTGCGGTGGCGCTGACACAAGCAGGGGGCCGCAATCCGCGGGGCACTGAAGGCCCCCGGCCGAGGCTGACGGCTGGCCAGACCGCCACGGCTATGAAGGCGATCGCAGCCCAGACCGTATGTGGCAGCGAGCCACTCCCAGCAGGTTCGGGATTCGCCGCGACGAGAATGGTGGCCACGCCGCCTATGGCGAGGATGAGACGCCCAGGTGAGGCCGCCGGCCTGAGCGCCAGCGCCGTCACGACGTAGCAGGCTCCCAGTCCCAGCAGCGCGAACGTCATCACCCACCGATCAGTGGCGTCCTCCGCCGCTAGGGCGCTGATGGTGTCAGCTACTGGGTTGAAGGATCGTGGCTGCAGCCCAGCGGCAACCGTCCACCCGCCGATCAGCAGCACTGGAGCCGCAACCGACGAGATCACGCCCCACCACGGCACACCCCGCACGGCGACCACCGTAAGCGAAGCAGGGCACCCCTCGGTCCCCGCGGGCATGACCGGACGTCGCCAGAGGTCCGGATAATCTGGTGATCAGGAGCCAGCTGATCGGGCTCAGCGCGGTAGGCCACATCAGCTCTAGCCTCCTGCTCCGTCTTGCATGAGCCGCAAGGGACGGCGGGTCCGCTCGTCCGCTCATTGCGACTCTCCCAGCACGAATTCAGCGGTCAGAGCACATTGGTTTTTTGGTGCACTCGGTCCTCGGACACCCAAACACGGGAAATTTCCGCAAACAGACATCACTCGAACACGCGGCCCGGCTGCCTGCTGGCCGCCGGGCCGTCCCGGTCCCTCCCTGCGGGGAGGCGGCCATGACCGCCCCGCTCATCGCTCCCCTCATTCCCCCGCGTGCCCGGCCCGGCGGCCGGGAGCACGGCAGAACGGGAACGGCCCGCCGCCTGCCCGCCGCCGCCGCACCGGACGTCCCGGCGGTCCCGGATGACGTGGTGTACGGGTTCGGCCGGATGGACGAGTCCGGCCGGGTCGCCGACCGGGCCATGACCAGCGCGCTGGGCTGGCAGCCCGGCGACCGGCTGACCGTTACCGCCGCCGCGGGCGTGGTCATCGCCCGCCGCGACCCGGGCGGCATGGTCACCATGGCGTCCAGGCCGTACATCGTGATCCCGGCCGCGCTGCGCCGCCGCTGCGGGCTGCGGCCTGGTGACCGGGTGCTGCTGGCGGTGTTCCCGGCCCGGGACGCGCTGGCCGCGTACTCCCTCGCGGTAATCGACCAGGCGCTGCGGGCGCACGCCCCGCTCCCCGGCGGCGACGGGAGGCGGCCATGACCGCCGTGAACCCGGACGCCTCCCAGCAGGCTGCCGTGGAGGCGGCGCTGGTGCTGCTGGAGCGGATGGGCCTGTCCCCGGCAGACCTGGCCGCCGTCCCGCAGCCCCGCAAGCCGGTGCCGACCTTCGCCGAATACGTCCCGGTCGTGTCGGCGGCCGTGAGCGACGGCACCCGCCGGGCCTACGGCTCGTACTGCAACCGGGTCGTCGAGCACTGGCGCAGCCGCCGCCTTGATGAGCCCACCCCCTCGGAGATCCGGCACCTGATGACCTACGTCAAGACCCATGTCGTGGCCCGCCGCAACGCCCGGGGCGGGCGCAGCGCCGAGGAGCACCTGGTGGCCGCGCTGCGCTGCCTGTACGCCCGCGCCGTCGACGACGGGCTGATCACCGAGGCCGGCAACCCGGCGCGCCGCGCGGGACTGGCGCTTGTCTTCCGGCGTCGGGTCGAGCTGGGCCACCGGAAATCAACCTCGCCGAGCAGCGGATCCGCCGAAAACAAGTCCTCGGTGGACTCATCCACGATCGCCGCCTGACAGCCCCACGCTGCTGCGAGAAGAAGCGGGTCACCGCAACGATCCTGTATTCGAGCCCAACAGGGGACAGGCCTCGAACACTGACCCGGGGCCACGTCACCGACATCATCGGCCCTCGGTGTCGCACCACCGTGATAGGTGTTCTCCAGGACGGTTGGATACAGCACGAAGCCGCGCGGTTCACTGGTGATCCTGGTTCCCGTATCGCGACCGCTAAGCTCGAGATACTCGTGGAATGTGATGGTGGGGACGACCGCGGGACCGGCGCTCGCCACGCTTTCGGTTCCGTTGATGATGTAGGTGCCATCGTCGCTGTAGTTCGCAGTCGCTGTAGTTCGCATAGGTGGCCTGGATCGAGGCGATGACCGTCATGGCCGGGGTTCTTCGTGATCACCACCGTTGGCTTGATGGCATTCCCCAGGTGACGCCGTCGCCGCAAGCCAGTCGGCACCAGCGTACGCCGACCTGGAAGCGCTGAGCGGGACAGGATAAGCATGATCAAATGCGACACGGCGGGTAAGTCCCGGCCGGCCGGACGAGGAACCGGTATCGTGCGGTTGCGTGCTGGACGGCGAGCTGATCTTTATACCGAGCGAGATTCCCCGGCAAGGCGTGTTCGCGCTCTGGGGTAATGGCTCGGGATCCGCCAAGCTGGAGCTGGTCTTCCCCGGCGGCACGTACGGCATACGCAAGCGCCTGGTATCGGCGGAAATCATCCCGCTCGCCGAGGCTCTCCCGGCGCTGCTCGCCTTCGATCCCAGCCACGCTGGGCTGCCCGTGCGGCGCAGTGCCCTAGTCTGGGCGGCGGCTGTGGCCGCGGGAGTGGGCCTCGTCGCGCGCGGCCGGCTTCTGCCGACCGTCGGTGCAGACGACATGGACGTCTGGCGTGCCGGACCGCTCGATCCGGCCGACCTCAGCTGGCTGCACGAACTCGCTGCCGTCTTCCCGCCGGCCGCGCATGCCCTGGGAGTTCCCGGCTCGCGCCCGATGCGGCTCCGGTCTCCGGAGGCATTGGTCCGCGACCTGTGGGACGCGATCGCCGACACCATCGCGCGGTCGCCCGCTGCACCCCGGACCACTGCGTCACCGGCGTTCGCTGCTGCTGAGCCGACCCGGGTCAGCGATCTCGCGGAGTGGCTCGCCGACACGCGCGAAGGCCTTTCGGCCGGAGCGCGACTGGGCCTGCGGATCGAGACGGTTGTGGCATCCCTCATGGCCACGGCGGACGAGGAGCCAGACGAGGAAGACGAGGGTCCCGACGCGGACACGCCCACGTTCCAGCTGGTGCTGCAGCTACGCAGTACCGCAGACCCGAGCCTGATCGTTGACGCTGCCGCACTGTGGAATCAGCCGGAAACGGTGCTGGCCAGATTTGGCTCACAGGCGGAGACGGATCTGCTGCTTGCGCTACGACGCGGCGCATCCGTGTGGCCGCCGCTCGCTGAGGTGCTGCGGCACGCCAGTCCGTCGGTGATCGACCTCAACGACGATGCGCTCACCAGCCTGCTCGGCCCGGCAGCCGAAGAACTAGCGGGCGCCGGCATTGAAGTGCTGTGGCCGTCCAGCATGCTCGACGGCGGCCTGAAGCTGCGGGCTGTCGCCACGCCAGCACCGGAGAAGCTCACGGAAGCTGGGTTCGGGCTCGACGCGCTGCTGGATTTCCGCTGGCAGCTCACGCTCGGCGGTGCGCTGCTTGACGCCGATGAGATCACCGCCCTCGCCGAGGCGAAGCGGCCGCTGATCAGGCTGCGTGGCCGCTGGGTGATCCTCGATCCGGCCCTGCTGGACAGGCTGCGCCGCCCGCCCCGGACACGGATGCGCACCTGCGAAGCACTCGGTGCGGTACTCACGGGCTCGGCGGAGATCGACGGCGAGACCGTGCCGGTCGTCGCCGAAGGCCCGCTCGCCGACCTTGCCCGCCAGGTCGCGAGCATCGCGTCAGCCCCCGAACCGCTCGAACCTCCGCCAGGTCTAATGGCGACGCTGCGGCCGTACCAGCAGCGGGGCCTGGCCTGGCTGGCCGGGATGTGCGGTGCCGGGCTCGGCGGCTGCCTCGCCGACGACATGGGGCTTGGTAAGACGATCCAGGTGATCGCGCTA
>Ga0302319_10026796_pt1 | contig 10141 bp, 11 predicted proteins | sample Bog_T0_2_FD_203319 | JGI IMG/M metagenome (GOLD analysis project Ga0302319, IMG submission 203319) | Peat permafrost microbial communities from Stordalen Mire near Abisko, Sweden - Bog_T0_2 | ecosystem: Environmental > Terrestrial > Soil > Wetlands > Peat | place: Sweden: Abisko, Stordalen Mire...
TCGGCCAAAGCCCGCCGATCTCGCGCCAATCGGTCGCCGTTGCCCGCGCGATCGGAGCGGCGCTCGGCGGGATCGCCCAAAGTGCGACAGCCAGCACCGGCAGCGCCGACAGATAAAGCGCAAAGGGCGCCCGCCAGCCGCCCCATTCCGCCAACGTTCCCCCCAAGAGCAGCATGGTGACGCTGACCGCACCGGCGACACCGGCCTGATAACCCAGGATCCGCGCCCGCTCGGTTTCGGTAAACCAGGCTCCGACCAGGCTCAGCGTGCAGGCGGACAGATGCGCCGCCGCCACGCCCAGCAGGAACCGCGCCGCGAACAGCGCCCAGATATCGGAAACCAACAGGCCTGCCGCGCCGGCGATCGCGTACAGCAGCAGTGATGCGATCAGGACTCCGCGGACACCGACCCGGGCGATGACAAAGCCGCTGACCAAGCCGCCGACGACCACTCCCATGCCGGGAGTCGCCATGATCATCTGGGCGGTCATCGCGCCGCCCTGCGCGCTGAAATTGGCGGCGATCATCGGCAGCGAGGGTCCTAGTGCGGCAAACATCAGCGCCATGGCAGGACCGCTCGACAGCAGGACCGCGATGGCCGCTCTTTCGCGCCAGAGCTCCGGTTTTTCCATCGTCACGGTCCCCTTCCTGCCCCGGTCCGAACAGCTGCCGCGCCAGTGCGCCCATGTCCGGTCATTGAAATCTTATATAGGATTGCATCGGTCCCGATAGTTTGCGGATATTGGGGAACGAAGCAACAGGGACCGGGCGGCGACATCGCCAAGGCGGGCCGGGGACGGGAAAAATGGGACAACTCGACGGCAAGGCGGCGGTCGTGACCGCCGCCGGCGGCGGCATCGGGCAGGCGACGGCCTGGCTGCTGGCCGAGCGTGGCGCATGGGTGGTCGCCGCCGATATCGATCCGGCCGGGCTAGAGGAAACCGCACGGCAATGCCCCGCGCCGGAGCGGCTGCGTACGCTCGCAGTCGACGCCACAACGCTGGCCGGGGCGGAATCCGCCACCGAGGCCGCGATGCAAGCTTTCGGCAGCCTTCATATCCTGGTCAACGTCGTCGGCGGCAGCCGCCCCGGCAAAAACGTGGTCGACCTGCCGCTGGAGGAATGGGACTCCTGGCTCCGTCTCAACCTCACCTCGACCTTCCTGATGTGCAAGGCGGCGATCCCGCTGATGGCCAGGTCGGGCGGCGGGGCGATCATCAACATCTCGTCGGGCGCCGCCATCACCGGCATGAAGCGCAACCCGGCCTATGTCGCGGCCAAGGGCGGCGTGATCGCGCTCACCCGCGCGCTGGCGCTCGATCATGCCGACCAGAACATCCGCGCCAACTGCATCGCCCCCGGCGCCATCCTGACGCCGCTGATGAAGCGCAACCGCAAACAGGCCGAAATCGACTGGATGGCCGGCGCCAATTTGGTCGGGCGCATCGGCCTGCCCCACGACATCGCGGCCATGGTAGCCTATCTGTCGAGTGACGACGGCGCCTTCGTCAACGGCGAACTGATCGAAATATCCGGCGGTCGCAAGACCGGAATCTAGAGAATGAAGCAAAGATTTTACCGCGGAGATCGCAGAGAGCCGCAGAGGACGCGGGGTATGATATTTTCTTACCCTCTGCGCCCTCCGTGGTCCTCCGTGACCTTAGCGGTAAAATCAGATTTCTTTGCAAGAATAGGGAGGAACCAAAGATGCTAGCCGATGCCTATCGAATTTGGCGCGAAACCGTCCCGGCGCATGAACGTGAGCGCGAAGGGCTCGAAGACAAGCTGACGCTCGTCATCGACAAGCAGCGCATCATCGAGATGATCAACGAATACGCCTTCGCCTGCGACAGCCGGCAATGGGACGTGCTGCAGGAGCTTTACGACGAGAATATCGAACGGGTGATGAGCGGTACGCTCAATGAGACCGTTCGTGGCCGCGACACGTTGATCGGGCTGCACGCCAACCCGGCTTTGCCGCGGGCCGAGGGCGTCGACATGGAGAAGCGCGACCTCGCCAAGATCAAGGGCCTGGAAATCCGCCATTTGATCGGGACCCAGATGGTTCGGATCAGCGACGACAACCAAAGCGCCTGGGCGCTCTGCCATTACCAGATGGCGCTGGTCGGACAGGAGAACGACCAGTGGGAGCACGGTCTGCATGAAGGCACGTATCTGTTCAGCTTTTCAAAGTCGAGCGGTGTCTGGAAATTCACAAGGCACCTGATCTGGACCAACAATGCCGCCAACCCGATGTTCGGTGTGCCGAAGAAGCCAGCGTGATGCGCTTCAGCGGCAGAGTTGCGCTGATCACCGGAGCGGCGCGCGGCATCGGCGCCGCCACCGCCGAAGTGTTGATCAACCAGGGCGCCGACCTGGCTGTAAACGACGTGAACGAAGCGGCGCTTCGCGACACGGCGGACAGGCTTCGGCGACACGGGGGAAAGGTTTCGTGCCACGCCGGCAGCGTGACGGACCCGGAATTCGTGAAGCGGATGGTCGAGGAGGCCACCGCCATTCACGGCAAGATCGACCTGCTCGCCAATAATGCGGGCGGCGGGCCGTCAGGCACACCCTGGAGCGAGTTCGCGACCGGCGCGATGGACCATTTCCGCGCTATCTTCGAGCTCAACTTCTTCAGCCAGGCGATGGTGCTGCGCGCGGTGCTGCCCGGCATGCTCGACCGCGGCTATGGCAAGGTGGTCTGCGTCAGTTCGATCTCGGCGGTGCTGGGACAGGAGGCCGGCAGCGCCTATGCCGCGGGCAAGATGGCGCTGCACGGGCTGGTGAGCTCGGTCGCCAAGGAGGTCGCCCGCAAGGGCGTGAACATCAACGCCGTGGTGCTGGGAAATCCGCCACACCCGTCGCGCACCGTCGCGCGGCAGGATTATCTGAACAGACTATCGCATTTCGACCGGGTCGGACGGCTGGAAGAATTCGGCAAGGCCATCGCCTTCCTGCTGTCCGACGACGCGTCCTACATGTCAGGCGGCGTCGTTCCAGTCGAAGGCGGGCTGCTGACGCCGCGCCTGAACGAATAGCGCCGAAACTCAGGAGTGGCGGGTCTGCCAGAAGAAGAAGGCAAGGATCACGACAATCATGATGATCCAGAGCGGGTCAGTGTGCATCCTGGGGCCTCGGCTGAAATAGGAACGCCGATGCTTAGACCAGTGCCTCGTGTCGCGTCAACGCAGGCGGCCCGCGGCCTCTAGTGCGAGTTGACCAAGCCCCCAGGGTTCTGGCGCAATCCGGTCGCGACGGCATCCGCGCTCATATTCACCGAGTTGCCGACACTGCAGCTGTGGTCGTTGATATGCGAACCGGTCGGCGCAGTGACGCAGGCCGGCTTCGTCGCCGCAACCTGCCCTGGCGGCGGGCGGTTCATCGGATCAGCACAACCGGCCAAGCCAGAAAACAGAGCCACCCCGACGATGAGGGTCTTCATCATCCACACTCCCTAAAGGTCCAACCGCGCAAATAATTGCTTCGCTGACTCATGCGGCCGACGGGATTATCCGTCAACCCAGCGGAGCGCGAACGACGGCACGTCGCATGAAAAAAAGCCCAGCGATGCCAAAGCCAAGCAGAACCCAGGATGCCGGCTCTGGAATAACCGCGGTCCCGCTGCTGACCGTCAGGTTGGGGTTGTATGCGACCGCCTGATTATCCGATTCGAACCCGGCGCCGCCGCCGTTGGCTTCCGACACGACGACGGTCGAAAATGTGCCGACGGTATCGAAGAAATTGACGTAGGCAAATAGTTCGCCCGGATCGGCGCCCCAGTCGGACGGATTGCCGCAATAGGCGTTCCCGGCAGTTCCGTTATTGCAGTTGCCAAGGTCGCTGATCAGCTGCTGCGCCGTGAACGTGTAGATCAGGTTCCCGCTGGCATCGTAAAACTGAAGCTGGTTGGCGGCATCCAGCGCGGAAATCCACAAGCCAAAATAATTGACGCCACCGCCGGTGTTATTGTCAGTCAATGAAATCGTATAACTGGCCGGGGTATTATAGCCGTACACAACCGGGTAGGTGCCGATCCCGCCGGCGCCGCCATATTCACCGGCCGGCTCCAGCGCGAAGGGGGTGTACACCCCGGTATAGGGCGAAGCCACGCCCGTGCCGCTGCCGTAATTCGACGTGTAGCCCTGGGAGGCTTGAGTCTGCGTTACATAGTTGAAGTTTTCTACGCCCACCGTGCAGCCATTGGTGCTGCCGCAGATGCTCGCCGCGTTCGGACTTTCGACCCCGGCGGCGTTATACGTTGCCGTAATGGGCCCAGCGGCGGACTGCTGCACGCCAGCAAGTAGGATAGCGGCCACGACGAGCCCCGCAGTCAAAAGCGATTTCATTGTCATGGCGCGGTATCCGTCACGAGGCATTCGAATGGCAGTATGATCCATTCTGCGTCAACCACAATGCATGCTGCATGCCACGTGGAAATTCGTCCGATAGTTCAAGGATTTTAGGTGACTTGTCCCCTTCCCGCACACACCCGTTGTAAGATCGCCCGACGGGCCTGAAACGTCGGCGTTTAAGCCCCGCTTGTATCCGGCTGCCAGCTCGGCCTTGGAATCGCGCGGTAGGCCTCGCGCAGCGCTTCCGACCAGCGTTCGCGCAGCATCTTGAAATACTCGTCGTTTTCGGTCAGGCGCAGCCGCAGCTCCACCCGGAACGTGTCCTTGCGGTAGACGAACAGGTCGATCGGGAGACCGACCGTCAGATTGCTGCGCAGCGTCGAATCCATCGAAACCAGCGCGAGCTTCACCCCATCATACAGCTCGGTATCGTACTTCGCCGTGCGGTCGAGGATCGGCTTGCCGTATTTATGCTCGCCGATCTGCAGATAGGGCGTGTCCGGTGTGGTCTCGATGAAATTGCCGGCCGAATAGATTTCGAACAGCGCGGTCTTGCGGCCCCTGATCTGCCCGCCCAGCAGGAAAGTGACGTCGAAGGAGACGTTGTGATCGTGCATCGACGGCCCGTCGGTGTGATACACCCGCCGGATCGCCTCCCCCACCAGTTCGGCCGCGTGGAACATGGTCTCGACCGTGGAGAGCGTGTGAACCTTGCCGGCGACCTCGATCCCCTCGCTCAGCAGATTGGCCACGGTCTGAGTCGTCGCCAGATTGCCGGCGCACAGCAGGCAGATGGCCCGCTCCCCCGGAACCTCGCAGATATGCATCTTCGAGAATGTCGCGATGTTGTCGAATCCCGCGTTGGTGCGCGTGTCCGACAGCATCACCAGCCCGTCCGCCATGTTCAGGCCGACACAATAGGTCATAGACTGCGTTCCATTGAGGTTCCGGTGGGTTAAGAGCGGTTTGCCGGCTTCAATCCATCGAGCCCCATCAGGACGGCCTCTCCGGTTTGCGCCAGCGCGCTACCATGACCAAGCTGATGCGTGTCGAACACCGCCTGGAGCGCGGCATATTGGCCCATGATGTCGAGCGTCTGATTGACCGCGCGCTTCGCCATCGCCAGCGCAAACGGGTGCATCTGCGCAATCTCGTTGGCCAGCGCCATCGCCGATTCTTCCAGCTGCTCGAGCGGCACTACCCGGTTGACCATGCCGAGTTTCTCCGCTTCGACCGCGCCGATGAAGCTGGCGGTGAACAGCAGCTCCTTGGCCTTGCGCGCCCCGAACTCCCAGGTGTGGCCGTGATACTCGACACCGCCGATGCCCATCCGAATCACCGGATCGCCGAACTTCGCGTTGTCGGCCGCGACGATCAGGTCGCAGGGCCAGGCCAGCATCAGTCCGGCCGCGATGCAGGCGCCCTGCACGGCGGCGATCGACGGTTTGGGCACATCGCGCCATTTGCGGCAGAGGCCGAGGTAATATTTGCTTTCCCAGTTGTGCAGCTGGAACAACCCGTGCTGGCCGACATCGCCCAGCGCCTCCTCAACCTTGGCCGCATAGGTCTCGTCGCGCGCGATGTCGTGGCCCGCCGAGAAGTGCGGACCGTTGGCCTTCAGCAGAATGACTCGGACCTGCTTGTCGGCCACCGCCATGTCCCAGGCCTGGTCGAGTTCGACCAGTAGTTGCTTGTTCTGCGCGTTGCGGCGTTCGGGCCGGTTCAGCGTGATCACGGCGACACGGTCGCGAACCTCGTACAGAATAAAATCCATCGGATTCGTCTCCAGTTTTCAGTTGGTGTTGTCTTCAGTTCGACTGGGGGCGTTCGGTGGTCGGCTTGACCCCGAAACGCCGCGCGTCGAACAAATTGGCCGCCATCCAGCCGCCATCGACCAGAAGCGTGTGGCCGGTGATATAGCTCGCCATGTCCGAAACCAGAAACAGCACCGACTTGCCGATCTCGTCCGTGACGCCGGAGCGCGCCATCGGCACCAGGCTTTGCCGCATCACCTCACGGGTTTCAGGTGTTTCCGGCAGGCGCGGGGTCGAGATGTTGCCGGGCGCCACGGCGTTGACGCGGATGCCTTGATCGGCCCATTCGGTCGCCATCGTTTTGACCAAATGGATCAGCCCGGCTTTGGCCGCGCCATAGGCGCCGTGGATCGGCGCCGACTGCACCCCGTCGACCGAGGCGATGCAACACATCGCGCCCTTCGAACCGTTCTTGATCATGATCCGCGCTGCTTCGCGGCCGACGACGAAGAAATAGCGGAGATTGCGCCGCTGTTCGGAATCCCATTGCTCGCCTGTCATGTTGAGCAGCGGCGTGAACAGCGCCTGCCCGACGATGGTCACCAGCAGGTCGAGCCCGCCGAGCCGGGTTTCAGCCTCAGCCACTCCTGCCGCCGCCTGCTCGTCGTCCAGCACGTTGGCGACGATCGCTTCGCCCCGCCGGCCATAGCCCCGCACCGCCTCGGCGACATGCTCGGCACGGTCGCGATCGACATCCAGCACTGCGACGTCACATCCGGCCTCCGCCAGCAGCCGCGCGGTGCTTTCGCCCATACCGCGCCCGCCGCCCACCACCAGCGCACGCTTGCCTTCCAGTCCGAACAGATCCCTCATGACTTCCTTCCCAGATGCTTGTCGAAGAACTTGACCACCACGTCATAAGCGTCCGCCGATTCCGGCAGGCCGGGATCGAAGAAGAAGCCGTGCCACATTCCTTCCCACACATGCAGGTCCGCATCCACCCCAGCCTTGACCAGCAGCGTATGGGTATAGACCGCGCCGCTCATCGCCATGTCGCGGGTGCCGGTCATGACCAGCGTCGGCGGGAACTTCGCCAGCACCGCAAGCGAATAGGCCGGCGAAACCAGCGGGTCCTTGGCGTCGGAACCGACGAAATAGCCTCCGGGCTCTCCACCCTTCATCTCAGTGCGAATGGGCGGCGGCGGCATCTGCGCATAGGCGAAAGGCGGCGCGATATAGGTGGAATCGCCGGCGATTCCGCGGATCGCGCCGGCGCAGAAGATGCCGATCGCGCCCGGCATCGGCAGCTTCTCCTTCTCGAACCAGGCGACAGCCTCGGCCGTCAGCGTGCCGCCAGCGGAGCAGCCGTAAATACCGATATTTTGCGGTTTATATTTTTTCAGCAATTCCTTGTAGACGGCGGCCACATCCTCGCTAGCGGCGGGAAACTTGAACTCCGGTCCCTCGCGATAATCCAGGCTGACGATCTTGATCTTTCCGACCGAGGCGATCGGAATCGACTCCACCAGGCTCTCTGTCCGGGCGCCGTTATAGAACGCACCGCCATGCAAATTGATCAGGATGCGGTCTTTGTTGCGGGGCGCGATGCCGTCTTTGGGTGTCACCACGTCGGCATAGACCCCGGCGATGGTCTCCGACCCCAGTTCGACCGGGTATTTGGCCTTCGCGCGTTCGATGATCGGCAGGTAGACTTCCTTGTTCAACCGGTCCCGCCCGTTCTGGAACTCCGACAGCGGCGCGTTGGCGGCCGGGACCGGCGGATAGGGATGGGTCATCACGTCATGCAGCATCGCCTTCGCTTCCGGGCTGATGAAGGCCGAAGGCGGAACGACGATGGGCGGAATATGCACTGTCGCATCATCGTCGACGGTCACATGCGGGCGCTCCGCCGGAGACGGCGAAGCCGTTTGTGCGTTAGCGGCCGCAGTGGATGCCAAAGCGAGCCCCATCACCCCGATTATCGCGTATCGCATGACCCGCCTCCCCAATCCGTTGCCTCCAAGGCTTGCACTCGGTTTGCGATCCCAACCCTATGACGCCGGGTGGCCAGCGTCAAAGAGATCGGCAAGGAGTTTTACCGCAGAGGGCGCCGAGAAGCGCAGAGTGCGCGGAGAACGAATTCTGATCTCCGCGCCCTTCGCGAAACCTCGGCGATGGATTCCAAATGCGAAATGTCGGATAAACTATACGCATGAAACTCTCACCGGCACTGACATGATCGGGTGAGACAATTGGAGGCACTCATTGTGAGATCGAAGCTGGTGTTAGCCATTTGTTTCCTCGCGCTCGCGTTGAACAATCATGCAAGCGCCACCGAGAGTTCTGCACCCGCCGCGTCGACTAAAACCGAAATACAATTGGTCCAGCAGGCCCAACGCGTCGTTGCACGCGATCGCGTCCTCGCGACGCTTCAGGTGACATCCAAGGGACCCAACGCGCGTCAAATACAGACTGAGATCAATCGCAAAATGATGGCCGCCCTGGCTAAGGTCAAAGATGCGCCGATGGTCACGGCCGAGACCGGCAGCTATTCGGTAACCCGTCCCTACAACGCCAAGGACGGCGATGACTGGAGAGGTGCGCAAGTCCTCACAATGACATCGGACGACTTTGAGGCCGTCCTTAACCTCGCAGGCGAATTGCAGAACGATGGTCTGGTCATGGGGGAGTTGCGTTTCTTCGTATCGCCGGACAGTCTGAAAGCCACGCAAGATGAATTGACAGCGGCGGCGCTCACTGCGCTCAAGGACAGAGCTCAGAACATCGCAGGCGACCTTGTCCTGAAGGTGGAGCGCTATAAAACCATCGCAGTTGGCAACGCGACGGAAGAATTCGGGGAATCGCCGATGCGGTCAAAAGGAGCGGTCGCTGGCGCCAACAAAAAGGCGCCGCCTCCGGCGGCAATCGCTGGCGAAGCCTCTGTGACATTGACGGTGAATTCCACTGTACTGATGGCTCCATAGGTTTTGCGGCCGACTGGCAGCCCTGCCGAGTCGAAAGGCGCCCCAGCGTCAAGGTCGAACGTCCAACCCGCGAGTCCCATCCTGCGCCACTCGATCGTCTTCCTGGACCGCGCGACGCTCGGCGTCCCGCTTCGCCCGCCCGGCTTCCCGCATGACTACCGCGACTATGCCGCGACCTCTCCTGAGCAGGCGGTGGAACGTCTCGCCGGCGCCACCATCGCCATCGACAACAAGGTGCCGCTGCGGCGGGAGGCTCTCGAACACCTGCCTGACCTGAAACTGATCGCACTCGCCGCGACCGGCAGCGACTGCATCGACAAGGATTACTGCCGGGCGCACAGCATCGCCGTCTGCAACATCCGCGACTACGCCACCGACACAGTGCCCGAGCACGTTCTGGCGCTGATCTTCGCGCTGCGGCGCAGCCTGGTCGCCTACGATCAGGACATCCGCCGCGGCAAATGGCAGACGGTCGGACAGTTCTGCTATTTCGACCACCCGATCGGCCAGATCGCCGGATCGACCCTGGGCATCGTCGGCTATGGCGCCCTCGGCCGGGCAGTGGGGAGACGCGCCGAGGCGCTCGGCATGAGCATCCTGGTCCACACGCGCACGGGCAGCGCCGGGACCGTCGATCTCGACACGTTGCTCCGCCACAGTGACGCGGTCACCCTGCATTGCCCTTTGACGCTAGAAACACGCAACCTGATCGGCCCCCGCGAGTTCGCCCTGATGAAGCTGGGCGCGATCCTGATCAACACCGCGCGCGGCGGCCTGGTGGACGAAGCAGCACTGGCCAAGGCCCTGCGCCAGGGAACGATCGCCGGCGCCGGCATCGACGTGCTGACCGAGGAGCCGCCGGTGAACGGCAACATCCTGCTGGGCCTCGACTTGCCCAACCTCATCGTCACGCCCCATGTCGCCTGGGCCAGCCGCCCGGCGATGGAGGCGCTGGCGGAACAGTTGACCGGCAACATAGAGGCATTTGTGGCGGGGAGTCCGAAAAATCTCGTCGTTTAGAACTACTCGCTCAAGCCGGCAAAGGACCG
>Ga0302319_10026801_pt1 | contig 10140 bp, 8 predicted proteins | sample Bog_T0_2_FD_203319 | JGI IMG/M metagenome (GOLD analysis project Ga0302319, IMG submission 203319) | Peat permafrost microbial communities from Stordalen Mire near Abisko, Sweden - Bog_T0_2 | ecosystem: Environmental > Terrestrial > Soil > Wetlands > Peat | place: Sweden: Abisko, Stordalen Mire...
CTGCTGTTATTGCCGGCGCAGCGCGATGTGACCGCGGTGGCGAGCCGGCAAATCCAGGCCTGGGTCAAGCGCTACGCCGCGGCGCTGCATCAGGGTTTCGATGGGCGCCTTGCCGCAGGTGCGAGTTATACCGCGCTAGGGCGCGACCCGACTTTATAGAAGGAAGGCCTGCTTTTTTGAAAAAAAGCAGCAAGAAGACTTTTGCTCATGGCTGCCCTACCAAATCGCAAAAGTTTTTTGCTGCTTTTTTAAAAAAAGCAGGCCTTCCTTGCTTACCCCATCGTGCACGTTAGTTAAACTAACGCACCTAGGCAAGAAAAAAGGCCAGAGGCGTCGCGCCCCTGGCCTCGTTTTGGTGGAGTTACTCCATCTTGCCCTTCATAGCCGCGACGCGCGCTTGGATCTCAGCCTTGACGGCTTCGAGGTTGAAGCTGGCGCCCTTCTGCATGGGCGGATACTCGATGAATGTCATGGCGTATTTCGCGACTTCCTGCTGCAGGAAGACAAAGCGCCAAAACTCGTGCTCGTAGAAGTCAGAAACATACATGAACGAGCCGGTATTGCCCTTCTGAAACTGCATCCGTTCGAACGGATCGAGGCGCAGGTTGGACAGGATGGGCCAGTCGACTTTCACGGTGCCGCCGAGCCAGCCCTCCGGTTGATCGATCAGCCGGTATTTCCAATCGTCGATTCGTACCGCGCCGAGCGTGCCTTCGGCGAAGTAGAATACTTCATGGCGGCTGGATGGCTTGCCTTCGGTCAGCATCGGCAACTGGTTGTAGCCGTCGAGATGTACCTTGTAGGTTTTGCCGTTCAGGTCCTTACCCTTCAGCAACTCTTCCTTGATGTTGGGATTGCCGGCGGCGGCGACCAAAGTGGGGAAGAAATCCAGGCCGGACATGATGCCGTTCTGCACCTTGCCTTCCGGGATGTGGCCGGGCCATTTGATGAACATCGGCGCCCGCATGCCGCCTTCCATAATCGTGCCCTTACCGGCCGAGAACGGGGTGTTGCCGCCATCGGGCCAGGTGAAGTTTTCGGTGCCGTTATCCGTGGTGAAGGCGACGATCGTGTTCTTGTCGAGCCCTTCATCCTTCAGCTTTTGCAGCAGATGGCCGACCACGTCGTCCAACTGGCTCATCACGCCTTCCTCGAGATACCAATCGTTCTCCGGCGTCAGCCTGCCCTGATATTTGGGCGACAGGTGGGAAATGACGTGGGCGCGCGTGGGGTTCAGCCAGAGGAAGAACGGCTTGCCGTCGGCCTTGGCCTTGTCGACGAATTTTTCGGCGTGATCGAGGATATCCTCGTCCACGGTCTCCATGTTGTATTTGATGCCGGCCATCGGGTGCGGCGGCAACGGCCCTTCATCGTCGATTTTTTGCTTGCCCACCCTACCCCAACGCGGTTCGACCGTGGGATCGTCCACATCGCTGGCAAAACTATGCAACATGTTGCGCGGCCCGATTTGTGCGACTAGTGCCGGCGGGTAGGAGTGCCAGAACGGATCCTCCATCGCATCGAGATGGTAAAGGTAGCCGAAGAACTCGTCGAAACCATGGACGGTGGGAAGGTATTGGTTCTTGTCGCCCAGATGGTTCTTGCCGAATTGGCCGGTTGCGTAGCCCATTGATTTCAGCGCGGTGGCAATCGTGGGCGCCTGATCGGGCATGCCGACACTGGCGCCGGCCTGGCCTACGGTGGTGAGGCCGGTGCGGATGGGCAGTTCGCCGGTGATGAAGTTGGCGCGGCCGGCGGTGCAGCTTGGCTCGGCGTAATAATCGGTGAAACGCGTGCCTTCGCCGGCCATTTTGTCCAGGTTCGGCGTGACGTTATACATCAGGCCCTGGTGGTAGGCGCCGATATTTTCCCAACCGATATCGTCACCCATGATGACGATGATGTTGGGCTTGTCGGCGGCGAAGGCGGCGCTGGCGGCCAGCATGGCCGTGGCGGTGGCGCCGAGCAGGCGCGATCTGAATTTCATGCGAAGTTCCTTTCTCGTTATCGTTCGTTCAGGGCCGTCGAGATACGGATGCAGACGGGTGGCGTTGGTCGCGGCCCCGAGTCTGGCGCCCGGCGGCACGCTAGGAGTGGGCAGGTGGTGGCGATATGCGAATCTGGCTCGAAGACGGGCCGGCCCGGCGATGATCGTGATCCGGGTTTTGCGGTGCCTGCGGAACGCCAGGACCCGCGTTCGAGTTTTGCGCCGCTCCCTGGAATGGTAATTTTAATAACTAACTTAAGCCAGACAACGCCAGGGGATCGATTTCCCCTGGCGCTGCTTTAGGGCGTGTTACGAGCCGGCGTAGCTATCACTCGCTTGGGCCCTTCGAGGCCGCTTGGGCCTGTTCCATGCGCTTGGCCATTTCGGCCTTTACCGCATCCAGGTTGAAGCTCGCGCCGCGCTGCATCGGCGGATATTCGATAAAAGTCTGGATTTCCTTGGCGACGAGTTGTTGCACGAACACGAAGCGCCAGAACTGGTATTTGAACCAGTCGAAATATTGTTGCGCGCCGTCTTTCGTGCCATTGCTCGGCCAACCCGTGCGTTCGAACGGATCGAGGCGCAGGTTCGTGATGTAAGGAACGTCCGGGTGGGACTTTTCGCCCAGCCAGCCATCCGGCTGATCGATAAAGCGGAATTTGTAGTCGTCGATGCGTACCGCGCCGACCGTGCTTTCACCGAGATAGAAGATTTCGTGGCGTGCCGACGGGCCCTTGCCGGTGATCGCGGCCAGCTGGTTGTAGCCGTCCAGATGGTTGCGGTAGGTGCGGCCGTCGATCGTTTTGCCCTTCAGCAGTTCCTTGCTAATGTCCGGGTTACCGGCCACGGCCGCGAAGGTCGGCAACCAGTCCAGGCCGGAGAAGATGCCGTTCTGCACGGAATCCGCCGGCACGTGCCCCGGCCAGCGCAGCAGCGCGGGAACGCGGAAGCCGCCTTCCAGCACCGTGCCCTTGGACTGCGCGAACGGCGTCTGGCCGCCATCGGGCCAGGTGAATACTTCGGTGCCGTTGTCGGTGGTGAAGACAACGATCGTGTTGTCGTCCTCACCAATGTCCTTGATCTTTTGCATGACGAGGCCGACGTCGTCGTCAAGCTGCGCCATGCCGGCTTCTTCCTCGGACCAGCCGTTTTCCGAGTTGCGCATAGCCTCATATTTTGGCGACAGATGCGTCACGATATGCATACGCGTCGGGTTCAGCCAGACAAAGAACGGCTTGCCGTCCTTGTGCGCCTTGTCCATGAAATTGACGGCGAGATCGCGGATTTCGTTATCCACGGTTTCCATGCGCTTGGGATAGAGCGTGCCCGCATCCTCGATGCGCTGCTTGCCGATTTTGCCCCATCGCGGCATGACAGTTGGATCGTCAGTGTCCGTCGCCCAGCTATGGACCATGTTGCGCGGGCCAACGACGTTCAGCAGATTCTGCGGATAGTTCGGATGCGCAGGATCTTCCATTGCATCGAGGTGGTACAGATAGCCGAAGAATTCATCGAAGCCGTGCACGGTCGGCAGGAATTCGTTCTTGTCGCCGAGATGGTTCTTGCCGAACTGGCCGGTTTCGTAGCCCATCGATTTCAGCACGGTCGCGATGGTGACGGCCTCGGCGGGCAGGCCGACCGAAGCGCCGGCCTGGCCGACCGTCGTCATGCCGGTGCGGATCGGCAGTTCGCCGGTGATGAAATTCGCACGGCCGGCGGTGCAACTGGCTTCGGCGTAATAGTCGGTAAACAGCATGCCTTGCTTGGCAATCGTATCGAGATTTGGCGTTTTGCCGGCCATCATGCCGCGGTGATAGGCGCCGATATTCCACATGCCGATATCGTCACCCATAATGACGACGATGTTGGGCTTATCGGTACGGGCTAACGCAGGGGTGGCGGCCATCAGGGCGATGGCGGTGGCGCCGAGCAGGCGCGATCTGATTTTCATGCGGAGTCCCTTTCTCGTTGTCGTTCGTTCGGGTCCGTTAAGCGCGGAAGCGGACGGATGGCAGGCAGCATCGTCGCGGCGCCGATACGGGCGCCCGGCCGCACGCTAGGAGCCAGCCGGGCACGCCGATATGCGAATCTGGCTTAAAACCTGCGCGTCAGAAAATGATCGTCATCTGGGTTTTGAGCTGCCAGCTTGAGGCATAGGGGCCGCGTTCGACGTTGGCGTAGGCGCCCAGCTGGAAATTCACCGGCAATTTGCCACAGATCTTGATGACGCGGCCGGCCTGGGCGCCGAGCGGCAGGGTCCAGGCGTGGTCGCCGGTTGCCAGCCAGTTAGCGGTGATCAGCGGCGAGGTGCCGACGTACCAGCCATGGGCCAGGTTGTAGTTGGCGAAAGGCTGCATGGTGAAATTGTCGTATTTCGTGCCGCCCCGGCCGGAACTGCCGCCAAACGACCAGACGTTGTTGACCAGCAGGCCAGTGACCCAGGGGCCGGTCATGTAAACCACCACGCCGGTGGGGCCGCCGCCCCAGACGTTGGAGCCCAGGGTTTTGCTGGTGATGGTGGGTAGTTGCACCACGGGGCCAACGCCCCAGACCCAGCCGTGCACCGGCTGACTGGGCGAGACGAAGGCCGAGAACGTGGTGGGGCCGAGGCCGGCCGGAACGGTTTGCGCCGGTTGCAGGGAGGGCTGCCAGATCACCGGCAGGATGGTGCGCGTAATGATGTTCCAATCCGGCGTGATGTGCAGCGGAATCACCGGCTGGATATTTAGCAATTCCTGGGTGCCGTTAGCGGGCCCGTAATGGAAGTTCGTGTTGCTCTGGAACGGGATGCTGTAGAGGTTGCCGATCGGATTTTGCAGTTTCTTGGCCAGGGCGGTGGCGTCTTCGTTGACGGAATCGTCGGCGGAAGGCGTGGCGGCATCGGCGGTGCCAATGTCGTCACCCATGGCCAGCGAAACGGTTGGCGGCGCCGATTGCGCGTAGGCGATGCGCGGCGCCGCGACGGCGATGGCGGCGGCGCAGGCGATGAAGGCGGCTGCCCAGCGGAACGACATGGTTTGGCCTTTCTGGCGCGTGTCGAGACGTGGTGAGCACGCGGCGCAATGCGGGCGCTATGCGGTTCCGGCTTCAGGCCGCATACACGGCCGGCGGGGCGCATATCACCGTCCGGTGGCGCATGATGCTTCGCTTATGCGCCCTGCGCTTCCGGCTCAGGCCGCCAGGGACCTGGGCGGGGCGCGAGCTTCGATGAGGGCGCGGCGCAATTCGGCATCGGACGGTGTGCGTTCAGGCCCATCTCCGGGCTGGGGTATGCGGGGCTGGCAGAGCGGGAAGCCGGGGAATTCGACGCCGCTGATGCGGGACCAGGCGAGGTCGATGTCGTCCGGTGGCTCGGTGGCTTGGGTGGGCTCCGGCGTTTCGGCCTGAGCGGTGATTTCAGCGGCGGATTGTGGCACGGCGGCGCGGGCGGCGGTGAGCATTGCCTCGATCTGATCGATATCGAAGCAGGGGCTGTCGAGCAGATGCAGCGTGCCTTCGGGATTTTCGCCGTCCAGCGTGGCGCCGATGACGTTGCGGATTTCCTCGATGGTAATGCGTTCATCCTCGGCCAGGATGGTGCGATAGGTGGTGTAGATCAGGTGCGCTTCGGTGGGGGCGCCAAAGAACCGAGTGGCTTCGATGTAGGCGGCGCGCTGCAGGCGCCGGCGATCGGGCGCGTCGCGCGGGACAGCGCCCATGGCTTGCGAAATGGTTTGCAGGTGCCGGCGCATCATTTCGCCCATCAACGCATCGAGATCGGTGAAATGCTTGCGCATCGTGCTGGGCGCGATCTTGATGGCGATGGCCAGATTGGTGAAGGTGACCGCGGCGGCGCCGAAGCGGGCGATCAGACTTTCGGCCGCCTTGAGGATTATTTCCTCGCGCCGGATCTCGCGTTCGGTTTGATCGCGCAGGGATGGCACGACGTCGATGGCGTGCTTGCGGAGGATGCGGGCTGGGATGTGCATGGGGCACAGTATGGCGTTAGTCGAACTAACTAGGCAAGTTATTTTTGCGATGGGGGCTAGCGGATGGTGGGAGAGAGGTGGGACGGCGGATGACGCTTCGCTTATCCGCCCTACGGCCGGTGTGGGTTGTTACGGGTTGCGGTGAGGCATTGTATCGGGCAGGGCGACGCATACCGTGGCGTTGAGGCGCCGCGTTGACTGTTGACCGCTACCGGGAGGCCCCGCACCGTGAATCCCCTTGCCGTTGCGTCGATCGTCCTGGGCTGTTCGTTCGGCTCGGCCCTTGTTGGCATGGTGCTGCATGTGAAACTGCCGGACACGCATCTGGACGCGGACTCGCGCGATGTGGTGAAGCTCGTAATGGGGCTGATTGCCACCATGGCGGCGTTGGTGCTGGGCCTGCTGATTGCGTCGGCCAACACATCCTATGACCGGCAGAGCAGCGAACTGAGGGCGCTATCGGCCGATGTTATCCTGATGGACCGGACGCTGGAATTTTATGGGCCGGATGCGAAGGATTTGCGCGACAGGCTGCACAACGATGTCAGGCGCACGCATGACAGTATCTGGTCGAACGAGGGCGTGCGGCCGGAAAACCTTGATTCGACGAAGACCCGCGCCTCGGTGCTGGCGTTCGAAAATGAGATGAGACACCTCGCACCGAAAACCGATGCGGAACGGGCGATGCAGGCCCGGGCGATGCAGGAGTCCGAACGTATCGAGCAAGCACGGCTGCTGATGTTCGAGCAGTTGGGCGGGTCGATATCCGGGCCATTCCTGGCCGTGCTGGTGTTCTGGCTTACGGTGCTGTTTCTCGGCTTCGGTTTGTTTGCCCGATTCAATGCGACTGTCACGGTGGCGCTGCTGGTTGGCGCGGTTTCGGTGGCGGGGGCGATATTCCTGATTTTGGAGTTGAGCGAGCCGTATGGCGGATTGATGCGGATTTCCGATGCGCCGTTACGCAACGCGATCATGCAAATCGATCAGTAGCGGCGCGCCGGTTGTTGGTTGGGATGATGGGCCTTGGCCCATCCTACGAAGAATCACTCGGGGAAGGCAAAAATGGTTTTCCAGTCCTGCTTCATGCTGATCACGGTCCAGCCGTTCTTGTGCGCGGTGTCGTAGAGCAATTGCGGGAAGGAGCCGACTTTGCTGTCGCGCAGGCCCTGGGCGGGGCCGTAGGCGTATTCGCGTTTGGCGTCGTCGTGCAGCACCAGCATTTCCAGGCGGGCGCCGGGGCCGGCCTGGGTGTATTGCAGCATTTCCTGATCGCCCAAAGAGTTGCCGAAGGCGGCGTATGGGCGGCGGCCGATCATCATGTGGATGCCTTCGGCCTTGCCGGCGTGGTCGTCGTTCAGGAGCAGTTTGGGTTCCTTCAGCAGAACGGGCTCGCCGTCCTTGCCGCTGAATTTGGTGCCGCCGACGCTGCCGACAATTTGTTCGGGCGGTATGCCGTAGGTTTGTTCGGCGTAGGCGCGAACGAAATCCTGGCCGCCGCCGGTGACGATGTAGGTTTTGTAGCCGTTAGCACGCAGGTATTTTAATACCTCTTGCATCGGCTGGTATGTCAGTTCGGTGTAGTGGCGGTGCCAGCGCGGATCGCGCGCGGTGGCGATCCAGGCTTTTACGCTGGTATTGAATTCATCGACGGTCATGCCGGTGAGCGTGGCGGCGGCGATTTGCAGCAGGTCCGGCATTCTCAGATGCGCGATGGCGCCCCGGTTGCCGGACAGAACGGTTTTGAACGGTTCGCGGCCGGCCAGTTCAGGGTGCGCCTTGACGACCTGCGGTACCCGCTCGAAGCAATACATGACCTGCGAGTAGATCGGCTGTTCAACCCAGAGCGTGCCGTCCTGGTCGAAGGTGGCGACGCGTTCCGCTTGCGGGACGAAGTCGTGGCTGGCCGGCGTGGTGGTGGTTCTGACGAAATCCTCGATCGCCGCCTTGGCTGGTCCGGCGTTCCAGGAGGGCAGAGGATCGGGCTGCGACGCGGCGGCCGCGCCGCTCAACAGCAGTGCACAGGCTGATGCCAGAAGAATTTGTCGCATGGTTCACCTTGGGTGAAATCGGAAGCCCGATGGGAGCGACCAGACGGGCATGGCGCACGCCGACGAGAAAAAGTTTTTGCTTCTTTTTTCAAAAAGAAGCGCTTGCTTGCCTAAATCCCGTGTTGCAGCCCCACATTACGCTCGATATCGCCAATCCACGACAGAGCCGCGGCCCATCGTGATCCGGCCCAGGCGTTGCCGGCGCTGCCGAAACCCGAAGCCGCCGACGACCACGACATCGCGGGTCGCCCGTCACGTGGCTCGCGGCGCAACGTGGCCGATGGCGATTCGTCGAAGGCTTCGCGATACGCCACGGAGAACCGGCCGAGCTCCCAGAAGCCGAATTCAGTTGCGGCGTCGGTTACCGATACGGTGTCCGTTGTGCCATTGATCAGCCTGCGGCGCACCATGTGGAGCCGTCGCAGCATGAGGAAATATTTCGGACCCATGCCCAGATGTTCCTGGCAGCAGGCGCGCAGCGAGCGCGCGGATACGCCGATCATGGCGGCGACATCGCCCATGTACAGGCTGCTGGTGTCGTGCGCCGCCAGCACATCGTCGAACTTGCGGATGATGTCCTGATGGTTGCGCTGGGCGGCGGTGCTTGGTTCCGCCGCGGCGCCGCTCACGCAACCCAGCAACGCGTCCAGCACCGCGTTCTCCAGGCCGCGCATGGCCTCCGCACGGCTGATCAGATCCGGGGTTTCGCGCACCAAGCGCATGGCGCTGAGGTGCAGCCGCAGCAGGCGCTGCAGGGCGTAGACGGACGGTTCGATCAACTGGTTCACGTTGGTGGTTGGCAGGGTGGCGCCCATGGCGGCGGCGAAGCCGCACAGCGCCTCCGGGGCCAGCATGATGCTGCCGGTCAGGCTGGGGCCCTCGGTGGTCTGGTGATAGTCGCGACCGGGGCAGTGCTGGTTCAGTTGATGGCGCTTGAACGGCACGCCGCCGGCCAGCACGGCGGGCTGCGCGCCGGGCAACAGGGCGAAGGTCATCAGGTCCGCCGGCATCTGCACGCGCACCGTGTGGGCGGCGTTATCCTCGGCGATCGCCAGCCACAGCCGGTCCAGTTGCAGAGCGGCCGCGGTGGCCGCGTAGCTGGCGCGTTCGTTGACCGTGACCTGCAGGTGCAGGCCGGGTACCGGGATGCGGATTTCGTCGGGCTCGAAGGCGCTTTTGATTTGGCCCTGTGACATCATTTGGCCGCTTGTCTGAAAGCGGCCCTCCCCCCGTTGCGCCGCGGCGTTTTGCGCGGCGGCTTCACGAATTTGTTATAGAGTATATTCGGCAATTCGCTGAGATAAGTCAACAATGTCGAGTGTAAACAAAAGATGACACTTTTGCTGCATTGCGGGCGGATTATTCCGTACTGGGGTGGGCCGCGCGAAGTGTCGCAAAGCGGCCGCCGCGCCGGCCGGTACCGAACGGTTGCATAACCATTGACCGATCGAGTTCATTGGCCAAGCATCCGCTGCCCAGCACACGGGCAAATCCACACACACAGGAAGGCGCCATGAAGCCTTTCGTTCGTCGTGCGATCAGCGCGGCCGCGTTAGGCTTCGCGGCAAGCCATGCCATCGCCCAGCAGGACCAGCCACCGCCCTATGAAAAGGTCCGGTCTGGGGATTTGCCGAAATCAAGACCAAGGACGGGCATTTCGACGATTACATGAAGTGGCTCGACGCCACCTTGCAAACAGCAAAGCAACGCCGCCAAGACCGCCGGACGTTTGCTGGACTACAAGATTCTTATCGTGACCGATCCGCGCCAGAATGAAGGCAATATTTATATCGCGCGGCTGTATCCGAACATGGCGATGTTCGACCACAGCCCGGCGGAGGATTTCGATTGCCAGCAGAAAGTGGTCGGAAGCATACGCGAAATATTGGGCCAGACCATGATGCGCGAAGTCACGCTCATCTAGCCAGGCGCCGCGGCGTGGGGCGCCATGGTGCATCCCACCCCGCGCAAAAGTTTTTGCTTCTTTTTTCAAAAAGAAGCGCTTCCTTCGCTACGCTCTGATGTCCGTTTTCAAGCCCGTTGGGCGTGTTTTTTCGCCCGAACGTTCGGTTGCCGATGACCGATGGATGCGCATGGGAGGAGGCGAGGCTGTGAGACGACGGTGATCAAACTCTGA
>Ga0302319_10026807_pt1 | contig 10138 bp, 9 predicted proteins | sample Bog_T0_2_FD_203319 | JGI IMG/M metagenome (GOLD analysis project Ga0302319, IMG submission 203319) | Peat permafrost microbial communities from Stordalen Mire near Abisko, Sweden - Bog_T0_2 | ecosystem: Environmental > Terrestrial > Soil > Wetlands > Peat | place: Sweden: Abisko, Stordalen Mire...
GTATTGAGTGAGAACGCAGATCCTCAAGTACCGGGCGTTGACGAGATTGGAGAGCACGAAGTCGATCAATCGATAGGCGCCCCCAAAGGGAACCGCGGGCTTGGCCCGGTCCGCGGTCAGCGGATACAGCCGCTTGCCCTCACCGCCGGCCAGGACAATGCCCAGCACGTGTGGTGGCGCATCCCTCATGGCACAAACCTATCCGTAGCCGCGACCAGCTGCTAGGGGGCCCGCCGCAATGGGCCGCGTTCTTACGGGCTGTCCGTCAAGGTATTTGGTCCAGTTCGATGTCTCCCGAGGCCGCCAGCAATTATCCTGCCCGACTCGCGCACCACACCGTCATCAAACTACGGTGCCCGTATGCGGGTGGCGATGATGACTCGGGAATACCCACCAGAGGTCTACGGCGGGGCCGGCGTACACGTCACCGAACTGGTCGCGCAACTGCGCCGGCTGTGCGCCGTCGACGTGCACTGCATGGGCGCACCGCGCCCCGGCGCCTTCGCGCATCAACCCGACCCGCGGTTCCACGGCGCCAATGCGGCACTTTCTACCCTGTCGTCCGATCTGGTGATGGCCAACGCCGCATCGGCGGCCACCGTCGCGCATTCACACACCTGGTACGCCGGGATGGCGGGGCATCTGGCCGCGCTGCTCTACGACATCCCCCACGTCCTGACCGCGCATTCGCTCGAACCGCTGCGGCCATGGAAGGCCGAACAGCTCGGTGGCGGCTATCGGGTATCGACGTGGGTGGAGAACACCGCGGTACTTGCCGCCGACGCCATCATCTCGGTCAGCTCCGGGATGCGCGAGGACATCCTGCGGGTCTACCCCACGCTGGATCCGAACCTGGTGCACGTCATCCGCAATGGGATCGATACCAACGTCTGGTATCCGGCCGGACCGGTGCGAACCGGGTCGGTGCTGGCCGAGCTGGGGGTCGATCCCAACCGGCCCACCGTCGCGTTCGTCGGGCGGATCACCCGGCAGAAGGGCGTCGCACACCTGGTGGCGGCGGCGCACCAATTCCACCCCGACGTGCAGTTGGTGCTGTGCGCCGGCGCTCCCGACACTCCGGAGATAGCCGAGGAGGTACGGTCGGCGGTGGCCGGACTGGCCCGCAATCGCACTGGCGTGTTCTGGGTCCGGGAGATGCTTCCCATCGGGAAGTTACGCGAGATACTTTCGGTCGCAAACGTTTTTGTGTGCCCGTCGGTGTACGAGCCGTTGGGCATTGTGAACCTGGAGGCAATGGCCTGCGGCACCGCGGTGGTGGCCTCCGACGTGGGCGGCATCCCCGAGGTGGTCGCCGACGGAATCACCGGGTCGCTGGTGCACTACGACGCCGAGGACCCGATCGGTTACCAGGCCAGCCTGGCCAAGGCGGTCAACGAGCTGATCGCAGACCCGGAACGGGCGCATCGCTACGGCCAGTCGGGACGCCAGCGCTGCATCGAGGAATTCTCCTGGGCCCAAGTTGCCGAGCAGACGCTCGAGATCTACCGCAAGGTGTGCGCCTAGCCCGTCTAGCCCGTCTCGCCCGTGCCAGGGCCCGGCAAACTTCCGCTCGGCTCCTCTTCGCCGGACTCAGCCGGTAACACCTTTGAGTTCGTCACCCAACGCGGCGGCCTCGTCAGGCGTCAGCTCGACGACGAGTCGACCGCCGCCCTCAAGTGGTACCCGCATAACGATGCCGCGCCCCTCCTTGGTTGCCTCCAGAGGACCGTCTCCGGTCCGGGGCTTCATCGCCGCCATCGAGTGCTCCCTCCAGATTCCAGCTGGCCCGCTTTCGCGGACTTGGTCGGCGCCGAGCACGCCCCGCCGGCGGATTCCCAGCCATACCCGACATTGAACTGCCAAATCACCCCCCCATTGTTCCCTATCCGGCTGAATTGCTGCACTAGACCCGCTTGTCCGGCCTCATCGGGCTGCTGGACGCGATCCCGCGGCTGCTCAGCGGGCCGCTCCGTCGCCGCGTTTAAGACACCCAGCAATCGCGAATATGGTCGTCGACCATCCCCGTCGCCTGCATCAGCGCGTAGGCGGTGGTGGGCCCGACGAAGCGGAATCCGCGCCCTTTCAGTTCGCGCGCCATCGCCTTAGATTCCTCGCTGGTCGACGGGATTTCGGATAGCCCGGCGGGCCGCGGCCGCGGTGGCGGCGCAAACGACCAGAGCAGCTCGGACAGATCGTCGGATCCCAGGTCGGCGGCTACCCGCGCGTTGGCGACCGTTGACTCAATCTTGGCCCGGTTGCGGACGATTCCTTCATCGGCCATCAGCCGGTCCACATCGGCGTCGGTGTAGCCGGCGACCTTCTCGATGTCGAACCCGGCGAAGGCGCGCCGAAAATTCTCCCGCTTGCGCAAGATGATCAGCCACGACAGGCCGCTCTGAAAGGCCTCCAGGCTCATCCGCTCGAACAACGCCACCCGGCCGTGCAACGGACGACCCCACTCCTGGTCGTGGTAGTTGCGGTACAGGTCGAAATCCGGCCCGGGCCGGACATTCGCCCAGCCGCATCGGACCAATCCGTCATCGCTCACGTCATGTCCTGACGGTCTTCGCCACCCACAGGTTCCGGGGCATCCAGCTCGGGTTCGGCGGCCGCCGCCAACTGACCGCGTAACGCCTCGAGCTCTCGGGCGAGCCGCTCCAGCACCCAGTCCACCTCGCTGACTTTGTACCCGCGCAGCACCTGGGTGAACTTGACGGCGTCGACGTCCGCGCCGGTGACACCGAACGCGGGCAGGACCGTCGCCGTCGTCCCCCGCGGCAGGGGCGGCAACTGCTCACCGCGGCCGAATAGCAGGCTGGCAGCGACGAACAGCACGATCGCCACCAGGACCAACACCACCAGGTACAGCAACACCAAAGCCACGTAAACGATATTGCCCTACCCCGCCGACAGCCCGGTGATCAGCGTGGGCGCAGCCCATTCATCGGTGGCCGGTCGACCAGCGACACGGGCGAGGTGTGCTGGGTGTAGCCACAGCCGTCGGGGCCGTCAGCGAAAAACTGGGTCAACTCAACGCCGGAATCGGAGACCCCGCACCGCGACAGCAAGGTGGCGATGACCTGGCGGCTCATCGCGCCCAGCGCGGCCAACGGCCGGTTGCGGTGCGCCCGCACACCCAGGTTGACCTGCGCGATCGCGTCCAAGCCCAACCGGTCGAAGGTGTCGATCAGCAGGCCGATCTCGACCCCGTACCCGGGGGCGAACGGCAGCGCTGTCAACAATTCCCGGGTGGCCGCGTACTCACCGCCGAGCGGCTGCAAGATGCAGCCCAGCTCCGGCCGCAGCGCCGCCAGCAACGGCCGGGCCACCAGCTCTGTCACCCGCCCGCCACCGGTAGCGCCCGCAGCGCCACCCACCTCGCCGCCATCACTGACACCGTCGGCCTCCCGAACCATGAGCGGCCGTCGGTAGACGCTCTTGACCAGGTGGATCCCGTCGTCGGTAAGCAGGGGGCCGACCAGCCATGGCACGAACATCGGGTGCGGGTCGATCAGATCAGCGTCGACGAACACGACGATGTCGCCGCTGGTGGCCGCGAGCGAACGCCACAAGGCCTCGCCCTTGCCGGGAAGCGTCGGCACCTCGGGTAGCGCTTGTTCGCGGCTGACGACGCGGGCACCGGCCGCGATGGCGCGGATCTCGGTGTCATCCGTTGAGCCCGAGTTCAGCACAATGAGCTCGTCGACCAACCCCCCAGAATCGCTGACCAGCGGCGAGATGCTCTCGATCACCGATTCGATGGTTTCTTCCTCGTCGAGGGCAGGGAGCACCACCGAGATGGTGCGCCCGGCTTTTGCCGCCTCCAATTCCGCGATGGTGCGGCCGGGACGATTCCAGCTGCGGTTGGACCGCCAGACGTCCCCGGGCCGGGTGCCGAGCGCCCCGGGATTGGTGAGATCCCCGGTGACCAGCTCCGATGCCGTCATGCCAGCCCCCTCACCGTGCGCGTCGGCGCACGCGTCCCCTGGATCGAGGCCACCATTTCCAGTACCCGCCGGGTAGCCGCGACCTGATGCACCCGAAACATACGGGCACCGGCCGCGGCCGCAAGCGCGGTGGCAGCCAGTGTCCCCTCAAGCCGTTCGGTCAATTCCACGCCCAGAGTCTCCCCGACAAAGTCCTTGTTACTCAACGCCATGAGCACGGGCCATCCGGTCATAACAAGATCGCCCACGTGACGCAGCAGAAGCAGCCCGTGGAAGGTGTTCTTGCCGAAGTCGTGGGTGGGGTCGATCAGCACCCTGTCACGAGCCACTCCAGCCGCGACGGCCCGCTCGGCGGCACCGGTGACCTGACGGATCACGTCGTCCACCACGCCGCGGGTGGTCGTCCCGTAACTCACCCGGAACGGACGGGTACGCGGCGCCGCGCCGCCGGTATGCGAACACACCAGCCCCGCGCCGAACTCGGCGGCCACCTCGGGTAGGCCGGGGTCAATGCCGCCCCAGGTGTCGTTGATCAAATCGGCACCGGCCGCGCAGGCCACTCTGGCCACCTCCGAACGCCAGGTATCGACGCTGATCAGCTGGTCCGGGTAGGCGCCGCGGAGCCATTCGATGAAGGGCACCAGCCGGGCGATCTCGGTATCCGCATCGACGCCCTCGCCGGGGCCTGCTTTGACGCCACCCACGTCGATCACATCGGCACCCTCGGCGACGGCCCGGTGTACGGCGGCCCTGGCAGCCTCGTCGCTGAAGGTCGCACCCTTGTCGTAGAACGAGTCGGGGGTGCGATTGACGATCGCCATGATCAGGGCGCGATCGCCGGCGACCGGACGGCCACACAGCGTTGACTGCACCCATCCATAGTGCCCGTTCACCATCGGAGCCCCCGGCCCAGGGACCGAGACTGCGTCCAGGACTACCGAATATCGCTGTGTGCAGTTTCGCCGCCACCAGCGCAGACTAGCTAGCCCTGCGGCCGCTTTCCCGCGGCGACTTCTTCGGGGTATTCGTCGTAGTACGGCACGTAACCCTCGTCGCGGCCGGCCAGCACGTAGAGCGGGTCGCTCACGTCGGGGCCGTAGCCCTCATCGCGCAGCTCCACCTTGCGGCTCTTGAACGTGGTGGTTTGCGCTATCGACTCCACCACCCGCACGAACAGCGGCAGTGCATAGACGGGCAGCTCGCCGTAAACCGCGCGGGCCAGGGACCGGCCGTCGAACTCGGCGCCGTCGCGCAGCTGGACCGCCGCCATCCCGGCGCGCCCGCCGGTGCGGGGAACCTCGACGCCGAACACCGTGCAATGCTCGACGGACCCGTCGGCGGCCACCGCCGCTTCGACCTCCGTGGTGGCGACGTTCTCGCCCTTCCAGCGGAAGGTGTCGCCGAGCCGGTCGACGAACGCCGCGTGACCCATGCCCTGCGGGCTCATCACGTCGCCCGAATTGAACCAGCAATCTCCCTCGCGGAAAGCGTTGCGCACCAGCTTCTTTTCGCTCGATGCCTGATCGGTGTAACCGTCGAACGGCTGTAGCCGGTTGACCGGGCTGATCAACAGGCCGGGCTCACCGGCAGGCACCCGGCGCACCCGTCCGTTCTCGTCACGCCGCGGGGCGCCGGTGTCGGGATCGTATTCCACGTAGGCCAGCGGTAAAGGTGAAATACCGGTGCTCTTGGGCACATTGAAGATGTTGATGAACGCGGTGTTGCCTTCGCTGGAGGCGTAGAACTCGCACACCCGCGCGATGCCGAAGCGTTTGGTGAACTCGTCCCAGATTTCCGGCCGCAGCCCATTGCCGGCGATCATGCGCACCTTGTGCGCGCGGTCCGTCGGCTTGGGCGGCTGGTTCAGCAGGTACCGGCAGACCTCGCCGATGTAGATGAATGCGGTGGCCCGGCTGGCAATCACCTCGTCCCAGAATTTCGACGCCGAGAACGACTTGCCCAGCGCCAGCGTGGCACCGGAGTTGATCACCGAGGACAGCGCCACCGTCAGCGCGTTGTTGTGGTAAAGCGGCAGGCAGCAGTAGAGGGTGTCGGAGCTTTTGAGCCGCAAGCCCAGCCCGCCGAACGCCGCCAGCGCCTTCAGCCAACGGAGGTGCGTCATCAAGCTGGCCTTCGGGAATCCGGTGGTCCCCGAGGTGAAGATGTAGAACGCGGTGTCTCTGGCCTGCACCGCCGACGCCGTCGCCGGGTTGGTCGCGGGAGCGCTCACGGCGAACCGCTCGAGATCTTCGACCGTCAGCGTCTCGCTGTCGCCGGTGCCACCACATTCGGTGACGGCGCTGACCAGGTCGGTCTCGGCGATCAGAACCTTGGCGTCCAGCAACCCCAGGCTGTGCGCCAGCACTTCGCCGCGCTGGTGGTAGTTGAGCATGCCGGCGACGGCACCGCACTTGACCGCGGCCAGCATCGTCAACACGGCGTTGGGTGAGTTGCGCAGCATGATGCCGACGACGTCGCCGTGGCCCACTCCGCGCGCCGCCAGCACCGCGGCGTACCGGTTGGCGGCCGCGTTGGCGTCGCGGTAGGTCAGCTGCTGGTCGCCGAACCTCAGGAAGACCCGGCCACCGTAGCGGGCGGCCCGGTCCTGGAACACCGTGCCGATCGATTTGTTGGAATTCGGCGTGGCCAGCATTCCGGTCAACGTTCCGCGCACGATCACCGGCAGGTCGGCCAGCAGCCTGGGCGCCCTCGACGCGATGTCGCTCAGGCTGACCGCAGCGCGCGCTGCGCCCTCGTAATCGGACACCTGAATCCTCGTTCCCCTCGACAGCCAGCCCGCCCACCTCAGCCGGGGGCGCACGCCTCCACCGCGGCACTCACCTTATCGACCAGCACGAGCCGGTCCATGGCTGCCTGAGAGATGTACCCGTTGTCGAGCAAATGATTCAGCCATACCCATAAACCTTCGTAATGCCCCCAGGGGTCCAGCGTGACGATGGATTTGTCGTGCATGCCGAGATAGCCCGCGGTCCATGCGTCAAATAACTCGTCGAGGGTGCCGACACCTCCCGGCAGCACAATGAACGCGTCGGCGCGGTCTTCCATGATCTGTTTACGGTCGTGCATCGCGTCGCTGACGATCAGCTCGTCGGCATCGGTGTCGGCAATCTCGTGGCGCATCAACTTTTTCGGGATCACGCCAACCGTCCGGCCACCGCGTGCCCGCGCCGCGCTCGCCACCGCGCCCATTGCCGATACTCGACCGCCGCCCCACACCAAGGTCCAGCCGCGCTCGGCGATCGCCTCGCCGAGTTCGGCGGCCAGCTCGAGCAATTCTGGGTGCGTCGGCCCGGAGGCACAGTAAACACAAACCGCCCATTCGCGTGATGAATCGCGTTCGGGGCGCATACCCGCCAAAGGTAGACCAACCGCAAACGACCCGACCACATATAGGGCTATCGGGCCCCGGCGGGCGCAGCGCGCCATAAGATCCTGCAGTGCCGGTTCGATGGAACGTCCCGCAGCATGCGGCCGCCCTGGAGCAGCTGGACGTTGCTCTTGGCAAGGGAGCGCGGCCAGGAGCTCAATCGCCCGGCGCCGTCGTGCTCGGACCCGACGGCTGCGGCAAATCCACGCTGGCCCGACTGGCCGCGGACAACGTTGTCCAACGCCACCCGGCCACACATATCCACTGGGTTACCGGCACCCCGACGGAGCGCGCGGTCCCGTTCGGGGCCTTCAGCCACCTGGTGGCTATCGCCGACATGGGAAAGCCCGCCGCGCTGTTGCGGGCCGCCCGGGCATCGTTGTCTGGTGAGGATGGCGAGGGCGATCTGCTGCTCATCGTCGATGACGCCCACAACCTGGACATCTTGTCGGCCACGCTGGTGTACCAATTGGCATTGGCCGGAACAGCCCGGATGATCGTCACCGCCCGCGGCCCGGATCTTGGGGCGGCGCCCGAGGCCATCGCGGCGCTGTGGACGGACGGTCTGCTGAACCGGATCGACATCGAGGCGCCAGGCGGTGTGACAACGACGCCGGCCGAGGTCGACGAATTCCTCGCCGAGTTACCCGGGCCCGCCCGGTCGGTGCTGGACTATCTCGCCGTCGCGGATCCGCTGTCGCTCGCCGATCTCACCGTCCTCGCCGGCGACGTGGCGGCACGGGAGGCACAGGACTGGGGCGCGGCGGAAAGCCGGGCGCGCGGCGAACGTGCGGAAGACGCGGTGGTGTATACGGCGCACCCGCTGTTCGCGCAGCGAGCGCTCGCCGCGCTCGGCGACGACGGTGCACGACACAGGCGCACCGACGTGGTCAAGGTGTTGTCGCTGCACCCGTCAGCGCATCCCAGCGACCGGCTGCGGCTGGCATCGCTCGCGCTGGACAGCGATGCCCCACAGCCGATGGCTGAGGTCATCGACGCGGCGCAGCAGGCGCTGCGACTGGGTGACCTGATGCTCGGCGAACGCCTGGCCCGTTCGGCGCTGCAACGCTCCGACGACCTGGCGGCACGGCTGCCGCTGGCTAATGCGCTGGCGTTTCAGGGCCGCGGCCGGGACGCGGAGGCGCTGCTGGCCGCGGTCGACGCCGCCGCGTTGTCCGAGCCGGAGTTGATGTCCTGGACGCTGCTGCGGGCGGCCAATCAGTTCTTCATGCTCAGCGAGCCGGAGCGGGCCACCGCGTTCCTGCGGACCATCCGCAGTCGGATCCCCGATGCGGGCCCGCGCATCACCCTCGACGCGCTCAGCGCCACCTTCGCCATGAACGCGGGCAACCTCGGGCATGCCGTCGACATGGCCCGCGAGGTGCTGGCGTCACCGGCGGCCGATGACCAGGCGGTGGCCTGGGCGGCCAGCGCGGCCACGCTGTGCGCGGCGCGCCAGGGTCGTTTCGACGACGTCGAACCGCTGGCGCAACGCGCGCTGGGCGCCGAACATCCTGGGCTGCTGCGCTTCACGATCGGGCTGGGCCAGACCAGCGCTCTGATGATGGCGGGTCGGCTCGACGCGGCGCGCGAACTCGCCCAGCAGTTCACCGATTTCGCCGAACTCCAGCAGCCGGGCCGGGCTATCGGCGAGGTGCTGCTGGCGCATGCGCTGATCGCCCAGGGCGAATTCGATGCAGCGGCCACACTTCTCGGCCCGGCAGCCACCACCTTGGAGCGCACCGGATACTCGTGGGGTCCGCTGTCACTGATGCTGCTGGCCACCGCGCTGGCGCAGCGCGGCAATATACCCGAGTCCGCAAAAGCATTGCGGCGGGCCGAAACCCGGCACAGCACGAAGTCGGCGTTGTTCTCACCCGAGCTCGGTTTGGCGCGTGCCTGGTGCAGGGTGACCATCCGCGATACCGCGGGCGCAATCACGGCGGCCCGGGAGGCCGCACGCGCCGCGGAGAGGGCCGGCCAGTCGGCAGTGGCGCTATGCGCCTGGCATGATGCCGTGCGGCTGGGCGACACCCGTGCCGTCGAACCGGTGACCCGGCTGGCCGCCGAAATCGATTGCGCCGTGGGCAACATCGTCGTCAACCATGCCCGCGCGCTGGCCGAGGGGGACGCCGCCGCGCTGGCGGCGGTCTCTGATGAGCTGGCCGCGATCGGGATGCGCGCCGCGGCCGCCGATGCCGCCGCGCAGGCATCGGCCCGGTAACGCCGAGCGCGCCCGCGTTAAGTCGTCGCTTACGCACGAGCCGATTCGGTCGACGTCACTGTGACGTCGCGACTCTCGGCCGCCGGATTCGCGCGGCTTCAAGAATTCTCCGAGGTGCGTGGTTCAGTCTTGCCGCGACCGGCCGCCACGACCGGTGGCAGCGGCCACCCGAAGCCGTCATGTCCGCTCATCAGGCGGCCACATGATCACTGACGGGAGATCGACCCGAATAACAGCGCAACCAACAACCAGAAAGAGTCAAATGCCTACAACCCTCGAATTGCGTGTCGAACTGGGCCTGCTTCCTTGGGCTCCTGGCGCAGACGCCAGTACATCACCGAAGGCCCCCACAGCCGTATCGGCCAGTTTGCAGTGCCAAATGAGAACTTTTGCCTGTTGATATAGCTTCGTTATCTTCGCTGGCGGGCATCCTCAAGCTTCTCGAGGAGGTAGCCCTGCCTACGCTGGCGGCTTCCCAAAGCGTCGGGCTTGTGACCACAATGCTGCCAACAACCGACATTTGGTGAACACCATCGTTGAGTTCCGGAACAAGCGATTCTGTTAAAAACGTGTCGTCTG
>Ga0302319_10026808_pt1 | contig 10138 bp, 9 predicted proteins | sample Bog_T0_2_FD_203319 | JGI IMG/M metagenome (GOLD analysis project Ga0302319, IMG submission 203319) | Peat permafrost microbial communities from Stordalen Mire near Abisko, Sweden - Bog_T0_2 | ecosystem: Environmental > Terrestrial > Soil > Wetlands > Peat | place: Sweden: Abisko, Stordalen Mire...
ATCCGTACGCATGACCACCATTCCCGCCGCGCACAGCGCCTCCGCCACCGTCACCAGCAAAGCCGCCCGGCAATTCGCCCCCGCGCCATGCGTCAGCACAATCCCCGCGCCTGTCGGTTTCTCCGGCCTGTGAATGAACTCGTGTTCCATGCTAATGTGACTCCTGACCGACAAACGCCATGACCATTATCGAAGAGACCGTAGAAATCCCAACCCCCACCGGCCCCATGCGCAGCTACGTGTTCACACCCGCCGAAACAGGCACTCGCGCCGGCATCCTCATGTTCTCTGAAATCTTCCAGGTCACGGGCCCCATCCGCCGCACCGCCGCCCAGGTCGCCAGCGCCGGCTTCACCGTCATCGTGCCCGAGATTTATCACGAACTCGAGCCCGCCGGCACCGTGATCCCTTACGACACGGCCGGCGCCGAGAAAGGCAACGCCGACAAAATCGCCAAAGAAGTGTCCGCGTACGATTCCGACGCCCGCGCCGCTCTCGACTACCTCAAGTCGCGCCCCGATTCCAATGGCCGTCTGGGCGTCCTCGGCATCTGTATCGGCGGCCACCTCGCCTTCCGCGCCGCCATGAATGCAGACGTCCAGGCCACCGTCTGTTTCTACGCCACCGACATCCACAAAGGCAGCCTCGGTAAAGGCATGCATGACGATTCCCTTGCCCGCGCTTCCGAAATCAAGGGCGAGTTGCTCCACATCTGGGGCCGTCAGGACCCGCACGTTCCGCTCGAAGGCCGCGTCAAAATCCATGCCCGCCTCGAAGAAGCCGGCCTGAACTTCCAGTGGATCGAAGTCAACGCCCAGCACGCCTTTCTCCGCGACGAAGGCCCGCGCTACGACCCAGCCCTCGCCCGTCTCTGCTTCGGCTTTGCCTTCGAGCTCTTTCATCGAAGGCTTTGACCTGCCTGGTAAACTATTAGAGTGACATCCGACAGTACGGTCGCCGAAGAAGCCTGGTTCGCGTTATCCGTAGTCCCTCGCAAAGAGAAAGCGGCGGCCCAAACCCTGCGAACGCGAGGCTACGTCGAATTTCTTCCGATGTATTCGATGAAGAAGCGATGGTCGGACCGGATGAAAGTCGTGGAAATGCCGCTCTTCCCGGGCTACGTCTTTTGCCGCTTCAATCCGAAAATCCGCCTGCCAATTCTGAAAATCGAAACCGTGATGGGCGTAGCCGGCATCGGCAAGACGCCCGAGCCCATTCCCGACGAGGAAATCGTGGCGTTGCAGGCAGTCTGTAAATCCGGCGTCGAAGCCATTCCCTGTCCCTTTCTCACGGTTGGCTCTAAAGTACGAATGACTCAGGGCCCGCTCACCGGAGTCGAAGGAATCCTTACTGAAGCCTCCGAGAATCGCATCATTCTCTCGGTGACTCTTTTACAAAGGTCGGTCTCGGTAAAAGTAGAGCAGGATTGGATCGAACCCGTAAAACGCTACAAAGAATTTCTCCCGGTCTCGTAGACAACACGCTCGGCTCAGGAGTTACCATTACTCCTGAACCCATCGCCACCCACCCCATCGCCACCCACCATGGACCTCGAGCTCAAGCGAATCCTCATAGTCGACGACGACCCGGACGTCCACCACCTCCTGACCGTCGCCCTCAAAGACAGCGGCCGCTATCTCGAAAGCGCCTTCAACGGTCTCGAAGGTCTGCGAAAATTCGAAGCCGCCCTCTGGGATCTCGTCATCACCGACGTCATCATGCCCGGTATCGATGGCCTCGAACTGCTTGACCGCATCCGCCGCATCAAACCTGAAACTCCGGTCGTGGTAATGACCGTGGACAGCACTGCCGAAAAAATCATCTCCGCCATTCGCGACCACGCCTTCTCCTGGTTCCGCAAACCCTTTACCGTCCAGGCGGTCCGCGATATGGTCGAAAGCGCCCTGAGCGAGCAGCGTCTCGAAGACGATATCGAAGTGATATCCGCAAGCCCGCGCTGGCTCCAGCTCCGCCTCCGCTGCCACATGGAAACCGCTACCCGCGCCCTGCACTTCGTCCGCGAGATGGACCCCGGGCTGCCCGAAGCCGACCGCGAAAACGTAGCGCTCGCCTTTCGCGAGATCCTCTTCAACGCCATCGAACACGGCGGCGGTAACGACCCCGACACCCACGTCACCATCACCTATATGCGGGCCGACGGCGCGCTCCTCTTTATGGTTCGCGATCCTGGCCCCGGCTTTTCATTCGAACGCCTCGCGCACGCCGCCGTGTCGAATCCGGGTTCGCCCGTGGAGCACGCTATGAATCGCGACGAGTTGGGCATGCGCCCCGGCGGCTTCGGTATTCTTCTCACCCGCGCCTTCGTCGATGAACTGATCTATAACGAGAAGGGCAACGAAGCGCTTCTCATCAAATACCTGCACCCTGCCAGCTAAAATAGACCCCATGCGTTACCTCTCGCTGATCCTCAAGAACTCTCTGCGCAACCGGCGCCGCAGCATCCTCACCATGATCAGTATTGGAATGTCGCTCTGCCTCCTTGGAGTTCTCGGCGCGCTCTATCGCGGCCTGTTCCTCGCGCCGCCCACACCGGGCCAGGAATTGCGCCTCATCACACACCATAAAGTCTCCATCACCCAGTCGATGCCCGCCAGCTACGGCGACAAAATCCGTCAGGTCCCCGGGGTCAAAGAAGAAATGATCTGGCAGTGGTTCGGAGGCACCTATAAAGACGCTCGCGACCAGAAAAATTTCTTCGCCCGTTTCGCCGTCGAACCCGACAAGTTCTTCCGTGTGCGCCCCGAGATCGCGCTTCCCGCCGACCAGCAACAGACCTTCATCCATCTCCGCACGGCTGCCATCGCCAGTTCCGATCTCGCCGTGCGCATGAACTGGAAAGTCGGCGAAAAAATCTTCCTCACCGGCGATATCTTCCCGGTCAATCCTGAACTCACCCTTGTCGGCATCTTCGTCGACCCCAACACCAGCGAAACTCTCTTTTTCAGCCAGACCTATCTGCGAGAAATGCTCGGCGCCGGCAATCCTCGTCAGGATGAAGCAGGCTCGTTTCAGGTCCAGGTCGAGCGTGCGGATCAGGTGGCAGGCGTCGCCAACGCGATCGACACCCTCTTTGCCAATTCAACCGCGCCCACGAAATCGGAATCGGAACAAGCCTTCACCCTCCAGTTCATTTCCTTTCTGGGCAACGTGAAGGTCTTCCTTATGTGCATCTGCGCCGCCGTTACGTTCACGGTCTTGCTGGTTTCGGCGAATACCATGGCGATGTCTGTGCGAGAACGCATTCGCGAAGTCGGCATCCTGAAAACTCTCGGATACACCCAGGGCACCATTCTCTTTCTGATCCTCGGCGAAGCCGGGGCGCTCTCGCTACTCGGAGGCTTCGTCGGCCTGATGCTTGCTTTCGGGCTCACCGACATGGTCCGGCACGGCCCCAGCTTCCTGCAAGCCATGAAGACCCTCACCATCACGCCGGATGTCGGCGCCGGTCTGCTCGCACTCGCGCTCGTCATCGGCATCGCCAGCTCCTTTATCCCCGCCTTCAATGCATCCCGAACTCCGATTCTGGTATCTCTGAGGAACTCCGGTTAGCTCATGGCCATCCCGATCTCCTACAATCTGCGCAACCTCACGGTCCGCAAGACCACCACCATCATGACTGCCTTCGGTATCGCGTTAACTGTCGCGGTTCTGGTCGCCGTGCTCGCCCTGGTCGATGGCCTGAAGACCGCGTTCCAGGCCTCCGGCAATCCTCTGAACATCCTCGTGATGCGCAAAGGCTCGAACGCCGAACTCAGCGGCGGCATGACGCGCGAAGCCTTCGAAGCCCTCAAAGCGAAACCGGGCATTGCCCGAGGCACCGACGGCTTGCCCCAGGCTTCGCTTGAACTCGTCACCGTCATCAATCTGCCCGGAAAAGAAAATCCCGAAGGCATGAACATCACGCTGCGCGGCCTTACTCAGACCGGTCTCGACATTCGCGAGAAAACCAAAATCGCTAAAGGCCGCTGGTTTCGCGCCGGTCAGCGTGAAGTGGTCGTCGGAAACTCGGTAGCAAAACGCTACCCCGCTGCAGAACTCGGAAAGAAGCTGCATTTCGGTCGCGGCGATTGGGAAGTCGTCGGCGTCATGGATTCCAACGCCAGCGCCACTAACAGCGAAATCTATGCCGACCTCAACCAAATGGCCGGCGACTTCAATCGCCAGGACGGCCCCAGTTCCGCGCTGATTCGCGCCACGGACCTGGTCTCGGCCCAGGCGCTCGTCAATTCCATCAACGACGATCAGCGCCTCAACTCCAGCGCCCGCACCGAGGTCGAATATATGGACGCGCAAACCGTCTCCGCCGCGCCTGTGCAATACCTCGGAATCTTCGTCGCCATCATCATGGCAGTAGGCTCCAGTTTCGCCGCCATGAACACCATGTACGCCGCCGTGGCGCGCCGCGGCAAAGAAATCGGAACCCTGCGCGTTCTCGGCTTCTCGCAAGGCAGTATTCTGCAGAGCTTCTTTCTCGAATCGCTGATTCTCTCGCTGCTCGGCGGAGCCATCGGTTGTCTGCTCGCCCTGCCGCTCAACAGCGTCACAACGGGCATTACCAGTTTCACCAGCTTCAGCGAGATCGCATTCAATTTCCGCGTCGGCCCGCAGACCATGGCGATGGGCCTCGGCTTCGCGCTCCTGATGGGCGTAATCGGCGGCGTCTTCCCGGCCCGCATGGCCGCAAGGAAAGAAATCCTGACGGCGCTGCGGGACATCTAACTCAAACGCATGGAACCGGATCTCAAGAGCCTTCGCATCGACCGCAGCAGAAAGAGCACCGCTCAGGGCTCGGGTGCCGCGCGCTGGATCGTCGGCTTCATCCTGCTTATCGTCGCGTCGGCAGGCGCGATTTACGCCTACACAGCCCTAACGCGCCCCATTGAAGTCGATGTACTGCGAGTGAAAGCCGCATCTGCCGGTGACGCAGCCCGCGCCGGAGATGTGATCCTCAACGCCACCGGCTATATTGTCGCGGCCCACAAAATCGAGCTCGCCGCAAAGGTCGTCGGCAAGGTCAAATGGATCGGTGTCGAGAAGGGCGATAACGTGAAGCAGGACCAGGAACTGGTCCGCCTCGAAGACGATGAATACCGAGCTCAGGTCCAGCAGGCACGCGGAGGACTTGCCAATCTCGAAGCCGCTCTCGCCCGCGCCACCAACGGTTCTCGCCCCGAAGAGGTCGCCAAAGCCAAAGCCGACTTGGATAACGCTCGCGCCAGCGAAGTCAACGCCAAAGTCACCCTCGACCGCACCAAAAAACTGGTCGAAGAAGGCGTGCTCCCCAAACAAAATCTCGATGACGCGCAGGCCAAATACGATAGCGCCGTAGCCCAAACCATTTCTTACACCAGAACCTGGGACCTTGTAAAACTCGGCCCGCGCAAAGAAGACATCGACGCGGCGCGTGGTCTCGTTGACCAATCCAAAGGTCAGCTCGCACTCGCCGAAACCCAACTCAGCAACACTATTATCCGAGCGCCGGTAACCGGCACCATTCTCGAACGCAATGTCGAGATCGGTGAATTCGTCACCACAGGAATGGTTGGCGATAAAGGAGCAAAAGGCTACGTGGTCTCTCTTGCCGACCTCAACGACCTGAAAGTCGAAATCGACGTGAATCAAAACGATTTCGCTAAGCTCGGCCCGAAGCAAAGAGGCATTGTCACCACCGACGCGTTTCCCGACCGCAAGTACGACGGTGTTATCGACGAAGTCTCGCCCGAAGCCAATCGCCAGAAAGCCACCGTGCAGGTGAAGGTGAAGATCCTCCACGCCGATCAGTTCCTGCGCCCCGAAATGAACGCCAGCGTGGCTTTTATTTCGGACGCCAAACCGGCCAACAGGGACACCATCGCGAAGTCATCGATTGCCGTTCCTGTGTCCGCCGTGAAAGGCGGTTCGGTCTTCGTGATCGCCAGCGGAAGAGCCGTGAAACGAACCGTGAAAACAGGCGCAACGACCACCCTTTCCGGAGGAGCCCAGGGTGTAAATATTGAAGACGGACTCATCGGCGGAGAAGACCTGATCCTCAGCCCGCCGGCGGACCTCAAAGACGGCGACAGGGTGAAACAAAAATGAGCGAAGCGGTAATCAGGACACGCGATTTAACCAAAGAATTCGTGCTCGACGAGTTTCACGTCATCGCGCTGAAGAACGCCAATATCGAAATTCACAAAGGCGAGTTCGTCGCGCTCATGGGCCCGTCCGGCTCGGGCAAATCCACTTTGCTGCATCTCATCGCCGCCATGGATCGCCCCACCGACGGCGAAATCCTCGTCCTCGGAGAAAACCTTCGTGCCCTGAGCGATCGCGAAATCGCCCACTGGCGCAATGTCCATATAGGCTTTGTATTTCAAAACTTCAATCTCATCCCCGTCCTCACCGCGATTGAGAATGTGGAACTGCCCCTGAAGCTCACGTCACTCAAAAAGAAAGAGCGAATGGAACACGCCACTACTGCGCTGAAATTGGTAGGCCTCGGCGACCGACTGACCCACCTCCCGCGCCAACTCTCAGGCGGTCAGGAACAGCGCGTCGCCATAGCCCGCGCCATTGTCACCGACCCCGACCTCATCCTCGCCGACGAACCCACCGGCAACCTCGACGCTACATCGGCCACCGAAGTTCTCACCCTGCTCAGCCGCCTCAACAAAGAATTCGGCAAGACCATTGTCATGGTCACCCACGACCCTCACGCCGCGCGCTTTGCCACCAAAATCCGTCACCTCGAAAAAGGCGAACTTCTCGAAGAAGGTCAAATTCCCGCCGACTACGTAGCCTGAACGCTGATCTCCCGCGCGTCGCTTTCCAAGACCCGAATCCGAATCTCAGTCCGATCCGGGGGCATCAACTCCGGAAACCGCTCCGCCCACTCCAGCAGCACCACCCCATCCCCCGCAAACAAGTCCTCCAGCCCCAGACTCGCCACTTCCCGCGCCTCGTCCAGCCGATACAAATCCACATGAAATACGCGTCCCCCATCGCCGCCATACTGATGCACCAAAGTAAACGTGGGGCTGGAGACGTCATTGGCCGAAGCTACCCCAAGCCCTTCCACAATGCCCTTGGTCAAAGTGGTCTTGCCCGCCCCCAGATTGCCGATCAGCAGCACCGCGCCCTTCAAACCGCGCCCCAGTTCACGCCCCAGGGCAATTGTCTGTTCTTCAGACTCCGTGCGGTATATTCCGGATTTCACGAATCCCCTCAGGCAAAAATCGCAGCAAATCCGTCGCAATCACCGGCTGCTCCATCATGTGACGCGCTGCAATTTCCCCCAGCAATCCATGCAGATAAATCGCGCCCGCAACCGCATGATTTGCGTCCTCCGGAAACTGTGCCAGGAGCCCGGCAATCATGCCCGTAAGGATATCGCCGGTTCCGCCCGTAGCCATCGCCGGAGATCCCGTCGGATTCACCCAAACCCGCCCGTCGGGAAACGCCAGCAGCGTCCCATCGCCTTTCAGCGCGATGCAGACACGCCGATCCATCGCCATCTCGCGCGCCGTTTCCATGCGATAAGCCTGCACTTCGGCGATCGAATGTCCGGTTAACCGGCTCATCTCACCCGGATGCGGGGTCAGCACCCGCAAGTCGTCGCCGCCCTCCCAGTTGCTGCCCGCCAGACAATTCAACCCATCCGCATCCACCACGATCGGCTTGCCCAGGCCTGCAAACAAACGCCGCACCGTCTGCCGCGTCTCGTCCGTTGTTCCAATGCCGGGCCCGATCGCGAGTAGCGTCCGTTTCTCCGCCAGTTCCATGATTCGAGTCAGCGCACCGCGTTCCGGAAGAGGCTCCATCATCACTTCCGGGGCATGCGCTGCAACGGCATCGAGGGCGTCTTCCGGACACGCTACCGTAACAAGCCCGGCGCCCACGCGCAGCGCTGCAAGCCCGCACATCACTGCCGCGCCTGTCTTGCCGCGCGCCCCGGCCACAATCAGCACATGCCCATACCTGCCCTTATTCGAATCCCGCACCCGCGGAGCGAACAAGGCCGCGATGCTCGAAGGCGTAATCAGCGATAGCTGAACGGAATCGTCGTTCTCATACAAAACCGAAGGCGATCCGATCGGCGCTACCACAAGCTCACCCATCAAATGCGAAGCCGGCGGCATCGCATGGCAAACCTTAGGCGCCGTAAAAGTAACCGTCGCATCGGCCCGCACGTAATCCCCCGGAGGCGTTCCGGAATCGCCCGAAAGCCCCGACGGAATATCCACCGCAAACACCTTCGCCAATGGAAACGCGGTATTGATTTCGCGAATCGCATTCAGCGCCTCGCCCTTCGCCGGCCCGCTCAAACCCGTTCCCAGAACCGCATCCACCACCAGCGACGCCGTCCGCATCTCCGTCCCGAAATCGTGATAAACCTGTAGCCCCGCGGCCATCAGCATCTTATAGTTCAGCGCCGCATCGCCCTTCAGCTCAGAAGCCTCCGCAATCAGCACCACCCGCAATTCCCGCGGGTGAAATCGGATATAAATCTGACGCGCGATCGCCAGCCCATCTCCGCCGTTGTTACCCTTACCGCAAACCACAACGATCCGCTGCTCCGATAACGGCCCATACTTCGACGCCATGAACTCCATGCACCGATGCGCGGCATTCTCCATCAGAATGACGCCCGGTATTCCGGACTCAATCGTCGCGCGATCCACCGCGCCCATCTGTGCTGCCGTTAAGACCTTGCGTGGCTTGATCAAGCGATTCCTTTCGCGATCAATACAGTCATATCGTCGGGTAATTCCGGAGCGTTGCTCCAGTGCTTCACGGCTTCCATCGCCTTCGCTACAATCTCACCCGGCTCGCTGGCCCGGTTACGCAGCACCGATTCTGTAAGCCGCTCGATCCCAAACTCTTCCCCATAAGCGTTCTCGGGCTCGGTAATACCGTCCGTATAAGCTACCAGCATGTCGTCATGGTGCAGAGTAATGCTCTCTTCCAAATATTTCATGTCGGGAAAAAGGCCGACAACGGTTCCTGTGACTTCAAGCGGCTTTGCGTTGTTGCCGCAAACCAGCAACGGGGGAAGATGCCCCGCGTTGGTATAGGTCATCGATCGCAATGTCTCATCATACAAACCGAAGAAAAACGTAGCGTACTTCTCAGGCGAAGTATTAGCGTAAAGCTGCCGGTTCAGCTGCGACACAATTGCCGCCGTAGAAAAATTCGCAGGTATGCCCTGAGCCAGCTGCGTCCGCATAATCGACTGAATTGAAGCCATCAGCAAAGCCGCTGAGATCCCCTTACCTGCCACATCGCCGATAGCTACCGCGAGTTTTCCGTTCGGCAGAAGAAGGTAATCATAGTAATCGCCCGACACCGACCGCGCCGGCTCACAAGCGCCAATCAGCTCGATGGTCCGCATAGGAGGAGCCGCCCGCGGGAACAACTGATTCTGCACTTCGCTGGCAATAGTTAACTCAGATTCGAGCCGTTCCTTTTCGCGCGTGATTCGAACCAGGCTCTCCAGCTGCGCCGACATCTCGTTGAACGATTTCCCCAGCGCCGCCAGCTGATCGCGACCCTTCACCGGAATACGATGCCTGAAATCGCCCTTCCCGATGCGCTGCGTGCCTTCGTAGAGGTTGTCCACCGCGCCCGTTATCGTCCGGGTCATCGTTCCGCCGATCACGACGGATAAGAGCTCCACAATACCCAGCAGGAGCGCGACAAGGATAAAAGCCTGGAGCCACACCTGCGCGAAATCGACACGGTCCGCAAACACCACCGACAGTACAGCGGAAGGTCGAGTGCTCACCTTAATCGTTGCTGTCCGAATCGCATTGGGCTGGACCCACCTTGCCGCCGGAAGATCGTTGTACCAGGGGACTTCGAAATCGAGCGAATTGGCGGCTTCCGGAGCCACCCCGCCCCAGCGCCCTCCCAGGTTGACGCTTCCCAATCCTGGAAACATAGTGCTCAGCCGTTCCGAACTCAGTGGAGCCAGCACGATGGCCTGGGTCGCGCCAGTGCGCGCCAGAGCCACCAGGTAGTACTCGCCGTCCTTGTTCACCAGACCCGTGTATGTGTGCCAACCGTCTGGTGGCGGCTCCAGCTTGCTGTCGGCCGGATAGCGATAGGTCTGGTCGCCGGTGACCAGAATCTCAAAGCC
>Ga0302319_10026809_pt1 | contig 10138 bp, 9 predicted proteins | sample Bog_T0_2_FD_203319 | JGI IMG/M metagenome (GOLD analysis project Ga0302319, IMG submission 203319) | Peat permafrost microbial communities from Stordalen Mire near Abisko, Sweden - Bog_T0_2 | ecosystem: Environmental > Terrestrial > Soil > Wetlands > Peat | place: Sweden: Abisko, Stordalen Mire...
TCGGGATATCGCCGGTCGCGGCGGACAATCCGCTCGCCACGAGCAGGATGATGACCAGCGGATTGCGGAAGCGGGAAAGGAATTGCAGCCAGAGCGGCGAACGCTTGACGGTTGCGGCATCGTTGGGCCCGAAAATTTCCAGCCGCGACCGGGCTTCCGCTTCGTCAAGCCCCTTAGCCGACGTCGCGAGCCGCGTCAGAAGCCGATCCGCCGGCTGCTGCCAGATTTCTTCCGCGCCAATTTCGTCGGTTGCGGGATTCATGGCGCGTTCAGCCACAATCCCGTTGCCGCCATCGCCATCGGCACGAAAGCCGGGACGCTCAGGAGCAATTGATTTTCAGCTTTGGTCACTGGTGTGCCGGCTTCCGTCATCTTCGTGCGACGCGCGTTGGGTAAAGAAGCGTCCATCACAGGCGATTATCCGGTTCTCGTCGGTCGGATGGACAAATGGCGTAGCGGATTGGATCGAGGATCAGAAGTTCGTACCGCCGCCCTTTTTGCTGCAGTTCGATTTTAGGAAAAAGGCACGCGGTCGGTTTGGCCCGCCGAATGCCTTTTATCAGGGAGAAGCCCTTTATCAGGGAGAAGCCCTGCTTCGTGGTTGATTTGGCTCAATCCGGCTTTGCGGTCGTCCAGGCGGAAAGCCCGGGGCCGGCGCCGGCACACGATCGGGAATGCATGATTTTCGAACCCGGCGCACCACAATCACCGGGGAAGGCCACCCTCGGCGAGGGCCGTGCGCGACAGAACTCAGGCTCGCGCGAAATCTATTCCTGAGGAGGACACATTGTTGGGGCCGACCCTCATCCCCGCGTCATCACCAGCCAGACGGCGAGCTACACGCTGCCTGGATTGCCAGACGGCGAAGCAGCCGCACCGTCATGGTGGAATTCAATTGGCCCCGCCGTGGATGCTCGGCACGCTCCCGAACAAACCAGGCAAACGCCCGAGATGCAAAGGCCCCCGAAGGGGCCTTAACACTCACACCGCGTCTTTGGCAGCCTTTACCGGCCGGGCCCTGACGATCTTCCGGGCCGGCTTGGCCTTGAATGTCATCGCCTCTCCAGTGAACGGATTCGTGCCCTGCCGCGCCTTGGTGGCGGGCTTCTTGATAACAACGAACTTGGCAAAACCGGGAACGAGAAACACACCGGATTTCTTGAGCTCCTTGTACCCGACCGTCGCGAGCGTCTCCAAAACACCCTTGACGTCCTTCTTCGCTACTTCGGTCTCGACAGAGATCTTCTCGATCAGCTGCGACTTGGTCAACTGTACTGCCATTTTGTCTCCTGTATGTTGATTCGCGCCACGGACAGTATTGGGGAATCCAGCGCGGAAATCGCGCAATTTGTCGATCTGCACAGTTTTTGTCAGCCTTTCGGCCCTTACGCCTGACCGCCCTTGCGCCCTCCAATTTGCGATCCAGGAGGGCGAAAGGGACGGCCCGAGGCCGGGGCCGGGGCGAGCCAAGCCGAGTCCGGAAATCTCACTGCACCTCCCGGTAGGCCTGGGCCGCCGCTCTCGCCAGGTTCCCCGGGCGGAGCCATCCGGCATATTTGGTCCCGAAGTCGGCACCGATCCCGCGTGCGGCCTCCTCGGCGCTCTTGCCCTGGCTTTTGGCCGCCTGCGCCTGTTGCAGAAGATCGACCATATAGGCCCGCTGCTCCGGGATCATGGCGCCGTCGCCCGGAGGACTGTGGTCCGGGAGGATGAGCGAAGGCTTCAGCTCCGCAACGCGATCAAGTACCGCGAGCCAGCTCTTTATGGTCGATCGGGTTCCGATCGGCAGAATGGTGAATTTGTTCTGGACCACATCGCCTGAGATCAGCACCTTGTCCGGGTCGACCAAAAACACGGTGTCACCGTTGGTGTGCGCGGGCCCAAACCACAACATCCGCACGCTGACGTCGCCCAGATCCAGCGTTAACTCATTGTCGAACAATATATCGGATTTATCGATGCCGGCATCGACCAGCAATTCCTTGTTGACGTCGGAGCGTGACCTGAAAAATTCGATCATGCCGGCCCCGGATTCTTCAAGCTCCCTTTGCTGCACGCCCGGCCGGATTACCACCGTGTCGGGCGGAAAGCCGCTCTGGCCGGTGACATGCTCGGGATGGAAATGGGTGGTGGCGAGATAGAGTTTGCCGCCCTTGCGCAGCTTGGCGGCCACGCCGGCAACAACAGCGCCGTTGCGCCTGCCGAGACCGGTATCGACGACCAGCGTGCCCTGACTGCCCACCACGATCCCGATATTGGGGTTGCCGTAGATCGCCCAGACATGGGGCGACAGCTGCCTGGTATCCTTCTCATTCAGCACAATATTTTCCGGTTGCTGGGCAAAGCCCGCAACCGGTACAGCCAGCAATCCGAAACACAGGGCGATGATGAGCCATCGCTGCATCTTGATCTCCATCGGAATCCAGTCGCTGAATTTCTACTTTGCATGGGGTTGTTTTGCGATTTTTTCGTAAGGCCCTAGATATTGGCGGCGAGCCTTGCCGGCCGCTTGTTCTCGAGCGGAAGCGTCACCGGCTCGTTGAGTTCTGCCGACAGATCGGCGGCGATATAAAGCTCCATGACGCGGCGCGCCTGTTCGGGCGTCACCAGCACCGGCCGGTCCAGCGCCACCGCCTCGACGAAATGCACCGTTTCGGACGCCATCGGGCCGGCATAGACATGCCCGACCGGCTCGCCCGGCATCGTCGACATCGGAAACACCGCACCATTCTTCATGGTGTTCAGCATCACGTCGCGATGGGTATCGTCGACCATCAGCGCGCCTTCGGTTCCGATCATTTCGATCCAGGTGGATGAGAAATTGGGGTAGCCGGGCGGCAGGCTCCAGCCGCCGCCGACGACGAAGGTGAGACCACTGTCCATGGTGACGGTCATCCATTGCAGATCCGGGATGTCATTGCCCGTCGACTCGCGCATCGCGCCGTAGTTCACCTGCGAATAGACCCGCACCGGCTTGGCCGGTTCGAGACACCACAGCACGAAGTCGAGGTCGTGGGTCGATTCCATCGCAGCGGGCGACAGCTTGACGCGGCCGCTGATTTTCTTGCCAAGGCTGCGCGAAATATGCCGGCTCACCAATGCGCTGACCGGCTTGCCGATGGTACCGTCGCTGATGCACTTCTTGACGTAAGCGAATTTCGGGTTGAACCGCTGCGAGTAGCCGATGGTGAATTTCAGGCGGTTGGCGCGGGCGATGGAAATGAGCTCATCCGCCTCTTCAAGCTCCAGCGCGATCGGCTTTTCGAGAAAGACGTGTTTTCCAGCGCGAAGGAAATCCCTGGCCATCGGAAAATGCGTCGTCTCCGGCGTCGCACAGACGAAGACCGCTGAAATGTCGCGGTTCTCCAGCAAGGCGCGGTAGTCGTCGGTTGCCGATTTGGCACCGATCGCCGCCGCTATCTCCCGCAACCGCTCGGCACGATTTTCTGCGATATGCACGCCGGCCACCAGCGGGTGCGCCGCACAAGCCTCCGCCCGGATGCCGCCGCACCAGCCGGTGCCGATGACGGCTACTTCAATTTGATCCATTTTACGGTCTCCAACCCAGTAAGTGACTATTACGTGCTGACGTGATTCCGGCCGGACGCGATGCCTTGGCGGCGCAGATCGGCGATTTCCCGGTCGATTATCGAGTGATAAGTAACACAGTCCGCAGCACGGCCGATGTCAAGTCGGACCATCTGGTTCAGCCGCGATGCCTCCCGACGGGGGCAGCGTTGCTTATCCAGCTGTTGGCGTCACACGTCACGCTGCTCTATGATATGCCTCGATCCGGATCCGGGACCAAGCTCCATGCAACAGAAATTCGACCGAGCCGCCGAAGATCTCGGCAATTCCATCCATCTTGAGCACGTCAACGTCCAGGTGCCTGACCAGCATTTGGCCGGCTTGTTCTATGTCGCCGGGCTCGGGCTCACCCGCGACCCCTATCTGATGGTGTCCGACACCAATATGTGGGTCAATGTCGGCCGCAGCCAGTTTCATTTGCCGAGCGGCGAGGCGCAGGTGCTGCGCGGCCATACCGCGCTCGTGATCTCGGGCCGCGAGGCGCTGCTCGACCGGCTCGCCTCCGTCGCCCCCAAGCTCGCCGGCACGGCGTTCGCCTTCAGCGAGCACAACGACTATGTGTCCGCGACGTGTCCCTGGGGCAATCGGGTGCGCTGCTATGAGCCGGACGCGGCGCGGTTCGGGCGCATCACGCTCGGCATTCCCTATGTCGAGTTCGAGGTGCCGGTGGGTACCGCGAAAGCCATCTGCGACTTCTATCCCGAGATCATGGGGATGCCTGCTGAACTCAAGAACGGCGATGGCGCCGTTGCGCGCGTCAAGATGGGCAAGGACCAGTACCTGCAGTTTCGCGAGACCGATTCGCCGCAGCCGGAATATGACGGCCACCACGTGCAGATGTACATCACTGACTTTTCCGGCCCCTACCGGCGGCTGCTGCAGCGCGATCTCATCTACAGCGAGGACAATCAATACCAATACCGCTTTCGCGACATCACCGAGCTGGCGAGCGGCAAGCGACTGTTCACGGTCGAGCACGAGGTGCGCAGCGCCACCCACCCGATGTACATGCGGCCGCTGATCAACCGCAATCCGGCACAGACCAACCGCAATTACTCCCATGGCCATGACCAATGGCTGTGGGCGATGGAGCCGGACCAATACGACGGAAGATAGCGGCTTCGACGCGTTTGGTTTTCGCGGCGGCGCTCTCGCTCGGCGCCAGATCAGGATGGCAGGCCCCCGTGTCCGAGCTCACTCCGACGTTTGCTTTCTTAGCTCAGCCACGTCCTTCGCCGTCAGCTGCGATCCCTTGCTGCCGAAGCGTGCGGTGACGTAGTTGGTCACCGCGGCGATTTCCGTGTCGCTGTAGGCACCACCGAACGCAGGCATCGAGATGGCGCCCTCGGTGTGCCGCGTGGTCCCGGAAATCACGACCTGGGCGACATTGGTCGCAGCGGGATCGTTGACCGCCCACGCCCCGGTGAGCGTCGCGAAGGGCGAGATCGAACTCTGGCCAGTCCAGCCATGGCAACTGACGCAAGCGCCCTCGAACACCATCTTGCCGCGCGGATCCGGCGTGCCGCCGCCATCCCTATGCGAGGCCGGCGCCGGCGGCGCCGGGGTTGCCGGCAGGTCGGGCGACGGGGTCGGCGGTACCGTGCGCAGATAGGCCACCAAAGCGCGGATGTCCTCCGGCGCAAACTGGCTGAAGCTTTCGTCGACCGCTTCGCCCATCGGTCCCGCGGCGCTGCCGTGGCCGGTCGCATGACCCGTTGATAGATAGGAAACGAGATCTTGGTCGCCCCATGCGCCGACGCCCGTGGTCTTGTCCGAGCTGATATTGAAAGCGCGCCAGCCTGCCGTCACCGCGCCGGCGAATTTCCTGCGGTTATCAAGCGCAAAGGCGAGGTTGCGCGGCGTGTGGCATTCGCCGCAATGGGCCAGCGCTTCGGCGAGATAGGCGCCCCGGTTCCATTCCGGACTTTTCGACGTGTCGGCGGCAAAGCGGCTGTCCGGATTGAATAGCGCCGACCAGAAGTTCATCGCCCAGCGCTGGTTGAACGGAAACGTCAGCGTATTGGCGGGTGCGGCGGCGCGCACCGGCACGAGGCTGAACAGATATGCCTTGATTGCCAGCGCGTCCGCATCCGTCAGGTAGGTATAGGACGTAAACGGCATCGCCGGATAAAGCCGGGCGCCATCGCGGCGTGTGCCGCGGTGAACCGCATTCAGGAAATCCTGATCGCTGTAATTGCCAATGCCGGTGTCCTTGTCGGGCGTGATATTGGTCGAATACAGCGTGCCAAATGGCAGCTTGAATCCGAGGCCGCCGGCATATTCCTTGCCACCTTGCGAGGTGTGACAGACCATGCAATCCGCCGCCCGCGCCAGATACGCCCCTCGTTCGACGAGGGTCGCCTTGGCAAGCGAAGCCGGAACCCCGGTGGGATCGCCGGCCTTGTCATCTGCCGGCGCTACTTTCGGACCGTCCGCGAAGTCCATCGGGCCGGGACCACGCAGGATCCAGAGGCCTGCCACCATTGCAACCACGACAATGGCGGCAACGCTGAAAATAATGCGGCGGGCGGCGCGGCTCATGCCTTTTTTCCCCCTGCTATCAGGCTACGGTCGATCGGAAGCCTGCGAAGCGCGACACCGGTCGCGGCATAAATCGCGTTGCGCAGGGCCGGTGGCCCCGCGGTGACGCCGGTCTCGCCAATGCCGCCGGGCGCCTCGCCGCTCTTGATGACGTGCACTTCGATCTTCGGCGCCTGATCGATGCGCAGCATGCGGTAGTCGTTGAAGTTGGATTGCTGGACCCGCCCCTTGTCGATGGTGATCTCGCCATAGAGCGCGGCTGTCAGGCCGAAGATCAGCCCGCCTTCGAGCTGCGCTGCGACCGTGTCGGGATTGACCGCGATGCCGGTGTCGACGGCGCAGGTTACACGGCGCAGATGCACCTCGCCCTGCTCGTCGACCTCCGCTTCCACCACGGTTGCGATGAAGCTGGCAAACGATGGCTGCACGCAGACGCCACGCCCGACCCGCGCCGGCAGCGGCTGGCCCCAACCGGATTTCTCCGCCGCCAGATTGAGCGCCGCCAGAAAGCGCGGCTGTTTGCCGAGCATCGAGCGGCGGAAATCAACGGGATCCTTGCCCGCCTTGCGGGCCAACTCGTCCATGAAACATTCGATCGCAAACACATTGTTGTTGGGACCGACGCCGCGCCAGAAGCCGGTCGGCACCGCCGGCGGCTCGGCCCGCACGAATTCGACATGGAGATTGGGAATCTCGTAGGGAATGTCGATGGCGCTGTCGACGCCGTCGATGTCGACGCCCTTCTGGAAACCGGCCGGAAACCAGCGCGCCATGATGGATGAACCGCTGACGCGATACTTCCAGCCGACGATCTTGCCGTCGGACAAGGTCGCGGCGATGGTGTCGCGATAGACCGGGCGATAGATATCGTGCCGGATGTCCTCTTCGCGGGTCCACACCACCTTGACGGGGCCATCGACCTGCTTTGCGATGCGAACGGCCGCGACCACCATGTCGGCCTCGAGCTTGCGCCCGAAACCGCCGCCGAGCAGGTGGTTGTTGACAATCACCTTCTCGACCGGAAGCCCGGCCGCCTTCGCCGCCTCCGACTGCACCCGGGTCATGACCTGCGTGCCGGTCCAGATCTCGCAAGCGTCAGTTGTGACATGAACCGTGGCGTTGACCGGCTCCATGGTCGCGTGTGCGAGAAACGGCAGCTCGTAGGCCGCCTCCAGCCGGTCGCCGGTGGCAAGCCCCTTGGCGACATCGCCTTCGGATTTGGCGACCGCGCCGTCCTTTTCGCTGGCGGCACGCAAGGCGTCCCAAATGTCTTTCGAACTGACGTGCGCGTTGGAGCCTTCATCCCAAGTCACGACCAGGGCATCGAGGCCTTTCTTGGCCGCCCACATGTGATCGCCAACCACAGCGACCAAATCATCCAACACGACAATCTTCTGCACACCCGGTATTTTTCGGGCGGCGCTGTCGTCGACCTTGGCGACCTTGCCGCCGAACACCGGACAGGACTTGAGGGTTGCGAATTTCATGTTTGGCAGCATCGCGTCGATGCCGTAGACGGCCTTGCCGTTGACCTTGTCGGGCGTGTCGAGCCGCTTCAGTGGCTTGCCGATCAGCACGAAGTCTTTGGGATCCTTGAGCGGTACGTCCTTGGGCGGCATCTGGCTGCTCGCCGCAAGCGCCAGCGCGCCATAGGAAAGCTGGCGCCCGCTCTCTTTATGCATGACCCCGCTATTGGCGGTCGTGCAGCTTGCCGGGTCGACCTGCCATTGCTGCGCGGCGGCCTGCACCAGCATGGCGCGGGCGCTGGCGCCTGCCGTGCGCAACGGCTTCCACCATGCCCGAACCGAATTGGAATTGCCGGTGGCCTGAATGCCGAACATGGGATTGCCGTAAAGCTTGTCGCTCGGCGGGGCATGCTCGAGCGTCACCTGCGCAAAATCGGCGTCGAGTTCTTCGGCCAAAATCATCGGCAGCGCGGTGTAGACACCCTGCCCCATCTCGACCTGCGGCATCACCAGCGTGGTCTTGCCGGATTGGTCAATGCGAATGAAGGCATTGGGCGCGAACTTGCCCTCGGTCGTGTCCGGCGGCTGCACGGGTTCGTTGACCGCAAGCACCGGAAGGTGAAATGCAAGCACAAATCCGCCCGCCAGACCGCCGGTCAACAGTGCGCGGCGCGAAACTCCTTCGGAAATCCTCTCGGCGATTGCCATGACAGGCTCCTACGACTGACGCTGCGAAGCAGCCTGCTTGATCGCCGCGCGAATCCGCACATAGGTGCCGCAGCGACATATGTTTCCCGCCATCGCCGCGTCGATGTCGGAATCATCGGGGTTGGGCGTGGTCGCGAGCAACGCCGCCGCTGACATGATCTGGCCCGACTGGCAGTAGCCGCACTGGATCACTTCGAGATCGAGCCATGCCTTCTGCACCTTGGCGCCAACCGGCGTGGCGCCGACGCCTTCGATGGTGGTGACGGCGCGATCGCGGACCGCGCCCACCGGCAGCATGCAGGAACGCACGGGCTTGCCGTCGATATGCACCGTGCAGGCGCCGCACTGGGCAATGCCGCAGCCGAATTTCGTTCCGGTCATGCCGAGGATGTCACGCAGAACCCAGAGCAGCGGCATGTCGGCCGGAGCCTCGAATGATTTCGGTTCGCCGTTGATTGTCAGTTTTGCCATGGGAGACCCAATTTTATTTAATTTGAGCCCGTAAGACCGGCTCGTTGAAACAGCGACAATGGATAATGATGGCGACGATATTCCACATCTCCCGGCGTTTGAAAGCTTCGCTCCATCAACTTCTTGATACCTGCCTGACCGGCATGACGACGGCCTTGGCCACTCAACACGGGAAGAATCCTGAGCTTTGTCCGATACTTCGCGGCGCTTGCGGTCAATGAGCGGATTTCTGCGCGCGCGGATCGTCGCCGGGATCCAGATATTCGAGACCCAGCGGACCGATGGCCGTCACCTGGGTCACGTATTCACCGGACTTTGCCCAATGGAAATGCCAGGTATCTCCGGGCAGAACGACGACGCTGCCCGGCGCATAGGCGTTGACCTTGTCGCCGTCGAACCGCTCGCCGAGCCCGATGTAGAATACCCCGGACATCACGGTGTAGATGCGGTCCTCCGGGTGTTTGTGAGGCATCAGCTTTTCCCCGGAAGGTAGCTTCACCCTGATCACATAAGGACCCGGTTTACTCGGCTCTCCAACGAGCACCGCGAGTCGGGCCGCGGGGGGAAACGCCGGGAACGGTTTCCACTCGATATCTTCCGGCAGGATCGACCTGAAAGCGGACTCGCCGGGCTGGTGGGTTCGAGCCATTGCGCTGCTCCTTCTAGTCCTGTTCACCGAGTGTCTGGAGATAAGTCTTGCCGTAGGGGTAGAACAACTCCTTGCGGCCCTGCTGCCATGCGGCCTTGAGTTCGGGCGTCGTGATGTCCCAGTCCGGCCGGCATTTCCGGGTGACGGCACGCATATCCTGCCGGAGTTCTTCCATGGTCGGCCGGCCGAAAAACCAGTAGCCATCATAGATCTTGTAAATGACCAGGCCGGGTTCGAGCACGACCACGTGCGGAATCATGGGATTGTGCAGGGGATCGGTGTACTCGGCGATGTCGAGATCTTTCTGGACCACGCGTCGCGGGTCGGAAAGGAAAGGCCAGTGAGCGCCTACGCCGCTGCGGTACTCGTTGGTCTCGGTAAGATTGTCGGTGCTGATGGTAACCAGTCGGCAATAGCCAACCTCGAGTTCACGGTGCAGTTCAACAAGTCCCTCGGCCTGCCGCCGGTCTTTCGGACAGAAGCCTCCGCGGCCAAGGACGAGGATCATCGGATGCTGTCCTTGCAATTCCGATAGTTTCCGGTGTTTCGCGGTATGGTCGGAAAGCTCGTAATCCGGAAACACAGCCCCTGGGACCATGTCAGACCGCATGTCAAACCCTCCACCGTCCGCAGATGTCTGCCCCGCAGGCTAGCATGGCGGAAATGGCATGTGGATCAAACCAAGGTGACCTTGTAATTCCCTTGGCTTCGGCCT
>Ga0302319_10026810_pt1 | contig 10137 bp, 7 predicted proteins | sample Bog_T0_2_FD_203319 | JGI IMG/M metagenome (GOLD analysis project Ga0302319, IMG submission 203319) | Peat permafrost microbial communities from Stordalen Mire near Abisko, Sweden - Bog_T0_2 | ecosystem: Environmental > Terrestrial > Soil > Wetlands > Peat | place: Sweden: Abisko, Stordalen Mire...
GGATGACGCAGCTAATAATATTGCCGGAATGTGAGGGCTTATGAGCATGGACGAAGCACCTTAACCGTGGAGCAGATTGAGTTCCGTTCTGCGTAGCCCGGCGTACAGCGCGGCATCCGGACGCACCCATTCTACCAGCTTCCCACCTGTAGCGTAGGCTTTCGGCCTACGGTCACGGTCGCCACCGTCCAAGCAACCCCCGGCGCGCCGCTATAGATTCCACCCGCGCCACCACCTTCTCGTCACTCCGGTACAGCGCCAACGCCTCCATCACATCCCCCGCGGTCTGATCCGGCTCCTCTTCCAGCCGCGCCAACAGGAAATTGATCCCTTCTTCCTGCCGGCACATGGCGGTCGCTAATAACAAGGCGCGCCGGATGGGCCTCCGGACTTGGGCCCGCCAAGCCTCGATCAGCACCGCCCCGGCAGAAGCCAGACGAGACCCTCCCAGTGCCAGCGCGGCCGACTCCGCTCGATCTTCCGACGCGCTACCCAGATACCGGGCCACGAAGTCGACCGACCTGTCCGGCGCGGCCACCAGTAAGGATTGAAAGCACTCGGCGATCACATCCTCGTCATCTCCGGCTAGCACCTTCAACCGCAGCAGCAGTTCCGCCGCCAGACCGCCATCGTCCCCCAAAGCCTGTACCGCACCGGCGCGCGCTGGAACCTCCCGATCGGCCAGAAGCTCCACGGTTTGATACAGAGCCTCCGGGTGACGCATCCGCACCAGTCCGCGCGCGCATAATCCGCGCAAGGGCGATGCAACATCCACCGGCGGCCCGAAGGATCCCTCCATCTGGACATGCTTCGCTCCGGGCAGATAGACTTCCGGGGCATGCTCGCCCGCGCTAACCAGCGCTTCGGCGATGGCCGTAAGAGCCTTACAGCCCTGATCCCGCTCCTTCGCTTTCGGCAGCAGCGCGGTGAAGCACGCGATCAACTCCGCGTTCAAAGCCGCCTCTTCCAGACGCTTTAGCGCCACCGCAACCGCGGCAATCACGTGGTTGCTCTTGTGCTGCAGCAGCGGCGCCAAGTCCCGCTTCAAGTCGTACTTTTCCGGAGCGTTGCGGATGGCGCTGACTTGCGACAATGCATCCTCGGTTGTGGGGCGCTTCGCCACGATGCGTTAGGCCTGCAATCTGGCAATCACGGCGTTGGTGAATTCGGTAGTGCTCGACGTGCCCCCGACATCTACCGTCAAGTGATCCTGCGCCGCGTAGGCCGCTTCGATGGCGTGATTCAACCGCCGCGACGCCTCGCGCTCGCCCAGGTGGGTCAGCATCATGGCGGCTGATCGCATTAGCGCGGTCGGGTTCGCCACGCCTTTCCCTGCGATATCCGGGGCGCTCCCGTGGACCGCCTCAAACACCGCGTGGTGTTCGCCCATATTGGCGCCCGGAACCACGCCCAGGCCGCCTACCAGTCCGGCGGCTAGATCCGAGATAATGTCCCCGTAAAGATTGGGAAGCAGCAGTAGGTCGAATGTTTCCGGACGAATCACCAATTGCATGGAGGCATTGTCGACGATCAGTTCACGGTAGGCGACGTCTGGATTCCGCTCCGCCACCTCGCGGCAACAGCGCAGGAAAAGTCCGTCGGCCAGCTTCATGATGTTGGCCTTATGGATCGCGGCCACCTTGTGCCGGTTGTTCAGCCGGGCGTACTCGAACGCGTACTCGGCAATGCGAATCGACGCTACGCGGGTGATCACCTTTAAGCTGGTCACCACGTCCTTGACCACTTCGTGCTCCAGGCCGGAGTACAGATCTTCAGTGTTCTCCCGGAAGATCACCATGTCGATCTTCACGTCGTCGAAGCGCGTTTTAAATCCCGGCAGGCTGCATACCGGACGAACATTGGCGAACAGATCCAGGCGCTTCCGCAAGGCTACGTTGACGCTTTGGAATCCACCGGCAATGGGCGTGGTCACCGGTCCTTTCAAGCCTACTCGCGTGCGGTCCAGCGAATCGAGCACGTGTTGCGGAAGCACTTCATGGGCTTGCGCGATGATTGCGGCGTTCAATTCAACCCGCTCCCAATCGATCTGGACGCCGGTGGCATCGACGGCGCGTACGGTGGCATCGGCGACTTCGGGGCCGATGCCGTCTCCTGGAATCAATGTAACTGGATGAGACACATTACCATTGTAGGGAATGGCGATTATTCGACGGGCGCTGATCAGTGTGACGGATAAGACCGGGATCGTGGACTTTGCGCGCGGGCTGGCGGACCACAAAATAGAGATCGTTTCCACGGGGGGAACGGCGCGCGCGCTGCATCAGGCCGGCATCGCCGTCCGCGAAGTATCCGATGTAACCGGGTTTCCCGAGATGCTGGACGGGCGGCTGAAGACCATCAATCCCCGGATCGCCGGAGGCGTGCTGGCCATGCGCAGCAAACCGGATCATATGGAAGCGCTCGCGGCGCACGGGATTCCCGTGATCGATATGGTGGTGGTGAATCTATACGAGTTCGAGAAGGTCGCGGCTCAACCACATGTGACGCTTGCCGAACTGATCGAGAACATCGACATTGGCGGTCCCACCTTGATCCGGGCCGCGGCCAAGAACTATCAGGACGTCGCCGTTGTTACTTCCGTTGACGACTACCCGGCACTGCTTCAGGAACTGATGGATCGGAAAGGCGAGTTATGCGAGCCCACGCTGTGGCGCCTAGCCCAAAAGGCCTTCACGCTTACGGCCGGATATGATTTGGCGATCAGTTCGCGATTGGCCCGTGTGGGAGCGGAAGGCACGTCGGCATTGCCGGGGTTTCTTAGTGTTCATGCTCCCCGCGTGTTCGATCTGCGGTATGGCGAGAACCCGCACCAATCGGCGGCGTTGTATTCATTGAAACACGGCGGTATCGCCGACTGCCTTCAGTTACAAGGCAAGGAACTGTCGTATAACAACCTGGTGGATCTGGATGCGGCTTGGCAGCTGGTCCATGAGTTTCAAGATCCGGCGTCGGCCGTCATCAAGCACACCAATCCTTGTGGTTGCGCGGAGTCGGCGCTGTTGGCCGACAGCTATCGAAAGGCGTTCGAAGCCGACCCCGTGTCGGCGTTCGGCGGAGTTTTGGCGTTCAATCGAACGCTGGACGAAGATACAGCGAAAGAGATCGCCAAGACCTTTATTGAGGCCATCGCCGCGCCGGACTTTTCCGCTGAGGCTCGCGACGTGCTGGCGTCCAAGAAGAATCTCCGGTTGGTGAAGGTGCAGCCGGCGCCGGAGGAACTGGTGGTGAAGTCGATCAGCGGCGGCTATCTGGCGCAAACCGCCGACCAGCACCGGCTGGACCGCTCGCAGGCGCAGGTCAAAACCGATCGCGCTCCCACCGCGGAAGAGTGGGCCGCGCTGGAGTTTGGGTGGAAGGTCTGCAAGCACGTGAAGTCGAACGCCATCGTTTATGCCAAGCCTGGCCAAACCGTCAGCGTTGGCGCCGGACAGATGAGCCGCGTGGATTCCGTGAAGGTGGGCGCCATGAAAGCAATCCTGCCGCTGGAAGGGACCGTCGTCGCCTCCGATGCCTTTTTCCCGTTTGCGGATGGAGTGGAAGAGGCCGCGAAGTATGGGATTACGGCTGTGATTGAACCGGGCGGGTCGGTTCGGGACGATGAAGTGATCGCCGCCGCGAACCGGCTGGGGTTGGCAATGGTGTTTACGGGAGTGCGGCATTTCCGGCACTAACGCCTTGCTCTTGCTAAAATGGCATTGACTGATGGTTTAACCCACAGTACTGTACCAGAATGAACTCACGCCTCACCATTGATAAAGCGGGTCGCGTCGTCATCCCCAAACCGCTGCGCGAAGAACTGCATCTGGAGCCGGGCGACGCCCTGGAAATGGAAAGCGCCGGGGAGCAGATCACCCTGCGTCCGGTGCGCGGGACGGGTCCGCTTTCCAAAGAGTATGGCGTCTGGGTATTTCACAGTGGGCAGCCGCTGCCCGCCTCGGCTACCGATGATGTATTGCAGCAGCTCCGCGAGGAACGCGATTTTGTGAACCTCGGCAAGGGAGAATGAATGTTTTTTTCGATACGTCCGTGCTGGTGCATCCGCGAGCGGTGAACTTCTGTAACTAAAGACGGTCGTGTTCAAGCGGATCAGCTGCGGGAACCTTAGCCATAACTCGCACGAATCTTTCGTAGCTTCCACGGGAGGACTTCTCTTTCAGGCGCTCGAATTCCAGAAGACGGTGCTCAAAGGCTGCGGCGAACAGATCGTCCACGGAGATGTTCTCCTCCGCTGCCACCTGAACCGCGCGAAGATACAACTCTTCAGGAATTTTGACACTTACACTCATCGCTTGTCTCCTATAATGGCCAGCAACTCACGAGGGGTAACGGTTCTGATGCCAAAACGCTCCGAACCGCGGAAATCCCGCTTATTGAACGTGACGATTGGCGCTCCCGCGCTAACCGCTGCTTCCAGGATACAATCATCGCCGGGGTCCGTCAAAGAAGGCCGCCATTGGAAATGAATCTTTACCAATCTGGCGCGACTACAAAGGTATTCTGTGAAATCGTCGATATCGGCGAGGGTCAAGCCGAGCGCGGCAACATCCCGCTTCAGCACACTCTCGCATTCGAACGCCAGGGCAGGCGAAATCACTGGCCGCCAGCGCCGGTGTTCAACTGTTTGCAGAAGACGGTAGGAGGCACCGAGACTAGATCGAAACGCGGCCACCAGAACATTGGTATCCACGACTAGATCGATCACGGATGCCGCGTACTACTGCAACGCAATCGTAGCGCCTGGCTGGCTGGCGGCAGTACCCACCGTTAACAAGACACTCTGCGTCCCCGGCGCAAGGAAGCCTCCGGGAACCTGCACGTTGATCTGCATCAATCCGGCGAATCCTGGAGCCGGACCGGCATACAGGACTGGCGCGTTATAGCCGCCGATGGTGACAGCTACGCTGAGGGTTGCGTCGCTCCAACCGGTCGCGAACAGGCTGACATAGGATAAGCGCGGAGCGGGGGACGCGGCGGAATTATAGCTCCCATCCTGATTGATGGCGGCAATTTGGCCGGTGGCCGCATTCGACAAGAACAGTCCAGGCACCGCCGGTACGACGGGCAATTCTTCATCGGATGTAGTGACGCCGTCAACTACCACAGTGATGGCGGCGGAAGTTCCCGGCGTAAGCGCGGGAACCAGTGCATTGATCTGGCCCGTGCCGGTATAGAACACAGTGGCCGGTTCCCCGAATAGCACCTGCGTCTGGGCAGGATCGAAGCCTGAACCGAATATCGTTATGATCTCGCCCGGCGCAATCGACCCGCTGGCCAGTGATGCCGCGTTCACCACCGACACTGGCGTTAAGACTTGAGGCGGCGTGGGGGAGGGAGCAAGAACGCGAATCCGTTGGTTCCCGGCATCGGCGATCCAGATGTTGCCTTGCCCATCTAAGCCAACGCCCGCGGGAGCATCCAGCTCCGCCGCATTGGCTGGACCTCCGTCGCCCGAGAATCCAGCGGCGCCGGCGCCCGCAATCGGCACAGCCGCGCCGGCGTGAATCAGTATGATGCGCTGCTTTCCGGTTTCGGCCACGGCCAGATCTCCGGACGCGGTCACCGCCAACCCTTCCGGGCTACTGAGACCATCGAGAACGGTTGCCGGTACACCGCCGCTTGGAATCATCAAAACTTGATCGCTGGCGCTGATGAACAGTGTTCCGCTAGCATCCACCGCCAGTCCCGCGGGAAGGGTAGCCGGGCCGACGACGGCCAGCGTTGCATCGGCCATCAACTGCACCACCTGATTGTTCCCGGTATCGGCGATGTAGACGTTGCCGCTGCCATCCACCGCCACCGCTTGCGGGCCGCTCAGTTGACTGGCAATCACGGTGAGCACTCCCGCCGGGGTGATCATGCACACACGGTTGTTACCAGTATCGGCGACGTAGACATTGCTGGACGAATCCAGTGCGATGCCGCGCGGTCCGTTGAATTGCGCCATGATCGCCGTTCCGCCGCCGACGCTATTACCGGCGACGCCAGTGCCCGCGAGAGTGGTCATGATGCCGTTCGCCAGAATCTCGCGTACGCGATTGTTCGCCGTGTCGGCGATGTAGGCGTTGCCCAAACTATCAAGAACGACGCCGGAAGGCGAGTGCAGATGGGCCATTGCCGCGGGTCCGCCATCGCCGCCATAGTAGCGGGACGCGCCGCTACCGGCGATCACCGTCAGTGTGCCGTTAACGGACAGCACTTGTACCATCCCTCCGGATGACAGATACAGATTGCCAAGTGAATCCGCTGTCACGTCACGAGCGCCCGCGCCCAGCGACAGAGTCGTGGTTCCGAAATAACCCGCGGCCGCTACGTAAAGCGTGCTGTTAACGCCGATCGCTAAGCCGGTGGGGGAGGCAATGGAGAACACGGTATTGATCAGGCCGTTCGCCGCTGCTACCATGCGAACCAAGTTATTTCCGCTGTCCGCGATGTACAGATCGCCGGCCGCATCACACGCCAGGCCTGCGGGCGCGGTGAACTCCGCCGTTGTGGCGGGGCCGCCATCGCCGGAATACCCGGCAGTTCCAGACCCGGCGAAGATTGAGATCGATCCCGCGGTTCCCACCACGTAAATCTGGTTCGTTCCGAAGTCCGAGATGTACAGATTGCCGGATGGATCGAACGCCAGATTGCGCGGTTGGCCGAGCATCGCGTCTGTCGCGGCCAAGCCGGTCGACGTGGACGATAGGGCCATAGCCCCTCCCCCGGCTACCGTCGTGATGCCGCCATCCGAAGCGACTCTGCGCACGCGCGCGTTGCCCAGGTCGGCTATGTAGAGATTGCCCGCGGCGTCGAGCGCCAGACCGTAGGGTTGATTGATTTGGGCGGACGCGGCAGGTCCACCATCCCCGCTGAACCCGGCGTGACCGGTGCCCGCGATGGTCTGGATAAGTCCGTCCGGCGTTATCTTGCGGACCCTGTTGTCATCCGCATCCGCGACATAGATGTTGCCGGCCGCATCGATCGCGACTCCCTCCGGTTGACTGAGAATGGCGGCGGTGGCAGCTCCGCCGTCACCCACAAAATCCGTTCCGGCCACGGTTTTGATAGTGTAGACGGGAACAGCGGCGGCAAAGGTCAGGACCGGAATCGCAAGCAGGAGAGGTCGGAATAGCACTGCACCACCTTGAAGGTATACAGTGCTTCACCAGACGAAAAGTCTCTCCAAAAGCGGACTCGCTGCAACCCTAATGCGCCGGACTCAACAAGATGTACCCGATGCTAACCGGATCGGGCGTGTCGGGATTGAAGCTCCGCAGTATCCGTTTCGGACTCGCCTTCAAGAGCGCCTTCACATCCACCCCGATCTCCAACCGGCTGTGGTCGGCCATGGCCGGATTCGGGAACGGGATCAAGCTGTTCTGTCCGTAGCCGCGCTGCGGACCGAATGCCGGACCCGGACCCGCCACCGTGATCGGCGACACTGGATCCACCGACGGCAAATCCGCTGCATGGAATCCGCGTCCGCTCTGCAGACTCGGGGCTCGGACCGGTGCGACCACTGGCGCGGCCACTGCATTCTGCAGGGCCGGATGATAGGGTGCCAAGCCATAACCCTGATGCACCCGGTGCATGGTGTTCCCAAAACTGGCCGTCACGTCGGTGGCCGCGCCGCTAACTACCGTCAGGATCGCTTCTGTCCCGTTGTAGGAAATCGAGAAATGCTCGCTGCCGTTGATACTCAAACCATTCACGGTCGCGAATGTTCCTGACAGCGAGCCGGCATTTAGAATGTCGAAGGTCGATCCAATTGTTGGAACGAAATGATTCAGCAAGCTGATGTTCAGCGTGCCGCCTAGTGTTGCGCCGTCGGTCACCTTCAATTCGTCGTATTGGGTGCCCACCGTTGTTCCGCTGATTGAGATGTCCAAAGCTCCGGTAGAGTTTTGCGCGTAGGTATTACTCACCGACAGGATGCCGGTCTTGCTGGCCGAAGCGCCGGGCGTGATGGTGCTATCGTCCACCACCGCGTAACCTAGCGTGCCGCCGCCGAACAGCATGCCGGCGTTCAATGCCAGTGTGCCGCTGGATGCGCCTTGCAGCGTCCCATTCACTGTCGTCGTCCCGCCGCTTTGCGTGAAATTGAAGCCCGATCCGCCTACCGTAAAAGTGCTGCCCGTATTCACGATGAAGGTCCCCGAATTGGTGAAGTTGCCGCCGCTGGTGCTTAAAGCGGCATTACCCGACAGTGTGAAGCTGCCAGTGTTGTTAGCGAAGTTGGCGAGGGCGTTAACAGCCGTCTGATTCTCGATCTTCGCAGTGGTGCCGTTCAGAATAAGGTTCGCCGCGTTAGTGACGATGTTGGCATTGTCGAACTCCAGCGTGCCCGTCACATTGTACGTGCCTCCGCCCAGAGTGGTACCTGAGAAGTTTGTCAGGTTGCCGTTCACGTCGAACGTGTCGCCCGACCCCACTGTCAATGATCCGTTGTTAGTAAAGTTTCCCGCCGTCGTGAAGCTGCGGCCGGAGCCCAAAGCGAAGCTGGCTCCCGCATCATTGACGGCGAAGTTGGCCAGCGCGTTGGCGTTGGTGTTACTCACAATCTGCGAGTGGGAACTGGACAGCGTTATGTTGGCATCGTTGGTGACGATGTTGGCGCTGTCGAATTGCAGTGTGCCGGTGATGTTGTAAGTGCCGCCGGTTAAAGTCGTGCCCGAGAAGTTCGTCAGATTCCCGTTGACTTCGAACTTGTCTCCGCTTCCCACGACCAGTGTTCCATCGTTGGTGAAGTTGGCCGCCGTGGTGAAGTTGCGCATGGATCCGAGAGTGAACGTTGCGCCCGCGTCGTTGGTGGCCAGGTTCGCCAGAACGTTATGGCCGCCGAAATCGATAATCTGCGAACTCGCCCCGGTCAGGGTTATGTTGGCGTCGTTGGTGACGATGCTGGTGCCACTGGCGCCGAACTGCAAGGTTCCACTCACCAGATAGGTCCCGCCCGTCAGCGTGTTGCCGGCGAGGTTCACCAGCGCTCCGCCGGCCGATGTGCCGATCAGCAGCGTGTCGCCGGTGCTGACGTTTAGGATTCCTTTGTTGTTCAACCCGGAAGAATTGGGCAGAATGATCAGCGGAGTCGACTGGTTGGCCAGGATAGTTCCAGTGTTAACCAGGCCGAGGTTGGAGATGGTGCCGGCGCCTTCGATGGTATTGGCGCTGGTGAGTGTAATGCCGGACCCGACACCGGTGATCAGATTAGTGGCGCTGTTGGAGAGGCTGATGGTGCCCGCCCCGCTCAACGTTGTGCTTGCTCCGCTGAATTTGAGAGTGGAGCTGTTCAACGAGATGGTGGAAGTGTTGGAATCGGCGCCGGAGGAGGTTAGATCCAGCGTTGCGCCGGTCCCGATGGTTAAAGTTCCGCTGTTCGTAAGCAGGCCGGCATTCAACACATCGGCGGTATCGCCAAAGTTGCCCACAGACGTGGTTGCTCCGGTATTGTTGGTGAGGGTTCCGGTGACAGTCACATTATTCGGGCCGACCACTTGATTCCCCTGGTTGGTGTAGAAGCTACCGGAATTCGTCAGATTGCCTGAAATCTTAACTGTGGACTCTCGCTCGACGTCGAAATCGCCGGTGTTGCTGACGGTCAACGTGCCGCTGCCGGGAGCGATCGTGGTCGACTGCCCGTTCTCGAGTTCGAGCAGCCCTTCGATACTGCCCAGCTTCGCCACTGCGCTGGCGCTCCCGGCTTTGAAGCCGCCCGCAATGTAGTATAGGGAACCTTGGACCACATCCGTAACTCCGTTGGGCTGATTGGTCAAATTCAGAGTAGCGCCTACTCCGACAAGCAGTTCGCCGTTGTTAGACAGGGTGCCGACGTTCAGGACGTCGGAGGTGTCGCTAAAATCGCCAACATAGGTCACCGCGCCGGCGTTGTTCGTTAGAGCTCCGGTGACGGTCACGGTGTTAGCGGCGATCACTTGATTTTGTTGATTGGTATAGAAATTCCCGGAGTTCGTAAGGTTTCCTGAAATCTTCACCGTGGACCCTCGCTCGACGTCGAAGTCTCCGGTGTTGCTGACGGTCAACGTGCCGCTGCCTGGGGTGATTGTGGTCGACTGTCCGTTCTCCAGTTCGAGCAGTCCTTCGATGCTACCCAGCTTTGCCAGGGCGCTGGCGCTA
>Ga0302319_10026811_pt1 | contig 10137 bp, 11 predicted proteins | sample Bog_T0_2_FD_203319 | JGI IMG/M metagenome (GOLD analysis project Ga0302319, IMG submission 203319) | Peat permafrost microbial communities from Stordalen Mire near Abisko, Sweden - Bog_T0_2 | ecosystem: Environmental > Terrestrial > Soil > Wetlands > Peat | place: Sweden: Abisko, Stordalen Mire...
GGCAGCCGTCGCAGGTTGGAAAACCGCGGGTGGGTCCGCGGCCTGTGCCGCTGTGGTCACCGCCCGATTAGACTCGGGGTCGGCGCCTGGGTCTACCACTCGATTTGGCCCATCGAGCAGAGACCCAGCCAGTGGCTCAGCTTGGGCGCTGCCGGACCCGGACGATACGGATGCATGGTTCAGAGGTTGATTCTGAGATTCGCTCAAAGGGGTTCAGTCTCCCAATCATCGAGCGTAGCATCCTGCGGGTTGACAGCGTGAATCTGAAGCGTGGCGCCGTGCGCTGGGGCGCGACGCCACGGATAGCGCGGCGGCCCTACTCTACGTTGCCGCGGTGGAAGGGAATACTGTAGGAGATGCCTACGCCGATGGCTACCGGAGTGAGGGTCTGGGGATCGATATTCCAGTTCTGGTGGGTGAAGTCGACGCGCGCCTTCAATGCCGGGCCGATGTTGAACTCGGCGCCCCCGCCGAGCGAGTAGATGGTGGAGTTGTCGCCGGTGTAGTTGGCGCTGAGGGGGTGGGTGAAGGCGATGTCGCCCATTCCGGCGAGGAGGGTGGCGTAGGGGTGAATGCGGCGGATGACGAACTGGAGTTTAAGACCACCGGTGTAGGTGCGTTCGCTGACGGTGCTCCCGCTGGCGCTGCTCATGCGCACCTCAAGGGAGGGCTGGACGATGGAGCGGATGAAGCGGGTGTAATCGACGCCAACGGTGTAGCCGAAGTTGTTGGTGGGGCCCCAATCGGGACTGAGGAGCGTGGTTTGAACGAAGGGAGTGATCTCTGCGCCGCGCTGCGCGGTGACAACGGCTTGGGCGGGCGCAACCTTGGCAGCAACCAGCGAAAGCCCGAGGATGAAAGCAAACTTCCAAGTCCAGCAATGCAGCAGGTTCCTCATAGGTCACCTCGGGGTCGTGGTCGATTGCCGTAACTTGGGAGTGCGTCTCCGAGTCGCGGCTGTGGCCACTTGCGTATGTATGTACTGTGCTCCGGGCGAACCTTGAGCGTCATCCCCTGTGGGGCGCAGCGGGATACAACTTTAGGGGGAGTTGGCGGCTTTCGTTGGGCGGGCGGAGGGCGCGCAGGGCAAGGGAAATCCCCAGCTTTCGCCGGGAGATGACGATCAAGCAGAAAAGCCGCAAGGGCTGCGGATCGGGGAGTGGAACGCCCAGAGAAAGACAACTACCGGGATTCTGCACGTCGTGCAGAATCCCGGCCGATCCGGCAGCCGATCCGGGGCCGAGGGGTCAGGGTTCGAGGCGGAAGGTAAACTCTTCGATGACGGGGTTGGTGAGGACCTCGCGGGCGATGCGTTCGACTTCGAGCTGGGCCTGGGCGGGATTGGCGGCAAGAGAGTCGTCGAGGGTGAGTTGGAAGTACTTGCCCTGGCGGACGTCCGCGATGCCCTTCCACTGCATGCGCCGCAACGCACCGGCGATGGTCTGGCCCTGGGCATCGAGCACGGACCGCTTCAACGTGACGTACACATGCGCCTTCATGAGCTTCGATTATAGACTTAGGATGAGCGCGCACCAGTCTTATAGACTGGAGAGGCGTGCGGCCTAACGCGGATGCCGGCGCCGATTGAACCCTGCAACCGAACCGAATTGCATTCCGACGGAGACGAACGCCGAGAGACTATGACCAACTACCTGGAACTGCCGGTCGGGGAGCAAAGCCCCGAAGTGATCAACGCTGTCATCGAGATTCCGTTCGAGGGCATCAACAAGTACGAGTACGACAAGAAGCTGCATGTGTTCCGGCTGGACCGGAACCTGTATTCGCCGGTGCATTATCCGGGCGACTATGGGTTTATTCCGAGCACACTGGCCAGCGATGGCGATCCGCTGGATTGCCTGGTGCTGGTGGACGCGCCGAGCTTCTCCGGCTGCGTGATGGCGGTGCGGCCGATCGGGATGCTGGAGATGACGGACCAGGGGCTGGCCGACGAGAAGATCCTGTGCGTGGGCAAGAACAACCCACGGTATAAGGACGTGTGGAACTACTCCGAGATATACCCGCACATGCTGAAGGAGATCACCCATTTTTTTGCGATCTACAAGGACCTGGAGGGCAAGCGGGTGGAGGTAAAGGGCTGGCGGGACGCATCGATTGCACGCAGCAAGGTGCTGGAGGCGCAGCAGCGATTCATCGACAACAAAGTGAACCCGGAGCCAACGCCCGTCCCCAAAATGTGAGACGGCGAAGATGAGCCAGGTTAATCAAGAAGGGCCACCCAGAGGATGGGTGACCCTTCTTGATTTGGCTTGAGCGATGCGAACAGCAGCCTAGTCTACCGTGATGTAGGCGTACGCGGTGACAGAGGTATTCGCGTGGGAGACGACGGTAATGACCGGCTGCGTTGGAGGGACGGTGGGCGGAGCGGTATAGATGGCGGTATAAGGATAACCCGGGGTGCCGGCGGGGGCCATGTCGATCCAGCCTTCAGGGCATTGGGCCGCCGTCATGTTTGCTGTCAGGGAGCAGACGACCCCGTTGGTATTGGTTGTGCCAACCTCCCAGATTGAGGTGTTATCGGTGTAAAACAAAGGTGCGGGAGCGCAGGTCGCAACCGTGAGGCAAGGCTCGACGCCGATGATGCCGCCATAGAAACTGAACGTGTGCTGAACGATCGGGAAGATGGGGTTATGCGGAACGGTGGCGACGCTGGTGGTCAGGCCGGAGGGGCTGGTGGGAGTCCTGGGCACCAGGAAGGCGGCAGGGGGGCCGTCTGCGCTGGATTGGTTGTTGATCTGCAGCAACATGGGAAAGCTTATGGTATCCGACGGATTGCTGGGGTCGTTGGGGTTGCTGGCGGTGGCAACGATCAACACATCGCCCTGGGGGATGCCCATGGCAGTCGCCTCCTCCAAGGCCGTGCCGGTATAGTACGGCACACCCGAGATAGGGGTGAACCCTGCTCCGGCGGGATTCCAATCGTAAGTGGCGGTGTTGAGGCTTTGCGCGAGGAATTGCCCGTAGGGTGAGGAGTTTTCTCCGATCGGAGTCGAAGTGCCGGTGGGGTAGGGGGACGGCTCGGCGGCGCTGACCGGGGTGGGATAGAGGCTCCAGGTCATGTTGGTCGCCGGAAGACCGTTGATGGTGGCCGTGAACACGACTGTCCCGCCCTCACCCTGGTTATCCACTACCATGATCGATCCTGGCAGGACGACGCTGGTGATCAGATTCTGCCCCGACGTCGCATCGAAGGTGTTGGCCGGGGGAACCGGTAAAGTAGCGCCGGTATTACTGATGGGGGCGAAGATGATGCCTAAGGGGCAATCTTGACAGGTCGCGGTCATGGTGATGGCCGGATTCTGCGTCGCCGTAGCGACGGACGGTCCTGCACAGCCGATCAGGGAATAAGTAGTGGCGGCGACGACGGCGATTGCGAGAATCTTCAAGCAAAGTTTCATTGGGGGAATCCTTTGTAATCCGGAACCAGAGAAGCATATCTAAAAATTTGCGTTCACGAAAGTATTTTTTCTGCCGGGGCGGGCGCGAAACCGTACCCGACAGCCTAGGGTCGAATTCCTTTGAGACAGGAACTGTACCACCAGGGCATCACGACGCGCCAGAACTATCTATTGACGGGGGTGGTAACCGGGCGGGGGCACCCTGGCGGCTCTGCGGCGAGGCAGCGGCGTTTCGCATCTGCGATAGACGGAACGACCGTGCGCAGTGCCGCTTTTATTGGGAAATTGCGGCGTTTGCAGTCGAGGGGCGGTAGGCCTCACGGCGGCGGCGGCGAGGCCTACGGTTGCGGCGGACGACGTGCTGCGCCGAGACGGGCGAACAGGTAAGCCAGCGGCCCGGCGACTGCGACCAGGGCGGCAAATCCTAGGGCGGGAAGCGGACCCACGCGTTCGCCGCGCGCGGCGTAGAGGGCGTAAGCGATGAGCAGGGCGGGGCCGACGCCGGTGAGGACCGCGACCACCAGGCCGCCGGGGATGCGGAAGGGGCGAACGAGACCGGGCTCGCGCACGCGGAGCACCGCGAGGGCGACAAACTCAAGCATAAGGGACGCGCCGTAGAGCACGAGGTCGATGGAGATGAGCCGCTCAAACGAGAGGCCAAGCGCCATCGCCCAGGCCACGGCACAGACCAGGATGCTGGCCCACGGAACCGGAGCGCGCGTGGGACTGGCGGGGGTGGTGCGGGTGAGGAACCGGGGCAGCAGGCCATCCTTGGCGAGCGCGCAGGGGACGCGGGCATAGCTGAGCATGAGGGCGTTGAACATGCCGGCGCCGTTGAGCATCCCGCCCAGCACGATGGCGAGCGCCAGGCCGGTCGCGAAGGCGCCGGGGCCGGCGATCGAGCGCGCCGCATCGACCCAGGCGCCGGTGGAGAACTGTGCCGGATCCACACCTGCCAGAGCCACCGCGAGAAGCGGGACTATATAGGTGAGGGCAACCAGCCCGGCGGAGATCAGCATGGCGCGCGGATAGTTGCGCTGCGGGGCTTCCACCTCCTGAGCGATGGTGGAGGCGTTGTCCCAACCCATGTAGTTCCACAGAGCGACGGAGACGGCGCCCGCGAACGAGGGCGCGGCGACCGGTGCGCGCAGCAGAGCAATGGAGCTTTGCAGATGGGCGGCGAGGGTATGCGGCGCGGTGGGGCTGGGCGAGTGGGCGAACGGGAGTTGGGTGAGCGGGAGCTGACTGAAGAAGGCCTTGCAAAAGCCGATGGCAACCAGGACGGCGAAGGGAGCGAGCAGAACGATGAACATCGCGACGGAACCTTCGCCGACGGACTTTGCGCCGCGCAGGTTCCATGCCGCGCAGAGCAGGACGACGGCAAGGGCGCAGAGTGTCCCGCGATAGCCGGAGGTGAGGCTGGGCGCGGCGCGGCCGAGGTAGGTGACGAAGATGACCGGGTAGATGGCCATGTCGAAGATGCTGGCGGCGAGCGAGAGCCACGCCTCCTGGAAGCCCCAGAAGCCGCCGAGAGCGCGGCGTACCCAGCAGTAGTAGCCGCCCTCTTCAGGGAGCGCGGAGGCCAGTTCGCCAACCATGAGTGCGGTGGGCAGGCTCCAGATGAGCGGGATGACGAGCAGCAGGAGCAGGGCGCGGCCGTAGCCGGCGTCGCCGATGATGTCCTCCAGGCCGTACGGGCCCCCGGCGACCATGAAGTAGGTCGCTCCGACGAGCGGAAGCAGTCGCATTTTGCCATTGGCTCCGCGCACGCGCAGGTCTCCCATCCGAAGAATTTGCCGTAGAGGAGAATTTACCTGAAGCAGAGAGCGGGGACCTTCGGAAACGGCGAGCGGAAACGGCGCGGGCATCGATTCCGCGCGAGGAAATCGGTGCGGCGACGCGATTCGCAATCCAGCAGAGCTGGAACTACTCTATAATCGGTTCTACAAACACGGATCATCCCGGCGCTTTGGCAGCGGAGTCGCGGGGAGGGTTGGAGAGTTGGCCGAGCGGCTGAAGGCGGCGGTTTGCTAAACCGTTGTAGGACCAAAAGTTCTACCGGGGGTTCGAATCCCCCACTCTCCGCCAGTTCATTCACGAGTCCAGCGAATCGCCGTCGTCAGTGGGGCAACGCTCACCTTTGGCGTCGACGACTTCGAAGTCGATGAACCCGGGGGTAAATCAAGTGTATTGCCCTTATCGATTCGCCGGCGGCACTCCCGACTGTGCCTGGCGAATTCAGTCTATCCAACCGGTCGCGTCTTTCGTCCCAGTGCAGCCGTCTGAAGGATAAGTTTCTATGCGCCCCAATACAGTCGCTCCACTTGCCCTCATCCTGCTGCCTCTCGCCTGCATCGCGCAGACTAACGCTGGGCTGCCCAAACCGGGCGACCCGATGCCGCCGCGCTCCTGGGTCGATAAAGACACCGGCCATCGCGTCTGGCGTCTCAGCGACGAGCCCAACTCCGGCGCCTTCTACTTCAACTATTCCGCTCGATCGAGGTTCCGATGGTTCTATTCAGTGAAGGCTCTAGCCACAGGCGAAAAGGCACACGGCGCTTCTCTCTCTGCGCAGGAACAATGCTTTGGGCTGCATACACTGTGACGGCGTTCGCGCAGGCCCCTGCCGCGCCCCAGCCCGGCACTCCACCGGTGCGCTCGCAGTTCCACGAACCGGCGGCGATGGACTTCAACGACCACACGGGCTTCGCGCAGATATTCGATGGCAAAAGCCTCGCGGACTGGGAGGGCGATCCGACGGTGTGGCGCGTAGAGAATGGCGCAATTGTTGGCGAATCCAGCAAGGACAATGTTGTGTACAACGCTTACATCTGGCGGCGCGGGCTGGAAGCGAAAGACTTCGACCTGAAGTTGGAGATCAAGTGCGAGATCGCCGGCGGCAGCGGGATTCAGTATCGCAGCCAGACCGGCCTGCCGTGGAACAAGCCGATGCATCCGGGCGAGAAGCCGCGCAATCTCGACTGGATGATGACGGGGCCGCAAGCCGATTTCTGGTTCCCGGTTAATCCGCTGCATGCTTCCTACAGCGGCCAGTTCTACTCGGAGAACACGCCGCTCGGCATTATCGCGTGGCGCGGGGAGGCGGTGAACTCCACAGCGAGCGCGGGGCCGCAGCTTATCGGCACGATCGGCGACCGGACCGCTCTGGGTGGCTACGTCAAGATCAATGACTGGAACCAGTACGAGATCATCGCCCGTGGCGGCACGATGATCCATATCCTCAACGGTCAGGTAATGGCGGTACTGATCGACGACGATCCGGCTTCGTCGAACAACGTGTCCGGCAAGATCGGGATCGAACTTGAGGGCACGCCTGCCAAAGTCTCGGTGCGCAATATCTGGATCAAGAAGCTGAACTGAAACTGGGAATGACTTCGTTGCCGACGAACTCTGCCTGAGAGCTCATAACCGTTCTGTATTCGGGCGCGGAGCCAACCGGGGTGGATGGAGTTTGCTCTTCTTGCGTCGAGTTTCTCTTCGAGACTGGTGAAGTTTCGACGGGCTCGGACTATCGGTACATCAATGGACGATGATACTGCCGCTTCAACCTGCTGCCAATGCCGGGTGGAGGAGCCAAGACTCAGCATATCCTCCTGCGAGTAGCCCCGCTTTTCCGAAGCTACCGCACTCTTGTACCCGAGGAGCGAAAGTTGCATTGATTCGCCACTCCCTGAGACGTAAGGTATTCCGGACTGAAGCATTACGAGTGGATTCGCGTCGTTCGGCTTGACACGATTCGGAGAAGCCATGACCATCTCTTCACGAACTGATGACTCGGGCACGTCCAAGTGCATAGGGTGTGGTGCGGCCACTTCACTGACCGCAAAATTCTGCGGCGAGTGTGGAGCATCCCAATCGAAACGAGCCCCACAGGCCGACTTCTATCCCAGCAACGACGTTTGCCATGAAGGGATGACGCTGAATCTCGACTTGGAGGACGCAATCGAGCATTGGCTCACGGCACGAGAGCAGTGCTCTTGCGGCTGTTGTCGGGAAAGGTTCGAACCGTTCGCCGACGACGCCACGAATATGTTGTATGCGGCGTTCAGTGAGGATTGGCGGGGCGACGAGGCGACGCTCCATGTAGCCTTCGAGCAATTCAGCGAGGCACTCGCGGCGGATGGCGGCTTCGGTTATCGCCATCTTGAGGTCTCTGCGGTTTACCCCAATCGTGCCTAGTGAGGCTCAGCCGTCCCACACTCTAAGGTGCGGGTCGGGGCGGCATCGTTCTGGCGTAGCCGCCGTGAACGGGCAACTGGTGCTCAACAGTGCCCCACCCGGTCGTGCTTAGAACTCTTGCTGCGTATGTCTGTTCAGTGTGAGTTTTAGGGAAAGACGTCCCGCTCGACTGTTTTTCAATCGCGAATCGTTCGGCCTATCGTGCCCTCGATGCGGATAAGCAAGCCTGGAAATCGGCGTTGCGGGCGAAGCGGTGTCTTCTCGCCGGGAACCGCAGGTTGCGGGAGATAGTTGCGGGTAAGCTGGTGTTGGACTGGTCGCCGGAGCAGATTTCCGGATGGCTGAAGACGCAGTATCCCGACGACAAGAGCATGCGCGTATCCCACGAAACCATTTACCGCAGCCTGTTCATCCAGGCGCGGGGCGTGCTGAAACAAGAGCTGATTCGGCCCCTGCGGTCCAACCGGGGCTTTCACGTGTACTCCTCGGCAAGGTGAGAGCGAGTCGAGTTGCGCAGCCGAAAAGAAAGAGATCTCCGGTCTGGTTGGATGAGTGCTAGAATGGGCGCGAATCTCTTGGAGCCAACAGCGATGGAGCAGCCGGGACCGAAGGATTCCAACGTGTCCCCCAGCGGTATTACTGCGCTGCTGTGCGACTGGCAGGCTGGCCGTCCTGCGGCATTGAATGAGCTGTTCGAGGCCGTCTATCCTGAGCTGCACCGCATCGCCCGGCGATATATTGGGCGCGAGAGAATCTCCTCAACACTACAATGCACGGCAGTGGTTCATGAGGCATGGCTGAGACTGGCGCAGTCGGAGCAGGCGAGCCTGAAAGATCGTACGCATTTTTTCGCTTTCTCGGCGCGGCTGATGCGCACCATCCTGATCGATTATGCACGTGCCCGCAAGAGTAAGAAGAGAGGCGGGGGAGAAGCAAACTTCTCCCTGATGGATTCCGATGCCTCCGTCAATCCACCGGATGTCGAAATCCTGGACTTGAATGCCGCTCTGGAAGAACTGGAGAAGCTCGATCCGGTGCAAGGCCAAATTGTGGAGATGCGTTACTTCAGCGGTCTCAGCATTCCCGAGACCGCCGAGGCGCTGGGCGTGTCGGAAAGCACCGTGAAGCGGGAGTGGATCGTTGCCAAGACCTGGATCCGCAGGCGTCTGGTGGAGAGCGGGAAAGAACGTTGAATCAGGAAGGCTGGAAGCGCGCAAAGGATCTGTTCTCAGCAGCTTTGGGGCTGCCCGAGACCGAAAGGAAGGCCTTTCTAGAGGCCCAGCCCGACGAGCAGGAGACTCTGGACGAGGTGCGCTCGCTACTGGAATCCTATCGCGATTCTCCCGATTTTCTTGAGAACGCTATTCCGAATCTGCTCGCGGAGCTCGAGATGCGGGAGAGCGCGATGCCCTTTGCCGGACGGCGCATCGGGGCCTGGCAACTGGTGCGCGAGATCGGACAGGGCGGTATGGGCGTAGTGTGGGAGGCGCGCCGCGCCGATCAGCAATATGAGCAGCGCGCAGCTGTGAAACTGCTGCGCGCCAGCCTGTTTTCCGAGCAGGACACCCGCCGTTTCCGCGAAGAGCGCCAGATTCTGGCTTCGTTGAATCATCCCTGCATCGCGCGGCTGATCGACGGAGGCATGCTTGAAGACGGCGAGCCTTATCTGGTGATGGAGTATATCGATGGGGTTCCGCTCAACGGCTGGTGCGAACTTCATCAGCCGAACCTGCGGCAGCGCATCGAGCTCTGTCTGGAGATCTGTTCCGCTGTCGAATACGCGCATCGCCATCTGGTGATTCACCGCGATCTAAAATCGGCGAATATTCTTGTCTGCTCCGACGGCACGCCCAAGCTGCTGGATTTTGGCATAGCAAAACTCGTCCCTGAAGGAGGCAACTACCGTACGACAACGAACCTGCTTAGCCCCGAATGCGCCAGTCCGGAACAGGTGCGCGGGGAGCGGATGTCGACGGCCAGCGATCAGTTTTCGCTGGGCGTGCTGCTCTATCAACTGCTGACTGGAAGGCATCCCTTTGCGGCTCCGGATGCAAGCCCGATCGAGGCTTTGCGCGCCATCTGCGAGGAGAATCCCCGGCTGCCCAGCAGTCTGGCGGAGAACTGGAACCGCGGGCTGCACGGCGAGCTCGATGCCATTCTTCTGCAGGCGCTCAACAAGAATCCAGCTGGGCGGTATCCCTCGGTGAGCGCCTTCGCGAGCGACCTTCGTGCCTGGCTCGATGGCCTGCCGGTGAGCGCCGTCCGCCAGTCCTGGTTGCGGCGGAGCGCGAAGGTCGTACTCCGTTACAAAGCGCTGAGCGCAGCGATTGCGACTGCGGTTCTGATGCTGGTGATGGGCATTGTCGTGACATCGATCGAAGCCAGGCGGGCGTTGCACGCCGAGCGGGAGGCGCTTGCGCAACGCGACCGCGCCGAAAACTCGCAGCGGACGGCCCAATTGCAAAGGGACCGGGCCGTCGCCGCCGAGAAGGCCGCCATTGCCGCCGAAAAGGCCGCAGCC
>Ga0302319_10026812_pt1 | contig 10136 bp, 10 predicted proteins | sample Bog_T0_2_FD_203319 | JGI IMG/M metagenome (GOLD analysis project Ga0302319, IMG submission 203319) | Peat permafrost microbial communities from Stordalen Mire near Abisko, Sweden - Bog_T0_2 | ecosystem: Environmental > Terrestrial > Soil > Wetlands > Peat | place: Sweden: Abisko, Stordalen Mire...
TCCAAAGTCTGCACGGAAGACGCGTACGTAGATGCGGCAGGCATAAGCGGGAAGGCAGGTGCGCAATACCCGGGGAGATCTCCGAGCATGCTGGAAACGGCTATCGTGATCGCAAGGTCACGGGATGTGCGCGGAGAAGTCAGCCGAGGCCATAGTAGTCCTGAATTTCAGGACGAAGGGCTGAACCGAACGAGGACGGAAGAAACCGCCTTCATGAAACCAAGCGGTGGAGCAGGAGGGGTCGCTTACAAGCGATCCGCTCGTCTCATGGGAGCCGGCCGGAATGCTGGAAGGAGTGGCACGAGTGCGCCAAACTTGGCATCGGAGGAAAGTCCCTCAACCGAGCACCGCAACAAAAGTTGCGATGCACTTCACACCTCGATTGGAACCGCCGGATACGTGAACCGTACGTCCGGTGGTGTGGGAGCCGGGGGAGGGTAACCTCCCCTGGCTACCCGATCCTAGAGGGTGGGGGGGGACGCCGGCTCCGCGCGCTTGAGGACGGCTGCGACGATCAGGGAGATGATGACGCCGACCACGAGGCCTCCGATGAGGGCTACGACCGCCTGGGGGATCGGCGCCGCCATGGCGCGGGTCAACGTCTCGGCCTTGTCCAGGCGGTCGCCCGAGACGCCGCTGGCCTCAAGTTTCGCGAGCTGGCTCTGGACAACGATGTCGGCGATCCCCGGGTTGATGAACTTCCAATACAGGAACCCGAAGAGCCCGTTGAGCACCGAGGCCACCAGGGAGATCAGGATCCCGGCGCCAAGCGCCCGTCCGTAGCCGAAGGCTTCGGTCTCGGGAACCTCCGAGCGCCTCGCCTTTACGCCGAGGACCAAGCACAGGATGGCAATCGCCAGGCCCACGAGACCGCCCACCCATCCCGCCATCCCCAGCTTTGCGGGGTCCGAGTGGAAACCGAGGAAGAAGAGGATCAGCGTGAGGAACGCGCCTCCGAGCGCGGAGATGAAGCCGAATAACGAGCAGGTTTTCATGGGGTAGGTCTGGGGTAAGCAGGGATGGGCCGCGTCAGGCCTCGACGCCGTGGTCGTGGCCTTGCGGGTCGTGGGGAGGGGGGCTCTCCCCTTGGGGCGCCGCGGGGGGCTCAGGTTCCGCTGGGGGCGCCGTAGCCGCCGGAGGCGCCGCGGGCGCCGCCGGCGTGGGCGCGAGCGGCGCCACGGTCGGGGTGCTTGGCGTCACGGGGGAGATGGCCTTAAAGGGGGAGAGGCTCGTCTTGTCCGGGATGTCGTCCATCGCGCGCTTAAACTCCTGCTCGACGTCCCCGGCCGCCTTCTTGAACTCGCGGATCGCCTTGCCGAGGCCCTTCGCGAACTCGGGCATCTTCTCCCCTCCGAAGAAGATCAGGACAACGACAAGGATCAGCAGCAGCTCCGGCCCTCCCAGTGAGTCGAGGAATGCAAGGGGTGCGTTAAGTGCGGCCATGGGATTTGACACGCTAGAGGATTTCAAAAATACCGGCGTCCCGCAACCCTATCTCACCGCCACGCTGACCGTGAACGTCTCGCGGGCGCCCGGCGCAACCAGGTGGAGTCCGACCTTGTTCTCGGGGGCGTTGGCCGGCCCCATCCAGGGCTCGACGCAGTAGAAGGGCGAGTCCTCGGCCTGGGTCCACGTGACGAAGACCGATCCCGCCGGGGCCGCGCTGTCGGAGCCGATCCGCACGGCGATGTCCCCGGGGAAGCCCTTCTCCCCGAAGACAACCTCCGGGCTCCTGAGCTTCGCGTGGAACGTGTCGATCAGGGCGGGGTTGTCCATGCGCTCAAGCGGGGCCAGCGCGGGCCCTGCGACCAGGCCCCCCAAGGCATCCTGCCTTTGCCTCTGATCAGCGAGGATCCGGATAAAGTAGTCCCCGCGCCTCGAGCCCTCGCTCCACGGAAGCGCGAAGTAGAAATGGTGCCCGGCGCTCCAGGGAAGCGGTTCGCTGCCCAGGTTCTCAAGCGTCAGGTTGCACGTGAGCCCCAGCGCCGAGAACCTGTACTCCACGCGGAACTCATACTCGAAGGGATAGCTCTCAAGCGCCTCCGCCCCCGGCACGAGAACCGCCTCGAATCCGCCCGCATCGGCGCGCACCGTACGGAACGTACCCTGGCGCGCGAAGCCGTGGATCGGCATCGGGCGGCGCACGCCCTTCGCGTCCCGCCAAAACCCGACCTCGCCCCGGTCGAACGAGCGCGCGCAGAAGGGAAAGAGGATCGGGTTTCCGCCGCGGGTCTTGGAGAAGCCCTCAAGCGTCTTCAGCTCCGGCCAAAGGATGACGTCGCGCACGGAGCCGTCACCGGTCGCGATGTTCCAGTACATCAGACGGGCGCCCATCTCGGGATGCGCCACGAATGTCGAGCCGCCGATCCTCCAGCGGGTGAGCGTTTGTCCAAGGTACGGAATCTTCTCCATGCGCCCAATCAGAGCTGCTGCCCGCGACTTTGCAACCCGCCGGCCCGCAGAATCAGCGCGACGAGAAGTCGAACTGGATCCGGTCGTGCCCGGAGTGCCCTGTCGGATAGCGGCGGCCCTTGTACTCGATCTCCACGGCCGAGAGGTCCGACGCGGTCAGGTAGATCGGGACGTTGGCGTATTCGCGGTGCTCGCCCGCCTGGACGGCCCCCTGAAAAAGCTCAACGCCGTCGGACTTGCGCACGACCTTTATCCTCACGGGCTCGAGCGCGACGATCGACACCATGGGCGCCGCCGCGGCCGGGGCCTCGCTGATCTCGGATGGCGCCGGGGCGGAGCTGCGCGCAGGCGACGGCGCCGGCCCCGATCCCGCAAGCGACTTGATGATCCAGAAGGCGGCAAGCAGAAGGATGATAAAGACCAGGGCAATGCCGCCCTTAAACACCAGGGCCGGGTCGATCGCGGGAGCCTTCGGGAGATTCTCCCCCGGGCGCTGGAACCTCGCCTGGTGCGGCCTCTGGACCGGCTCCGCAGCGGAAACATCGACCTGGGCGTCGCCCCGCTCGTCCCCTGTCGAGATTGCAAGGTCCATCCTGCCGTAGACCTCGCGGCTCGGCTGGCGCAGCCGCGGCTCGCCGCCGCGAAGCGCCGTGAAGTCGTTAAGGATGCGGTCGGCCGGGATTCTCAGAAAATTGGCGTATCCGCGCAGGAAACCCCGCGTGTAGATGTCCGTGAGCCCGATATCGAACTGGTTTCCCTCGAACTTCTGCAGGTATTCTCCGCGGATCTTCGTGGCCTCGGCCGCTTCGCGGATGGAAATGCCCTTCTTTTTGCGGGCCTCCTCAAGGCGTTCTCCGATAGTCTGCATCACCGATCAGTTACAGGTTTTCAGGGGCAGGGAAAGAAGGATTTGTCCATGGGCCCGGGGCGGCGGCCCTACAGGGAATCCAGGTCCCCCAGAATCTCGCGGGGGCTCGAGCCGTTCTCCGGGCCCACGATTCCCTTCTCCTCCATCATCTCCATGATGCGCGCGGCGCGGTTGTAGCCGATCCTCAGCCGGCGCTGGAGCATCGAGGTGCTCGCCCTGCGCGTCGACTTAAGTACGTCGAGCGCCCTCGAGTAGAGCTCCTCGTCGCTTCCGAGGTCTCCTTCCTCGATCTCCCCATCCTCCTCGTCCTCGCTCGAGGCGCGGTCGATCTGCTGCTGGACCGCCTGCGCGTACTGGGGCGGCCCGTTCTTCTTGAGGAACTCGACGATGTCGTGCACCTCCTCGTCGCCCACGTACGCGCCCTGGGCGCGGACGAGCCGAGAGGTGCCCGGCGGAGAGAACAGCATGTCGCCGCGGCCGATCAGCGTTTCGGCGCCCTTGGTGTCAAGGATCGTTCGGGAGTCCACCTGCGAGGCCACCTGGAAGGCGATGCGCGAGGGCAGGTTCGCCTTGATGACGCCCGTGATGACGTTCACGGAGGGCCGCTGCGTGGCGATGATCAAGTGGATGCCCGCCGCGCGCGCCAGCTGCGCGAGCCGCGCGATTGAGGTCTCGATCTCTGCCGGCGCCAGGATCATCAGGTCCGCCAGCTCGTCGATGATCGCGACAATGTAGGGGAGGTGCTCGGGTATCTCGAGCGCATCGCCGAGGGCGTCCAGCCCCTGGAGGGCGGCCTGCGCGTCGGGCTGGTGCTTGGCGTCCTTCTTGCGGTTGTTGAAGCCGACGATGTTCCTGACGTTCGCCTTCGCGAAGATCTGGTAGCGCTGCTCCATCTCGCCGAGAAGCCACTTGAGCGCCGCGGGAACCTTCTTCGGCTCGGTCACCACCGGGATCATCATGTGCGGCAGGCTGTTGAAGATCTTCAGCTCGACGACCTTCGGGTCCACCATGATCAGCCGCACGTCCTTCGGGCTCTTGGAGTAGAGAATCGAGGTCACGATCGAGTTAATGCAGACCGACTTTCCGGATCCGGTGGCGCCCGCGATCATCAGGTGGGGCATCTTCGCCAGGTCCGAGATCAGGGGCTTGCCGGAGACGTCGCGCCCAAGGGCGATCGGCAACTCGGCCTTGGCCGAGGCCCAGTCCTCGCTCTCCAGGAGCTCGCGCATGCCGACCGGCGTCGGCCGCAGGTTCGGGACCTCGACCCCAACCGCGGCCTTGCCGGGAATGGGCGCGAGGATGCGCACGGACTGCGCGCGCATGCCGAGGGCGATGTTCTTGTCTAGGCCCGCGATCTTCTCGACGCGCACGCCGGGGGCCGGGACGACCTCGTAGCGCGTGATCACCGGGCCCACGTGGATCTCGCCGAGCGAGACCTCGACCCCGAATTCGCCGAGGATCCTCAGGAGCGTCTCGGCGTTGTGCCGGTGCTCCTCGTCGCTGCTGCCGGAGTCGGGCTTCACCTGCTCCTTGAGGAGCTTCACCGGGGGGAACTCGTAGCTCTCGTCAAAGGACTGCGGAAGGACGACCTTGGCTTTCTTCGGCTCCTCGGGCTTGACGATCGTGAGCGCGATCTTCGGGGTGGGCTCCTTGGGCGGCACGGCCTTCGGCGCCTCCTCCGACATGGCCTTCACGGGCGGCCGGGCGACGGGACGCGCAAGCGGCTCCTCTGCCGCCTTCGGCATCACCATCTTCCGGGCGCCCGTCGGTCCCACGGGAATCGACAGCTGTGACAGCGGCGGCGCTGCGCCCATGACGGCGGAGCGCTGCTTGGCCATCTCCTCCCTGCGCTTGGCGCGCTCCTCCTTGAGCGTGGCCTTCCGCTGGGCCCGGTCGGCGCGCCACTGGTAGAAGTTGCCGATGATCTTCTCGATCTCGGAGCCGATGTCCTTGGTGATGACGAACAGGAGCGCGAAGCAGTAGATGGTCCCCAGCAGGAGGCCCGTGCCGAACGGGCCCAGGGCCTCGGCAAGCATGCGCTGGTAGATGATCTGCCCCGTCAGCCCGCCCCACGCCTTGGGAAAGGTGTCGTTGGGTTTGACGCTCTCGAACATGGCCAGCAGGCCCGACATCGAGACGATCCCGATCACGATCGCCGTGACCCGGGTCGCGACCAGGTGCCTGGAATTGCGCACCGCAACGTAAAACATCCAGTAAAATGCCGGGACCAAGAGCCACGTGCTCACCCCAAGCGTGTAAAAAAGCACCCAGACCGTGTCCGCGCCCAGCCAGCCCACCCAGTTCTTGCCCGTCGGGGCCGTGGATTGGAATCGCGTCTGGTTGGGGTCGTAGTTGAGAAGCGCCGCAAACAGATACGTGGCAACGATGAAGCACAAGATGGCTGCCAGCCAATTCGGCCTATAACGGGGCGCCTGAAACGACGGGCCGCCGTTTGGATTTGAACTATCTGATTTGGACATCTGTGCTTCTGTACGCGGCGATTTGAGGATTGGACGCTAGTACCCGGGCTGGCCAAATGTAAACCCCTCCCGACCTTTTTTACAATAATCTCGATAACTGCCTTCATGCGAGAAGTTCTTCAATTCCAGCCTATTTACCAACAACGAGTCTGGGGCGGCCGACGCCTGGAGACCCTGCTCGGCCGCGAGCTCCCGCCCGGCCCTCCGATAGGAGAGAGCTGGGAGATCGTGGACCGGCCCGAGGCCCAGTCGCGGGTCCGGGGCGGGCGTTTCGGCGGGTCGACCCTGCGCGACTTGATTGCCAAGCACAGCGCCGAGGTCATGGGCCCGAAATGGCCGGCCTCGCGGCCCTTTCCGATCCTCGTCAAATGGCTCGACTGCTCGGATCGCCTGAGCCTGCAGGTCCATCCCCCGGCCGAGGTGGCGCCCTCCCTGGGCGGCGAGCCGAAGACCGAGAACTGGTACGTGGCGCACTCGGTTCCGAGCGCGTCCCTGTTCGTCGGGCTAAAGGCCGGCGTCACGCGCGAGGCGTTCGCGAAGGCGCTCGCGGAGGACACCGCTGAGACCTGCGTCAACAAGGTCCCGGTCGCGGCGGGCGACTCGATCCTGGTCCAGAGCGGCCAGGTCCACGCGATCGACGCGGGCAACCTGATCCTCGAGGTCCAGCAGAACTCCGACACCACCTACCGCCTCTACGACTGGGGGCGCAAGGGCCTGGACGGGAAGCCCCGCAGGCTCCACGTCGAGGAGTCGATGAAGTCGATCCTCTGGAACGAGGGGCCGCCGAACCTCGTGAGGGCCGCGCCCACCTCGGGCGTGATCGCCTCGTGCGACGAGTTCACGATCCGGCGCATGGTGCTCGGCAAGGGCGAGGTCATCCGGTTTGAGCGCGGCCAGCAGCCGAGGATACTGAGCATCGCCGCGGGCAACCTGGCGGTCTCGGGCCCCGACCGGCCGGTCGTGCAGCTGCGCATGGGCGACAACGCGCTCCTCCCCTGGGCGGCGGAGCTTGCCTTTGAGGCGCAGGAGCCGGCCATCGTCCTTGTCACCGAGGATTTCACCTAAGCCCAGGCCTTGAAGACGGTTTTAACCTTGTGCGCGCTCTTCGCGCTGGCGGCCCTCGCCTGGATGGCCTTCCTGCCGACCCTCGTCGAGCGGGAGCTCCGCTCGGTCACCGGATTTGATTTCAGGATCGAGGTCCTGGCCGCGAATCCCTTCACGGGGCATGTCGCGGTGCGGGGGCTCTCCGCCCGGAACCCGGCCGGCTTCCCCACGCCCGAGTTCGCGGACGTGCGCGAGCTGCACGCAGACATCAGCGAATTCACGCTCCTCTTCGGCGACAGCCTGGTGATCGACGACCTCTACCTGGATGCCGAGAGCATCCACATAGTCCGGCAGCATGGGGGCCGCTCCAACGCAGGGGACTTTGCGGCCGCGTTCTCTAAGAGCACAGCCGCTGGGTCGGCACCGGCAAGCCCCGCCAAGCCGTTCCGGTACCTTGTGCGGAGGCTGCAAATTCGCCTGGATCGGCTCGTCATCGCCGATTATTCGGGGTCTAACCCCGAGGTGAAGACCTACAACCTGAACATCGACCACACGTTTTCCAACGTGACCGATCCCAGGCAGCTGCTGGTGCCCGATGTCGTCCGCAGCCTCTATTCGTTCGGGTTGCGCCGCGACACCGAGCAGCTGCTTCCGGGCGAGTTCGGGCGCGCATTGGCCGATGCCGTTGGGGCGGCGGCACATGTGGGTGTGAAGCTCAAGGACGCCACGCAGAAGACAGGGGAATATTTCAAAGGCCTGCTCGACAAACTTGAACAAACCGCGAAGCCATAGTTGATTGAGCGCCCTTTACATGAGCAGTCCCGAGACCAAAGACGTCCCAGAGAAGCCGCCCGCGAGCCCGGCCGAGGGCCAGCCCGCGGCTTCCGAGCAGCTCGCCGCGGCAAAAAAGGAGGCCGCGGACAATCATGACCGCTACCTGCGCGCCGTCGCGGACCTCGAGAACTTCCGCCGGCGCACCGTGCGCGAGAAGGAGGACCTGCGCCTGTATGCCTCGTCAAGGCTCCTCGAGGATCTCCTGCCCGCCCTGGACAACCTGAGCCTCGGCCTGGCCGCCGCGCACCAGCCGAACGCCGACCTGAAGGCCTTGGCCGGCGGCGTCGAGCTCGTGCAGCAGCAGCTTAAGTCAGCCCTGGCCAACCACGGCCTGAAGGAGATCAACCCGCTCGGTCAGCCCTTCGACCCCCACCAGCAGGAGGCCATCTCCCACCAGCCGAGCCAAAAGGTGAAGGCTGAGCACGTCCTTACCGTGGTCCGCACGGGCTACACCCTGAACGGCCGCCTGCTGCGCCCCGCCTCGGTCGTCGTCTCCAGCGGCAAGCCGGTTGAGGAGGCGGCGCAGTGAGCATGGCCAAGGCCGATTACTACGACTTGCTAGGAGTCTCCAAGAACGCCACCGAGGAGGAGCTAAAGAAGGCGTACCGAAAGAAGGCGGTCCAGCACCATCCGGACAAGAATCCCGGCAACAAGGAGGCCGAGGAAATGTTCAAGAAGGTGTCCGAGGCCTACGAGGCGCTCAAGGACCCGGACAAGCGGGCCGCCTACGACCGCTACGGCCACGCGGCCTTCCAGGGGCCGGGCGCCGGCGCCCGCAACCCGGCAGGCGGCTTTCACGACCCGTTTGACATCTTCCGCGAGGTGTTCGGCCAGGGCGGCGGCGGCGGGGGGATCTTTGACGAGATGTTCGGGGGCGGATCCCGGGACGGCGGCCACGACGGCTCCGACCTGCGCTACGACCTGGAGATCACCCTCGAGGAGGCGGCCCGCGGCGTCGAGAAGGAGATCTCCTTCCGCAAGCTCATGTCCTGCGAGCACTGCCACGGCTCCGGGGCCGAGCCCGGCTCCAAGCGCGTCACCTGCCCCACCTGCCGCGGGGCCGGACAGGTCAGGAGGTCGGGCGGCATCATCGTCTTCACCCAGACCTGCCCGACCTGCGGCGGGTCGGGGGTCAAGATCGAGAAACCCTGCTCGGTGTGCCGCGGCGAGGGCCGCGTAGCGAAGAACACGAAATTGAACGTCAAGATCCCCCCGGGGGTCGACTCGGGCTCGCGCCTTCGCTCGGCGGCCAACGGCGAGGCGCCCTCCGCCGGCGGCAACGCCGGCGACCTCTACATCGTGATCGCCGTCAAGGATCACGAGCTCTTCGAGCGCCAGGGCGACGATCTTTTCTGTGAGATCCCCATCAAGTTCACGCTCGCCACCCTCGGCGGGTCGATCGAGGTGCCGACGCTCTCCGGCAGGGCGAGCCTGAAGATCCCCGCGGGAACGCAGAGCGGGACGACCTTCCGCCTGCGCGAGCGCGGGATGCCGACCCTGCGGGGCGGGCGCCACGGCGACCAGCTGATCCGGGTGCATGTCGAGGTCCCGGGCTCGCTCTCCGCGGAGCAGCGCAAGATCCTAGAGGAGTTCGCGCGGATAAGCGGCGATGCGCAGGAGCCCACCAGCCGGAGCTTCTTCGAGAAGGCCAAGAAGTTCTTCTAGCAATGGCCGCGCCAGCCCCCATGCCCCGCAACCCCCGGCTCCTGACGCTCACCCAGGCGGTGGCGGCGCGCCGCAGGACCCGCGCCGCCGGGGGCACCTTCGTTCTCACCAACGGCGTCTTCGACCTCCTGCACCCGGGCCACGCCTCCAGCCTTGAGGCCGCCCGCAGGCTCGCAGGCAAGGACGGCAAGCTCTTCGTGGCGCTCAACTCCGACCGGAGCGTGCGCGCGCTCAAGGGGCCGCTGCGGCCGGTGATGGACGAGAAGTCCCGCGCCTACACGCTCTCGCAGCTGCGCTCGGTCGACGGCGTCGTCATCTTCCGGGGAAAGCGCCTGGCGCGCGAGATTGCGGCGCTTCGTCCCGACGTCTATTGCAAGGCGGGCGACTACACGCTTGCGACGCTCGACCCCTCGGAGCGCGCCGCGCTCGAAGCAGCAGGCACCCGCGTGGTCTTCATGCCCTTCCTGAAGGGCTTCAGCACGACGCGCCTCATCCAGCGGCTCGCGGCGGCCGGTTCGGCCTAGCCCCGGAGGCCGCCTCCATGCGCGTCGTCCTACTCGGCTCGGGCCGCGGCTCAAACGCCGAGGCCGTGCTCCACGCCCAGGTGGCCGGCGGCCTTGGCAGGGCCCGGGTGGTGGCGATCTTCTCCGACGTGCCTGGCGCCGGGATCCTTAGGCTAGGGCCTCGCTTCGGCGTCACCGCCCGGTTCATTGACCCGGCCCCTTTCCGGACGAAGCTCGATGGCGCAGGCGAGGAGCGGTTCGTGGCCGCGGTCTCGGCCGAGAAACCCGACCTCGTGGTCCTTGCCGGCTTCATGCGGGTCCTTAAGGCGG
>Ga0302319_10026813_pt1 | contig 10136 bp, 7 predicted proteins | sample Bog_T0_2_FD_203319 | JGI IMG/M metagenome (GOLD analysis project Ga0302319, IMG submission 203319) | Peat permafrost microbial communities from Stordalen Mire near Abisko, Sweden - Bog_T0_2 | ecosystem: Environmental > Terrestrial > Soil > Wetlands > Peat | place: Sweden: Abisko, Stordalen Mire...
TGATGCCGACCAGTCCCGATACCGAGGCAATGTTGACGATGGAGCCGGTGCGGCCGCCGGGGTTGTCCTGGGCGGCGAGCAGGAGCGCAAGAAAGGCCCGCGTGACGAGGTAGACGGCGCGAACATTTACGTTGAGCAGGCGGTCGAAGTCGTCGGGTTCGGTGGTTTCAATGGAGCCTACGTGGCCGACGCCGGCGTTGTTGACGAGAATGTCGAGGCGGTTGAGGCGGGAGACGGCGGCGGCAATGGAATTGGGGCTGGTGACATCGAGTTGAAGGGCGTGAGCGGAGCCAATGGATTCGGCGAGGGCTTCAGCGGCTGCGAGATTGATGTCGGCGATCCAGACAAATGCTCCGGCGCGGGCGAGTTCTTTGACGGTGGCTGCGCCAATGCCGCTTGCTCCGCCTGTTACGAGGGCATGGCGGCCATCGAGGCGGAAGGGCTGTGGTGGTGCAATTTCTGGGATGGAATCGGCCGGCCTGTTCATGGGTGGACGCTCGTCGCACTTGATGGAGCAGAGGAAGTATACATTGCGCGTCGAGGGCCGCGCCGCGGCGAGTCATCTGCTTAATCGCGAAGGTTTGGCGCAGGTTGAGTTTGTTCAGTCAATTGGCAGATAAATGAGCTCGATGCCTTTGCCGCCCCTGGAATCTTTGTTCCGGGAGTATTGGCGGCTCAGGTCGTTGTCCCAGTGCTCGGTGACGCCCAGACTGGTTACCGGCTTGCCATTCTGCCTGTATGCTGTGCCGGACGGGGGATGATCGGCCAGCGCCTCTTCCTGGAGATAGTCGTCGGCGTTCTCGCGGATCATGATGCGGGGATGGTTGTTGGCATCGAGATTGTTCTTGGTTTGCGAAAGGAGAATATCGAGGCCGACCGAGTCGAGGGCGACGCCGTCGAGCGAGGCCAGAATGCTGGAAGGCCAATCAGTGTTGGCATAGGGCTCAACGCGGTTGTTGAATGGGGCGTTGGGAAAATGCAGCGGATAAGACTGATGGCGGCGGGCGCAGTAGAGGCCATCGAGGACATAAAGAATGGTTTTTGCGCCCAGATTTGGAGATGCCGACAGATCCACAATAGGCGAATATGCATGCGGAGTCGCGCCCTGGTTGGTGTTGATGGCCCAGTGCAGTTCGGGCGTTCCCTTGATGGAGCCGAAGTGGTTTTTGCCGGTCATGGTGATTCCGGTTTGCCCTTCGTCGCCGCCTTCGGACGACGCATACGGGTAAGAGTGGGCCTTCATGAGGGCGAGATTCACCAGATAGGTTGCGTCTTTAATCTGCTGGGGAATGAGTTTGGCATCATGATAAGCATTGGCGGAGTAGCTGACGCCTTCAACCCACTGCGCAGCTTCGAGGCCGTGATAGTTGCCGTAAGCGGCATTCTTTGGCTGCGCCGGATCGGGCGGATCGCTTTGAATGAAACGGACATCTTTGTATTCGCTCCAGATTTTGGTGAGCATGCCGGGATAGATGTTGCGGCGAACGTCGTAGATGACGATGTTTGCCGGGGGCACATGGGCGTGGTTGACCAGTTCGCGAACCATGGCCAGCGCAACCTGGGGTGACACATTGACGACGTTGCCGGGACCTTGAACGCCGGAATTATTTAGATTGACCTTGATGGCGACGATTTCGCCTGCGCGGTACCCGGTGTGTTCGAGAGCTCTGGCATGGCTGTTGTAGTAATGGAAGATAATCTTCCAGGCCTCGTCGTCTGTGGCTGCGCCGGTTAACTTTTGGAGGGTGGCGGAGAGCATGGCGTCGACGCGGGGCTGGTCGTTGCTGGACTCCATCCACCATTGATCGGTAGTGGACTCGATGTGTCCGGTCCAGTGAGCGGCTTTAGGGTCGCGTGCCCAGACGACTCGCCCTGGATAGACGCCGCGAGCGACGCCCAGAGGAACGTTGCGCTGTTTGGGTTGGAAGTCGTAGCGCGTGGAGATTTCAGCGGCCGCGATTGCCCTGGAATGCATGAACCAGAGGCTGACGGCTACGACCGAGAGAGCGCACACGCTCACGGCAACCCACCTGTAGCGGCGGACATAATTGCGCATGCGGGCAAGAGAAAACATGCCGGCAATGGTGGCGCAGATCCAGAGCACAAACGCGCTGGCCAAGGGAAAAGCCGCACGCTGGCAGGGATAGGCTGCCCGGCTGGGCTTGGGAATGACGCGAAGAAGGAACCAGACAAGTGCCGTGAAGCCTACGACGGCCGCACTGAGGCGCGTCATCTTGCTTGTAACCGTTTTCATTTTGCCCCCGCTGTGGGATTGGCCCGCTATGATTGGAGCACGCGGCATTACGGCCTGGAGGTGACTCGTATCACAGCGACCGATTTCGTCCGCAACGACAGGCGAAACATCAAGAGGAGCGCGATGATTGGCGGAACTGGGCGAGGACTTTGAGATAGGCGCGGGCTGCCTCGGTAATCACCTCGGGCCTTCCCTTGTCGATGGCGGCAAGGTTGACCAGGTCGCTGCCGACGCCGAGCGCGCGTGCTCCGGCTTCAAAGAAGCTGGCTGCGGTGTGGTGCGTTACGCCGCCGGTGGGAATGAGCTTGAGGAACGGAAAGGGAGCGAGCAGGGATTTGAGGTAGCTTGCGCCGCCCATCGCCGAGCAGGGAAAGATCTTGACGTAGTCCGCGCCTGCTTCCCAGGCGGTGATGACTTCGGTCGGGGTTAGCGCGCCGGGGATGGAAAGCTTGCCGTTCGCTTTGGTCGCTGCGATTACCGCGGGGTGAAAGCTGGGGCTCACAACGAACTCCGCGCCGGCATCGATGGTGGCTTCGGCCTGGCCGGCCGTGGTCACGGTGCCTGAGCCGAGCAGGAGGTCCGCTCCGTATTCGTGCTTCAGTTCACGGAGGAGATCGACTGCGCCGGGGACGGTCATGGTGACCTCAACAACGGTTACGCCGCCGGCCAGCATGGCTTTGACGACGGCGTGGGCCTGGGCTCCGGAGCGGGCGCGGAGAACGGGAATGAGGCCGACTCGTTCGATGATTTGGGCTGTGGTTTCTGGCATGGTTTCCCTCGATTGGGCTATACGGATTATCGGGCGATCCGCGCCGACCCGCCTTCGATAATGCGTTCTACCTCGGCAAGCGAGGCCATGCTGGTGTCGCCGGGGGTGGTCATGGCCAGCGCGCCATGAGCTACTCCGCAGCGGAGTGCCCAATCGATGGGCTTGCCGGCCAGCAGTCCGTAGATGAGGCCTGATGCGAAGCTGTCGCCGCCGCCTACGCGGTCGTAAATCTCGATGTCGCGCTGGGGGACGTGGACGATGTTGTCTACGTCCACCCCAGCGAGCACCAATCGCTCGCTGGGGGCCCCGGTGACGAGAGCGATTGCGCCCCAGGCGTTGCGGCTGGCGGTGGAGGCGGTGCGCAGGGTGCTGGCGATGAGCTTCAGGTTGGGGTAAGCGGCGGCGACTTCGCGGAGCATTTCCTCATAGGCGGCAATGGGCAGTTCGGCGAAGTCTTCGCTGACGCCTTTGAGCTGGACGCCCAGCATGGCGGAGAAATCCTCTTCGTTGCCGAGAAGCAGATCGACCTTGCGGACCAATTCGCGGTTCACTTCCTGCGCCGTTGCCTTGCCGCCGATGGATTTCCAAAGACTGTCGCGGAAATTAAGGTCGTAGGAAACCGGTGTTCCATGCTGTCGGGCGGCGTCCATGGCTTCGTCGGCCACCTTGGCCGTGGAGCCGGAGAGCGCGGCGAAAATCCCGCCGGTGTGAAAGAACTTCGTTCCGTTCTCGGGACCAAAGATCTGCTGCCAATTAAAATCGCCGGACTTGACCTGGCTGATGGCGGTATGGCCGCGGTCGGAGCAGCCGGCGGCGGCGCGGACGCCGAAGCCGCGCTCAGTGAAGTTCAGGCCGTTGCGAACGGTGCGCCCGACCCCGTCGTACGGGACCCATTTGAGCAGGGAGGGATCGACGCCGCCCTGGAGGATGAGGTCTTCTACGAGGCGGCCAACGGGGTTGTCGGCGAGAGCCGTGGCGATCGCGGTGCGCAGGCCGAAGCAGCGGCGTAGTCCGCGGGCCACGTTGTATTCGCCGCCGCCCTCCCACACCTGGAACTGGCGCGCGGTGTGGATGCGAGTGTCGCCGGGATCGAGACGGAGCATGACCTCGCCCAGGCTGAGGCAATCCCAGCGCCGGGAAGATGCGGGAATTTGAATTGAGTTCATCGGAACCTATTCGACTTTCACTGACACTCTAACGCATTGTCCCCGGTTTGTGGCGGGGGGCGAGTCGGGATGAATCCCTGCGTGATAAGGTTTTTGGGGTGGGCGTTGCCGGCGCGAATTCGGTTTGAAACCGCTATGCGGCTGCAGCGCTGAATTCACGGGAGAGAAATACCGCGATGAGCCAGAGTCTCTTCGATTTGACGGGCAGGGTTGCGGTGGTGATGGGCGGCACCACAGGGTTGGGCCGTGCCATCGCCCTGGGGTTCGTCGGGGCCGGCGCCGACGTTGTGGCTAGCGCGCGGGGCATGGAAAAGCTGGAAAAGATGGCGGCGGAAATTGAGGCGATGGGGCGGCGCACGCTGCGGGTCACCAGCGACGTCGCGGATCGCAATTCGGTGACGCGGCTGCACGATGCGGTTTTGGCTGAATTCGGCAAGGTGGATATTCTGGTGAACGCGGCCGGAATTACGCACAAGGCGCAATCGCTGGATGTAATTGAAGCGGACTGGCTGCGGGTGATCGACACCAATTTGACGGGAACACTGCGCGCCTGCCAGATCTTCGGCAAGGAGATGGTGCGAGCTGGGTATGGGCGGATCATCAACATTGCTTCGCTGTCGTCGTTTGTGGCTTTTGCCGGGGTTGGTGCTTACGCGGTGAGCAAGGGCGCGGTGGCCACGCTGACCAGGACGCTGGCCATTGAACTGGCGAAGACCGGGGTGAATGTAAACGCGATAGCCCCGGGAGTGTTTCCCACAACGTTGAACGCTGCCCTGATTCAGGGCACGGCGCGGGGCGAAGAATTGATTCTGCGCACGCCGATGGGGCGGTTTGGCGATGCGCGCGAGGTGGCCGGGACGGCGATCTTCCTGGCTTCGGAGGCGGCCTCGTTTATTACCGGGGAAGTGATTGCCGTGGATGGCGGGTTTCTGGCCAGCGGGGTAAATCAGTAATAGTGGACAGTGGACAGTGAACAGGGAATACCAAGGACGCTATGAAGATTAAGAATGCCTATGTCAATATCACCTCTCCGGGCAGAAACTTTGTCACGTTGAAAATTGAGACGGATGAGGGAATTTATGGACTGGGCGACGCTACGCTGAACGGGCGCGAGTTAGCGGTGGCGAGTTATCTTACCGGCCATGTAATTCCCTGCATTGTTGGTCGAGACCCGTTTCAGACCGAGGATATGTGGCAGTATCTCTATCGCGGCGCATACTGGCGGCGAGGGCCGGTAACTATGTCGGCAATTGCCGCGGTGGATGTTGCGCTCATGGATATCAAGGGCAAGGCACTGAATACTCCGGTGTATAACTTGCTGGGCGGGAAATGCCGCGAGGGAGTTATGGTTTACTGCCACGCCACGGGCAACGACACCGATCATGCTCTGGAAGATGTGGCGAGGCACATGGAGATGGGCTATAAGGCGATCAGGGTGCAGAGCGGGATTCCGGGACTCTCGACCACTTATGGAATTTCGAAAGGGCCGGGACGATATGAGCCAGCCGAGCGCGGACTGCCATCCGAGTACGAGTGGCAAACCGAGCCTTATCTGCGCCACGTTCCAAAACTGTTTGCGCGGGTGCGTGAGATTTTTGGCGAAGAGCTTCACCTGCTGCACGATTGCCATCACCGGATGACGCCCATCGAAGCGGGCAGGCTGGGAAAGGAACTGGAGCCGTTTCACCTTTTCTGGATGGAAGACCCGGTTCCGGCGGATCTGCAGGAAGGCTTCAGGATCGTCCGTCAACACACCACGACGCCGATTGCGGTGGGCGAGGTTTTCAACTCCATCTGGGACGCGCACGACTTGATCCGCAACCAGTGGATCGACTACATTCGCATGACGCTGGTACACTCGGGTGGTTTCACGCACATGAAGAAGGTTGCCGACTTTGCGGACATGTATCATGTGCGCACCGGCAGCCACGGAGCGACAGACCTGTCTCCGGTAAGCATGGCCGCGGCGCTTCATTTCGATAGCGCGATTCATAACTTCGGAATTCAGGAACACATGCCGCACACCGATGAAACCGACGAAGTGTTTCCGCATGACTACAGCTTCAAGGATGGGCTGATGTTTCCTGGAGACTCGCCGGGGCTGGGCGTGGACCTGGATGAGGCGCTGGCAGCGAAATATCCCTATCAACGGGCCTATCTGCCCATCAACCGCAAGCAGGATGGAACTCTGACTGACTGGTAACTCGATGACCGATTTAAAGGAACCTACCGAGGTTTTTGCTGACCCACCAGCGCTGCCGGGGCGCTGGATGATCTGTGCGATGTTGTTTGTGGCCACGTCGATCAACTATATGGACCGGCAGGTGATCGGCATTCTAAAGCCCGTGTTGGAACAGAGCGCGGTGCACCTGCAGCCGCTGATACCGGGATGGCCGACGACGGAGACGTCGATCGGCATGACCGACGCGCAATTCGGATACATTGTGGCCTCGTTTCAGATTGCGTACATGGTTGGGGTGGTGTTTGCCGGGCGGATGGTGGACAAGCTGGGATGCCGTCGCGGGTATCCCTTGGTGACGGGGCTTTGGAGCCTTTCGGCGATGGGGCATGCGCTGGTGACGTCGGTCTTTGGGTTCGGCGTGGCGCGCGTCTTTCTGGGGTTGGGCGAGAGCGGCAATTTTCCAGCGGCGATCAAGGCGACAGCGGAGTGGTTTCCGCCGAAGGAGCGTTCGCTGGCCACGGGCATCTTCAACTCCGGCGCTTGCATGGGGGCGATTCTGGCTCCGGCGGTGGTGCCGTGGGTAGCGCTGCATTTTGGCTGGCGCGCGGCATTTCTGACGACCGGCATATTCAGCGCAACGTGGATCGTATGGTGGTGGATGACGTATCGAACGCCGCGTGAATCGATGGATTGGACACGCGGCGAAGTAATAGTGCCTCCCCCGGGCCCGCAGCCGGGGTGGTGGAAACTGCTGGGATATCGCCAGGCGTGGGGCTTTATGGGCGCCAAATTCCTCACCGACCCGGTTTGGTGGTTCCTGCTTTTCTGGCTTCCCGACTTCTTCAGCAAGCGCTTCAACTTGAACCTGTCGCACCTGGGGTTGCCGCTGGTGGTCATTTACTGTGTGTCGTCGGTGGGCAGTGTTTGCGGAGGCTGGTTGCCGCGCGGGTATGAGCGGCTGGGCATGGGTCTGAAACCGGCGCGACTGGCATCGATGCTAACCTGCGCAGTGCTGGTTACGCCAATCCTGTTTGTGGGTGGATTGCACTCGGAGTGGGTTGCTGTGGCACTGCTGAGCCTGGCGGCGGCGGCACATCAGGGGTGGTCGGCAAACCTGTTTACGACGGTGCCGGATATGTTTCCCCACAAGTATGTGGGTACGGTGGTTAGCTTTGGGACGCTGGCCGGCGCGGCGGGCGGCGCAATATTTGCGATGGCGACGGGAAACATTCTGCAGATTACGCACAGTTATGTGCCGCTGTTCGTCTATTCGGCATCGGCGTATCTGTTGGGGTTGCTGCTGCTGCGCACGCTGGCGCCGGGGTTGAAGCGCGCAATGCCGCAAGGCTAGGGATGAATTTGTTTCGATGACACGAGGAGCCGGTATGGCAGAGCGGCGAAAGTTGCGGATGGGGATGGTGGGCGGTGGGCCGGGAGCCTTCATTGGCCCGGTACACAAGATGGCGGCGGAACTGGACGGGACGATCGAGCTGGTTGCGGGGGCATTTTCGCAATCGGCGGAGCGGTCGCGGGCGGCAGGGGAGGGATTCGGGATCGATCCGGCGCGGGCCTATGGGGATTACCGCGAGATGTTCAAGGCGGAGGGCGAGCGGGCCGATGGGATCGACTTTGTGGTGATTGCGACGCCTAACCATCTGCACCTGCCAGTGGCGGTCGCGGCGCTGGAGGCGGGAATTCCGGTGATGAGCGACAAGCCGGCTACGGCTACTTATGACGAGGCGCTGGTTCTTGAGGCGGCCGTGAAGAACGCAGGGTTGCCGTATGGGCTGACGCATACGTACGCGGGCTATGCGCTGGTGCGGGAGGCGCGCGACTTTTGCGCCAGGGGTGTGCTAGGCGGGATTCGCAAAATTGCTGTGGAGTATTTGCAGGGTTGGCTGAGCCGGCCGATTGAAACTACGGGACAAAAGCAGGCTGCATGGCGATCCGACCCGGCGTTGAGCGGCCCGGGGGGCTGCATTGGCGATATCGGCACCCATGCGTTTCATCTGGTGGAGTATGTGACCGGACTTGAAGTCACCGGTTTGAATGCGACGCTGCGCGCGGTGGTCGAGGGGCGTAGGGTGGACGACGATTGCACTGCAATTCTGCGGTTGAACAACGGCGCGACCGGCGTGCTGATGGCATCGCAGATTGCGGCGGGCGAGGGGAACGGGCTGCGCCTGCGCGTGTATGGAGAGAATGGCTCGCTCGACTGGCGGCAGGAGGATCCTAACCGGCTGCATGTGAGATGGCTGGATGGGCCGGAGGAGATTCGCCATGCGTCCGGAGGCTATTTGAGCAAGTCTGCGCTGAGGGTGACGCGGCTGCCGGGCGGGCATCCGGAGGGTTATATAGAGGCCTTTGCGGTGCTGTATCGCGAATTTGTTGAGGCGTTTTGGGGGTGGCGAAGCGGAGGGACGAATGAGCTGCCGCCGGCGCTGCCGGGTATTGTGGCTGGAGTGCGTGGGATGCGATTTATTGAGCGGGCGATTGAGAGCAATCGGACGGAGAGTTGGGTGGAGTTCTAAGGACGAACTGGGAGAGGCAAAAGGATCTCATGACGCTACTCCGCAGGATTTTGGGTGTTATTGCAGTGCTCTTCGCATGCTATTGCGGGCTCCTCATTCTCAATGTTTGGTTTTTGCTGCCGAAGTGGCCTGGGGATTCGGTAGATCATGATCTGCTAATTCGCGTGGCAATGACGGCTGGCTGCATAGCAGTTGGAACTGGATGTGTGCTTCTCAGTCAATGGTGTTTCAGCAGTCGGGGTTCCAACGGCGGACCCCAATAAGAAGCGATCCCAGGTCCGAGAATCCAGACCTGGGGCACCCACGATTTTAGGGAGATTTGGAATGAAGACGATCAAGGGGCCGGGAATTTTTCTGGCGCAGTTTGCGGGGAATGAAGTGCCGTTCAATACGCTGGGCGGAATGGCTGACTGGGCTTCGGAACTGGGCTTTACCGGGGTGCAGATTCCAACGTGGGATGCACGGCTGTTCGACTTGAAGCTCGCGGCCGAAAGCCAGAGCTACTGCGACGACGTCCTCGGCGTGGTTGGCCAGTCGGGGCTCGCACTCACTGAGCTCTCGACGCATCTGCAAGGACAACTGGTGGCGACGAATGCGGCTTATGACGAGCTGTTTGCGGGGTTTGCACCGGTGAGCCTCGCGGGGGATTTGAAGGGCCGGCAGGCGTGGGCTGTGGAGCAGTTGGAGTTTGCGGCGAAGGCCAGCCGTCGGCTCGGACTGAATGCGCACGCTACGTTTTCCGGGGCGCTGGCGTGGCCTTTCTTTTATCCTTGGCCGCAGCGTCCAGCGGGGCTTATCCAGGAGGCCTTCGAGGAACTGGGCCGCCGCTGGCTGCCGATTCTCAATGTCTTCGACGAGGAAGGCGTGGATGTTTGCTACGAGTTGCATCCCGGCGAAGACCTGCATGACGGCGCCACGTTCGATCGGTTTCTTGAAGTCGTAGGCGGACACAAGCGGGCGAACATTCTCTACGATCCGAGTCACATGATCCTGCAGCAGTTGGATTACCTGAGCTTCCTGGATATCTATCACGACAGGGTGCGCGCCTTTCACGTGAAGGATGCGGAGTTCCGTCCAAGCGGCCGCAGCGGCGTGTATGGCGGCTACCAGGACTGGATCGACCGTCCGGGAAGGTTCCGTTCGCTGGGCGATGGGCAAGTCGATTTCCATTCCATCTTTTCGAAGATGGCGCAGTACGACTATCCGGGTTGGGCGGTGCTGGAGTGGGAGTGCT
>Ga0302319_10026815_pt1 | contig 10135 bp, 11 predicted proteins | sample Bog_T0_2_FD_203319 | JGI IMG/M metagenome (GOLD analysis project Ga0302319, IMG submission 203319) | Peat permafrost microbial communities from Stordalen Mire near Abisko, Sweden - Bog_T0_2 | ecosystem: Environmental > Terrestrial > Soil > Wetlands > Peat | place: Sweden: Abisko, Stordalen Mire...
GGCCGCATTGACCGATTGGTGGTGCAGACAGACCGCGTCCTGGTCATCGACTTCAAGACCAATCGTCCGGCGCCGGACCGGATCGAGGATGCCGCCAAGGCCTACATCCAGCAGATGGCGATCTATGTCGCGGTGCTGAAGGAAATCTTCCCCGGGCGGGTCATCGAGGCCGCCCTGGTCTGGACGGACGGGCCGAGGCTCATGCCGATTCCGCAGCCACTGATAGACGCAACCCTGGCCGAATTGCCGCGCCCCTAGCGCTGCTGAGGCCGCACAAGACCTGGCAATCCATCCACGGAGCGTGCGTTGGACTGGTATCGGTGCTCTGCCCATTCCTCCTGCGGCCGATGCTCCGCCCAGCGCCTGAGCTGGTCTCGCTCGCCCCGATACTCGAAGAACGGCACGCCCCAGCCACAGCTGTCCGACACCCGATCGACATGGACCACGATGACGCCACGGGCTCGCCGGAACGTCGGGAAGAGCGCCATCTTCACGTCAAAGCCTGGGTCGTCGAAGGTCAGGCTCTCGCCGTGTCCATAGACTCGCACAATATTGGGCGCGCCTTCGAAGGCGCAGAACATCAGGGTGATGCGGCCGTTCTCGCGAACATGGGCGTGGGTCTCGATGCCCGACCCGCCCAGGTCCAGGTACGCCAGAGTGTGGTTGTCGATGATCGCGAGGCTGTCGTAACCCTTGGGCGACACGTTCACCGACCCCCCCGCCGACAGCGGCGCGGTGGCGACGAAGAACAGTCTCTGCCTTTTGATGAAGGTGATCAGGCCCTCATTCAGCCCGTCGTAGGTTTTGCTCATCGCCGCATCCTCGCGCGTACTGGGCTACAGGTGTCGGGGGAGTGTCGTCCGGGCAGGCGCCGCACTGCAAGCCCCACTATTGGCTTCCCCCGCCTCTTGATCATCGCGGCCATCGCTTTCAACCTGAGCGCCGCCACGCCGAGGGGGAATCGATTTGCCGGCCGGACCACCTGCGACGGCGACGACGCCCCGACCTTTCATTCGCAGCATGAAGGTGACCGGCGCCCTCCTGCTCACCCTTTCCGCCGTCACCCCCGCATCGTCGGTCTTTGTGATTGTTCCAGGAATCGTACAGCAGGCGGGAACCGGCGCTTTCATCAGCATGGCGGCGGCGGCTCTCGTCGCCTTGGCCATGGCCTTCGTCTATGCAGAGCTCGCCTCCGCATTCCCCCTGGCGGGGGGAGAATACGCCCTGATGGGGCGGACCCTTGGGCCCTTTGTCGGATTCGTCTTCATGGGAATGAATACTGTGGGTTCGACCCTCGGACCGGCGGTCCTTTCCCTCGGAGCCGCGACCTACGTCTCGGCGGTCTGGCCGGGCGTCCCGGCGATTCCCTTGGCAATCGGCATCATCACGGCGGCGATGCTCATCGGCATCCTTAATATCCGGCTCAACGCGTGGGTTACCGGCGCCTTTCTGGGAGTGGAGTGCCTAGCCCTGATTGTTCTGGCGGCGCTCGGTTTCACCCACATTCATCGCGGGATCGCCGCACTGATTCAGCACCCCGTGGTGATACAGGCCGGTCACCTCACGCCCACGCCGATCGCCGCCATCGGCCTTGCCACGGCCGTCGCGATCTTCTCCTACAACGGCTTTGGATCAGCGGTTTATTTCAGCGAGGAGATGCAGGAGGCGCCAAGCCGGGTTGCGCGGACGATCCTTCTGGCGCTCGCACTCACAGTGGCTTTCGAGTTTATCCCCATGACCGCCGTGTTGTTGGGCGCGCCGGACCTGAAGCAACTCATCGCGTCAGATGGCCCCTTCAGCGATTTCGTCCTTGCCGCGGGCGGCCCTGGCCTGAATACGTTCATGAGCCTCGGCGTAGCCCTGGCCATCGTAAACGCCGTCATCGCAATCGTGCTCATCAACGCGCGTTTCTTTTATTCAAGCGGACGGGACCGCGTCTGGAGCGGCGCGATCAATGAGCAGTTGGTTCGAGTGCACACCCGGTTCGATTCGCCCTGGGTGGCCACGCTTCTGGCCGGCGTCACCGGCATCGCAACCTGTTTTGTCCCCTTCCACCTTCTCCTGGTTTTGAACGGGACCGGCGTGGTGGTGATGTACGTCCTTCTATGTCTGGGCGCGGCGGCCGGACGGTTGACCGGCGCCACTGCTCACGCCGCATATCGAATGCCCCTGTTTCCGTTGGCGCCAGCGTTCGCGTTCGTGGCCCTGGTGTACGTGATCTACGCTAACTGGACCGACCCTGACGTCGGCCGTCCAAGCCTGATCGCCACCGCGCTAATGATGGTGGTGGCCGCGGCCTATTTCTCGATCATGCGCGGACGCCGCGGGCCGGACTGGGGCATGATCGGGCCCGCAGCCGGGAGCGAACGCTGAAGCGTCGACAGAAAATCTGGGATCCACGCGGGATGGCGCCAACTGCTCAGGCGGCCTACATCTGGATCTGCAATCGTCAGGAGTGTCCCCATGAGCACCGTCGCCGTCACCGATTCCAGCTTCGAAACAGACGTTCTCAAATCTTCGAAGCCCGTTCTGGTGGATTTTTGGGCGGAGTGGTGTGGACCCTGCAAACAGATTGCCCCGGCCCTGGAGCAGATCGCTCAGGAACTTGGCGAGGCGATCACTATAGCAAAGCTCGATATCGAAGAGAGTCCGACGACCCCTTCGCGATATGGCGTACGAGGCATTCCCACCATGATGCTGTTCAAGGATGGTCAGATGGCGGCAATGAAGGTGGGCGCCATGCCCAAACAGAAGATTCTCGAGTGGCTCGCCGAGGGCGGCGTCAAGGCTGCCTGAGGGCCGCGAGACCAAGGGCGACAGCGCCCAGGGGGCCGGCGTTGGCTCCCAGCGTTGGATGACGAATCACTGACTTGAGCGCGGCGGGGTTCAACTCGGGCAAATAGGAGCCGAGCGCGGCGCGCGTTTGCGCCCTGATCGAATCGAGCGGAAACGCCGGGCTCATTCCCACACCGCCTCCGATGAGAATTCGTCCAGGCGACAGTGTAAGAATCAGGACCGCCATGAGTTCGCCAACCTCCGCGGCGACGCTCGTCCAGACAGGGTGGTTGGGGCTAAGACCATCCGCCGGCACTCCGGTCCTGGCGGCGATCGCGGGTCCCGACGCCAGCCCCTCCAGGCAGTCGCCGTGAAAGGGGCAAATTCCTGGAAACAGATCCCCCTTCGCCCGTCGCACCCTGATGTGCCCGAGCTCGGGATGAAGGCCACCGTGGACCGGGCTGCCGGAGACGAGCACCCCGCCGCCGATCCCGGTGCCAATGGTGACATAGACAGCGACGGGCTGCCCGCGCGCCGCGCCCCAGCGGCTTTCGGCCATGGCCGCGCCGGCGACGTCCGTATCAAAACCGATCGGACCGCCGCTTAGTCCACGGAAGGGGCCCACCACATCCACCCCGGACCAGCGTGGCTTGGTCGTCGTGCCGATGCGTCCGAAACCATTTCGGCCCGCATCGAGGTTCAACGGTCCGAAGCTAGCAATTCCCAGGGCGTCCGCGAGGCCCAGCCGGTCCTGCCAGCCCGACAGGCGTTCAGCGAGGCTCGTCAGAGTGGACGCGGGATCTGCAGTCGGCGTGCGGAAGGCGCGCAGAACGCGCCGGCCGCGGGCCATCACCGCGATGCTCTTGGTGCCGCCCAGCTCAACGCCGGCGACGAGCGGTTCGCCTGAAGTCACAGAGTCGATCACCGGGGCCAAGTCTCCCGGCTCATGGCCAGGACATCGCCCATGAAATGCAGCGAGCCGCAAATCACGACATGCGGCGCCGGACCAGGACCTTCCAGAGCCCTGGAAAGTGCGTCTGTGACGTCGTCAGCAATCCGAGCGGGCAGTCCAGCGCGCCGCGCCGCGGCCGCGAGATCCGCGGCGGGCGTTGCGCTCGACGACCCGAATCCGGTGGTGAACACCTGCGGCCTCAACCCGGCAAAGGCGTCGAAGAAGCCTTGCGCATCCTTTCGGCCCAGCATGCCCACGATGATCGTCAGCGACCGTCCGTCCCTGGCGACCAGGCGCGCGCAGGTCTCGGCCAGCGCCCGGCCGGCGTGGGGATTGTGCGCGCCGTCCAGCCAGAGGTCGGCGCCTTTGCCGGCGGCGATTGCCGCCAGCGGGCCGGCTGTCAGTCGCTGAAATCGGCCGGGCCAATGGGCCGTGGCCACGCCGCGCCCGATCGCCGCCTCGTCGATACGGGGATCGTTCAGAGCCAGGATCGCGGCCACCGCCAGACCGGCGTTCGCGAACTGGTGAGCGCCCGCCAGGCTTGGCGGCGGCAGGTCCAGCAGTCGCGCCGGGGTTTGCACCTGCAAGCGGCCCCGACTTTCGAAGGCATCCACGTCCCGGCCCATGAGCGTGATGTCCGCATCCAGCGCGGTCGCCTCCGCTTCAATGATCGACAACACCTCCTGCGCCTGCGCGGCGACGACCGCCGGGCGACCCTGCTTGATGATCCCGGCCTTCTCCCAGGCGATCTTCACGAGCTCGGGTCCAAGCATCTCCAGGTGGTCATAGTCCACCGGCGTGATCACGCTGACTGCCGGAGCGGCGAACACGTTGGTTGCGTCGAAACGGCCGCCGAGCCCGACCTCCACAAGGCACAAATCGGCCGGGACCCTGGCGAAGGCGTGAAACGCCAGGGCGGTGGTGATCTCGAAGAAGCTGATCGGTTGGCCGCCGTTGGCCGCCTCCACCTCATCGATCAGATGGGACAGCTCATCATCTGTGATCAAGGTCCCGGCCAGGCGTATCCGTTCAGAAAATCTGACAAGGTGGGGCGAGGTCAGGACGTGGACGTTCAGTCCCGCCGCCTCGGCGATGGCGCGCAAGAAAGCGGTTGTTGAGCCTTTGCCGTTGGTGCCGGCCACGTGAATCACCGGCCCCATTCTGTCTTGTGGGCGGTCCAGGGCTTCGAGCAGGCGTTGGATGCGCGAGGTGCTCAGATCAATGAGGGACGGATGCAGGGCGCGCAGCCGCTGGATAACGCCGTCGGAGGCGCGGATCGGATCGTATTCGATGGTCGCCGCGACCTTCAGGACCTTCAGGCCGCCACGCGACGGGCGCGGCCCATCATCAAGGTGCGCAGGATCGAGCCCAGGACGGCGGGCAACTCCGCGCGTGTAACCACGCGATCCACCATGCCTCGCTCGACCTGAAACTCCGCCGTCTGGAAGCCCGGCGGCAGGGTCTCGCGGATGGTTTCCTCGATCACCCGTCGGCCGGCGAACCCGATCAGGGCGGCCGGTTCGGCCAAATGGACGTCGCCCAGCATGGCGTAGGAGGCGGTGACCCCGCCGGTGGTCGGATCGGTCAGGACGACGATATAGGGCAGGTGCGCGCGGCGAAGGCGCTGGATGGCCGCTGTCGTCCGGGCCATCTGCATCAGGGAAAGAGATCCCTCCTGCATGCGAGCGCCGCCCGAAGCCGTGAAAATGACGAACGGCGCCTTGCGCTTCACCGCCTCATCGACGCCGGCGAGAAAGGCCTCTCCGGCCGCGGCGCCCAGCGATCCGCCCATAAAGGCGAAATCCTGAACGAGGACCACAACGGTGACGCCGCCAATCGAGCCCACCGCCGCCGCCATGGCGTCGGTCTCCCCCGTGGACTTGCGGGCCGCGGCCAAGCTTTCGCGGTAGGGCTTACCATAGGTGAAATCCAGGGGGTCGTCAGGGGATTTGGGCAAGGAAAGGGCTTTGTAGCGGCCCCCGTCAAAGGTGTAGGCGAAGCGAAGCTTGGGCCGGATGCGCATGTGCCGGCCGGCCGGCGTGACCCACAACGCCGCCTCGAGGTCCGGGCGATAGATCATCTCGCCGGTGTCCGGGCATTTTTCCCAAAGGTTTTCAGGCGTCTCCGCGCGGGAGACAAGTTTGCGAACGCCGGGCGCGAACCTGGCCAGCCAGCCGCCGCGTTCACGTCCCTCGTGGGACGGCGCCTTGATGGGCTTGTTCTTCTTGTCGTCTGTCAGGGCCATGGCCGACTCTAACCCCGAGCTGAGCCAATAGCCTGAGCCAGGGCGGTGGCGGACTCCAGCACTTTTGTCACCGGATCACGCTTCTGTGCGATCGCCTCGGCGATCTGGTCCACTAGCACAGAGCCGACGACCACCCCGTCTGCGACTCTGGCCACCGCGGCGGCCCGTTCAGGCGTGCGGATGCCAAACCCCACGGCGACCGGCAATCCTCGCGCCGCCCGCACGCCCGCGACCATGGGCGCGATCTCGCTTGCATCAGCCTCGCGCACGCCCGTGACGCCGGTGACCGACACATAGTAGACGAATCCGCGGGTGCGCCGTGCAACGATCTCCAGACGCGCGGCGTCGGTGGTCGGCGTGGCGAGACGGATCAGAGCCAGATCATGGGCGTCCAGGGCGTCCGCAAGAGGGTCGGCCTCCTCGGGCGGACAATCGACGACAATCAAGCCGTCCACGCCGGCGTCGGCGGCCTGCTGCGCAAACCGCTCGTAGCCGCGGCTGAGCAAGGGGTTGAGATAACCCATAAGCACGATCGGGGTCGCGTCATCTTCGGCGCGAAAGCGGCGCACGAGCTCCAACACGCCGTTCACCGTCATGCCGCCGTCCAGGGCGCGCAGTGCGGCGCGCTGGATTGTCGGACCATCGGCCATGGGATCGGAGAACGGAATCCCCAGCTCGATGAGATCGGCGCCAGCTCCCGGCAGCCCGCGAAGAATCCGCCATGCGGTTTCCCCGTCGGGATCTCCGGCCATGACATAGGGCACAAAGGCCGCGCGGCCGGCGCGAGCGAGGGCGGCGAAACGCTCGTCAATTCGTTGCACGGTCAAATGGCGCGTCCCAGGCGAGCCGCGACAGTGGCCAGGTCCTTGTCGCCACGGCCGGAAAGATTGAGCACGACGATGGCGTCCTTGCCCAGAACGCCGGCGACCTCAGGCAGGCGGGCGAGGGCGTGGGCAGACTCCAGCGCCGGCACGATCCCCTCCAATCGCGCGCAGAGCTGGAACGCCTCCAGGGCCTCATCGTCGGTAGCCGTGAGATAGCGCGCCCGACCGACGTCGTGCAGCCACGAATGCTCCGGGCCGATGCCGGGATAGTCCAGGCCCGCCGAAATGGAATGAGCCTCCAGGATTTGTCCGTCGGCGTCCTGCAGCAGATAGGTCTTATTGCCGTGGAGCACGCCGGGCCGACCGCCGTTGAGCGCCGCGGCGTGGCGCGCGGTGGACATGCCGTCGCCGGCAGCCTCGACGCCAAAGATCGCCACGCTTTCGTCGGCCAGGAACGGATGGAACAGACCGATGGCGTTGGAGCCGCCGCCCACGCAGGCGATGAGCGCATCAGGCAGGCGGCCCTCGGCTTCCAGGATCTGCGAACGCGTTTCCACGCCGATCACCGCCTGAAAGTCCCGCACCATCACCGGATAGGGGTGCGGGCCGGCGGCAGACCCGATTAGATAATAGGTGTCGCCCACATTGGTCACCCAGTCGCGCAGGGCCTCGTTCATGGCGTCCTTCAGGGTCGCCGCCCCACTGGTCACCGGCCGGACCTCGGCGCCGAGCAGGTTCATGCGCAGGACATTGGGCGCCTGACGCTCCACGTCCACGGCGCCCATGTAGACGATGCAGGGAAGACCGAAGAGCGCGCAGACGGTGGCTGTCGCTACGCCGTGCTGCCCAGCTCCCGTCTCGGCGATGATGCGCGTCTTGCCCATGCGCCGGGCCAGGAGAATCTGGCCCATGCAGTTGTTGATCTTGTGCGCGCCGGTGTGATTGAGTTCCTCGCGCTTGAGATAAATCTTCGCCCCGCCGAAGTGCTCGGTCAGGCGCCTGGCGAAGTAGAGCGGGCTCGGCCGTCCCACATAGGTCTTCAGGTATCCTGCGAGCTCCGCCCCGAACTCCGGATCGGCCTTGGCTGCCTCAAACGCCGTCTCCAGCGACAGCACCAGAGGCATCAGGGTCTCGGGTACAAATCGTCCGCCGTAGTCGCCGAAGCGTCCGTTGGCGTCCGGCCAGGCGTTGTAGTCGTTGGCCAGGGTGGCGGTCGGGGGCGGAACGGGTCGGTTCACGTCGGGGTCCTGCGGTCGGGGATCGTCGACTTCAGGCCCGGCGAACCGCGCCTAAAAAGCTGGTGATGAGAGCCGGGTCCTTTAGGCCCGCGCCGCGTTCCACGCCAGAAGAAACATCCACCAGAGGCGCTCCGGAAATCCTCACCGCCTCGGCCACATTCCACGGATCGAGGCCGCCTGCCAGAAACCACGGACGCTCGAACCGCGCGCCCGCAAGGAGGCTCCAATCGAAGGCCAGCCCATGTCCCCCTGGCATGGCTGAATCGGCGGGGGCCTTGGTTTCGAACATAAGATGCTCGGCTGCGCCGTCATAAGTATGCGCCAGGAGAAGATCGGCCTCGTGGGCGACCGGAACGACCTTGATCACGCCGGCGCCCGTCCGGCGGCCCGCCTCGCTAGCCCGCGCCGGAGATTCTTTGCCGTGGAGCTGAATGAGGTCGGGCGCCAGGATCCGGCTCAGCCGATCCAGCAGTTCATCATCCGGATCGACGGTGACCGCGACGACTCGCGCCTTGCCGCGAGCCGGTAGAGCCAGCCGAGCGGCCGTCCCCGGATCGATGTTTCGTGGACTTGCGCGAAAAAACACAAATCCGATGAAGGCCGCCCCTCCGCTCAGGGCGGCATCCACCGCCTCTTCAGTCGCCAGACCACAGATCTTGGTCCTGATCATCGGACGCTCCGGAAGGGCCCCGTAATTGCCGCCCCGCGCCGGGGCTTACGGGGTCGGCGTCCGGGACGCCAGGAGATCGCGGATCTCGGTCAACAGCGCCTCCGATGGCGTGGGCGGCTCGGGCGCCGCCGGCGCAGCTTCCTCCTTGCGATGCAGGCTATTGATCGCCTTGACGACCAGAAAGATCACCGCCGCAATGATCAGGAACTGGATGAGAGTGTTGATGAATACGCCGTAGCTGATCGCGACCTCGGCGGCCTTCTTGGCCGGATCAGCCTGTTTGAGCACGACCTTCAGCGCCGAAAAATCGACCCCGCCCATGGCCAGACCGATCGGAGGCATCACCAGATCGTTGACGAGGCTTGTGACGATTTTTCCGAAAGCGCCGCCGATCACCACGCCGACGGCGAGATCGACCACATTGCCCCGGGCGATGAAATCGCGAAATTCCGTGAAGACTGACACCCTCAGAGCCTCTTCTAGTCGGCGTTGAGTCGGGCGCGCATTTCCTTGCCACTCTTGAAGAACGGCACGTGTTTGGCGCGAACCTTCACCGCCGTTCCGGTGCGAGGATTGCGTCCCGCGCGGGCCGGCCGGGACCGAACGGAGAAGGCGCCAAAGCCGCGCAACTCCACGCGCCCGCCGCGCTCCAGGGCCTGAATGACCCGTTCGAGGATAACGCCGACGACCCGCTCCAGATCCTTCTGGGTGAGGTGCGGATTTTCGGCCGCTAGAGCGCTGATGAGTTCCGACTTTATCATGGCTGCCCCGCCCCCTGCCTCAACCAGACAATTGCCCATCCGAGGGTTATAGATCAAGGGCTTGCACACCTTTACACGCGAATCTCGCCGCCGCCCTCTCACCGCGAGGGAGAGAGGGCGGGCAGGCGATGGCCCTATTCCTTCGTGGCGGCCTTCTCGCGGAGCGCGGCGCCCAGGATGTCACCCAGGGACGCGCCGCTGTCGGAGGAGCCGAACTTCTCGATCGCCACCTTGTCTTCCGCCATTTCCAGAGCCTTGACCGACAGGGAAACCCGACGGGCGGCCTTGTCGATATTGGTGATCTGCGCATCCAGACGATCACCCACGGCGAAGCGTTCGGGGCGTTGCTCCGAGCGGTCGCGCGACAGGTCGGCCTTGCGGATGAAGGCCGTCATCGGGGCGTCGTCGTCGCCGAACTTCACTTCCAGACCGCCGGTAGTGACCTCGGTGATCGTCGTGGTGACGGTTTGACCCTTGCGGAAGGAGTCGCCCACCATCGGATCACCCGACAGTTGCTTGATGCCCAGGCTGATGCGTTCCTTTTCGACATCTACATCGAGCACCTGCGCCTTGACCATCTCGCCCTTCTTGTGGCGCGACATGGCTTCTTCGCCTGACACGTTCCATTCTATGTCGCTCAGGTGCACCATGCCGTCGATGTCGTCGTCGA
>Ga0302319_10026820_pt1 | contig 10134 bp, 6 predicted proteins | sample Bog_T0_2_FD_203319 | JGI IMG/M metagenome (GOLD analysis project Ga0302319, IMG submission 203319) | Peat permafrost microbial communities from Stordalen Mire near Abisko, Sweden - Bog_T0_2 | ecosystem: Environmental > Terrestrial > Soil > Wetlands > Peat | place: Sweden: Abisko, Stordalen Mire...
GCATGGTGTGTTACTTCGCTGCCGCCCTTGAGGATGACGGCGTTGCCCGACTTGATGGCGAGCGCGGCGATCTGCGTAATGGCGTCGGGGCGGGCTTCGAAAATGACGGCGAGGACGCCGATGGGAACGGAGATTTTCTCGAGAGTGAGTCCGTCGGCGAGGAGGGTGCGGTCGAGGACGCGGCCGGAGGGGTCGGGCAGTTGGCGAACGGCGCGCACGCCTTCGATCATGACGCGGAGTTTGTCCCGGGAGAGCACGAGCCGTTGGAAGAGGGCCTGGGAAAGCGCGCCCGCGCGGACGAGCGGCTCGGCCGCGGCGACGTCTGCGGCGTTGGCGGACAGGATGGAGTCGGCGTTGGCTTCGAGTGCGGCGGCGATGGCCTCCAGCGCTTCATCCTTCGCCGCGGTGGGCAGAGTGGAAAGCACGCGGCTGGCGGCTTTGGCGCTCTGCGCAATCTCGATGACCGGAATGTCTGCACTTATAGCGGCGGCGGTGCTCATGCGTTGACCTGGGTATGGGGATGGAAGACGGTGCCGATGGATTCGCCTGCGACCACGCGCTCGACTACGCCGGGGATTCTTCCGTTGGCAATGACTGTAGTCTTGCCGGCTTCGGCGACGATGCGAGCGGCCTCGATTTTTGTGGCCATGCCGCCGCGTCCGCGGCCATTGGAGATGCGCGCGTAGGCTGCGAGTTCGGGGGTGATCTCGGCGACTTCGGAGATAAACTCAGCGCCGTCGTCTTGGGGATGACTGGTGTAGAGGCCATCGACGTCGGAGAGCAGGACGAGCAGGTCGGCGTCGATCTTGGTCATGACCAGCGCGGAGAGCTTGTCGTTGTCACCGAAGACGCGATGATGCCGGGAGTTGCCGGGGCGGTCCAATTCAAGCGTGGAGACGGTGTCGTTCTCGTTGATGATCGGGACGACGCCAAGCTTCAGCAGCGTATCGAGCGTCGCGCGCAGGTTGGAGTAACGCTCGGGGTTGAGGAAATCGTCTTCGGTGAGCAACACCTGGGCGGTGGTGACGTTAAAGTGGCGGAAGCCTTCTCGGTACATGGACATCAGCCGGTTTTGGCCGACGGCGGCGCAGGCCTGCTTGAGCGCGAGTTCGGTCGGGGCCTTTTCGAGGCGAAGGGACTTGGCGCCTAGGCCGATGGCTCCGGAGCTGACGATGAGGACCTGGCGACCCGAGCGGAGGACGTTGACGGCGGATTCGACGATGCCGTAGATGAGGCCCACCGCTGGGGCGCCGTCGTCGCGCATGATGACGTTGGTGCCCATTTTGATAACGATTCGCTGGGCGGCGGCGACACGCTGGCGCACCGTAGCTTCCACTGCTTCTGCCGATTGATTCATAACCTATTAAGGGTATCAGGAATGAATTTGATCGAGGCGTTTTACGCCGGATTGAGGCGTTGACCGCGGATAGACAGAGTCTATAGAGTCGGATACGGCAAAGTGAACGGCTTGCACATGAAGAGATTTCCTCCAGCACCGGCGTGTATGTTTGCAGTGCTGACGATGCTCATTGCGCAGGGTCATTTGGCGAGGGCGCAGTCGGATGGCACGCGCCAGGGGAGCGCTGGGGGTGAGTCGCGGGCGAACAAGCCTGCGGATATGCGGCAGTTCGCGGAGTGGCGGGAGCAGATCAGGCAGGCGTTGTTTATCCCCGACTCGATGCCGGCTATTGATGCGCGCAGCTATGGAAGCTTTGTTCCGGTGGAAGGCGTTGTGGCGGAACGGGTTACATATGCGACGACGTATGGGATGCGCGTTCCGGCGATCGTGTACCGGCCGGCGAAGGCGAAAGGTCGGCTGCCTGCGCTGGTGGTGGTGAACGGGCATAGCGGCGACAAGACGGCGTGGTACGCCTACTACACGGGCATTCTGTACGCGCGCGCCGGGGCCGTGGTGGTGACATACGATCCGGTGGGCGAGGACGAGCGCAACAGCGGGCGGGCTTCGGAGACCAAGGCGCACGACACCTTTGTTCCCGGCGCGGAGATGCCGGAGCGCATGGGTGGTCAGATGGTGGGCGACGTGATGCAGGCGGTGGGGTATCTGGCACAGCGAGCGGATGTGGATGCGACGCGGATTGGGGTGGTCGCGTACTCCATGGGGTCGTTCCATGCGGCGATCGCGGGGGCGCTCGACACGCGGATTCGGGCGCTCGTGCTGTCGGGCGGGGGCAACCTGGACGGCACTGGCGGATACTGGGAGTCGAGTCCAAAGGTGATGTGTCAGGCGGGGCCCTACAAGGCGTTGAGCTTTCTGGGCGACCGCGGCGCTGCTCTGTATGCGCTGAACCAGCAGCGCGGCAGGACGTTCATCATCAATGGGACGGCCGACCCGCTGGTGCTCTCGAGGGACACCCTGGAGCCGTTCTTTGAGGACCTGGGGAATCGAACCGCTGCGATCAGCGGCACACGGCCTGGACTGTTCGAGACGTACTGGATTCAAGGTGCCGGACATCGGCCGAACTTTGTTACCAGGCCGGCGGCACTGTGGCTGGAGAGCCAACTGCACTTTCCGAACTGGACCGAAGCCTCGATTCGTACGATGGGCGAGGTCCACATTAGCGAGTGGGCGACGCAGACCGGGGCCCATATTGGCAGTTCGTTTGCGAATGAGGCGTCCGAGGGCGGGGTAAGGGCGCTCGACGCAGGTGTGCCCAACCAGGCGCGGGAGGCGCTGCAGGCGGTTCCCACTGAAGAATGGGAGCGGCACAAGACTGATTATGTGTGGGAGTCGTGGGTGGAACGGGCGCGGGCGGCAGCCCGGAGGGATATTGAAGAGGCGGCACCCCCAGTCCCCCCGCTATAGGACAGCCCGGTGAGCCCAGCTACGGTGCAGCGTGGCATCCGACCCATATTCGAACCTTATTCGGATTAGGTTGGAATTTTGACGGGGGACAGGAGTAGAGTATTTTGACCGGGTTCGATGCGTGTTGAGCTATCGCGATGCGGGACCCCCGATCGTGCACGGAATCGGGGACCAGCGGCATCCAAGTCCAACGAAGTGAGAACTTGCAGCTGCGACGCAGGCTTTTCCAGGCCAAGGTTGTGCTTCCTTTGCTTCAATCCGCATTCCTAGCACATGCGGCTTCTCTCTATAGATTGGTGTTTGCAGCCGGATTTTCTAATTACGCACTGAAGAGGTGTTCAGCGATGAAATTTTCTCTTCGTCCGTCCGTTACCGTTGCAGGCGCCTTTTTATGCCTGTCGATCTGCGCCTGCATTGGTCCGGCCCATGCGGCAACCTTACCCGACCGGCCGGACGCGGCCCCCCCTGAGGTTGCGGCGGGCGCATTGACTGTGGAGCGGGTGGCGATTCCCGGGCCGCTGCGGTCGTTCTTGCGCATGGCGGGGATCAGCCAGGAGGCGCCTCTTGATGATGTGTTGCCGTTGCTGGCGCGGAATACGTACCTGCTCGGCTACGACGAAAGCACGCAAACGGAGTTCCTGCGGCTGGTGAACCGGTATCTGCATCAGGCAAGGGAGCTGCAAATCCTGGCGGGCGCGAACGGGACGATTCACATTACCAACTGCAGCGATGCGGGCACCTTGCTGAAGGTGCTGGGGTACAGACTGCGGCAGGGATGCGGGCAGAAGGATGCACTTCTGGAGACCGCGAATCCGACGAGGGCGTTTCTGACGATCGACTCGGGCTTCCCGCTGATCGAGCTCGAAGAGGCACTGCAGAACAACACGCCATTCAGCTACGTGTATCCGACCTCCTGGGTCCCGGTGCTGTTCAAGCAGAGCGACTGGCTGGCCCTGGGCAGCAGAGAGAAGGTGGGCTTCGGAAGCGTGGTGGATATCCTGGCGAACGACCGGACCATAGCACGTCTTTACTGGGCGCTGGCCAAGGACGATGCGGAGACCAGCCTTGCGCTGGAACAGTCCGCCGGGCTTCTGAAGCTGCTTCCCTATGCGGCGACGCTGGATTTTTACGGAAGCCAGATCAGCATTCGCTCCGGGCGCGTGGTGCTGCCGGGAGGCGCGCCTGCGGAGCCAGGTTGGAAAGAACTGGTGGGAGCGAATCCAGACTCCCCCGGAGAATTCGTCACTCATCTGCTGGCGCGGGACAATGGGTGGCTGGCGGCGTACTTCGATGCCATGGCGCGCACCAGCCCAGCACAACTGGGGCATCTCGCCGAGCCCCAGCGTTTGAAGTCTCTCTACGAGGCATACCGGTCACCAGGTGTTGAAGCCCCGGCGGCGAGAGGTGTGCTGCCGCAAGGGGCTGGCCTGGTGGTGCTGCTCAGCCGTCTGCAATGGGAGCCCTCCGGCGAGATTGCCGTTCCGGGCGGTCTGGACATCTGGAAGCAGATCCTGCATCAAGAGGCAGACTCCAAGTCTGCTCGCAATTGGGCGACGCGTATGCGCAACGCGACCCATTCCGAGGAGTTGCTGCAGGCAATGATGGCCCTGTCGCGAACCGAGACCGACAGCGGGCCGCTGCAGACCTACCTGACGGTGAGTGCGCTGGACAACGGCAGGCATGCGCAAAAACGGCTGTCCGCCGAGACGGTCCGCCTGCTGGCGAGCCGGTATACGCAGTTGAGCAGCTGGTATCTGGTATTCAGCGAGTTTCCGAGTCTGAGCGATGAATCCATTACCCGCTTCGTCGCGGCGGCGGATGCGATCGACAAGATTCCCGATCAGTCCCTGCGCGGCAATGCGATGGGGGCATTCCAGGCGAACATCGGGCTGTGGCAGATCCTGGCGCGCCAGGGCGAGATCGCGAGCGCGGACCTGGATTCGTCGTGGCAGAACACGGTCCAGCCATTTGCCAGAGTCCCTTCCTCTGTGCAGTTGCTTGATGCTGCCCACAGCTCTCTGGGCGCGGTGATGCTGGCGGCAACGGGCAAGGCGGACATCACCCAGGATGAACTGGTCGAGTTGCTCGCGGGTCCGCAGCAGCAGAGCCCGGACGGGCAACGGGTGCACGCCGCCCTGGCCGAGAGAATCCGATCGGTGCTGAACGATCAGCGGCTGGTCTCGCTGGATACTCTCTTTGGCCTGAGCGACGGCCTCTCCGACATGGCACATGGAAAACCCGCGAACGGTGAGTTGCTGGGTCTAGCCGAGGAGCTACGCGACTTCGAGCTGCCGCGCCAGATCTTCAGCAAGAGCGAGAAGGTGGAGTGGGCCCCGCGAATCAACACAGGCCGTCATGCGGAATTGCAGGCGAAGATCGACCTGACCAGGGTGATCAAGGAACGAGCGACGCGCACACAACTTGAAGCCGCGCGTGGACAACTGGCGCCGCTGCTGCGGGACGCGCTGGTTGGCTTGAATTATGCCTACTACGAGCCGCCGAGCGCCCAAATTCTGCACATCAATCCCTTGTTCGTACGCTCGCATGACTTCCTGGGTGTGACGGTCACGGGATCGGAGCGGCTGTGGCAGGCGCCCATGTTGATCGGCGCTGGGGTTTCGGCTGGCGGCGGCGCCTATCTGATGGGTTCGCTGGCCGACCTGCCCTATATGCTGGCGCTGGCAGAGCAGGACATGATTGCTCCGGAGCACGTACAGGCACTGATCTGGAAAGAACTGGCGCCGGAGTTGCTGGCGGACTCGGTGCTGGGGCGGTGGTGGAACGTGACGCCGCATGAGCTTCATGCGGTGGCTCTGTACCAGAAGTTTGGGGAAGAGCTGTTGAACGCATCGGTGAAGAACCAACAGCTTCGTGGCAAGGTGACCGGCATTCTTTCCGATCGCATGGAACCGCAGCAATTAGAGGAGGTTGAACTGGCCTTACGGCACCCGGAGGATGTGGCCTCGATCCTGCCAAGGACGATGCCGGCTAATCTTTTCTACCTGGGTGCGGAGTTTCAGAAGAGATTTCCGGATGAGGCTTCTTCCTTAGGGGCGACTGGACGGCAACTACAGGACCTGGCGAGCCGTTATCCGGCGGAGGTCAACTGGGAGCGGCTTTCGCGAGACTTCGGCATTCCGCATCCCACGCTGGCGCGAACGAATGCGCGCGAGCTGCTGAACATCAAGCCGCTGCCGTTTTATGGGGCGTATTCCAGCCGCCTCTTCGGCGAGCGCTGGGAGTCGGGGAACCTGTACTGGGCGCGTCTGGCGGATGAGATGGGCTACTCGCCGGTGATGCTCAACCGGCTGGTGCCGGAGCTGACGCGGCATATGATCGCAAAGATTTTCGCCACCGATCTGGAAGACTGGCCGGCGGTTCTGCGCGCCATGCAGGAGACCGGAGACGAGTTTCGGCAGGGCAAGATCGTCGTGATGCCGGCTGCGAATGCATCCGCATCGATTGCGCGGACGGTAAGTGACGGTGACGCACAGTAGGAGGGTTATGGCAAAGAAAGTCATTCTATTTCTCTTTTTGTCTTCGTTACCTTTCTCCAGAGTTGGGCCCGGAGCGGTGGCCCAGGATGGGTCGCGGTCGATCCACGTCAACGTGATTCTGGTGCAGCTAAGCGTTGCCGTAACCGACCGCAAGGGAAACTACGTCAGCGGTCTGCGCCCTGAGGATTTTGCCATTCTTGAGGACGGCATTTCGCAAAAGACGGCGACGTTCGAAGAAGGGAGCGAGCCAGCCCGCGCGCTGATCAATACCAAAGCCGATGACGGGCCTTTTATGCCGGAGCCAGCGGATGAGTCAGGCAAGGCGGGCATACGAGTTGCGGGCGCAAACGTCTTCATCCTGTTCGATACCAGCAACTATATGTATCAGGGATTTGTATTTGCGCAGGATGCGATTGCCGATTTCGTCCGCTCGCTGGAAGGTGTGAACAAAGTTGCCCTGTATTCCTACAGCCGGAATCTCTCGCGGGTGTCGACGCTGACGCCGGACCGCTCCCAGGTTTTGCGGGGCGTGCGGAACACGGTTGCAGGGGACGATGCAGCACTCTACAACAGCCTTTTGTTGACTGTGAAAGATGCGGCGCCGCTGACGGGAAGAAAGGCAATCGTGGTCTTCTCCAACGGGCCCGACAATGCCAGCTTGGTGCCGCCGGAGGACGTGGCGGAGTTGGCGCAATCGACCGGGACGATCATTTACATGATCAGCACGCGGCAGGCGCAGTCCGAGCCGATCTCCACGGCCGTTTTTGAGCGGATGAGCAAAGCCACGGGAGGCAAGGCGTATTTCTCGAAGAACTGGAAGGACGAGCAAGAGGCGTTTGCCTCGATTCGAGATGATTTGGGGCACCTGTATGCGCTCAGCTACTATCCTCAGCAGAATCCCAACCGGGGGTGGCGGACGATTACGGTGAAGCTGGTGGGCAAGAACATGCAGCAATACCATATACGGACGCGGACGGGATATCGCTTGCTGCAGACGCAGGCGGTTGCAGGTGAGTTGTCGTCGTTGGGAACGGAGCCTGACTCGAAGCCGTAGTTCGTTCGAGTTGATGCGGAGCTGGGGCTCCGCAGAAGCGGGCTGTGTGTGCCTGTCGAAAAGATTTTTGCACACTATAACGGTATTTACCTCAATCATTTGTGGCTACGGCTGCACTGAATCCGCGGCATGTGGCATTTGAATAGACGCTGTGTTTAGGCGAATATAAGGCGAATATTATGCCGTCCGCCTTTGCCTTGCGCTCCCAGATCGAAGCTGCTCTCGCAGAGAGAATTCCGTCTGCGCTGACACCTGCTGTCCGCATGGTTCGGGAGGTGATGCCGACCGGCATTGAAGCTATTGATGCGGTGTTGCAGGGCGGTCTGCCAGTGGGCGCGCTGACCGAGATGACCGGTCCGGAGTGTTCGGGGCGTACTGCTCTGGCGCTCTCGTTTGTGGCGCAGGTGACGCGGGCGGAGAAGGTGTGTGCGTGGGTTGATGTGTCGGATGCGCTGAGCCCGGAATCGGCCGCGGCCAGCGGAGTGGACCTGGTGCGACTGCTGTGGGTGCGGTGCGGAGTCGCGCGGGTGGGCAGTGGGCAATTCGCTGCGGAAAGGAAAGGCGGCTTCTCGCTGTCTGCAAAGTATCTGACGCCGCCACCGGCAATCAAGGGGCTTCATGGCGGTGGGCATGGCCCGCATCCTCGCGGCGAAGTCAAAGGGATGGGCTCGGCGGTGAGCGGCTTGCTGCGGGTTGAGCCCAGATGCGCGGAGCCGCAGCGGAGAGTGAGACCGGAACGCGAGGTCTTCGAGCCTGCGCCTGCGCGGGACTTTGCTGTGACACCGCGGACGAAGTCGGGCTGTGGTGTGAGCGCAACTGCGAGGCCGTGGGCGCGTATCGAGCAGGCGTTGCGTGTGACCGATCTGCTGATGCAGGCGGGCGGGTTCGCGGCGATCGTGCTGGACATGGGCAGCCTTGCTCCGGAACACGTCTCGCGCATACCGCTGGCGACGTGGTTCCGATATCGCGCGGCGGCGGAACGGACGCAGGCCAGTGTTGTGCTGCTCACTCAATATCCATGCTCGAAGAGCAGTGCAGGGCTGGTGCTGCGACTGGAGAGTGGAGAGGATGCGACAGAAGGAGAGACGGTGCTGACGGGATTTGAGCGGAGGATTCAGGTGTCGCGTCAGCGTTTTGCGCAGACTGAGGAGAAGGTCATTCCAATGCGCAAGCCGCCGCAGCGAGCCGGGGTTGCGGCGTGGCACAGCCAGATGGCATGGGCGGGGCGGCGATGAGTGGACGCGCTGAGTTGTATGCATGCGTGTATGCGAAGGAATTTCCAGCGCAGGCAATGCTGCGGTTGAGGCCGGAGCTGCGTGAGAGGGCAGTGGTCGTGATAGAAGGCGAGGCGCCGCTGGAGGAGGTGTGCTCGTTGAATACGCGGGCGCGAAGGATGGGAGTTGCACGCGGGATGACGCGGGTCGAGGTAGACACGTTCGATTCGGTTGTGGTGTTGCGGCGTTCGACCACAGAAGAAGCTGCTGCGAGAACGGCGCTGCTTGAATGCGCGGGCACGTTTTCTCCACGGGTGGAGGAGCGGAGCGATTGCAATGCATTTTTTTGTGTGATCGATATTGCGGGGACGGAGAAGCTGCTCGGTCCGCCGCGGGCGCTGGCGGAGAGTTTGCTGCGCCGCGTGCGAGCGCTGGGTGTGACAGCGTCGGTTGCAGTGAGCAGCAACTTTGAAGCGGCGGTTTGTTATGCGCGTGCGGGCCGTATGCAGCGGGCGGTCATTCCGGAGGGGATTGAAAGCATTGCGCTGGCCCCATTGCCGATTGGCGTGCTTGATCTCACTGTCGAGCGCGCAGAGATGTTTTCGCTGTGGGGAATTCGCACGCTGGGGGAGCTGGCGGCGCTCCCGGAGAACGAACTGATCGCGCGGTTGGGGCAGGAAGGAAAACGGCTGCGGCAGTTGGCGCGGGGGGAACTGCCACATCTTTTCGTTCCGGTGCAGGAGGAGTTTCGCCTTGAAGAACGGATGGAGCTGGATTCGCCGGTGGAGCTGCTGGAGTCGCTGCTGTTTGTGATGGGCGCGATGCTGGAACAGTTGATTGTGCGGGCGACGTCGCGCGTGCTGGCGCTGGCTTTGGTGGGTGTGGAGTTGAAGCTGGAGGGGGGCGGGACGCATGTGCGATCGGTGCGGCCTGCGCTGCCGAGCAACGAGCGGGCGATGTGGTTGAAGCTGCTGCATCTGGATCTGGAGGCACGTCCGCCGGGGGCGGCCGTGCTGGGGATTGTGCTGACGGCCGAGCCGGGCGCGACGAGCAAGGTGCAGATGGGATTGTTCTCGCCGCAGTTGCCGGAGCCGATGCGGTTGGATGTGACGCTGGCGCGGATCAAGGCGATTGTTGGCGAGGAGCATGTAGGACGCGCGGTGCTTGCGGACACACACCGGCCAGATTGCTTCCGGATGGAGAGGTTTTCCGTTTCGCCAGGAATGGTTCCTAACGCGAATTGCGGTGAGCAGGACCGATCGACTGCTGCGATGCGGCAGCTTCGACCGGCGGAGAGGATTGCGGTCATGTTGCGTGGGCTGCAGCCGGCGGCATTCACGTTTCGCGAGAGGCGATACGAGGTGGAGCGCGCGTACGGGCCGTGGGGGATGAGCGGTGATTGGTGGAATCCGTCGCTGTGGGGTGCAGAGCAGTGGGATGTGATTGCGCGTGCCAGTGACGGAGGGCAGCTATGCTGTTGCGTGGCGCGCGATCTGATGCAGCACGCGTGGTCGATGGTGGCGCTGTATGACTGAAAAAACAGGT
>Ga0302319_10026821_pt1 | contig 10132 bp, 10 predicted proteins | sample Bog_T0_2_FD_203319 | JGI IMG/M metagenome (GOLD analysis project Ga0302319, IMG submission 203319) | Peat permafrost microbial communities from Stordalen Mire near Abisko, Sweden - Bog_T0_2 | ecosystem: Environmental > Terrestrial > Soil > Wetlands > Peat | place: Sweden: Abisko, Stordalen Mire...
GACGACGTGGTAGAGGAGGTACGAGTCGCCATAGAAGATGAGGTCACCAGGCTGAAGGTCGGACATCGAGACGTGTTCGATCTCGTAGTACTGCTCAGTTGCCCCGTGCGCCAGAGAGACACCTGCTTGGGCCCATGCCCACATTGTCAGCCCCGAGCAGTCAAAGCCTGCTCCCGCCGTCGCACCCCCCCAGACGTAGGGGACGCCGCGCTGGCTCTGGGCGGCGTTCACAGCGATCGCACCTGCGCTGTTACCAGACACCGGTGCAGTGGGCGTAGGCGCGGGAACCGGCGTCGGAGCCGCAGTCGACTGTTGCGACTGCGACTGCTGCTGCTGTTGTTGTTGCTGGGCAGCGGCTTCGGCGGCGGCGGCCCTGGCCAACGCGGCGGCATAGGCCGCGGCCTTGGCGCGTTCAGCCGCCGCAACAGCGGCTGCTAGCTGACCCTTTACGCTGACTTCTTCGCTGTCCAACTTGGCCGTGATGAGCTGGGCTTGCGAGAGGTCACTCGAGATCGTCCTCTCGTTGGCACTCGCGACCTGCTCGGTGCGGTTGAGAGCGGCCCGATCGATCGAAAGCGCTCGCTGGTTGATCAACACCGTTGTCTCAGACTCGTCAAGGTTGCCTGACGCCGCTTGGATATAGGCCTGCTGCATTCCGGCGGTCTGTTGGGTGCCGTTGAACAGGACAGAAAAGCTCTGCGAGGCGCCGCCGGAGACGTAGGCCTCGATCGCAACCTGGCGTAGGTGCGACCGATCCTGATCAAGTGTCGTCTCGGTCCGGCCTATCGCCTTTGTCGCGTCGGACACCTGTTGAGCGAGGGACGCCACCCGAGCCTTGGCTTCGAGGTAGTTCTCGTCGAGGATGGTCAACTTGACGTTGGAGGCTTGGATCTCTGCGGCGATGTACTGGGCACGCTGTTGCAGGGTGGAAACCTGGTCGGCACCTGCCGGCATGCCGTTGAGAACAAGAGGTGTGACGACGCCTGCGAGCAACATTGCCGAGACGGCTAGCGAAACCGCCGCGCGGCGGCGTCGGCTCTCTGGCGCATCCGGCGCGACGACCGAACTTCGCCCAGCCTGAATGACGAGGCTCCCAGAAGCAGGTCTCACAGTGATCGCAACCTAACCCGCTCTGCAAAGCCATTGCAAGCACGCGGGCTCCCACCTGCGATGCGAGCAATTCTGCTCGGCTACTGACATTACAGCGTAGTTACGATAACTCTGCCCGAATTGTTACGGTCGTTCTGACAACTACGTTGACTCTATGACTGTTCTGGGAGACTCACAGCGAGCTGGCGACGCCGAAGTCGAGTATCGCATCGAGCACGACTCGATGGGGGAGATCCGAGTTCCCGAGCGTGCCCGATGGGGAGCACAAACTCAGCGTGCCGTCGATAACTTCCCTATTTCGGGCCAACCAGTGGACCCAGCGCTTCTCGTCGCCCTGGCGATGATCAAACGAGCAGCTGCCACGGTGAACGCGGAGATGGGAACGATCGGTCCCGATGTCGCGGCGGCGCTTGTCGACGCGGCTGAAGAAGTGGCAGCCGGGCGCCATTTTGACGAGTTCCCGATCGACGTGTTCCAGACGGGATCGGGGACCTCCACGAACATGAACATGAACGAAGTGCTGGCGCATATTGCCAGCGAACGGCTCGGGCGGGAGGTCCGCCCCAATGACGAGCCCAACGCGTCGCAATCGTCCAATGACGTGTTCCCCTCGGCGATTCATCTGGCGGCCGCCCGCGGGATCGTCGGAGATCTTGTACCTGCCCTGGGTCATCTCGCCTCGGGCTTGCGCTCGAAGCAGGCCGAGTTCATGAGCATTGTGAAGTCCGGTCGCACCCACTTGATGGATGCGACGCCAGTGACGCTCGGACAGGAGTTCGGTGGATACGCGGCTGCCGTCGAGCACGGCGTCGAGCGGCTCCAATCGGTCTTGCCACGGGTTGCGGAGCTGCCGCTCGGTGGCACGGCAGTCGGGACCGGGTTGAACGCGAAGGCGGGCTTCGCGTCGAGGGTCATAGGAGATCTCGCGTCGGCCACCGGTCTGCCCCTCATCGAGGCTCGTGATCACTTCGAGGCTCAAGGCGCTCGGGACGCTCTGGTGGAGGCCTCCGGTGCTCTCCGAACGATCGCAATATCGCTGTACAAGATCTCGAACGATCTTCGATGGATGTCATCCGGTCCGCGGTGCGGCCTTGGCGAGATCCACTTGCCTGATCTCCAGCCGGGATCGTCAATCATGCCGGGAAAGGTGAACCCGGTGGTTCCCGAGGCTGTCTGCCAAGTTGTCGCTCAGGTTGTCGGCAATGACGCTGCGGTTGGCTTCGGTTGTGCCGCGGGCAACTTCGAGCTCAACGTCATGCTGCCGGTGATCGCCAGCAACCTGCTCGAGTCCATCCGGCTGCTGTCGGCGGTGAGCCGAGTCTTGGCAGACAAGTGCGTTGTCGGGATCGCCGCGGATGAGGAGCGGTGCAGGTCCTACGCGCTCTCCTCCCCGTCAATAGCGACGGCGCTCAACCCCTATATCGGATACGAGCAGGCGGCCAAGGTTGTGAAGGCGGCTGTCGCTGGAGGAAAGGACCTGCGAACGGTCGTGCTGGAGATGGGCTTGCTCACCGAGGAGGAGGTCGATCGCGCTCTGGACGTTCTGGCCATGACCAAGGGCGGGATCGTCGGCTAGGCCGATGGGCTCGCTTTAGGCTCCTTGCTCTCGAGCTTCTCGGTGCCACGCCGGCATCGCGGCGGCAAGGTCCCCACCGGATGCACCGCATCGAGCGCCCACGGTGGATCGCCCGGGATCGCGACGAGGCCCACGACTCTGGCCGTCGAGGCGGCACGGGCCATTTCCGAGCTCGCGCTGAAGAACCGCGCGCTGTCGTGACCGCCGGCCGACGGCTAGTCGAGTCTCAGGTCTTTGCCAGGCCTCTCTGGTGGGTGGCCGCGACGATGCTTGCTGCCTCTCATCCCGATAAGGCGGCGCGAAACCAGTCGGCGAGCTCCTCTCGGATCCGACGGCCGATCTCCTCGCGGCCGGCCTGAGCGAACGCCTTGTCGCGAACGGGCACATCTCGTCGCGTGTCCCGCCCAGACCGTGCTGGAAGCTTGTTCGCGTCGGGAACCCGAAGTGGTACGTCTGGTCACTTCGCCGCGCGCACTGCCGACGACCTGCGAAGGTTCGCGGCCGCGGCCTCACAGGCCCGCGGCTGGGGGTACCAAGACGCAAAGGAGCCTGTCGAGGGCGGCGCCGCGGTACTCGTGGAGGCGCTCGCGGCGGGTTCTCGAAGTGTGCTCTGACCTCTGGCCGCCTCTGTCGCCAGAGCCGCCAACGATGCTCCGGTCCCAGTCTGGGGAGTTGCGGGCGTCGGCTGTGTGCGGCACGGCCAGCTGTTCGGAGAGATTCTCCGACGGGCACGCGACGACGCCGAGCTGATCTAACCGGGTTCGTTCGATCTCGTGGTCGGCCCGTCAGGCCCGGACATCCCCGTCCAAGCCCTAGGTCGAGCCATCTGCCCGCCGTCGCCCGAGCTCGTCGTTCGGGCGGGGTGACGAATTTGCGGGGGTCGTCGGGTTGGTCCCGAGGACCTCAGACCGGCGACCGGTGTCCGCGGGCATTGTCCTGAGCTGGCGTGAGAGCTTGGCCTAACCACTCCGCAGCTAGGGCGGCTACTCCGCAACAGGCGACGAAGAAGCCAAGCAGCAAAATACCAAGGCCGCCGCCGACGGCCGCTCCTGAGATTGCCGGGCTCAAGATGTTGGCAACCGTGACGCACATTGCAGACGCGGCAAAGTACCTTCCGCGTAGCCCCGGGGGGGCAAGGTCGTTCACGAGAGGGCCGCTTACAGGGCTGAGGAGCACCTCGCCCGCAGCAAACACGACCAGAGTCGCGATGACAAGCGCCCGCGCGGCGTAGGACCCAGGTGCCAGACCCGCTGACGCGAGCACGACCCAGCAGGCGGCGAACGCGCCCGCGACCATCTTGAGGGCGGTCGTACGCCTCGTCCGGCTGACGATTCGCAGCCCCAGCGGCTGTGCAAGGACGATGAACGCCGTGTTGGCCGCGAACGCGGCCGCGATCGTGCCGGGGCCAGCCTTGGCCACCGAAGTGGCGAAGGCGACAAAGCCGGTGTTGAGAGCGGCGTAGCCGGCGACCATGAGAACGGTGGTCGCGACGAGGTACCGGCGGAACACGCCGTCGCCCAGCACGGCTCGGTACCCACCCGAGCGGGGTCGGTCGTGCGCGCAGCTTTCGGTGCCGCCCTCGTTTGCCAATGCGGCACCGACATGGCGCGCAGCGCCAAATGCCCTTCGAGGCAGCACCGCGAGTGCGGTGACGACCACCAGGTTCGACGCCCCGTCGGCGAGATACACCGATACGAAGGTTCCCGGCTCGCGGACGTGCACGATGAGCCCGCCGACGATCGCGCCTATGCCGAGACCCAGGTTCAGGAGTTGGAAGTTCCGGGCGAAGGCCAAGCCGCTGAGCTTGTCGTCGTCGACCATCACTCCCAACAGAGCGTTCCACGTGGGCCACGCGGCGGCCTGGCCCAGCCCGAAGACGAACAGGGCGGGCAGCGCGGTCAGGGTGCTGTGAACGGTTGCGAGACCGGCGGTGCCGAGCCCTTGCACGACCATGGTTACAAGCACCACCTGGCGGGCACCGACGTGGTCGACAAGGGCACCGGCCACCGGACTTACGGGAAGAGCGAGGACCGCGACGCCGCCGATCAGCACACCCGAGATCCCGAGCGGGATGTGTCGAACCTGGTGCAGATATATGACGAGAAACGGGAGAGTAAGACCGCTGCCGATCGACGACACGAAACTTGCCGCGAGCAGGACACGAAAGGTCCCTGGGAGACGACCGGCGGACATGGGGGCCCATCCTCGCGCTCTCGGGCTGATGCCTGAACCGGCCGCCGACGGCGAGTAGCTTCGCTGGGATGGGATCGGTGATCGAGTTTCCAAGCGATGGTTCGACTGATGTCGGGTACCTGGCCTTGCCCGCCAGCGGGGGCGGACCGGGTGTCGTCGTGATCCAGGAATGGTGGGGGTTGGTTGACCACATCAAGGACGTCTGTGATCGCTTCGCGGCCGAAGGTTTCGTGGCACTCGCGCCTGACTTGTACCACGGGACCAATGTCACCGAGCCAGACGAGGCGGCAAAGCTGATGATGGCGCTTGAGCTGGACCGGGCGATGAGGGACATGGGCGGTGCCGTCGACGAGGTCGCGGCGCGATCGAGCGGTGGTGGAGTAGGCGTTGTCGGATTCTGCATGGGCGGAGGGCTGGCTCTGATGCTCGCTTCGCAGCGTCCCGACAAGGTGAGGGCTGTCGTGCCGTTTTACGGTGTGGTGCCCTGGCAGGGTGCTCAGCCGGACTATTCGGCACTGAGCGGCGCAGTCCTCGGTCACTTCGCCGGAAGGGATGAATCGGCGAGCCCCGAGATGGCCAGAGCGCTCGTGCGCACCTTGCGGAAGGCAGGCAACGACGACGTGAGTATCCATATCTACCCCGAGTGCGACCATGCTTTCTTCAACGACACGCGCCCGGAGGTCTATGACGCCGAAGCGTCGGCTCTTGCCTGGCAGCGAACCACTGAATTCCTCCGCTCCCGTCTTAGGTGACCGTCGTACGACCGCCGAGGTCGTGGAGCGCTACCTTGTGCTCGGCTTGGCGGCGGACCGCCCCCTGAGCGGGCTCGTGGACCACTAGCACGGGCCGAAGTCAATCGCGGCCCGCGTCGCCGCCGCACCGGTCCTGCCGCCGGAGCCCTTGTCGCCGAGGCACGAGCGCTCACGATGCGACCCTAGGCGTTGCCGCGGCCGCGCCCAGGGCGCCGTCGTACGATCGAGGTCGTGTCCGAGCGTTCCCGCGACCTACCCCGCCGGTCGTGCCTATCCGTGCCGGGATCGAGCCATCGGTTTCTCGAGAAGGCTCCCGGCGTGCCGGCTGACATGATCCTTTTCGACCTGGAGGATTCCGTCGTGCCGGCCGAGAAGGAGACCGCGAGGTCAAGTGTCGTCGGTGCGATCCGCGACCTCTCGTGGGACGACCGCGTCCTGTGCGTGCGCCTGAACGGATGGGACACACCTTGGACCTACGGCGACGCAATCGAAGTGGTCAGCGGAGCTGGCGATCGTCTCGACGAGGTCATGTTGCCCAAGACGCAAGCGGCGGCCGAGGTCGTGGCCCTTGACCTCCTCCTCACCCAAGTAGAGCTCAACAGCGGGCTCCCCACAGGCCACATAGGTATCGAGGTGCAGATCGAGACCGCTCGCGGGCTCCTCAACGTCGAGGCGATCTGCTCCGCCTCAGCGAGGCTCGAGGCAGTCGTCTTCGGCCCGGCAGATTTCGCCGCTTCGATCGAGATGCCCGTGTTGACCGGCGGGGTCCAGATCGACCAGTACCCGGGCGACCATTTCCACTACGTCTTCAGCAAGATCTTGATTGCCGGACGGGCGAACGGAATTCAGGTCATCGACGGCCCGTTCCTCAAGATCCGCGATCTGGGGCTCTTCCGCGACTACTGCAGCAGGGCGCACGCCCTCGGATACGACGGGAAGTGGGCGGTCCATCCTGACCAGGTCGCGATCTTGAACGAGGTGTTCTCGCCGGCCCAGGAGCAATTCGACCGTGCGTGGGCGATGCTGGACGCCTACGAACGCGCCGGTGACGACGAGCGCAAGGGTGCCGTGATGTTCGGGGCAGAGATGATCGACGAGGCCAGTCGCAAGATGGCATTCAAGCTCGTCTCGCGGGGCCGACGTGCGGGCCTTCAGCGCTCTGAGCCGGCTGGGCCCTGAGCGGAGCTTGGTTAGCGCGACATGTTGGCCCGGACTGCCCGAGATGCCTGAGCTACCCCAGATGCAGGCGCTTGCCGAGCGTCTCGATTGTGCTGTCGCCGGAGCAACCATCGCTGCAGTCGAGCTGCTGGGCTTTTCTGGGCTGAAGACGGTTCTTCCGCCGGGACAGGGCCTCGAGGGCGAGAAGGTCCTCAGGGTGGGACGCAGAGGCAAGTACCTGGTCGTGAGCCTTTCGTCCGGTCGGCGCGTTCTCGTACATCTGTCGCAAGCTGGTCGCCTGGACATCGAGGTACCCCCGAAGCACACCAAGCCGAGAGGTGCCGTCGTTCGTCTCGTTTTCGGGAACGGCGCCGGTGTGCTGCTGCGCGAGCATGGCCACGAGCGCAAAGCTGGTTGGTGGGTGCTGGCCACCGGCGACGGGGGTCCACTGGAGGGCCTAGGCCCCGAGCCGTCGGACAAGGCGTTCGAGGACCGGCTGCTCACGAGCCAGGATCCCCGGCATCTTCACACCCTCCTGCGGGATCAGAGGTTCGTGGCCGGAGTAGGCCGCGGCTACGCGGACGACGCGCTGAACCGCGCCGGTTTGTCGCCCTTCTCGTCCCTCAGTTCGCTGAACGAGTCGGATCGTCGGCGTTTGGTCGCCGTCGTCCGGTCTGTCATCTCCGACGCGATCGCCTCCGAGCGCCTGCGTACGGGGGGCCTGTCTGAGCCCAAGCTCGGCACCGGCTTCGCAGTGCACAATCGCGCCGGCCGGCCCTGTCCGGTCTGCGGTGAGCCCTTGCTCAGGGTCTCCTACGAGTCGCACGAGGTCGTCTACTGCAAGCGCTGTCAGACCAAGGGCCGCCTTCTCGCGGACAGGCGTTTGTCGCGCCTTTTGAAGTGATCCTGTCGAAGCGGCCGTCGCGCTCCGGCCCACGCCTGTAGCGTGCTCCAGGCGGCCGTTCCGGCGGCGGCGGAGCCCGTTTCGAAACCCGAGAGGAGCATGAGCCCAGGTGATAGGTGAGAAGGTCATGCAGTTCCAGGGCAAGCATGTCGACTTGCCAGACCTGGAATCGAAGATCGAGGGCTACCTGACCTCCGATGGCTTCACTGTGCAACGATCGGCACCGAGTGACCACGGTGTCGTCCTCCAGGCCAAGAAGGGCAGGTTCCTGGCGTCGGTGATAGACGCCGACCGCGCGTTGACCATCACCGTTTCCGGCTCGGCTGACGACTGCCTTGTGCGCATCGGCATCGGGAAATGGCTCCAGCACCTCGCGACCGCAGCCCTCGAGACTTTGCTTCTATCTGACCTGTTCCTATTTGTTGACGTGGCTGAGACGGCATGGAACCTCGAGATTGAGGACAAGCTCGTCAGACAAGTTGAATCCTTCGTCGGCTGAACCGGCTCGAAAGCAGGCGTCCCCCGCCACGAGAGCCGCGAGGTGTCGGTACCGCGTCGGTTAGCGCGCGGAGGCGGTTTCTGTTGCGAGGCGACGGCCGATGACGGTGACGAGCGGCGGTAGCACCACCGAAGCGTCCCCCGGCTCAACTTCGGTGAGCTCTTCGAGGTAGGTCGCCACAGGCCCCGGCCCGGCGCCTGCGGGAGCCTCGGCCCAGGCATCGACGAGCTCGAGGCCGGCCTCGCGGACCATCCTCGGGAGAAGGGCCCCTACGTCTTGGTGCCGCGCCCCGGGCATCGACATCGCCACACCGTCGATCCGTCCTGCCGAGGTGATGGGCTCCTGTGCGAGGAGATAACCGCCGATCCTGAGTGAGGCGACCATCCGCTCGAGGACCACGCGGGGCTCGAGCACGTGCATCAACAAGAAGCGGCAGTACGCAAGATCGACGCTCTCCGGCAGAGCCAGGTCTTCGCCGGCCTGGGTGATGCTGATGACCTGTGCCCCTCCGGTGGCCGCCGCCGCGGCGGCGACCTCGTCGCGCGCGCGGGGATCACTGTCGACCGCGTAGACGCGCCCACCCCGCCCGACGAGCTCCGCGAAAGCCACAGAGACGTCGCCGGCGCCTGCACCCACATCCACACAGCGCCATCCGGCTTCGAGGCCGAGGCGTTCGAGGGCGGTTGCGAGCGGCCGCCGATAGAGGTCGTTGCGCAGTCCGAGCTCGCCCATCCCGACGACGGTACTCAAAGTTTGCCGGTGCGTCCGTACCGTGCGGGGCTACCGTTGCGTCGTGAGAGTGACGATGATGCTCTGTGACGCGGCGCAGGTGGCGGATGGGAAGTTGTTCATCCTCGGCGGAGGCTGGAGCCTGATCGGACCGGATCCGATGCCGTCCGCGATAGCGATCAAAGTTGACGTGGGATGGCACGAGGCAACGCGTGCTCACCACTGGGAGCTTTTCTTGATGGACGAGGACGGGCGCTCGGTCATTGTCGAAGGCGCCGACGGTCCCCAGCCGATTGAGGTGCGCGGTGATTTCGAGGTGGGGCGGCCCGAGGGCGTCCCGGAAGGAAGCCCGGTCGACGTGGCCGTAGCGGTCAATTTCAGCCCGCTCCCCCTCCCCTACAACACGCGCTTCACCTGGCGCCTCACCATCGACGGAGAAAGTGAGAACGACTGGCAGCTCGCCTTTTCCACAAGGACGCCGCGAGAACTGCCAGAAGGATGACGAGGTCGCAGACTCGTTCCCGGAGGAGCCAGGACCGGTCCTCCTAGGTCTTTGGGTTTCCTAGAGCTTCTTGGTCTTGTTGCCGCGCAGCACTAGCCTTCCGGAGGCCCTTAAACAGGGAGCCTCAGAATCGATTGAAGGAGGGCGACCGTTGCCGAGAGTCGATGCGTCCAGCGCGATCGCGGACGTCATGATCGTGACCCCGGACGTCTACGGCGACAGCCGTGGACGGTTCATCGAGACCTACCGCAGGAGCTGGTTCCCCCTCGGGCGCGAAATGCTCCAAGGCAACAGGTCGGACCGTCAGCAGGGCGCGCTCGTCGGTCTTCACTACCACTTCCACCAGTCTGACTACTGGTACGTGACCAGAGGCCGCGCCCGCGTCGTGCTTCATGACCTTCGTCTGGGCTCGCCGACGGAGGGCGCGACCGAGATCCTCGAGATCGGCGAGCACGACGACCGTGGATTGTTCATCCCGCCTGGGGTGAGCCACGGATTTGCTGCGGTCACCGATCTGACGCTCACTTACCTTGTCGACTCCTACTACAACCCTGCCGACGAGCTCGGTGTCGCGTGGGACGACCCTGATCTCGGCGCGGACTGGGCTGTCAGCGACCCGGTCGTGTCTGCTCGTGACCGCGCGAACCCGCGGCTCTCGGAGATCCCGGACTACCTCCGTCCGCGCCACGGCCTGAGAGCCTGACCGCAT
>Ga0302319_10026828_pt1 | contig 10130 bp, 3 predicted proteins | sample Bog_T0_2_FD_203319 | JGI IMG/M metagenome (GOLD analysis project Ga0302319, IMG submission 203319) | Peat permafrost microbial communities from Stordalen Mire near Abisko, Sweden - Bog_T0_2 | ecosystem: Environmental > Terrestrial > Soil > Wetlands > Peat | place: Sweden: Abisko, Stordalen Mire...
ATTACATTGACAATTTCAACGCCAACGATGAGGAGCTTTATCCCGCCACCATCCGAAACACGAATGCCTGGCAATTTTTGCGCGACAATATTCCACGGTTCGACTGCCCGGACAAATCGCTGGAGGAGGTTTATTATTTTCGCTGGTGGACCTACCGCAAGCATATCAAACAGACGCCCGACGGCTACATAATCACGGAGTTTTTGCCCGAGGTGCCTTGGGCCGGAAAGGACAACACCATCAGTTGCGCAGCGGGGCCACACATTTACGAAGGCCGCTGGCTGCACGACCCGAAATATCTGGATGACTACGCAACCTTCTGGCTGCGCAAAGGCGGCAGCCCGCGGAGCTACAGTTTCTGGATCGCCGACGCGCTGTGGAACCGCTGCCTCGTCACCGGCGACACGCGCGAGGCGAGGGATTTGTTCCCCGACCTCATCGCCAATTATCGCGAATGGGAAAAATCCCATCTCGGCACCAACGGCCTGTTCTGGCAGACCGACGATCGCGACGGCATGGAGGTTTCCATCGGCGGCAACGGCTACCGGCCCACGATCAACAGTTATATGTTCGCCGATGCTCGGGCCATCGCGAACATCGCCAACCTGCTTGGTCAGACGAACGTGGTGGCGGAATTCCGCGCGAAGGCTGCCCGGCTTAAGCAACGCGTCCAGGAAAAGTTGTGGAACGCGGATCAACAATTTTTCGAGACCCTGCCGAACCAATCGCCCGGCTCCACGCTGGTGAATGTTCGCGAAGAGCTTGGGTTTACGCCGTGGTATGTGAATCTCCCCGAGGCGGGTTACGAAATCGCTTGGAAACAACTCATGGACACGAATGGTTTTTACGCGCCCTTCGGCCCGACGACCGTGGAACGGCGTCACCCAGGATTCAAGCTGGCCTATGAAGGGCACGAGTGCCAATGGAACGGCCCAAGCTGGCCGTTCTCAACCGCGATCACGCTGACGGCACTGGCGAATCTCCTCAATAACTATCAGCAGACCGTCATCAACAGACGCGATTACCTGAGCCTCCTCCAGATTTATGCAAAATCACAGCATCTCAAGCGCGCCGTTGGCCAGGTGGTGCCGTGGATTGACGAAAATCTAAATCCGCTCACCGGCGACTGGATGTCCCGGACCATCATGAAGGAGCGGCCTAACTGGCTTTATGAGCGCGGCAAGGATTACAACCATTCCACCTTCTGCGACCTGATCATTAGCGGCCTCGTCGGCCTGCGTCCGCGCGCGGATGACATGGTGGAAGTAAATCCCCTCGTGCCCGAGGGGATATGGGGCTATTTCTGTCTCGATAAGATCGCATATCACGGACACCTCCTGACAATTCTCTACGACAAGTCCGGGCAGCGTTACGGCCAAGGAAAAGGTCTGCGTGTCTTTGCCGACGGGAAACTCATCGCCTCGTCGCCAAACATCAAACGTGTCACTGGCCGGTTGGCAAGAATCGCTGGTGGCGGATTTTGATAGGATTTAATTTTATCAAAAAAGATAGTAACCAAAATTTATGATCGCCGCCACGCCAAACAAGACTTCGTTTCTGAAAGCAGAATATAACGCGGGCTACATCTGGCTGATTTCAATCGTGGCTGCGATGGGTGGCTTGCTGTTTGGTTGGGACTGGGTCGTCATCGGTGGAGCGAAACCTTTCTTTCAGCGCTACTTTGAATTGACGAGCGAGGCCCAAATCGGCTGGGCGAACAGTTGCGCGCTGATTGGTTGTCTGGTCGGCTCGCTGATGGCCGGGGCACTGAGCGACAAGTTCGGACGCAAGCGACTGTTGATGCTCGCGGCGCTGTTGTTTGTCGTGACTTCGCTGGGTAACGCGCTTGCAAACAACTTTACCATCTTCATCGCGTGGCGGATTCTGGGCGGCGTAGGTATCGGCTTGGCGTCGGGTTTGTCGCCGATGTATATCTCCGAGATCGCACCGGCGCAGATGCGCGGCAAGCTTGTTTCAATCAATCAGCTCACCATCGTCGTGGGCATTCTGTTCGCGCAATACCTCAACTGGTTTATCGTTCGCGACCTGCCGCCGGGGGCGACGGATGAATTCGTCAAGACCTCCTGGTTCGGCCAGTCCGCTTGGCGCTGGATGTTCGGCCTGACCGCTTTGCCGTCGCTTTTGTTTTTGCTCGGCATGTTATTCGTGCCGGAAAGCCCGCGTTGGCTGGCGAAGAATGGGAAAACTGAAAAGGCCAAAGCTATTCTTGGAAAAATTGGCGGCGCTGTTTACGCCAATGCCGCCGTCGCCGAAATCAATTCCACGTTGTCAAAGGAAGAAATCCAGCAAGTGCGCTTTGCCGACCTGCTCCAACCCAAGCTGCGCAAGGTGCTCGTGCTCGGCGTCGTTTTGGCGGTGTTCCAGCAATGGTGTGGCATTAACGTGATCTTTAATTACGCAGAGGAAATCTTCAAGGCGGCGGGCTACGACATCTCAAGCGTGCTGAGCAACATCGCGTGGACCGGTTCGGTAAATCTGGCGTTCACGTTTGTCGCTCTCGGCACGGTGGATCGTTTGGGGCGTCGGCCGTTGATGCTCTTTGGCGCGGCCGGGTTGGCGCTGATTTACGGGGCGATGGGCTTTTGTTATGCAAACGCCGTGCATGGGTTGCCCGTGCTGCTGCTCGTGTTGGCGGCAATCGGCTGCTACGCGATGTCGCTTGCGCCGGTGACGTGGGTGGTGATTTCGGAAATTTTCCCGAACCGCATCCGCGGCGCAGCGATGTCCGTGGCCGTTTCCGCCTTGTGGATCGCGTGCTTCATCCTGACCTTCACGTTTCCGATCCTGAATGCGAAGCTGGGATCGTCCGGCACGTTCTGGCTCTACGGGGCGATCTGCGTGCTGGGTTTCGTTTTCATCTTCCTCAAGCTGCCGGAAACGAAAGGCAAAACACTAGAGCAGATTGAAAAAGATTTGGCGGACTGAAAAGAAAGCTCCATGAAAGTCCCCACACCATATTCTGAACTGTCCAAGGGAAGCTGGGGCGTATTGTTGGGGATCGGGTTGGTTCTGGCGCTTTCATTGTCGGCGTCGGGCAGAATCGCTTGGGGCTACGCAAAAACCATCGCCGGGGATACGGATGTGGCGATTGGCGGTTCGCTCTTATATGCCTATGACCTGAACAACGTCGCGCAAACGGTGAACACGGTTTCTTTCTCGGCGGGAAACAGCGGCACTTCACTTGACTCAGGGAAGGTGACGATTAGCCCCGCCCTTACCCGCTATAGCGGCTTTGGTAGCGCATCTGCACCTTACGCCAGCCTTTCCACCGCCTATAATGAAATTCTTAATGGCGGCGTTTATGGTGGGGCTTCCGCCTGCACCATCACGCTGAACACGCTGACTGCCGGTCACAGTTACCTGGTGCAAATTTGGGTGGATGACAGCCGGGGATGCTGCGGCCCCAATCGCACCGAAACAGTCGCCAGCCCGGGCGGCAATACGGTTACGTTCAGCTACGACCTCCCCAGCGGCGAGGGTGGCGTAGGCCAATATGTCATCGGCAGCTTTGTGGCGAACGGTCCCTCACAAGCATTTACGCTGACCGGGAATGCCAGCACCCAGATTAACGCCCTGCAAGTCCGCGACACGACGTCTGCCGGCGTGCAGGTTTATTTTGGAACCGCCGATTGGTTCGCGGATCTGACCAATTATCCCACGCAGTGGACCTACGTCCGGCAGAATGCCGACGGTCTCTACATCAATTTCTGGCAGATGCAACACCCGGGATTTCAAGACCTGTCCACCTGTCAAATCTTTGCCAACCTGTTCACGAAAAAGAACGCCTTCTTTGAAAACGATTTGACGCAAACGACGCTGGCGAACGACCAAACCTATTTGGATCGTTTGCAGAGCGCCGGTTTTTCCTTGCCTTACACCAGCATGAATCCATCCGTCAGCGTTGGTTACACGTTCCCGGCTGATCGCGCGCAAAATCTCCAGATGTATGCGCTTCCCAATGGCCAACCTCAGCGGGTTTGTGTGGCGCAAAATGGCCCGTGGACGATGGGCGGAGACGTCTTGGGGAATGCGGGTGATGACAATCCCGGTTATCGTGCCGCCGTGACCAATTCGGACGGAATATCAACCGATGGGCCTTTAGGTTATTGGTATGGCAACGTGCAATCAATGCAAGCGGGTAGCTACTCGATGGTCAAATTCGCCCACAGTTTGGGCAAGAAGGCCATAGTAATGCTCTGTCCCTACGCGGCCGGGGTCGCCGGATATAATCCCACGACTGATTACGTCACGGTTGGAACGAGTTGCGTGCGGATGCATGAGGACAACGATGCCGACCCGGACATTTGGTCGGTGTTTGAATACGCGACGACCATCGCCGCCGTGCCCGAGCAGGCGGGCGGCGTCCCCGCTGTTTCAGTATCCGGCATGGCGTATTATTTACTCAAGCACATCAAAGGCGACCCGGGCACTTTGGACATCTATGCCGTCACGGACGCTAACACCATCACCGGCCAGAGGGTTTTCAGTCCGACCACCCAGACGCTCACGGTTCCATTATCAACAGTGATCACGAACGGAGCCGTTTTCCATTATGCGATCAAAATTGCGGATACGAGTTCTTGGTGCGATTACGCGGCCGTATTAACAGCAGTCAATAGCGGCAATACCGCGCAATGGACGGTGACGTTCAAACTAGCCGGCACGGATATCACGAGCAGCGTGACCAACGGCGGATATTTATTCTATCAGACCAAACGCATCATGCCCAATACCACGAGCACCGTGGATATGTATCTGACCCGAACCGCCGCGACCGGAGCTGCCAGCTTGAACGTGGCCTTGAGCCTGCTGCCGCACCGGGGCAGCGCGACGGTGGATGCCCTCAATATTGCGGTCGTTCCGACGATCATCTGGGGCGCCACTGGCACATTCACTGACAATACGGTTCTAGCGTTGGCGGGAACTCCGGCCAATGAAGTTTACGGAGTAGACTTCGGCGGCTCAAGCGCGCAAATCACCACCAATGGTTACTCCTTTGATGATAATGTAACATCTGGGAACATGACGATAGGTGGCGGACTTCCCTCCTACGGCGGATTTTTAACCGTTACCACGGGTGATGCCGCCATGGACAGTATTTTAACCCATGGTTTTTATGGGAATGCCCCGGGAACTTTGAACAACTTGACGGTGGGTCAGGCTTATAACGTAATTGCACTTCTTGCAGACACCCGAGGTGTCCACCCGCCCACCGACATTTTTAATGTCACAGACGGTGTGACTACCAGCTCGAACCAAACTTATTCCTTTTCAGGCGGGAGTCCGGCGATTGGGGGCTATATCATTGGAACCTTCACGGCCAGTGCGACGACTCAATCCTTCACGGTTCACACCACAGTTGATGGTCAATACAATGCAATTCTTTTGGAAAAGTTCGTGGCTGTGCCACCGACGCTTGCCACACCCACGGTTTCGGGCGGTAGCCTCATACTGACGGGCACCGGCGGTATGCCAAACAGCCCGTATACCTGGTTGAGCTCGACCAACCTCTCGGCTCCGATCTCTTGGACGACGAACAGCACCGGCACACTGGATGGCGCGGGTGACTTCTCGAACTCCATTCCGATTAGCGTCGCTACCCCCGTCAGCTTCTTTCGGATGCGGCTACCATGAATTTGTGAACGAATCGAGTTATGAAAAATTTAGTATTAACGTATCAAACTATGAAAAAATCCGTATTCGCGATCGTGACCTCACTGTTTCTGCCAATGCTGGCGATCGCTGCGCCGGACTGGACGGTGGGTTTGCAAGAGTTGGACTTGAGCCGGATGAGCCAGGGCTGGGGTTTGCCGCAGGTGAACAAATCGGTCAGTGGCGGTCCGCTCTCGATTGGCGGACGCAAGTTTGCGCACGGCGTTGGCACGCACGCGGTAGGGGAATTCGCTCTTGATCTCCATGGCACGGCCCGGCGTTTTAGCGCGTGGGTGGGCGTGGATGATGACGCCCAACCACCCGGCTCGGTGACGTTTCAAGTGCTGGGCGACGGCAAGGTGCTTTGGAATTCCGGCGTGATGCGCGCCGGTGCGCCGGCCAAGCAAGTGGACGTTGACCTTGCGGGCATCCAGCGTCTGACGTTGCGAGTCGGCGATGCCGGTGACGGCAACGGCATGGATCACGCCGATTGGGCCGAGGCCAGAATAGAAGGCCAGGGACTCCAGCCAAGTTCCGCGCCGTATGCGTTGGACCTAAGCAAGCTGCGCCCACTTGATCTGACTCGTAAAACCAATTGGGGCGGCGTCAATCCTGCGGGCGACCGCTTGGCCGTCAATGCGGAATACATAGAGCGCAACGGTAAGCCGTGGATCATGGTTTCGGGCGAAATGCATCCGGTGCGGTATCCGAGTCAATATTGGGAGGAGCAAATCTTGAAAATGAAAGCCGGTGGTTTGAACACCATTTCCGCCTATGTTTTCTGGAATACGGTCGAGGAGGACGAAGGCGTTTTCACCTGGACCGGCGGGCGGGATATCCGCCGCTTCCTCGAGCTTTGCGCGAAGCACGGGATGGATGTTGTGCTCCGGGTCGGCCCGTTTTGCAACGGCGAATGCATCAACGGCGGCCTGCCGCAGTATCTGCATGATCAGGGCATCAAAGTGCGCACGAACGACCCGCGCTATCTTGATCATGTGCGCCAGTGGTATCAGCAGGTGGGACAACAGGTGAAAGGGCTGATGTTCAAGGATGGCGGCCCGGTCGTGGCGATCCAGTTGGAAAATGAATTTGAAGTTGCGCCGTTTGCCTGGGGTTTTGCGGGTTCGGGCGGAGAGGAACACATGCGCATCCTCAAACGTCTGGCGATCGAAGCCGGTCTGGTGGTGCCGATTTATGTCTGCACGGGATGGCAGGGTGCGCCAGTGCCGCCCGGTGAATTTCTGCCGGGCCAGGGCGGCTATGCCTGGATTGCTCCGGGTGGGCCGACGCCGTATTACCTGTTCAACGACATGCACAATGCCAAGCAGGACAATTACGATGCCACGCAGTATCCGGTGGCCAACATCGAGACTGGGCCGGGATTTTTTTGCTATGGCCAATATCGCCCCACCATTCCGCCGGAAAGCTCGGAGGCCATCGCGATGATGATGACGGCCCGTGGCGGCAATGTTCTCGGCTATTACATGTATCAGAGCGGGACGCAGTTCGTCGGCATACACGGTTCAACGGGAACATACCCTTTTCTGAGCTACGATTTTCAAGGGCCGCTGCGCGAATTTGGTCAGGCGAACATCATCTATGATTATCTCAAGCCGGTGAATTTTTTCCTGAGTGATTTTGGTGGCTTAGTAGCGCCGATGGTCGTCGCGCTGCCGGCGGATCCGGTTGCCGATCCCAAAAATGTGACCGGCCTGCGGTATGATGCACGGGCGCGGGGCGACAGCGGATTTTTGTTTCTGAACAACTATCAGGACCGCGTGCAACTGCCGGATCGCCACAACCTGCAATTTGAACTTAAATTTGCCGATGCCACCCTGCGGATTCCGGACCAAGGCGGCTTCGACCTGAAACAGAACGAGTGCGCGATCTTGCCGTTTAACTTGGATTTGGACGGCGCGCATTTGGATTATGCCCTGGCCCAGCTTTTCACGCGCACCCAAACGGACGATGGCCGCAACGTGTATGTTTTCTTCGTGCCCGAAGGAATGAACGGCCAGTATGTTTTCGAGACTAAAACATTGGCCCGCGTGAAGGCAAAGTCCGCCACCGTGTCGAAGGCGGGCAACCGCACCACCATTTCGGTTCAACCGGGAACGGATTGCCTCCTGCAGATGAAATCCAAATCGGGACAGGAATTTGAGATACTAACTTTGACCCGTCAGCAGGCGCTGCACCTGACCCGGCAGGACATCTTTGGCCGGCAACGACTCGTGCTTTCGGACAACGTCGTGGTTACCTCGGGAGGCAAAATGCGCGTTTCACAAATCGGCGGATTGAAGCTCGATTTCACGGTGTTCCCCGCACCAAAGGCAAAGCTGGTTGCCGAAACGGGCAGCCTGACCCATGCGGGTGGCGAAGCAGACGGTGTGTTCCGGCGTTACACGATCCAGGTTCCCGAAGCGAAGCCGGATATCAGAATCGAAGGAATCGGCAGCGACGAGGTGAAAATTAAGACGTCCCCCTCGGCCTTGGATGGAGTTAACGATGTGTTCCTGCGGGTCAGCTACCTCGGCAATGAGGCGACGCTCAAGCAGGACGGAACCTGGCTATGCGATAATCTGTTCAATCGCACGCCCTGGGAAATCGGCCTGAAACGCTTTCGCGAAAAACTGTCGGGCGCGCCGCTGGTCTTGACGGTGACCCCGCCCGCGCCGATTGTTGAAATCGTAAACAACCTGCAGGTGAATTCCGGCGTGACCAATCTGACCGCCCCGAAGGGAGCGTTGCTGGTAGGCAATTACCAAGTGACATCCGCTCCGCCGGCCGGCACAACAGACAAGGGATACGTTGCTTCTCTGACGGTGCTCCCGGAATACGCGGTCTGGGTTCATGCCGCCGGCCAATAACACTATTTCTCCACGTCAGCGGACACATAAGGGCGGGCGCATATTCTGCTGCTGCGCGCCGTCGCGGTGATCTGCGTGCTGGCCTTTGTTTTCATCTTCCTCAAGCTGGCGAAAACAAAAGGCAGCTCTCTGGAACAACTCGAACACGACCTGGTGGACTGAATAAAACGGAATGCCGGATCATGAAACCTATCAGTCCGCAACCGGCGGACACGAGTTCTGACAGCCATTTGGACTGGATTTGGCCTACTTCGACGTGCCCGGTCACCCATGGAAAGCCGACGCCGACCAACACGAGATTGAAGTGGGAGCCTCCTCGCGCGATATTCGGCAGAAATCCAGTCTTCAGCTTGACAAGATTTTCACTCAAAGTATTGAGCCACACATCCAGTAATCTATCTTGACTTCTTTTCGCTGCGCAACCCGTCCCGACCACGAATCTGACAGCAACGGTGCAACTCTTTTCAAGGGCGGCAAATTGGCGGATTGAGTCGGCAAGTTACCGTGATACCGGCAGCAGAATGATTTGAGAAGTGCCAGCAGAAGTGCCAGCAAATCTCATCGGTAGGGAGTAAAATGGAGTTAAAAAAAGTCGGCTGGAGTTATCCTTGACATAATGCAGGAACGCCTTTATTTTCATAGCAATAGTGATGATTTAGATTGTTGATTTCGAGTGGCTTGTGGAAGGCAGGACGCGTTCGATTCCGACCCTCGCCTCCAGTCTTCGCGGTTGTGGGTGTTCCGGGCGTTATTACGCCAGGAGAAAGCTCCGTAAGATCCTCTCAAATCCGACGACAAGGCAGCAGGGGACCGCTTTATTCCAGGGTCACCAGATTGGGGCGGGCTAAAGATAGGCCGCCCTTGAGATTTTTGGCAAATTTGGCTCCGATCAAAATATTGTTGGTGCAGGTCACATTGTTCACCCGGAAAGCCGGCCCGCCGCAATTGGCAGCCGATAAATTGGTAAAAGCATTGTCCGCGCATTCCGTGCGTGCGTCCTGATCCAGGTGGCCCGCCATGAAGACCCCGAAATGGTGGCTGTTCTGGATGGTCACATTGTAAAACTGGTTATCCCGGCTGGCCCGCATAAACACACCCAGATTGTTCCCCAGCAAATAGGCGTTGCTGATGGAGTTCTCGTTGAACGCCAGGTCCAGCGAGATGCCGGCGCCCGGGTTGTCGTGCAGGAAAAGATCGGTAAAGGTCGAATGCCGCGTTTCGTAGCAGGCCAATCCGTCGAATTCGTTATCAAACGAGGTCAGTTTACGCACGGTGAGGTTGTTGACATCCAGCGTGGTGACCAGCCCTCCCGAACGGCAGCGCGCGCAAATCACGTCGTCCACCAGAGAATCGCTGACGTGTTGGATGGTGATGCCGTTGTTGCGGATCTGCGAGCCCTCGCCGGTCACCCGCCATAGCTCGCGCGATTGCAATCGCCGGTTGCCGTCAATTTGCAGGCCTGCCACGCAAAGATGGCGCACATTGAGCCGCGGATAATTCACCGGTTGGCCGAGAATGATTACCGGGCAATCGGCCCCCGGTGCCAGCCGCAAAATGGTGCTCTCGCCCGCCCCGCTCAAAGTTTGGTTA
>Ga0302319_10026829_pt1 | contig 10130 bp, 5 predicted proteins | sample Bog_T0_2_FD_203319 | JGI IMG/M metagenome (GOLD analysis project Ga0302319, IMG submission 203319) | Peat permafrost microbial communities from Stordalen Mire near Abisko, Sweden - Bog_T0_2 | ecosystem: Environmental > Terrestrial > Soil > Wetlands > Peat | place: Sweden: Abisko, Stordalen Mire...
CCTGTTCGATGGGTTTTAGGAACATCATGATCAGGTGATGGGTGATGTCGAATTGCCCAAGACCCAGCGCGTCCTTGTAGGTCGACCAATTGCTGAATTTTGTCAGCGAAACATCCAATCCTTCTTCTTTGAAGTACCCGTTCTCGATCGCCACGTAGAGCGGCGCCTCGCAGGTAATGCCAATGCAACCGACCTTGATTTTCGTCAGCTCGGGGGCCGGTGTGGAGATTGCGGCCGTTGAATCATCCGCGGCCCTAATGCATCCGATAAAGAGAACTAATGAAAACCCGCAGGCTGCTGCCATTCTTAATTTATTCATATTCATAAAATGCGACGTTTAGAACTTCCCGCTTCAGGGCACTTTGAAGTGCCTATGCGCAGGTTTGGACAACCGCGCGCACTACAGAAAGGATTTCGCGGCAAATCACACAAATATTTTGGGGTGAACCGAGAGAAATTCGGGGTAAACGGCGGCCGTCGGTCGGTCCTGTCCGTCGGAATCTCAGCATGGGTGAAACGCGACGCGCAAAATACCGCCGCCGCGCCAAATATCCTACATCCCGCTCTGTCACGCTTACCTCGGTTGCCCCCTTGGATTCCCGCAAGGGCTCACCTCTTGTGTGATGGCAGTCGTCGGGCTTGGCCGTCGTCTCGAATCTATCAACAGACTCCATCCACGCCACAAGGCGCGCCTTACTTCGCCAGAATCGCTTTCTGATTGGCGAGAATTTTATTCTGATTGGCGATGATCTTGGACTGGTTGCCCTCAATCGTCCCCTGGTTTGCGAGGACCTTGGACTGGTTGCCGAGCACCTTCTCGAACTTCTTCTGGTTCTTGAGGATGGCTGACTGGTTGGCCTTAATATCACCCTGGTTGCCCAGGACACTTTCGAACTTATTCTGATTGGCGAGGATCTTGGACTGGTTGGCCTCGATCTTCGACTGGTTGGCGAGAATAGCGTCTAATTTGTCCATGATATTTTGCTTCTAGTTTGTTGGCGGGTCGGCACTCTACCACGTGCCCCGGCGCGGTCAAGGCGCAATACGGTTTCACGTCGACGTCGCGAATTCTCTTACGCTGTCGTGGGTGGGGGTCGAGTTGCAGGGATTCCTGGATTTGCGAGCGTCGCACCGGTAACGGACTCGACCGACCCAATGTCCGTGTCTTTCAAGTTTACCCCATGCGATAATACGGTGACTAGACGCCCGGGTACTTGCCACGGCACGTCGCGGGTTACCCCGGTAGAAATGCTTCTGCGGCAATCAACTGCAGCTCACGTACCTGATTGGGGCGACTTCGCTCCTGCGAAGCACGCATGGGCGATCCCAACGCTCCTCGTGAGACGGCTTAAGGCCGCGCGGCCGATAACGAAGATCGCGGTCCGCCAGGGCAGCTGTGATTGGCGCGATCCTCGAACCCGTGAGCCGCTTCGGTACCGCAGCGCCGACGTTAACCTCGACCTTGTCGCGCGACCTGGCAGCGCCTCCAAAATGCTGCGCCGACGGGGGTCGCGCGCGAATTCTTAATCGACTTTCCCTGCCCAATGCTGAAGCCAATAGGGTCCGATATGCGAATGCGCTTATTCTGGTCTGCCTTCATTATTGCCGTGCTGGCCGCCGGTTCGTGGCTGCTGTGGCACCATGCGGGCACCGAGGCCTTTGTGCGATTGATGAATCGCGGCAACAACCTCATGCGGAAAGGCGACCTGGATGCGGCAGCCCGGGCTTACAACAAGGCGCTCGATGCATCGCCCGAGTCCACGGACGCCAGGCTCAACCTTGCAAATGCCTGCCTCAGGCTAAACCGGGATGCCGATGCCGTGGAAATGGCGAAGCAGACGCTCGCCTTAGATCGAAACAATCCCGCGGCGTATTATCTGATGGGCTGCGCCTACATGCACCTCTCACAATGGAAGGCAGCCGTGCAGGCGTTTCAGCAGTCACAGGCCATTGATCCACGCGTCACCGCGCTGAACTTCCAGCTGGGACTGGCCCATGAGGCCTTGGGCGAAAGGCAGGAGGCGCTGAACGACTTCCAGGCGGTGGCGTTTTACGATCCGACGCATCCGACGGCGCACTATCTCCTGAGCCGGCTCTACGATCGCCTGGGCAAAACCGACGAGGCTGCCAACGAGCTTCGCCGGCACCTCCAACTCGCAGCGAAGGGGCGCCCCGCGCCTTTGGACCCCGTCGCCCTAGAGCAATGCGCATATACGAAGCCACTCGAACCGTTCATTCTGGAACAGCCGCTGAGCCCCGGCATTCCGGTTCGTTTCGTCAATGCAACGGATGCCGCATTTGGGGGCAACGCGGCCGACTACCAGGGGCCGATCGCTGTCGTCGACTACAGCCACGACGGCAGGAACAGCATCGTGGCCCGCGAGCAGGGTGGGGGCTTTCGCCTCCTCGACGACCGTGCGGGCCGTTTTTCGCCGCTTGGTCGCCCGATGCCAGCCGAACGTGGTGCGAAATATGGTTCTGCCTTGGTCGGGGACCTGGGAAATGACGGTTCCAGCTGTGTGGTAGTCCTCGGTGAGGACGGCTCACGGGTCTACAAGATAACGTCCGAGGGCAGGGCCTATGATTACTCTGATTCCTCCGGGCTTGGGCAGGTTCGGGCGCTTTCGGGCCTTCTCGGGGACCTCGACGTCACCGGAAACCTGGACCTTGTCACCATAGTGCCGGGCAACTCCGGCCTCCAGGTTTCGCGCAACATAGGAAGTTTGTCGTTTGACACGACTGTTGGTGACTCCGGCCTTCCCGACACTCTCCAAGGCGCGACGGCGATTGATATGGCGGATTGGGGAAACGACGGCCTCCCTGGCATATTCGTCGCGATGAAGGGCCACGCGCCGCGTTACTTCACAAAGAAGCGGGCCTCGGCATTTGCCCCCAGCGCGGTTTCGGACGGATGGCCGGCCGCATCGATCCTTGCGGTAGGGGACCTCAACAATGACCTGGAGCTAGATGTCGTTCTTGCGACGCAGGATGCCATCAAGGTGCTCCTCAGCGGCCACAAGGAAACGGTAAGCCTCCCGCTTGGGGGGTTTCGTACGGGAGGCATTGTCCTCGTGGACTACGACAATGATGGCTGGCTTGATATCCTTGCGTACGGGCCCGACGGAATTCGGGTGTGGCGGAACGAGGCACACGCGGGGTTCCGCGACGTCACGGCGTCCCTTGGCCTCAACACGGTTGGCCCAGTCGCCGGTGCGATCGCGGCCGATTTTGACGGCGGTGGCGCAAGCGACCTGATTCTCGCAACGCCAAACGGGCTTCAATTCTGGCGCAACGACGGGGGTAATGCGAATCGCCAGCTGAAGATTCATCTCACGGGTACGCGCTCAAATGCCAGCGCGCTGGGCATGCGGATCGACGTGAGCGCCGGCAATTGGCGAACCAGCCGCTTCGTGCATGCGCTTCCGATTGAGATCGGCATCGGTTCCCATTTGAAGCTGGATGCGTTAACGGTCCACTGGTCCGACTTGGCCACGACCTCCTTGGATGTGCCGGTCTCCGCGGCGCCGGTCGCTGTCGTGGAGCCCAAGCTGCCTAGCGGCTCCTGCCCGTACCTTTACGCCTGGGACGGCCATGGATTCCGCTTTGTGACGGATATCCTAGGGGCCGCACCCCTGGGCCTTCCGCTCACCAAGTCCAGACTAGTGCCTTCGAATCCGGAGGAGATACTGGCGCTGGGTAACGACGAATCGTTCCCTCCCCATAACGGCGCATACGAGGTTCGCGTTACCGATGAGCTTCGCGAGGTCCTTTACCTCGACGAGGCGCGTCTCATGGCGGTCGATCATCCGCCAGGGACGATTGTTTATAGCACCAGCAAGCTGCGGGCCTCCGGGCCCTTCCCACCCCCCGAAATCTGGACCCTAAGGCCGCTCGGGGCGCCGGTGCATGCCGTCCGGAGCGACGGGCTTGAGGTGACCTCGGTGCTCGCCAGGGCTGACGGCAGGATGGTTTCCCCTACTGCATTGCGCCGTCCGCAGCTGCGCGGCTTTGCCGAGCCGTATTCGGTGACCATGGACTTCGGCGCCGTGGATACGAGCAAGCCGCTTGTACTCGCGCTTACGGGCTGGCTTCAATTCGGCGGCGGGATGGCCAACATCGCGGCATCGATTGACCCCTCCGTTGGGCCCCCATTCCCGACGCTTGAGGTGCAGCTTCCCGATGGTTCGTGGCGGAAGGTGGACACCGAAGTCGGCGCCCCTTGCGGAAAGACAAAGACGATACTCGTGGACCTAGACGGCAAGCTGCCAAACGGGGGACACAGCCTTCGGCTCACGACATCGTTTGAAATCCATTGGGACGCAGCGGTTCTCTGCGAGAGAGTCGATTCAAAAGCCACGAGGCAGCAGTCCATCCACGCGGACGCGGCGGGCCTGCACTGGAGGGGATTCAGCCGCTATGCGCCCCAGGCCCCCGCTCAACCGCTCACGCCGCAATACGACCAAGTGGTGGGCTCGCCGCCATGGGACCGTACTCCCGCGGGCTGGTGCACAAGGTATGGCGATGTGCGGGCGCTGATCGATGGGGGCGACGACCGGCTGGCAATCCTCAATGGGGGCGATGAACTTGCGCTTGCGTTTGAGGCCAGCCGCTTCGCTCCGAAGCCTCCGGGCACGGACCGCGATTTTTTCCTGTATGCCTGCGGGTGGGACAAGGACGCGGATTTCCATGTCCTTCGGGGCTGGGAAGTCGGGCCCCTGCCATTCCGCTCGATGGATGACCAGGCGTATGGGCGGCAGGACCGGCCCGCAGGCCTCGACGAGTCCTGGATAGGCGATTACAACACACGTTGGGTGGGTTCGATCGTCCTTGCGCGGAAGCCGTCGTCGAACCGGCAGATCCCGTGAGTCCCCCTATCTTGCCGCTTGGGGACGCGCCGGATTGGGTCGCGAAAGCGGCCGTTTTCCTTATATTGCCTCGGAGCTGCCGCGGCACGTGAAAAGGGAGCATTTCGACCTCGCAGTAGTCGGTTCGGGATTCGCCGGATCGCTCATGGCGATGTCTGCCCGGCGCCTCGGCCTGTCGGTAGTCCTGATTGAGCGAGGAAGGCATCCGCGGTTTGCCATCGGCGAATCGACGACACCCCTGACCAATCTCCTCCTTGAGGAGATCTGCGATGAGTTCCAGATACCGGAAGCCCGTTCCCTCTCAAAATGGGGGACTTGGCAGGATGAGCATCCTGGAATCCCCTGCGGCCTCAAGCGGGGCTTCACCTTCTACAAACACGTTCTTGGACAGCGCTTTCCCGGGGATCCCGGGGCCGCGCTTGCGCGCCAACTCATGGTCGGCGCCAGCCCAAATGAACGCGTCGCCGACACCCATTGGTTTCGCCCTGAATTTGATCGCTACCTTGCCGAACGGGCGGCGGCGATGGGAGTCGACTATCGAGACGAGACAGTGCTGCACATGGCCGCCGAGGAACCTGGCCAGGTTGTGCTCTCGGGCGTCCGCGGAGGACGGGGCATAGAACTCAGTGCGGCCTTCGTTGTCGATGCCAGCGGCCCGCGAGGATTTTTCCACCGGTTGATGCGTCTTCAAGAGAAGCCTGTAGAAGGATTCCCTCCCACCCAGGCGCTCTATGCCCATTTCGAGGGTGTTTCGCCATTGTCAGCCGCGTTCACGCCGGGTGCCCCGCCCTTTCCCCCCGAGCAGGCGGCCGTTCACCACGTCTTCGATGGAGGGTGGGTATGGGTACTGAGGTTCAACAACGGGATAACAAGCGCCGGTGTCGTGGCTGGTGACGCCGTGGCCGAGCGGCTGAAGTTCCGCTGCGGACAGGAGGGATGGTCGAATGTGATGCGCGAACTTCCCTCGATAGGAGAACAGTTTGCCTCGGCGCGTGCGACGATGCCGTTTGTCTGGCTGCCCAGGACGGCGTTCCAAAGCGGAAAGGTGGCCGGGAAGCGCTGGGCCCTCCTGCCGTCCTCGGCCGGCGTCATCGACCCCCTGCTTTCGACAGGCTTTCCCCTAACGCTTCTCGGCGTGCAGCGGCTTGCGCGGCTCATGCGCAGCCTTGGCCGGCCCGAATTTGGACCCGGGCTCACGGACTACGCGGATACGACGACGCGTGAATTCGAGGCTACCGCCAGGCTCGTGAAGGCGCTCTACGCAAGAATGGGCCGATTTGACGACTTCAAGCAGCTGAGCCTCCTTTATTTCACAGCCGCGAGCTTCTCGGAGGCCGCGCGCCGGCTAGGGAAAAACTCCCTGGTCCCCGATTTTCTGCTGTGCCGGCATCCCGTATTCGGCCCCCGCCTGAAGGCGTTGTCCCTTGAGGAACCGGGCCGCGCCAACCTGGCAGCAAGGGTGCGCGATGCGGTCGAGGCTTACGACGTGGCAGGTTTCACCGATGTGAGCCGCGACCCGTGGTATCCAGCGTCTCCGGCTGACTTGTATAGGAATGGCGAAAAATTGGACGCGACCGATGCGGAGATCGGCGCCATGCTGGCTCGATGTGGGTTGCGATAGGTCCCGACTGTGGGCGAGCCAATTGAACCGATTTCAGCAATGCCCGAATGTTCCCCCCTTTGGGCCTGCATTTCGCCACAAATATTTCGCCAAGACCGCCCGCGGGAAGTACGCGGGTAGCCTGAGATTCACCATGAGAGGCGATTGGATTTTCGAGCTTTCAAAGATGTCGCCTTCCGGCGTTTTTGAATGGGAAGTCTGGGGCGCGGGCGTTAGAGACAAGCGACCCCAGGCCTCAGGCGCGCGCAATCCACCTACCACGACAATTCTCAACAAGGAACCCCTTTGATGCCCATCGCCCCTTTCGGCGCAACCTCCACGTTGCGGTCCGGCCCGACCCTGTCGCGAGAAGCAACCTCCGGAAGCCGGATATGAGCAAGACGTCAAGGCAGGCGGTGCTCGCGCTATTCCTAATTGCAGGCCTGTTCGGACCGCTCCTGTACCTTCGCGGCAAACACAGGGCCGATGCGGATATCGCCAGGCAGCAGGCGGCCACGGATCGCTACGGCATGTCTCTCGAGGAAGTCGCTGAAGCGTCCGGGATCCACATGGTGCACTCGATCCCGGTCGTGGATCCGAAATTGCAGAACATCGCGCCGATGATCGCTTCCATGGGCGCGTCGGTGTCGATCGTCGACTACGACAACGACGGCTGGAATGACATCTATGTCACCAACAGCAGTCCTGGCAGCAAGAACCACCTTTACCGCAACCTTGGGAACGGCCGGTTTGTCGACGTTGCCGAGGAACTTGGCATCGCGGACCTGAATAAGCCGGGTACCGGCGTCTGCATGGGGGCGGTGTGGGCCGACTACGACAACGACGGGTACGAGGACCTATTTGTCTACAAGTGGGGGAAGCCCGAGCTGTTCCACAACGACCGCGGCCGTGGCTTTACCCGGGTCACCGACCGGTCGGGGCTGCCCGATTGGATCAATGCGGGCGCCGCCACCTGGCTCGATTACGACTGCGACGGGAAGCTGGACCTGTTTATCGCGGGCTATTGGCCCGACGACGTCCGCCTCGAGTCAACGCCGACGACGAAGATCATGCCCAACAGCTTCGAATACGCGAACAATGGTGGGCGGAAATGGCTCTTTCGCAACATGGGGGACGGAACGTTCAAGGACGTCACCCACGAGGTCGGCCTGGACAGCACCCGGTGGACGCTCGCGGTAATCGCTGCCGATTTCAACAACGATGGGATGCCAGATCTCTTCCTCGCGAACGACTACGGGGTGTCGCAGCTCTACGTCAACGAGGCCGGCCCCAATGGCCGCCGTTTCAGGGAGATAGGAGAGGAGGCGGGGGTCGGACACAGCCCGAAGAGCGGCATGAACGCCAGCGTCGGCGACGTCCTCAATTCCAGCGCCCTTTCCATCTACGTCTCCAACATCTCCGAGGACGGAATCCTCGTCCAAGGCAACAACCTCTGGGTTCCCCAGTCCCCAGGATCGCTGAAGTATTCGAACCTGGCCTCGGCGATGGGCGTCGAGCTCGGCGGATGGAGCTTTGGGGCGCAGTTCGGCGACTTGAACAATGACGGTTTCCTTGATCTCTTTCTGGTGAACGGCTACGTCTCGGCCAAGTCTGACGGTAATTATTGGTACGACTTCTCGGAGATCACGGGCGGCAACGGCAGCATCATCTCGGACGCGAAGAACTGGCCGGCGATGAAGGGCCGGAGCCTCGCCGGCTTCCAGAGGAAACGTCTCTGGCTTAACGGCGGCGACGGCCGCTTTTTTGATGTTTCCCAGGCAGTCGGAGTCACCGAGACCTATGACGGCCGTGCCGTCGCGCTGGCCGACCTCGAGAACAACGGGTCCCTGGATGTCATCGTGGCCAACCAGGGAGGGCCCCTAATGCTCTATCGCAACCATGTGAAGCCGGGCCGAAATTGGATAGAGTTTGAACTTGAGGGGCGTGCCAGTAACCGCAGCGCGATCGGGGCGCAGGTGAGGGTCAAATGGAACGGCCAGGAGCAACTCCAGGAAGTCGAGGCCGCGAGCGGCTTTGCGGCTGAGAACCAACGGCGATTGCATTTTGGGCTGGGAGAGGCAAAGGCGGTCGATAGGGTCACCATTAGATGGCCCTCGGGGCGCGTGCAGACGCTGGAGTCTCCACCAATCGACACCATCAACAATATCGAGGAACCCAAGTGAACACAGCAGTCGCCAAAGGCCCAAACGAAACCCCGATGGAAGGTGGTCACAGCGGATGGCCGTCCCGATTTTTCAGCCCGAACAACCGCTATCTGCCACCTCTGTTCATCACGTGCATCCTCCTGGCTGGGCAGCTTGAGTTTGGGGTCCTCGAGAGCGGAGGGCGCACCCTGCTCGCCATTGCCACCTCGATGGCGATGGAAATAGTGCTCGCCCGCTTAGTCCTCGGAAAATGGCCGCACCTCGCGAGCGCCTACATTACCGGTATCAGTGTCGGGATCCTCGTGCGGTCGCCGTTTCTGTGGCCGTATGCCCTGTGCAGCTTCCTCTCCATACTGTCCAAGTACGCCATCCGCTGGCGCGGCCGGCATATCTGGAATCCGTCGAATTTCGGGGTCAGCTCGATGCTATTTCTCTACCCCGCGGCAGTTGCCTCCCTGAGCATACAATGGGGCAACACCCTTTGGCCAATGGTCACGATTTGGTGCATCGGTTCGGTCATCATTTTCCGCCTCAGGCGATTCCACATCTGTGCCTCCTATGTCGGGACTTTTTTGCTCCTTTCATGGATCCGGAGTGAAGTGACGGGCAATCCATGGCTCTCGGCCGTCGCACCGCTGACCGGGCCAATGTATCAACTGTTCGTTTTTTTCATGATAACCGATCCGCCGACGACGGTGCGGGGATGGCGCTGGCAATGTTTGGTCGCGTCGCTCATTGCTGTCGCGGAGATGGTTTTGCGCCTCAATGGCGTGGTCGACGCGCCCTACTATGCGCTCTTCCTAGTCGGACCGGTCGCAAATGTTATCGACATGGCGATCCGTTCCCAAATTGCGCCCCCAAGCCGAGAAGTCATGGAAAGTCAGGGCTCAGTTTCCTGAACCGTCCATTCCGCTCCAATTTGCCAGCGGAGTTTTGCGCCTAAACCCCGATGAGAATGGCTAGCAGAATCCAATGATGTTAAGTCGTTTCGAAGATCCGCAGGATCTCTTAAAACCGCATGCCGATAACGGAATCGTTCGATCCCAGCCTGGGTATCGAGACCCAATAGGCAGCTGATACAAAAGCCTTCGAAAATTCCGCTGAACGAATTCCTAAGTCGTTCGATTCCACCGTCCGAATTTTCGTGAGAACTTTTTGTCTCTCCCACTGAACCGGGATTTCCCATTTGAGTTCATGATTCGAGCGGGTTGTCGGTTCGTTCGTGTGAAACTTGTAGAAATCGGTTCGGTCTTCGAGCCCGAAGTTGCTTTTGCGGCATGCCGGGGGCCCGTCGTGATGTATACTCCGCACAAATGGGCTGCCGGTGGCGCGAAATGTCGCCGTGAGGAGACAGTGCTCCCATGAACGCCAAGACTGGAAGGCAGCGTCAGAGAAGTAGTCATCCTGAAGCTGGCATCGGAAGGCGCAAACGGTCGATTGCACACAGGATGGCCTGGAACAACCTCCGGGGCACTGCCACCTCCGCGAGTTGGAAAGTGA
>Ga0302319_10026831_pt1 | contig 10129 bp, 5 predicted proteins | sample Bog_T0_2_FD_203319 | JGI IMG/M metagenome (GOLD analysis project Ga0302319, IMG submission 203319) | Peat permafrost microbial communities from Stordalen Mire near Abisko, Sweden - Bog_T0_2 | ecosystem: Environmental > Terrestrial > Soil > Wetlands > Peat | place: Sweden: Abisko, Stordalen Mire...
GGCTACGTCGGCGTCTTCTGGACGATCTGGTCCGTTCGGTGGGAACTGTTTGCCGCTGCCTTCGTTGTCGCGCTTCTGTACCTTGGGATCAATCTTCGCCTTGCTCAGAGAAACGCCGCTGCTCCCAGCGGGGTTAAGTTAAGAGGCCCGTCTACGGTTGCGGGTGAGCTCGGCATCCAGGTTTCTCCCAGGGCTTTGAAACTGGCTACAGGGGCGATAGCAACTGTCGGAGGCCTGAGCTTCGCGGCCATCTTCTATACCCAATGGGACACTTATCTCCGCTTTCGTTATGGCGGATCGTTCGGGATAACCGATCCTCTCTTCGGAGTCGATACCGGGTTTTATCTGTTTCGCCTGCCCTTTTATGAGCTTTTGCAAGGTTCCCTCACCGCTCTAGCCTTCATCACGCTGCTGGCAACAATCGGTTTCTACGCCTACTTTGGCTTGCTGCGGCTCCACCGAAACAGGCAGGCCGAGGACCGAAGCGCGAAGGCTATTCCACACTTGTCGATGCTGGCGTCTGTTCTGGTGGCTGGTTGGGGATGGGGATTTTACCTCGACCACTTCGAACTCCTCTACTCCACGCAAGGAGTTGTTTACGGAGCCGGCTATACTGCCGATCATGTGACGCGGGTCGCCTATTGGCTTATGGTCGGCACGGCGGCGGCGCTGTGTGCGTTGCTCGTCCTGAATGTTTTCCGGCCTCGCCTCAGGGCGGTTCTGATTGGAGCCGGAGCTTACGTGGCGTTGTACATCTTCGCAATCATGCTCCTCCCGGCACTCTTTCAACGGTTCGCGGTGCAGCCGAACGAGTTGGCGCTGGAAACCCCCTATCTCAAAAACAACATCGAATTCACCCGCAAGGCGTACAGTCTCGACACGATCCAGGAAACATCCTATCCGGCGCTGGCGGATCTGACGTCTGACGTGATTGCCAGAAATCAGGAAACCATCCAGAACGTCCGGCTCTGGGACTGGCGTCCGTTGCTTCAGATGTACCAACAAGCCCAGGAGATACGGCTCTATTATCAGTTTTACCAAGCCGATGTGGACCGCTACCACCTGCCGGATGGATATCACCAGGTGATGCTTTCGGCCCGTGAACTTTCCCCGGAGCTTCCTGCTGAAGCCCAAACGTGGGTCAACCAGAAACTTCAGTTTACCCATGGTTACGGGTTGGTCATGAGCTTTGTCTCGAAGACTATTGGAGGTGGCTTTCCGCAGTACGTTCTTCAGAACATTCCGCCGGAATCGGATTACGGCCTGAGCATCACCCAGCCGTCCATCTACTACGGCGAATCCATGCCCGGGTATCGGATCGTCGCCACGGGAGTTAAAGAGTTCGACTACCCCAAAGGCAACCAGAATGTCTATACGAGTTACAACGGCACGGGGGGGATCCAACTGGACAGCTTGTGGAAGCGGCTCTTGTTTACCTGGACCCAGGGCGATATCAACATACTGTTCACTTCCTATCTTCGGCCGGAAAGCAAGATTCAGATTTGGAGACAGGTTAAGGACCGCGTGCAACAGGTTGCTCCGTTCCTTCGCCTCGACCAGGATCCCTACGCCGTGGTGAGTGAGGGCAAACAGTACTGGATTCAAGATGCCTATACCGTCTCCGATCACTATCCCTATTCCACCCCTCACGCTGCGGCCTTTGAACCGGGCCTGAACTACATTCGAAACTCCGTGAAGGTAGTTGTGGACATGTACGACGGAACCGTCCGGTTCTACGTCATGGATCCGAACGACCCCGTCCTAGCGGTCTACCGCCGGGCCTTTCCGGGCGTTTTCAAAGATCTGAATCAGCTCTCGCCGGACCTGAAATCGCATCTGCGGTATCCGGAGGACCTCTTTTCCATCCAGGCCGACCAATACACGACATTCCACATGACGGTTCCGCAGGTCTACTACAACCGCGAGGACCTCTGGGTGCTCCCCAACGAGGCGTATGCGGGCAAGGTCGCGCCCATGAAACCTTATTACATCCTGATGAAGCTCCCCGGAAGCGACCAGCTCGAGTACCTTCTCATGACGCCCTTCACTCCTCAGAAGCGGAATAACATGATCTCCTGGATGGCAGCCAGGTGCGACTTCCCTGAATACGGGAAGATGCTCTTTTACCAACTTCCCAAGGAGAAGCTGATCTATGGCCCCATGCAAATCGAGGCTATGATCGATCAGAACACTACCATCGCCCAGCAACTGACCCTCTGGGACCAAAAAGGATCTAGAGTCATTCGCGGCAACCTGATCGCCGTTCCGATCGAGAACTCCTTTCTCTATGTAGTGCCGCTGTACCTCACTGCCGAGGGCACGGACTTCCCGCAACTCAAGCGCGTGATCGTGATTTCGGGAGACAAAGTGGCGATGGAGCCTACGCTCGATGAGGCAATCCAAGCCGTCTTCGGGACGCAACAACCCCAAACCCCCGGGCAGCCGCCCGGCCGCCCACTGGAATCGGGGCAGGCGAGAGCGGCATTCGATAAAGCCCAGAAGGCAATGGAGCAAGGGGACTGGGGAAACTTTGGCAAGGCAATGGACGCGCTCAAGGGCTTGCTGAGCGGCCCGCCAAAATGATGAATCTGATTACAGAAAACCTAAGGCTGCGCTGGCGCCTTTCGTGGCCCAGGAGTTTAGCGATGAGCGGACCGAGGCGTAAGGCGGGACAGGCCGATCCTGCCACAAGAATACAACCGCGCCAGAATACCGGCGTCAAAAAAAGCGCTGACGTGCTGGAAGAAATCTGGCGTACCGCAGACAGTAAACGCCCAAAGGCCAACTTCACTTTAGGCTCAGGCTTACTCCGTAAGCTCCGGGTTGCTCTGGCCGGCATGAAGGCCGACGTCTTCGGAGCCTGTCTGTGTTGCAAAGCTTCGCTCGGGTTGAGCCGTCTGACGGCAGCACCCTGGACTCCTTTGTGCCGTCGATGCCAGGAAGCCGCCGACCGCGACGATGCGGAGGTTCTTAGAATTCGTTCACGCGACTGAACTGTATAGCGCCGGTACTCGCGTGAAAATGCAGGGAAGTCGATTGGGAAAGAAAGAGAGGAACGGAAGTCATGTTGGAAACAAACTCGGTAGTAGCCATTTACGGAACTCACGCCCAAGCAGAGGAAGCAGTGAAGGAACTCCAAAGGTCTGGGTTTGACATGAAGAAAATGTCCATCGTCGGCAAGGATTATCATACCGACGAAAACGTCGTCGGATACTACAACACCGGCGACCGCATGAAGTATTGGGGCAAGCAAGGCGCCTTCTGGGGAGGTCTCTGGGGCATGTTGTTCGGCGCCTTCTTCATCATTCCAGGCCTCGGGCCGATATTGGTTGCCGGTCCGTTGGTCGCCTGGATCGTCGGCGCACTGGAAGGCGCCGTGGTGGTGGGCGGTTTGAGCGCGCTCGGCGCGGGGTTGTATAGCATTGGTATCCCCAAGGACAGCGTCGTGGAGTACGAGACAGCGCTCAAGGCTAACAAGTTTCTCCTTGTAGCTCACGGCACAGTGGGCGAGGTAGCTCAGGCTAGGGACACCCTCCAGACGACGAGCCCACTGGAGATTGCAGTACACGCTGCGCAGCGCGAGGAACCCGCTTTGGCTAGCGCCAGATAGCCTTGCGATCAAAGACTGAAGCACTTCAGCTTCAGGTGGTAGACACAGTGTAAACAGAACCTTCACAGCCCTGAAAAAGCAAGAAAGGTTAAGGAGAAATATCGTGTACAAAAACGTGTTGATCGTTTCGGTTGCGGGCCTCGGTTTGGTCCTGCCCGCTTTGGCGTCGGATCGCGATGATGACATTGGGCGTATTCAAAAGGCGACTCAGGTTTTCCACCAGATCATGACAACGCCCGACAAAGGCATTCCCCAAGACCTGCTGGAAAAGGCGAAATGCGTTGCCATCATTCCAGGAGAGGAGAAGGCAGCCTTCATATTCGGCGGCAACTACGGCAAGGGACTGGCGACCTGCCGCACCGCTAGTGGCTGGAGTGCTCCGATGTTTGTGGCTGTCGGGGGAGGGAGCGTCGGCTTCCAGATTGGTGCTTCTTTCACCGACGTGGTGTTGCTATTCATGAACGACCATGCCTTGCAAAGCCTGATGAGTGACAAGTTTACGATCGGCACCGACGCAACCGTGGCGGCCGGGCCGGTCGGAAGACAGGCAGCCGCCGGCACGGACATAAAGCTCAAGGCGGAGATCCTGAGCTATTCGCGCAGCAAAGGGGTTTTTGCCGGGGTCAGCGTGGCTGGCGCCGTCGTGCAGGCCGACCATAGCGGAGACAAAGCCATGTATGGCTCCGATGTGACCCACCAGGAAATTCTGAACGGCAAAGCTGCCGTTCCGCAGCCGGCGCGAAGCCTGCTGGCGGAACTTGCCAAGTACCCCGCACACCGTTGAAATCGGCGCGCCGTGATTGGAAGCGGGCTCTTGCGACTGCCGGAAGTGTGATGGAGGCGAAATGTCCAACTGGGGGACGAGGCGCACCGGCACGTGCGACTATTGAGCCCGCGTCGAATCGAAGCTCTTATGCCTCATCAAGACGTCGATAGTCATGACGCGAAGGCCCTCCCGGACGAGGACCGGACATGCCTGGCCTGTGCTGAACTCGTATTGCGGTGGCGGGATTTGGGCTCGGCGCAGCGTACTTCGGCCTTTCTTCGCGAACAAGAAAGCGATGCGAGCCCTCGGACGCAGTCCCGACGGACGGTAAGCCACCCAAGATTGCACCATTCGAAGCTCTTGCACGATGCACGCGGACGTGGCCGTGGCAGTCTACATTTGGACCCGGAAGGCAGACGCCCACTTCCCAGACACGGTCGGCAAGATGATCAACGTGGTCGAATCAGGAAATGAACCCCATTAACAGACTCAACCAGACGAAGGCTTTTGGATGGCCGGGCATCGAGCCCCGATGGACCCACGGAGGAAAAGATGGAGTGGGAACTGCCTACGCAGCTTCCAGCCGGGTCTGGTTTACTTTTTGGAACGGTATCGTCACCGAAGTCTACTATCCCACGGTAGACCGGCCACAACTCCGGGACCTCCAGTATCTCATCACCGACGGCACCAGCTTTTTCCACGACGAAAAGCGCGATCTCAAGTCCACACTGGAACGTCTGGCAGACCACGTTTTGGGTTACCGCTGTACTAATTCGGACCCAGGCGGTCACTATGCGATCGTCAAAGAGATTATCGCCGACCCACACCTGGCCTGCATTCTCCAGCACACGAAGCTTACTGGTGACGAATCGTTCCTCTCCAAGCTGCGGCTGTATGCGCTGTGCGCACCTCACCTTGAGGTTGGAGGCTGGGGCAACAATGGCACGGTGGCGCGAGTGGCCGGCCGGACGGTGCTGCTTGCCGAACGAAAGGGAACATGGCTGGCGCTGGCGGCCACGGTACCCTTTTCTCGTGTCTCGTGTGGCTACGTGGGTAAGAGCGATGGCTGGACAGACTTGTCCGGCAACTTTCAAATGGACTGGGAGTTCGACCACGCACCCGACGGCAACATCGCACTCACGGGAGAGTTGGACCTGACCGGCACGCGTGAATTTACCTTGGGACTGGCGTTCGGCAATAGCCAGCACCACGCTGTCTCCACGCTCTTTCAATCGCTGAGCACTCCTTTCGCCGAGCATGAAAAGCGGTACGCGGAACAGTGGGGGCGAACGGGCGCCGGCATTTTCCCGCTGGAGAAGGCGTCGTGCGATGGAGGTAACTTGTACCGCGCGAGTTGCAATTTGCTCCTCGCTCACGAAGATAAGTCGTACCCCGGAGCCTTCATCGCGTCGCTCGCCATTCCTTGGGGAGAAGCTGTGGGCGACGAAGACCAGGGTGGCTACCACCTGGTTTGGACGCGCGACATGGTCAACAGTGCGAACGCAATGCTGGCCGCCGGAGATCGCACCACACCTTTGAGGGCGCTGATCTATCTCAATGTGTCCCAAGAGGAAAACGGAGGGTTCGCCCAGAACTTCTGGATTGACGGTGAGCCCTACTGGCAGGGAGTCCAACTCGATGAAGTTGCCTTTCCCATTCTGCTCGCCTGGCGGCTCCAGCGTGAGAACGCCCTGCAAGACTTTGACCCGTACCCCATGGTCTTGCGGGCCGCAGCCTATCTGGTCCGGCATGGCCCGCTGACTCCGCAGGAGCGCTGGGAGGAGGTCAACGGCTATTCCCCTTCCACGCTGGCGTCTAACATCGCAGCTCTGATCTGCGCCGCATGCTTTGCTCGCGAAAGGAGCGATGAGGCGAGCGCGAAATACCTGGAGGAATACGCCGACTTCCTGGAATGTCATGTCGAGAGCTGGACCGTCACAACGGAAGGAACGCTGCTCCCCGGGGTGCCTCGGCATTACTTGAGGATCCTTCCGGAGCGGGTAGACAACGAAACCCCCGCGGAAGATCCGAACCAGGGACACATCAACATTGCGAACCTCCAGCCCGGCGCGCAGAATGTCTTTCCGGCCAAAGAAATCGTGGACGCAGGCTTTCTGGAACTCGTGCGGCATGGAGTCCGCAGACCCGACGATCCGCTGATTGTAGATTCCCTCAAGGTGGTGGATGCCGTGTTGAAGGTGGAGACTCCATCGGGCCCTTGCTGGCGCCGCTACAACCACGATGGATATGGACAAAGAGAAGATGGCGGCGCCTTTGTAGGCTGGGGACAAGGGCGTGTCTGGCCGCTACTCACAGGCGAACGAGGGCACTATGAACTGGCTGCCGGTCACGATACGAGGCCATTCCTCCGGGCTATGGAAGGCCTGGCCTCATGCACCGGCCTATTGCCCGAGCAGTCGTGGGATGCCCCAGATCAACCCCAGGTCTACATGTACTGCGGACGGCCAACGGGCTCAGCCATGCCTCTGATGTGGGCTCATGCAGAGTACATCAAGCTCCTTCGCTCCGTTCGCGATGGGAAGGTGTCCGATCTAATTCCCGACGTTGCGAAACGATATCTCGGTGCGCGCGCGGATCGTCAGCTATTCGAAGTCTGGAAATTTACCCGGCAGGCGCGGAGCGTCAAACGAGGCTACGTACTTCGCATTCAAGTGCCGGCTTCGTTCCGGCTGCACTGGTCGGACGACGAATGGCAGACCGTGAAGGACACTCCCTCTTCCGCCACCACCCTGGGCGTTGAATTCGCAGATATTCCGATTGCGGCATCGCAGCGGGCGCCCATCCGATTTACTTTCTTCTGGACAACCAGCAATTCCTGGGAAGGCCGCGACTTTCTGGTTTCAGTCGCCTGACCAATGTATATAAAGCAGTTAGGCTGCATTCTGAGTATGGCAGTGAGAGTACAATTGCTGCCATGTAAGGGCGTCAAAAACCGATCTGAGGAGTGAGCATAGTGACAAGAACGCAGTTTTGGCGGTCGCTGGCGGCGGTACCTTTTCTGGTTTTGTTTTCCCCCGCATCCGCCGCCTGCCAAGATGGCCAAGGAACGTCAGCCCGCGATGCATCGACCCGCTTTGACTACTCGAAGAGCCACGGCTTCCCCCGTGGCTTTTATCCCTACACCGTTCCCTCCCTCCCCGGCCCGCGACTGACCAACTCGCCACGGCTCCAAGACCTGATTGTCAACGGCAAACTGACGCTGACACTTGATGACGCCATCGCGCTGGCCCTGGAAAACAATCTGGAGATTGCCGTGACGCGGTACGACCTGCCCATTGCCCAGACGGACCTGCTGCGCGCGAAGGGGGGCGGCGCGACACGTGGCGTGGCTGGCTCCTATCAATCCACCACCCTTTTTTCCGGCAGTCTGGGCGGAGGTGTGGGCAGCGCGGGAGGCGTTGGCGCAGGTGGCGCGGGAGGCGTCCTGGGAGGCGGCATCGATCGCGTTGGTTCGTCGCCCTGCTGTGATCCGGAACTGCGTGTCAGCTATGGCTGGAGCAATGCCATTACACCCCTCAACTACACGGTGGTGAGCGGGGTGCCGATTGACACCACTCACCAGGAGTCAGCTTCCGCCGGGTACAGCCAGGGTTTTCTGACCGGTACCAGCCTTTTCGTGTCCGAGAGCAGCTCACGTCTATCCTCAAACACCACAAAAAGCATTTTCAATCCGGAGCTTGTCTCGGACTTTTCGGCAGGTGTAAGTCAGCACTTGTTGCGCGGCTTTGGGACCCGCACCAACGCCAGATTCATCCGCATCGCCCGTAATGATGTGAAATACTCCACAAGTGTCTTCCGGCAGAACGTGATCGCCGCGCTGGCGGTCGTGATGACTAGTTACTATGACCTGCTGGCCGACCAGGAAAGCATTCGCATGGCACAAGGAGGACTGGAGTATGCACAGAAGCTCCTGGAGAATAACCAGGCAGAAACCAAGATCGGGCCTTCGGCCCAGTATGATGTGCTCCGGAGCCAGGAGGAAGTCGCGTTGCGGCAGCAAGTCTTGCTCGCAGCGCAAAACACTTTCTCTCAAGACGGCCAATCCCTGAAGGCCAAACTCTCTAAGAGTTTCAATGAGGAGTTGGCGAAGGTGGAGATTATCCCCTCTGACCGGCTGCCTGAGCCGCGTGCCGAGGATGTGCCCACTTTGGCCGAGGCCTTGAAGGAAGCCGCCAGCCATCGGCCGGAGATCGAGCAGGTCGAGTTGAACTTGCTCAATCAGCAGGTCGTGATCCAATCGATACACAATTCGCTGTTGCCCTCGCTCGATGCCTATGCGTCGTATTACCTCGCGGGGCTGGATGGGGCGTTGAGCCCTACCTTCACAAATATCCTCCACGGCACCTTCCCCAACTATTCCGTCGGGGTGACGCTCGACATGCCCCTCCGCAACCGTACCGCCCAGGCCGATGCCGAACGGGCACTGCTGGAACAACGGCGGTTGCAAGTGAAGCTACAGGATGCGAAGAACCAAGCGGTTTGGGATGTTAACAAAGCTTGGAGTGGGGTGCAGCAGTCCCGCGATCAGCTCGACGCGGTCCAAAAACTGGTGGCGCTCGCACGCCAGGTGCTCGAAATGCAGGAGGAGAAGTCTACTTTGGCTTCGGCCACGGTGGAAGAGGTCATCACGGCACAACAGAATCTGGCCATAGCCCAAGGCCATGTCGTGAAAGCCCACGCCACCTATGCCAAGGCATTGATTCAGTATGAACAGGCGACGGGAACCCTCCTGGAAAGAAACAACATCGAGATGTCGGATGCCGTAGACGGAGAAGTTCACCGCACGCCAAATATTCCCGGCACACGAGAGCCGGCGAAGTAGGACTATCTGGTATCAGCCGCCTGCCCATGTACACTCCCCACACATACCCGGCCGCTCTCCTGATGATGCTGCTCAGCATGCTGTGCTGGGGCAGTTGGGCCAACGCCCAGAAGATCGATAAAACCTGGCGATTCGAACTTTTTTACTGGGACTACATGTGGGGCATTCTGGTGTGCGCCATTCTGTTCGGCGTCACCATGGGACGGACGAATTCCGCGGCTCCGGCGAGCTTCTTTAATAATCTCGACAGCGCCAGCACACGCGCCCTGATTGAAGCATTCGCGGGCGGAATGATTTTCAATCTCGGCAACTTGCTTTTGGTCGCCGCCATTTCGGTGGCCGGCATGGCGGTCGCCTTTCCGTTGGGCGCGGGCCTGGCCCTGGTCATCGGTGCGGTTCTCAATTACATCGTCTCGCCGGCCGGCAATCCATTGTTACTTTTTGGCGGGATTCTGTTGGTCTGCGGCGCCATCGCCGCCAACGCGATGGCCTATCGTGGACTGTCGAAAGGCACTAAGGCGGGTACCAAGGGGATCGTCCTGAGCCTATTGTGCGGCGTGATCGTCGGGCTCTTCTATCCCTTCGTCGCCAAAGCCTTGACCGGACAGAACCATCTTGGACCATACACCGTGTACTTCGTGTTTGCGCTGGGCGCTCTCGCGTCCAACTTTCCGCTCAATTACGCGTTCATGCGGTGGCCGGTGACCGGGTCGCGGCTTTCGATCAGAGACTATTTCCACGGCGGACCTGCGGTACATGCCTGGGGAGTCTTGGGAGGCCTCGTTTGGGGAACCGGTACCATCTGCAGTTTCGTTGCGGCCTATACGCCCATGGTGGGGCCGGCAACTTCGTTTTCGCTCGGTGAGGGCAATACAATGATTTCCGCGGTATGGGGCGTTTTCGTGTGGAA
>Ga0302319_10026832_pt1 | contig 10129 bp, 8 predicted proteins | sample Bog_T0_2_FD_203319 | JGI IMG/M metagenome (GOLD analysis project Ga0302319, IMG submission 203319) | Peat permafrost microbial communities from Stordalen Mire near Abisko, Sweden - Bog_T0_2 | ecosystem: Environmental > Terrestrial > Soil > Wetlands > Peat | place: Sweden: Abisko, Stordalen Mire...
CATCAGGCACCACGGTGACCACATCCCAACCTTGCTTCAATTCGGATTCTATTTGGCCGATCCACCCATCCGATTGTTTCAGCTTGTACGTGTTTGACTTCCCAGTTTTGCACCTCAGGTTTACTTGCTTTCATCCCTCAGAGCGTCCTCAGGATGACAGATGGCGCGGCGGGCACCCGGCGCGAACCGGAAGGCCGGACTCGTATTCGCGGGAAATGTGCCCAGTGGCTAAAGGGCTGTCGAGCTTCCCAAGCTGGACATCGCGGGTTCTATCCCCGTCTCCCGCTCCGCAAACAACTTACGCGTCAGCGCGTCCTGCCCGCCCTCAATGAACCAGCGCGACACCCCGTTCGGCCCTGTGCCTCGCCAGCAGACCCGCAATAGCCCGGCACTCACCCGCCAGCTCCACAAACTGTTCCGGATACAGCGATTGATACCCGTCCGACAGAGCCTTATCGGGATTCGGATGTACTTCGACAATCAATCCCGAAGCGCCCGCGGCAACGGCGGCCAGCGCCATGGGATGCACACGGTCACGCTTCCCTGTGCCATGACTTGGATCGACAATAATCGGTAGGTGGCTAAGCGCCTGGACGGCCGGCACAATGCTGAGGTCCAGAGTGTTGCGGGAATGATCGGCGAAAGTACGCACGCCGCGCTCGCACAGCACTACCTGATAGTTGCCTTCCGATAAAATGTACTCGGCCGCCATCAGGAATTCCTCGAGTGTCGAAGACATGCCGCGCTTCAACAGCACCGGCTTGCGAGATCGCCCGGCACGCCGCAGTAGCGAGAAGTTCTGCATGTTGCGCGCGCCGATCTGGATGCAGTCGGCGTAATGCTCCACCAGCTCGAGGGTTTCGACATCGATCGCTTCGGTGACGATTCCCAAACCGGTTTCCGCTCGCGCCTCGGCCAGCAGCTTCAGTCCTTCTTCCTGCAATCCTTGGAACGCATAGGGCGAGGTACGAGGCTTGTATGCGCCGCCGCGCAGAAGCTGTCCGCCCGCGGATTTCACAGCGCGGGCCGAAGCCAGGATTTGATCCCGGCTTTCCACCGAACAGGGTCCGGCGCAGAACGCCAGATCGCGGCCGCCCACCGGAACACCGGCGATGTGAACGATAGTATCGTCCGGTTTCACTTCACGGCTGACCAATTTGTAGGGTTTCGAAACCCGGATCGCCTCGGCCACGCCAGGCAGATCCTCAAACTCCGCGGCATCGATAGCGCCCGGATTCCCGGTGACGCCGATCGCGGTCCGCTGCGAACCCGGCATTACATGCGGCCGGAAGCCCAGGCTCTCAATTTTGTCGCAGACGCGGGCGATGTCTTCAGCGCCGGCGTGGGCGCGCATTACAACAAGCACTGGATTCCCCTTTACCTATATAGTACGCGTCGAGCCCTTGCCACCATCCGCTGTCCGTGACTTAATAGTTGCTGATGCGTAGCCTGAATTCCACCACCCTCTTATTCGCCTTTTCCGCCGCCGCGTGTGCCCAATGGGTGGCTCCCAATCCCGTCACCGGCGTCCATAAGGAATCCGACGGGTTGACACTGACGTTGCAGAAAGGCGTCACGCGCCTTAAAGTCTGCTCCGATTCCATTGTTCGCGTTACATACTCGCCCACTGCCTCGTTTCCCGGAAGTCCCGATTATGTCGTTATCAAAGGCGCGTGGCCGCCCACACAGTGGACCACCGAATCCGGCACCCAGGACATCACCATTGCCACGGCCCGGCTGAAGCTTTCCATCAGCCGCAAGGACGGTGTGATCTCCTACTTCGACGCGGCCGGCAAGCGACTGATCCAGGAAGGTCCAAAAATTATGACTCCCACAACGGCGAATGGGGAAGCAACGTACCGCGCCGAAGATGTCTTCCCGATCTACGGCTCCATGGAAGCGTTCTACGGGCTGGGTCAGCACCAAGCGGGAGTTTGGAACTATCGCGGCGCCTCAATCGATCTGTCGCAGGAGAATACCGAAATCGCCATCCCGCTGCTGCTCTCAAGCAACGGATACGGGATCTTCTGGAACAACGACTCGCGCAGCCGCGTCAACAACCGCTTCGTCCATACGCTCTACATCCGCTCCGAAGTGGCCGACGTGATCGATTACTACTTCCTCTACGGGCCCGACTTCGACAAGATCGTCGCCGCCTACCGCGAACTCACCGGCGCCGCGCCTATGTTCGGTAAATGGGCTTATGGATTCTGGCAATGCAAAAACAAGTATCAGTCGCAGGATGAGTTACTCGGCGTGGCGCGCAAGTACCGCGATCTGCATATCCCGGTGGATAACATCGTGCAGGACTGGTTCTGGTGGAATCACAAGGGCGAGCATGTCTTCAACAAGAAGTATCCGGATCCGAAAGGCATGGTCGATGAATTGCACCGCCAACACTATCATCTAATGATCTCCGTCTGGCCCTTTTTCGATCCAGGCACGGCGGTGTATGCGGACATGGATAAGCGCGGCTTCTTGATCGACCGAACCAAGGTTGGTGGCTTCCATCCGCAAGGGATGGCTGTCTACGACGCCACCAACCCGGCCGCTCGTAATTACTTCTGGAACCTGATGGACGGCCCACTCTTCAAAATCGGCGCGGATGCGTGGTGGCTGGATACGGATGAACCTGAAACGGAGGGTCGGGAAGAGAACGTCCTGCTCGATCACAAGCTGTCGATCGGTAGCGGAGCGCGGTACGCTAACGTCTATCCGCTTATGCATACTGAGGCGGTCCACGATGGCCAGCGCGCAGAGTCTGACCAGAAACGCGTGTTCATCCTGTCGCGCTCCGGATTCTCAGGCATACAGCGCAACGGCGTCACGGCCTGGTCGGGCGACATCCTGTCGAACTGGGAATCTTTCAAGCGCCAGATCCCCGCCGGCTTGAACTTCGCCGTATCCGGCGTCCCATACTGGACCACCGACATCGGCGGCTTTTTCATCGGCAATCCCGACGATCCTAAGTTTCGGGAACTCTTCGTGCGCTGGTTCGAGTATGGCGCTTTCTGTCCCATATTTCGCGTTCACGGCACGCGCACTACCGACCAGAACGAGCTATGGTCGTATGGTCCAGAAGCGCAATCGATCCTGGTTAGCTATGACCAGCTCCGCTATGAATTGATGCCATACATTTACTCGCTGGCCTGGAAGACCACGCATGAGAGCTACACGCCGATGCGGCCGTTAGTGATGGACTTTCGCGACGACGTGACCGCGCAGAACATTGGCGATCAGTTCCTGTACGGTCCCGCGATTCTGGTGAATCCCATCACCGAAGCGGGCGCGACCTCACGGCATCTCTATCTCCCGAAGTCCGAATGGGTCGATTTCTGGACGGGAAAACCGGTTAGCGGCGGCCACTGGATCGACGCACCCGCCGCGCTCAATCGCATCCCGCTTTACGCGCGCGCCGGTTCCATCATTCCCATGGGGCCGGACGTCGAATACACCACTGAGCAGCCGGACGATCCGATCGAGTTGCGGGTTTACCCCGGCGCGGATGGTGACTTCGTGCTCTATGAGGACGAAAATGACAATTACGACTATGAGAAGGGCAGTTACACGACGATCGCGATTCATTGGGATGACGCCGCCCGCAAACTGACTATCGGAGATCGCCTGGGCAACTTCCCCGGCATGCTGCAAAGCCGCACGTTCCACGTGGTGTTTGTTCGCGATGGACATGGCGCGGGAATCGGCGCCACCGCTAACCCGGACTTAATTGTTATTTACTCCGGAGTGGCCATGCCCGTAACCAGACAAAAATAGATCGGCCGTCTGAAGCGCGAGCTTCTGTGGGTCCAGATCGGTGCGATTCGCTAGCACGACGATGGTAAGCCGATCCTTTGGGAACCGCTCGATCACCGTCAGAAATCCGGTAGTTTCGCCAGTATGCCACATCCGTGGGTGATCGAGGTAAGGGTCGAGATACCAGCCAAAACCGTACGATTTCAGTCTGGTTGGCGTGAGAGCCGGAAGCATCTCTCGCTCGCTCAGCAGGGTGTGATTCGAAAGCGCGGCGTCCCATTTCGCGAGATCTTCCAGGTTGGAATAGACGCCGCCGTCGCCGAGAGTCGCCGATGTCGAACTCTGGTCCGTTTCAATAAAAGCTCCGTCTTTAACGCTGTGACCATAAGCCCTGCTCGGCACCGTATTCAGCCCGTTGACGAACGCCAACGTATGGTCCATGTGCAGCGGTTGAAAGATGCGTCTATTCAAGACGTCGCCGAATCGCTGATGGGAGATTTTGGCGACAATAAGCCCCAGCAAAACGTAACCGGAATTGCTATAAGCCCAACGCGTTCCCGCCGCGAACTTCGGCTTCTCCTGTCGCTCGAGCAATCGTAAAACTTCTTCATCTTGAATCTGATGAGTGGGCGTCCAGGTGGAGTCCATCAGGTCTTCATAGTCAGGCAGACCGGATGTATGAGTCAGTAAGTTGCGGATCGTGACCGTCCGCCCATAAGCCGGAAACTCGGGAAATATTTCAGTCAGCGGTTCGTCATAACGAAGCTTGCCGTCGTGGACCAGCAGCATTGCCGCCATTGCTGTGAATTGTTTCGTGAACGAAGCGAGCCGAAAATCGGTAGCGCCGTCGATCTTGGCCAATGTGCGTAAATCGCGAACTCCATAACCTCGCTCGAACAGAGTCCGTCCGTCCTTCCTTACCAGAACGGCCACTCCGGGGGACTTCGCATCCACGACAGGCGAAAAGATCCCGTCAATGCGAGCTGCGAGCGTGAGAGCAAAGAGGACTGTGAAGATCCGGACCATCAAGGAATACGATATACCCATGACCCGACGAGATTTCGTTCCCTTCCTGGCGGCCGTGGGCGTCGCCGCCACAGCCGACGATCAGCCCATCGAGCGCAAGGGACGCTTGAAGCAGTGCGTCACAGGGGGCGTCTTTGGCAAAGGCAGGACGCTGGAGGAGAATGCGCGCGACGCGGCCAAGATGGGCGCGAAGGGCTTCGACCTGATCGGTCCGAAGGACTGGCCCATTCTGAAGAAATACGGCCTCACGCCCACCATGGTGCCCGGCTTCGGTGGCACCATTCCTAACGCCTTGAACCGCATCGAGAACCATGCCGAGATTGAGAAGCTGATGCACGAAGGGATCGATACGTGTTCGGCATACGGTGCGCCGAACCTGATAACCTTCTCTGGCAATCGCCGTGGGATGTCCGATTCGGAAGGCATGGACAATTGTGTCCTTTTTCTGAACAAGGTAAAGGCGCATGCCGAAGATAAGGGCGTCAACATCTGCATGGAATTGCTAAATAGCAAGGTGAATCATAAAGACTACATGAACGATCACACGGTCTGGGGCGTAGAGGTCTGTAAGCGAGTTGGGTCGACGCGGGTGAAACTGCTCTACGACATTTATCATTTACAGATTATGGAAGGCGACATCGTGCGCACCATCCGCGACAACATCCAGTACCTTGCCCATTTCCATACCGGCGGCAACCCGGGCCGGCACGAGATCGACGATACACAGGAATTGAATTATCACTTCGTTGCCAAAGTGATTGCCGACCTGGGTTTTCAGGGCTACGTAGCGCATGAGTACACTCCCGCGCAAGGCAACGATCCTCTAAAATCGCTCGACACAGCGATGAGGATTTTCGACGTCTAGCGCGGCTTCCAAAGGATGCTGCAAGAAAAAGTTGTCGATCAAGTCCCCGATCGTTTCCGGTTGATCGTAAAGGCTATAGTGCGTTGCCCCGGGGATGCAGACGTAACAAGCATTTGGAAACAGGACCGCTGCGCGTTGGGAGGCCGCCGGAGACGCTACCCGGTCCAATTCCGAACCTACGAACAAGATCGGGACATCGATGCCTCGGGACTCTTTCGCGATGTCATATGCCCAGTAATCTAGGGCTTGCCGGCAATAATTCAGCAGACTCTCGGCGTCTCGGTACGGTGCCAGCACTTCCTCTCGCAGGTCTCGATTCGTCCTGGCGAGGACTGCCGTCGCGGCTTCGCGCGAGTCCTTTCCAGCCAGACCTTCGGAACCTGAATCGGCCAGAATGCCATGCAAAGCACCCAAAACGGCAGGCGCCATATCCGGGTTCGCGTCGACGATTCTGCAGAACGGCTCAAAATTTTTTTCGTATGCCGTATCGAGTTCGGCGCCCCATCCCTGGTACTTCAGCGTGCTGCTCAAAAGCACCATCGCGTTCACAATCCCTCGATACCGTTTGCAGAACTCGGTTCCGATCTTGGCCCCGGTACACCACCCCACCAGCGAACAATGCTCGATGCGTTCATTTCGCTCGATGCGTTCGTTCCGAATGATGGAGGCTAAATCTTCGGCCTGATCCCGCAGCCCGAATGGGCGCGCCGACGAGTGCGTGCCGCGCGTTTCCCATATCACCAGGCGATACTGCCGGTTCAGCAATGTATCGATCAGGCGGAACCAGTAACGTAAGCCCTGCCCCAGCGCGTTCAGTAGGATGATGGTCCGCGCTCCGTCACCAGCGGTGTAGTAGGTCAAATCTCCGGCATTCGTTGCGATCGACGTTTTGTTGAAGGAGTCAGGCATGTGGAAGATCCGCGCTTGGCTGGACTGCCAAATGGAAGTCTGTTGCCGGTGGATTTCCTCGAAGAGTGCGGTTTGCTCGACGTCGCTGATGGCCGTTGTCGCGAATGAGACCGTAGAATTGGCGCACTGGTGCTGCGCAAGCAGTCTGCCCAGGCCCCCTGATCTCTGTTCGAAAAGCGAATCAATGGACGTGAATCGGCTGCGATTGTCGGTCAATTGAACGTCGACCCCGTAAACTGCCCCGATCCGCGTTAACAAGTCCTCGACCGGGCTGTTTGTCGGTGAATGAAGACAAATCGTCGAGCCGTTGGGTTCGATCTGCTCGGACAGCCGCAGGAGTTCACGCGCGGCCTCCTCGACAGGGACTATATTGACGACGTCGCCGGGAGTTCCCCAGAAAAGCAACGGCTCCTTGCGAAAGTAATCCGGACAACGCTCTTCGATTTCGCGCTTGAATTGCCAGAGCACGCCAAGAAAATGCCAAACCCCCTCGCATAGCGCCGTGTGAAACAAGCGGCATCCAAGGCCGAGCGCGCTGATTTGTTCGGTAGTCTCAGATGGAGTGTTAACGCAATTGATCTCCTTTATCCCGAGTTCTTGCCATTGGCGAACCGACTTTACGTTTAGACCGCGAGGTTTGCCCGGATTCTCAAAATGCCAGACTTCCTGTACCTGGGGCATCGACCCAGTATGGACGCTCCGCAGGCCGTCGCTCATGCGGGCGAACGTGGTCTCCGGGCACTCCGGATAAGCCGTTCTAAATGCTTCCCGCACTATGTCGCGAAAATCCCGCACGTCAGCCGGCCCGTGTGCAGTGTGGTTAACGATCGTTTCCCGCGCCAGCAGGCGGGCCGCCACATGCGCCGCCAGCCGACCCGTTGCGCCTGAGATGAGAACACTCTTCGACATGCCCGGATTTCTATTATGGCGGGTACACGGACGATTAACGCTTATTCTCCACTTTTACTACCAAATAAAATGTAATCCTTCGGCGTGAACATGCTATACTCGGCGCGATGCGACGGACATTCGCGTCTTCGGCCTACTCGGGGGTTTGTCCCTATCGGTGTGCGGGCCGCCATCCCATCTCCTTCGCCACAATCCGCTTAAATCCATCGAGATATCGCAAACGACTGAATAAAGCTTTCACAGAAATGCTCTAAAAGGGGAATAGACCATGAAAACGATCGTATTCGGTTTAACCTTTTTTTCGACGGTGCTGAGCTGTGCCCACGCCGCCTCGCCCACCTTTTATGGCGACGTCGAACCGATCCTCGCAAACCGCTGTCAAAGCTGTCACCGCCCAGGCGAGATCGCGCCGATGTCGTTCTTGACTTACCAGGACGCCCGCCCTTGGGCCAAGGCGATAAAAGAGGCGGTTGCCGGCAGGAAGATGCCGCCCTGGTTCGCGCTACCGGGCGCTCATAAATTCGCAAACGATCGAACACTCACGCCGGACGAGGTCGAGACGTTAGAAAACTGGGCCGATAACGGAGCTCCCGAGGGCAATCCAACGCTCAAACAACCCGTGAAGAAGTATATCGAAGGCTGGAACATCCCCGAACCGGACCTGGTTGTTGAGATGCCAACTGCAATCGATATCCCGGCTAGTGGAACAATGAATTACAAGTACGTCATCGTTCCTCTGAACCTGAAGGAGGATCGCTGGGTCCAGGCCGTCGAGGCTCGCCCATCGTCGATCCAACATGTTCACCATGCGGTGATCTTTGTCCGGGAGCCGGGGTCGCCTCTGATGCGCGGCGTGCAACCCGGGGTCCCGGTTGAGCTCCCGCCGCCTACGGATCAAAAGCGGCTGACCAGTGGCGACCTGAATACATTCACGATTTACACACCTGGAAATATCGCAGATACCTGGCCGCCCGGAACTGCCAGGCTGCTTCGGGCTGGAAGCGATTTAATTTTCTCGCTGCATTACCTGCCTAATGGAAAACCGGGCCGGGATAAAACCAAGGTGGGTATTGTTTTCGCAAAAGGGCCCATTAAAGAACGGGTTATTTCCCTGTGCGCATCGTCATTTGATTTCGCGATCCCACCCGGAAGCCGCAACTATACGGTTCCTGCCCAGTTAGAGATCCCCAACGACGCCAAACTTTTGCGTTTTTTCCCGCACATGCACCTGCGTGGATCTGGTTTCGAGTACTGGCTTTTTGCACCAGGGACGCGCCCCGATCTGCTACTCAGAGGGTCGAGGTACGATTTTGGGTGGCAGCTTACGTACGAGCTTCAACAACCAATAGAACTAAAAAGAGGGATGCGCGTTGGATTTGTGGCCCATCTCGATAATTCCGCGAATAATCCCCTAAACCCGGATCCGTCGGCTACCGTGCGGTGGAGCGAGTTGAACGACGGCGAAATGGTGTCCGGCTTCTTCGACATTGCCATTGACGCTCGGTATACTCTTCCTGAGTGGATCGCCGGCGGCCCACCCAAGAGCGACACGATTATCACCGCCTCAAATCATTGAGTGCGCCTACTTGACGCCTAATTGTAGTTCTGTGACGTAGGTTGCAGTGTCGTATCCGTCGCGAATCAAGCCGATTTCGCGATTTTCACCGGAAGCTATGAATTTGCGGATCTTGGCTTCTTGATAGAGTTTGGCCCAATGCTCTCCCGAATCCAAAGGCGATCCTTTAAAAGCCAGAGAAAGGCATTTGTATTGGCCGGAATGGCTTATCTGAAACTTGCCGGGATCTTCCGGCGGCGTGTTCACCGCGGCCGCTATTTCAAGCCAGCGTGCCGCATTGCGCGCCACATCTAGATCCAGAATATTGTCTCCTTCGAAAGACACGTGGAACTCAATGGGCGGAATCGGATCGTAACCCAGAGTCTTGAGCAATTTCTTCATCCTGGGCACAATGGTCCATTCAATGGGACCGACGTCGTCCAGGGTTTTTATCGGTTGCCGGTGTGTAAGAAACGTCTTTGCCGGGACCGTTTTCAGTTGTACAGTTATTGGCTCTCCGGCGGCGCCGGATTGCGCGCGGCACATGCACATCGTTGCGGCGATCAAAAGCAGACGTTGGCTCAAGGTGTTTTCTCCCTTCTGGCGTCTACAAGTAATTGTTTATATCATGCTTCGGCCGCAACCTGAGTGGCATTAATCACATCCGCACGGTGCGCCAGCGATCGGCTCAACACGGGTGTATATTGTGATCGACGACAAGCTGATGCGCGACGCCCTGAAAGCGACTGGCCTGAAAACCAAGCGCGAACCAGTTGAGCAGGGGCTGCCCACATTACTGCGCCTGAAACGGCAAGGGGCCATCCGTAACTGGCGTGGAAAGTTGGCATGGGAGGGCGATCTGGATTCGACGCGGAGCGATACTTGATCCTGGGTCGACTCCAGTGTGTGGGTCGATTACTTCCGCGGGAAGATCCCGTCACAAACCGCAAAGCTAGACCTGCTCCTTGGCCGTGAACCCCTCGCTATTGAGACCTGATTCTGACAGGGTCCTTGAAGGGCTTCAACAGTGATTGGGACTTCCATAACGCGCGTCGAATGGACAGCGATCGGGACTTCGATCCCTTCGAAACATACCTCGGACTGCGTGTTGC
>Ga0302319_10026836_pt1 | contig 10128 bp, 7 predicted proteins | sample Bog_T0_2_FD_203319 | JGI IMG/M metagenome (GOLD analysis project Ga0302319, IMG submission 203319) | Peat permafrost microbial communities from Stordalen Mire near Abisko, Sweden - Bog_T0_2 | ecosystem: Environmental > Terrestrial > Soil > Wetlands > Peat | place: Sweden: Abisko, Stordalen Mire...
GTAACTCTTCGGCATTGGTGCTCAATTTGCAATTGGAAGCCGTACCCCATGAACTTGGAGATAGCGCCTTTCAGGCTTGCTTGAACTCTCGATGTAAAAGAGCTGCGATTGATCGTGTTTTCGGTTTTTGCGCTCATGTTCAATGCAGAATAACTTGCCCATACCGGGAAATTCCGGAATCGAGTAGTGCAAAAAGAGAACGGTTTCATATAGCCCTCCAGCTGGCTTAACGAATTCACCGTAGCAACTGGATACCAAGCAGGAATCTTGTCTTGGGAAGGGGGTCCCCAATCTATCGGCTCCTGAAAAAAGATAGAAAAATCAAGGCGGCGAAATCTCGTAGGAAAAGGAAGAGCCCAAGATATTTTGAATCTGCCGGCAATCGCGTGCATTCATCGTCGATTGCTTCGGAACTGTTTTACCCATTTTCGTCAGGGATTTAGGAGTCGTCTGTACAACTTTTAAACCATTAGACAGAACATGGCAAATTCCAGATCGATGCAGGCTTTAGCCTGCCTGAAGCGCCTTGCCGCGTCCAGCGAACCAACATCATCTTAAACCATAGGCTTGCGCCATCGAGGCGGCCGCGAAACAGCTTCGCCCATCGTTGTTTGCGCAGGCCGATTCAGCGAACGTATTTCCCTATTTGTCTCATTGTTAAGCGCTTAGAGCGTCCAGCCTCAATCGCAGCCCTGCTACCCCACGCCAAGTTTCCCCTGCGCATTCTGTCCTGCCCAGTGGGACCGAACTGTCCCAGATTCGGACGGCAGCGGCGTGCGCCACCAAACTCCTTGACAAGGATCGAGGGGGCGCACATAATTCTGACCAATAGTCAAAAATGGTAATCAGTCGAATATGAGTATAAGTCGTAAAACCAGAACCCCCGCCTCCACCCCTTCTCAGCCGCGCGCTGCAGGGCGCCGTCAGCGGCGCGCGGCTGAAACGCGCATGCGTCTCTTTCGCTGCGCCCTCGCGCTCATTGCCGAGCACGGTCTGCTCAACGTGACTATTGAAGACATCACCGAGGCGGCCGATGTTGGCAAGGGCACCTTCTTCAATTACTTCGAGACCAAGGATCACGTCCTCGGCGTCATGGGCGAAATTCAGCTCGGCAAGCTGCGAGAGGCCGCCGAGCAAGTTCCCGGCAGCAAGCAATCCATACGTGCCACTCTGCGGCGGATCGCGCTTTGCCTGGTTGAGGAACCAGGCCAAAGCGCCGCGCTCGCCCGCGCGCTCATCTCCGCATTCCTGGGCAGCGTGAGCGTTCGGGAAATCATGAAACGCAATATGCTGGAGGGCCGCAAGACGGTTGGAGAGATCGTTCGCGTCGGCCAGCAGCGCGGAGAGATCAATCCCAGGCTGAATCGGGAGAAGGTGGCAATGCAGTTTCTGCAGGCGGTCATGGGTACGGTCCTGTTGTGGTCGCTGCACGAAAAGCCCTCGCTTGCCACGTGGATTGATGGCAGCTTTCAGCACTTCTGGAGAGCCATTGCCGCCTCCGGAGAAGAGCAGGAGCTATGAAGCAGGAAGCTACAAATCGAAGACTCACAAAGATCGCTTTTCTCGCGCTGGCGATCGCGGTATTCGCCGGCGTGGCTTGCGGGTCGCAAGCTCCGGCGCCCTATCGGCTCACGTTGCAGGATGCGATTCACAAGGCCTTGCAGGCCAACCTGAATGTGCTGGTCGCCGGCACGCGCGTTAGCGAAGCAGAGGGCGCGCGCGAGCGGAGCCTGGCGGCCGCGCTTCTGCCGCGCGTTAACGCACAGGTCTACGCCAATGCGCAGAATCGCGATCTGCGCGCCATGGGCATCTCGGTTCCGGGCCTGCCGTTGCCTAGCGTAGTTGGCCCCTTTTCAAACTACGACTTCCGCATTTATGCGCAACAGAATGTTCTCGACCTGGCCAGCTTTCGCGCGCTCAAAGCCAGTGAGAGTTCGGTGGACGCAGGCAAAATGGATGAGCAGGATGCGCGCGATCTGATTGTGCAGGTGATTGCCGGTCTCTACCTGAACGCGCAGTCTGCCGCCGCCCGTGTTGACGCTGCCCGTTCCCGCGTTACTGATTCAACCACGCTGCTCAAGCTTGCAACGGACAAGCATGACGCCGGCACTGCGACGGGCGTTGACGTGCTCCGTGCGCAGGTGCAACTCTCCAATGACAAGCAGGCGTTGCTTGAGGCGGAGAACAATCTCAAGCAGTCGCTGCTCGTATTGGCGCGCACTCTGGGTCTCAGCCCCGGAACTCCGCTGGAGCTAGCCGAGCCGCTGCACTTTCAGGCTCTCGCTCAGCAGGAACCCGATGCGCTGCTACTGGCAGCTCTTCAGGCACGTGCCGATTATTTATCGCTCGGGAAGCAGCGCCAGAGCCTGCTCGAGCAGCAAAGCGCCAACCGCGCCCGTTACTATCCGAAGGTCTCTCTCAACGGAAACATCGGTGAGCTCGGCCGCAGCATCGGCAGCGTTGCAACCACCGGCCTTATCCAGGGCCAGATCGACTTCACGGTCTATGATCGAGATCGCGCAGGTGAAGCCGCGCAGCTTGCCAGCCGCCTCAAACGCATCGACGATCAGATAGCCGATCTTGGCCGCGGCGTAGACGAGGATATTCGCGAGGCGCTGTTGAATCTTGATTCCGCGGCCCAGCAGGTGAGTGTCGCCGCGCAGGGGCAGGATCTAGCGCAGCGCGAGCTCGCGCTCGCGCAAGACCGTTTTCAAGCTGGAACAACCAATAATGTCGAAGTTGTCACCGCGCAAGACCAGCTTGCGCGCGCCCAGGAGAACTACATCCTCGCCGTCTCAAGCCACGTTGACGCAAAGTTCGCTCTGGCCCGCGCCCTGGGCGACACCGAAAAGAACATGCTCGAGTTTGCAGGGAGCCACTGAGCAGTCGATTGCCGCGCGTTCGGCGCGCATTCGGCTCAAGAGGACTGATGCTATGAAACGACTCATACCGATAGTGATTCTGCTGGCAGCCGCCATTGCCGCGGGCTTTTACTTCTATCCGCGCTTGACGAAGAAGGCCGCGCCCACCAATCAACTTACGCTCTCCGGCAATATCGAGGCCCACGAGAGCCTGATCGGCTTCAAGGTGCAGGGCCGCATTGTCGATCTGCCTGTCGAAGAAGGCCAGCAGATCGAGCAGGGCGCGTTGCTTGCACGTCTTGAAGATGCGGACTTCAAGCAGAAAGTGCGCATCGACCAGGCAGGCGTAGCTGTGCGCGAATCAAACCTGGACCTTACGCTCGCCGGAACGCGTCAGCAGGAGGTGAAGGCATCGCAGCAAACGGTTATCGATGCGCAGGCCGACGTTGCGCAGAAGCAGGCCGACAACGAGCGCGCGCAGCAACTCTTCGCCAAAGATGAAATTTCCGCGCAGGATCGCGACCTTGCCGCTACCGCTCTCAAGCGTGCTCAGGCGGTCTTGAAAGCAGCGGCGGAGCGATTCAACGAGTCCAAGGAGGGCAGCCGCAAGGAAGATATCGCTATTGCGCGGGCCAATCTTGAGCAGGCCAAAGCTAGCCTTGGACTCTCGCGTATCGATGAGAGTTACACCACGCTCTATGCACCGTCGGCGGGTGTTATTACAGTGCGTGAGGCCGAACTGGGCGAAGTAGTCTCGCCAGGATCGCCCGTGGTCACGCTCGCAGACATCGATCACATCTGGCTTCGCGCCTACATTGCGGAAACCGATCTGGGCCGCATTCACTGGGGCCAGGACGCGGTCATCACCACCGACACATATCCCGGCAAGCAGTACCATGGCCGCATCTCGTTCATCTCTCCTGACGCGGAGTTCACGCCCAAGAGCGTGCAGACTTTTAAAGAACGCGTCACGCTGGTTTACCGCATCAAGATCGACATCGACAATCCCAACCATGAGCTGAAGCCCGGCATGCCGGCTGATGCTCATATCGAACTCGCCGCCCAGCCCAGTGGAGAAGGCGCAACGCAGTCCAGGTAATGACCGCCCCGCTCCAATCCGAAGGCGTGGTTGCAATCAAAGCCGATGGTCTCACCAAGAGTTTTCCTGGTGTGCGCGCGGTTGACGGCCTCAGCTTCGATGTCCGCGCCGGAGAGATCTTCGGCCTCGTCGGTCCCGACGGTGCAGGGAAGACAACGACGCTGCGCATGCTCGCCGGCATCCTACCCCCCGATGCAGGCTCGGCTACGGTGGCCGGCTGCGATGTAGCGCGCAACGCGGAGCGCGCCAAGCACTCTCTCAGCTACATGCCTCAGCGTTTCGGCCTCTATGAAGATCTCACCGTCGACGAGAACATCCGCTTCTATGCCGATCTGTTTGGCGTGCATAAGGCCGAACGCATCGATCGCTCGTTGCAGTTACTCACGGCTGCCGGCATGAGCGAGTTTCGCCGCCGTCTGGCCGGCAAACTCTCCGGCGGCATGAAGCAAAAACTCGGTCTGGTCTGCGCGCTTATCCATCGGCCCAAGGTCATCCTCCTCGACGAGCCAACCACCGGTGTCGATCCAGTCTCACGCCGCGACTTCTGGCGCATCCTCTATGAACTCGTTGCCGAAGGAGTCGCAATCCTCACCTCGACCGCCTATCTCGATGAGGCCGAGCGCTGTCATCGCGTGGCGCTCATGAATCAGGGCAAGCTGCTGTTTTGTGACACGCCGGCAAACCTCAAAGCGCACTTCGGCAAGGATGTGCTGTCGGTAGCATCGGCCGAGCCGCGGCAATTGCGCACATGCCTTGAGAACGCTCCGGGCATATCAAGCCTGGTGCTCACCGGGGACGGCGTGCATGTTGTCGTCGATCAGGCCGCGCGCCGCGTTCCCGAGTTTGAATTGCTGCTGTCCAAATCCAACGTCGGGGTCCATTCCATCCAGCAAGTCACTCCGTCCATCGAGGATCTGTTCGTCGATGCTGTCTCTGGTGGAGGGCCGCGTCATGACTGAGCAACCGAATTCTGTCGTGATCGAAAACCTCGTCAAGCGCTTCGGCAGCTTTGTGGCCGTCGACCACATTAGCCTGCAGGTCAGCAAAGGCGAAGTCTTCGGCTTCCTTGGTCCCAACGGCGCAGGAAAATCCACCACCATCCGCATGTTGTGTGGGTTGCTCAAGCCCAGCGCAGGCTGCGCGCAGGTGGCCGGGTTCGATGTGGCGCGCAATCCTGAAGAGGTGCGACAGAACATCGGCTACATGTCGCAGAAATTCTCGCTCTATAACGACCTAAAAGTGATTGAAAACCTGCGCCTCTTCGCGGGTCTCTACAGCGTTCCCGCAAAAATGGTGAAGGAACGCATCGACTGGGCGTTGCAAATGGCCGACCTGCGTGGCCAAGAGAATCTGATTACCGCTACGCTTCCCGGAGGCTGGAAGCAGCGCCTCGCGCTCGGTTGCGCGGTCTTGCATCGTCCGCCCATTCTCTTTCTTGACGAGCCAACCTCCGGCGTCGATCCCATCTCGCGGCGTCAATTCTGGGACCTGATTCATAGCATGGCCGAGGACGGCGTCACTGTCTTCGTCACCACGCACTACATGGAAGAAGCCGAGTACTGCAATCGGCTCGCGCTCATCTTTCGCGGCAAAATCGTCGCGCTGGGTACGCCGTCTCAGTTAAAGAGCGCCATGAAAAGCGAGCTTCTCCTGGTCGAGTGCGACCCGCTCGGCACCGCTGTTGAAGTGCTTCAAAAAGCTCCCGAAGTGATCGACGCCGCGGTCTTCGGCAACGCGCTGCACCTTGTCGTGGAGAATGCCGCTGCCGCAGAGCCGCTCATTCGCAAATATCTAGGCGATCATGGCGTCACAGTCGCAAACATCGCGCGGATTCGCCCCACGCTTGAAGACGTGTTCGTCTCGCTCACTACAACCGCAGGCAAACAGGAGGCGACAAAGCCATGAGCCTTACCCGCTTGCTCGCCGTTGCCCGCAAGGAGCTACTGCAGATTGTGCGCGACACGCGCAGCCTCGGCATCGTGGTCATCATGCCGGTCACGCTCATGCTGCTGTTCGGCTATGGCGTCAATCTCGATCTCAAGGGCCTGCCCCTCTACGTCTGCGATCAAGACGGCAGCCAGCAAAGCCAGGACCTGCTCAAGCGCTTCCAGGCCAGCGAGTATTTTCACATCGTGCGCGCAGTCGACAACCGCGCCGCAATCGCGCGAGCTCTCGACGACGGCGGCGCCCGCATGGGCCTCGTCATTCCGTGGAACTTTTCTCAACAGCTCAGCCAGGGCGGCCCGGTCCAGGTGCAGGCGCTGGTTGACGCAACAGACGACAACACGGCCAATGTGATCATGGGTTACACGCAAGGCGTGGTGCAGGGCTACTCGACGGATCTGCAGATTGACTGGCTCCGTTCGCGCGGCATGTCGCTCCAGGCATCGCCCATCGCCGTTGAAACACGCACCTGGTACAACGAAGATCTTGAGAGCAGCGCCTTCATCATTCCCGGTGTACTGGCGCTGGTCATGTCCGTCATCGGCGCATTCCTCACTTCGCTCACCATTGCGCGCGAGTGGGAGCGCGGTTCAATGGAGCAGTTGATCTCAACGCCGGTAACGGCCTTGGAGATTATGCTGGGCAAGCTTGCACCTTACTTCGTGCTCGGCATGTTCGACGTTGCCGTTTGCACCGCGCTTGCTATCGGCTGGTTTCACGTGCCCTTTCGCGGATCGCTGCTCACGCTTGCCGTTTGCTCTGCATTGTTTCTTGTTGTCGTACTCTCATTAGGATTCTTCATCTCGGTCGTAGCCAAAAACCAGCTTGCGGCCAGCCAGATCGCGCTCCTCATCACCTTTCTTCCCGCCTTCTTGCTTTCCGGCTTTCTGTTCGCCATCGAGCAGATGCCCGTGCCGCTGCAGTGGATCACGCACATCTTTCCCGCTCGTTATTACGTTTCGATTCTCAAGAGCATCTTCCTCAAAGGAACCCCTGCCGCAATGCTGGGCGCGGACCTGTTGCCGCTCGCCGGCTTTACCTTCGTGCTTGCCCTGGTGGCCACGCGCAGTTTTCACAAGAGGCTGGAGTAGATAGCATGTTCGGACGCTTGAAGCAGATGCTGATCAAGGAGCTCATCCAGGTGGTGCGCGACAAGCGCACGCGCTTCATCCTCATCGGCCCGCCCATCATCCAGATGTTGATCTTCGGCTATGCGGCTAACTATGAGATCCGCAACGTGGCCACCGTCGTCGTCGATCGCGACAACAGCCAGCAGAGCCGCGAACTTATCTCGCGCTTCACCTCAAGCCCTTACTTCAACGTGCAGCGCCAGACCGCAGATTCGAGCGTCGCGCAGCAACTCATCGAGCAAGGCAAGGCCACGGTCGCCATCGAACTCGACGCCGGCTTTGCCGCAAAGCTGCGCAAGGGCGAAACAGCGCCTGTGCAGGTCATCGTCGATGCCACCAACTCCAACACCGCGCTCATCGCATCTGGATACGTCTCACAAATCGCGCTTCAATTTGCACAGCAATCCCAGCAGGGCCGCATTTACAGCATCGCGCCTCAACTCATCGAGCAAATCCCCTCGGTTGTGCTTGAGCAGCGCCCCTGGTATAACCCTGACCTCAGCAGCCGCTGGTTCTTTGTGCCCGGAGTTATCGGCACTCTCACCACTCTGTTGGTTATCACGCTCACATCGTTTGCCGTAGTGCGCGAGCGCGAAATAGGCACCCTTGAGCAGATCATGGTTACGCCCATCCGTCCTGCCGAATTCATCCTCGGCAAAACCCTGCCGTTCTTTCTCATCGGCCTCTTTGACGCGCTGCTCATCGGCGCTGTCGGCACATTCTGGTTTCAGATTCCGTTTCGTGGAAATCTCTTCGTCCTGCTCACCGGCACGGTCCTGTTTCTCATCTGCATGTTAGGTGTGGCGCTGCTCATCTCCACCGTCTCGGCTACTCAGCAGCAGGCTATGGTTACATCGTTCTTCGTCATCATGCCCACCATCATGTTCTCGGGCTTCGGATTTCCCATCATCGCCATGCCGGTGTGGATGCAGGATTGCAGCTACGCCATTCCGCTGCGCTACTTACTCGTAGTCCTGCGCGGAACCTACCTCAAGGGCGTCGGTTTCGACATTCTTTGGCCGCAGATGGCCGCCATGGGCGGAATCGGCCTGACAGTCCTCACCTTTGCCATCCTCCGTTTCCATAAAGCACTGGATTAGATTTCGCCGGAGACTCGCCAGCCGGCAAGCAAGTGGCACTAGAATCCGCATGCGCCCGCCGTACAACGGAAGCGCCATCCAAGGTAAAGTGAATCCAGGCCCCCCGCAACACTTCTTTGCCTTTTGATGTACCTTTACATCTTGGTGGTGGGGCTGGTTCAGTAAGATAGACCGGCGAGCGCTGGGGCGTCCCTGCGAATGCAGTAAATGATTCCTCGTAGAGCCGGGAATCAGGAAGATCGATCTATATGATGGAATTTCATATTTCGAAGAGTGCGCGCGAGCGCTATCAGTTCGCTGAAACCCTGTTTTCGTACACGGGCAATGTGGTTTTTGCCAACATGGCTGCCTGCCGCGACTTCGCCTACCGCGTCAACCAGGTCCGCGACGCGCAGAACCATCCTGACCAGGCCATCCATGCCGGCGCGCTCTATGCCATGGGCCTTATCGACGAGGCCAGCCACGTACTGCTTGCGCGCTACCGCGAGCAGTTCGATCCTGAAGTCATGCACGCAGCCCTCGCCTGGTTTGGCGCGCAGGTCGGCGAAGACAAAGTTGACGCCATGCTTCTTGCTTTCGTCGAGCAGTTCCCTGGATCCACCGTCATCAAAGGTCTTGAGACGCCCAAGCAGTGGCTCTCCGGCAAAACCGGCGCCATCACGCATCGCGAGGCTACGCTTGAAGAACTGCTCCTGCTCTGGGCCGCCAATCGCAATCAGGCCTTCCGCCCCTTTGAGGAGCTTTTCAATGACCGCTCCCTCGCCGAAAAGACCGTCTATCGCCAGGTAACGCAGCAGTTGCCGGAGTACTTTGCCTCTCGGCCCCTCGTTCCTGTTCCCGATGCAAAGCCGATGAGTTTGCTCGACCTGCTGCGCCTCCCCGCCGAGGGCTCGCCCGCTTCGCTCCGTGAGCAGTTGCAACTCATCCGGAAGTTGTGGAAGCCGCTCATCGGCGACAGCCTCGATCACATCCTTGAGATCGCAACCGAGATCCTCAAGGAAGAAGAGCTGGCCATCTGGATGCAGTTCAATCCCGCTGCCAAGCAGGCTGCCGATGCGGCGCGGCGTCATCGCGAGAGCGGCGCGCAGCAGTGGCCTGCGGCAGCCGGCGGCGCGGATGTGCCGCAGTTTGCAACCCTGGCCCACGAATACGAAAAATTCTCGCCCGATACGGCATGGATGCCGAGCGCCGTCCTCATCGCCAAGAGCACCTACGTCTGGCTTGCGCAGCTCAGCCGCAAATACGGCCGCCACATCGGCCGGCTCGACGAGATTCCCGATGAAGAGCTGGCTTTGCTCAGCGCACGCGGCATCAACTCGCTCTGGCTCATCGGCGTGTGGGAGCGCAGCCGCGCATCCCGGACCATCAAGCAGCTTTGCGGCAACAAGGACGCCGTAGCCTCGGCTTATTCGCTCTACGATTATCAGATTGCCGAGGACCTGGGCGGCGAGCCGGCGTACATCGCGCTGCGCGACCGCGCCTACCGCCATGGCGTCCGCCTGGCCAGTGACATGGTGCCCAACCACATGGGCATCGATTCGCCCTGGGTCGTCGAGCATCCTGAGTGGTTCATTTCGCGGCCTGAGCCGCCCTATCCCGCCTATAGCTATAACGGGCCCGACCTCTCGCCGGACTCGCGCGTCGAAATCAAAATTGAGGATCACTACTTCGAGCAGTCTGACGCCGCCGTCGTCTTTCGCCGCCGCGACACAGCCTCCGGCGAAACCCGCTACATCTATCACGGCAACGACGGCACCAGCTTTCCGTGGAACGACACTGCGCAACTCGACTATCTCAATCCCGCCGTCCGCGAGCAGGTCATCCAGACCATTCTCCACGTCGCGCGGCTCTTTCCCGTCATCCGCTTTGATGCAGCCATGACCTTGGCCAAGCGCCACTTTCATCGCCTCTGGTTCCCAGGCCCGGGCTCCAGCGGCGCAATTCCTTCGCGTGCCGAGTATGGCATGAGCCAGGCCGAGTTTGACCGCGCCATG
>Ga0302319_10026837_pt1 | contig 10128 bp, 6 predicted proteins | sample Bog_T0_2_FD_203319 | JGI IMG/M metagenome (GOLD analysis project Ga0302319, IMG submission 203319) | Peat permafrost microbial communities from Stordalen Mire near Abisko, Sweden - Bog_T0_2 | ecosystem: Environmental > Terrestrial > Soil > Wetlands > Peat | place: Sweden: Abisko, Stordalen Mire...
CCCATTGGCCAAGGCGAGCCGATCCGGGCGTTCCAGAACCTGGCGCGGCGCAGGTCCGCAAAATTGAACTCAGCACCGCGCACGTCCGCTCCACTCAGATCGGCACCCCATAGCGTGGCGCGCCAAAGCCGCGTGAGCGGCGCCAGGGACGCCCCCTGCAACTGGGCGCCGCTGAGTTCGGCATCCTGCATCTGGGCGGAGGACAGGATGGCCCCCTGCAACTGGGCTTGGGGCATGTAGGCGTGGCGGAAGTTCACTTGCTCTAGATCGGCTCCTTGCAGATGCGCCCCCGGCATGAACGCGCGCTCAAAGTTAGCGTCACGAAGTCTGGCACCCTGAAGCTTGACGAAACCGCTGCGGTCTTTGGGCAATCCCGCGTCAACCGCCACGATGCCACCTGGACCAAACTCCTCAGCAACCCCCATATTGGCTCCGAAGAATGATGCGTTCAGCGCTGTCACCCCCCGCAGATCCGCACTCTCGAGATGAGCGTGATCGAGCTTGGCATCACTCAGCAGGGCATTGACCAGGACACTTTCCGTGAGACGAGCAAAGAGTAGGTTCCGGCCATGCAGGTCGATCCCACTAATGGATGCCAGTGCCTGATCGAGCTTCTCGCTGGGCTCGGATAACCGGATCGTCGCCAGCGCCGTCGTATCCAAAGGCTTTCCCACCAGTGTCCGCTTTTCGGCGGAGAGATAGCGGCAACCCCAGCCAGTCGCAGGACATAGCAGGAGATCAAGCGGCTGGCGCAGCCCTCCAAGGGCAAGATCAATATTATCGATCTGCCTCGCCACAGCATCGCCAAGCGTCTCGGTGCTTGAACCAAAATGCCGCTTCCACCTGACACTATCCTCTATGGTTGTCGTCTCCCGCGTCGGCACGTGCGACCAGGCGATGTCTGGCAGTATCACCAGGGCTGGCCAGCAAAGGCGCGCCCCCCGGCCAAGCCAAGCCCAGGAAACTCGCCGATGAACTGTCGCGCGGGGCGAGATCAGGCGGCGGCGGAACCAAATGAGTGCCGCGACCGCGACGATCAGGCAAACACGGTGATCCCAAATCAATACTTCGCTCTGGAGGCGTAGTATGGAAATTTGCATGAATAGCAAAGCCGTCAGCGGAAATACCGCCAGGAAGAACCAGAACATCACACAGAACAGTGTACTCGCAGTCTGGTCACTTGGCGGCGTCACCAGGTTCTGCACAAACTCCGTATTGACCAGAAGCTGACGGCATCGCCGCCGATCGGCCTCAATCTGTAACTGCTCGACAATCTCGCCGTTGAATTGTCGGATGTCCGCCGCGACCATGTCATAGCGGATCAACGCATACATGTAGGCCGCGAGTAATAAGAACGGGGCGAAATAGAGAACAACCGTCACGGTCACAGGTATCGCCACGTAGGCAATGGTAATCGGAGAGTTCAGCAGCAGGTCTTCGCCGGATACCGAAAACGCTGTGGCCAGCAGATAGCCACCAATCGCCAGCAGACTCAGTGTACTGAGCTGCGCGCTCTTGGCACCTTCGTTGATGGCTCCGATCAGCGACGCAATATACTTTGGCGGCTCGAAGGCTTCCATGACATTCTGCTCTGCTCATCGTTGCTCACGCGTTGCCCCTTTTTATCGGCAAGATCATAGTCCCAGAGCGCGCGGCATAGGAAGTCGGGGCGTCCTGAGAACGGCGACGCTGTGCGGGCAACGGGTCGCCCCGCGCAGACTGTTTTCGGACACGATTCCAGGACAGCCGATCCGAACGGACATGCCAGATAAACTAGATTATCACGTGGAACGAAGGGACCAGGGATATCATCCCGATATAGAAGGGACCTGAGATGAAGGCTCACCTATTGCGCGGCAGCACGCATTGGGATGCGCGCTCGTAGGAAACGACGCACCCGATCGATCGTGCGTTCCTTCAACTCCACCGGCACCTTCCACGGAAAGACCGTGATCTCGGCGTTGGGCGCCAGCGATGCGACATCGATCGAGGTTTGCAGCGGGTGTGCTGGCACGTCATCCGGCAGCACCAGCATTGGCGTCCGGCAGTTCGCGATAAAGTCGCGCGACACGCTGTAGAGAAAATCGGGCTGAACCGCATACAGGTTGTGCAGGTATCTCTCAATTAGGTCGATCGATATATCCGACCGCCGCTTCATGAAATCGGGTGCCCAGTTTTCCTTGCCATGCCGGTACATAAGGGTTGGGTCTTCAGGCAAATGACCAACGCTTTGACAGAACACGGCGGCGATGACGCGGTCGGGCGCCCGCTGCAGCAGCTTCCCGGCAAAGCAACCGCCGATGCAGTAGCCCATGTAAAAGAACTCGCGGATGCCGAGGTGATCCATCAGGCCGAGTTGGTCGTCGGCGAACGCATCCCATGGATTGTCGACCGGCACGGGGCCGGTTGATTCGCCGCCGTTGGCGTTACGCTGGTCCATCGTGATGCAGCGGAAGTCGTCCTTGAAAACCTCCATGGCGTTGAACACGGCTGTCGGCCAATTGCTGACCCGCGAGTTCAGGCCACCCCCCGGTGTGACCAAAAGCGGAAACCCAGAGCCGGTCTCCTCATAGCGGATGCGGACGTCGCCTTTTTGATAGAACGGCATGACAGTTCCTTTTCCTGAGCCTCGTGCAGGCAGGTCGCTCGCAGAGGGCGTTCAAACCTCACGCGAAAAGACCGTCCTGGCAGAGCATTTTCGGTGCACGAGTTCAGCCCAATTCGCGCTCATGCTCAACCTCGCTGGGCGGCAAACGCCCGCTCGCTCGCGGCCAGCCCCCGATCACGCGAACTTCCGCGCCTGGTCGGGCACGACTGAGCCTGCGCGCACGTATAGAGAGTCCGCGCACAGGTCCGTTCTGCGCCCGGTGCGAAGCCGCTAGCACCGGTCCACCGGCTTCCCGGCGACCTGGCATTGACCAGCCCTATGTCGACCACTGGCTCGGCAAGCGAATGCAGCCCCGCGCCCGCCCGCTGGGGACGGTTTCATCCTCACATTCCGCATCAGAAATATGCATCAAAAAAGTCCAATTGATTCAATGACTTGAATTTGATCCGAATATCTTGATTTTTGCTAGGGGAAACGCTCCTTGGCGTCGCCGAAAATTTTTCTGACACGGACCTTGAACCAGGGGTCAGTCGCATTGCGTGGATCGCTTTACGCGCGGTGGTACTGATTTGGGCCCCAGATGCTGCCGTAGTAGGCTCCACGTAACGGAGTTCTGCGTATGGGCAAGTGGGCATGGGCGAAATGACTCGCCCTCTGTGGGGCGGCGAATGGGAGGCGGCGATCGCCGACGCACGCACCGGCTTCGCGCTTAATCCGAACAGCGCCTTCGTGGTCGGCATGCTGGGCTGCGACCTCTACGTTGGCGGCTACCGCGAGGAAGCGCTGGTCCGCCTGAACCAGGCGATGCGCCTCAGCCCGCACGACCCACTGAATTGGCTCTGGCAGCTCTGGCGGGGAAATGCACAGTTCTATGGGCGCGATTTCACCGCGTCACTGGTCACGCTGCACGAGGTCGTCCGGCTGCGCCGAGCCTTCCGACAACCACACCAGATGATCGCCGCCTCTCTGGCCCATCTCGGCCGCCTCCAGGAAGCGCGCGCCGCGCTGAAACGAGCGGCCCCCGGGTTTCCCGAGCAGAGCCAGCACTATATCGAGGAACGCCCGCATTGGATACGGCCTGAGGACTATGCCCTCCGCGTCGAAGGCCTGCGCCTCGCCGCCGAAGCGCCGCCATGACGGCAACCCGCCGCCTCGCCGCCATCCTCGTCGCTGATGTCGTCGGCTATTCTCGCCAATTGGCCGTCGACGAAGCCGCCACGCTGGCACGCCTGCGGACACTCCGCCGCGACATTGTTGACCCTGCTATGGACGAGCATGGCGGCCGTGTCTTCAAAACCACCGGCGACGGCCTGCTCGCCGAATTTTCGTCCGCTGTCCAGGCCCTGCGCTGCGCCATCGCCATCCAGTCCCGCCAGCGCGAAAGTCCGGACAACCTGCAAATCCGCATCGGGTTGCATAGCGGCGACGTCGTCATCGAGGGCGACGACCTGCTGGGTGACGGCGTCAATATCGCTGCCCGTCTCGAACCCCTGGCCGAACCCGGTGGGATCGTCCTGTCCGATCGCGTCCGCGACGATGCCGTTGGCAAGATCACGATGGATGTCGAGGACCTCGGCACCCCCGAACTGAAAAACATCTCTCAGCCTATCCGCGTCTTTCGCATCCGTTTCGCCGAATCCGAGCGGCCAGGGCTGCCCTTGCCCGACAAGCCGTCCCTGGTGGTGCTGCCTTTCCAAAACATGAGCGGTGATCCGGAGCAGGAGTACTTCGCCGACGGCCTCGTTGAGGACATCACCACCGCGCTCTCTTGCATCCGCTCCCTGTTCGTCATCGCTCGCAATTCGGCCTTCGCGTACAAGGGAAAATCTCCCGACGTGCGTATTGTGGGACGGGAATTGGGTGTGCGTTATGTGCTCGAGGGCAGCGTCAGAAAATCTGGTAGTCGCGTCCGGATAACCGGGCAATTGATCGATGCCACGACAGGCACGCACATATGGGCAAATCGATTCGACGGTACCCTCGACGACGTGTTTGACCTTCAAGATCAGGTAGCATCGAGCGTTGTTGGGACCATCCAACCGCATCTGCAACGAGCGGAGATCGAGCGCGCCCGCCGTAAGCCGGCGAGTAACTTGGCGGCCTACGATCTGCTCCTTCGCGCCATGCCGCATCTCTACCCGTTCTCCCGCGAGGGTTCCAAGCAGGCTGTTGGATTCCTTCGCCGCGCAGTCCAAGTCGATCCGGACTACGCCCACGCATCCGTTCTGCTCGCGTTCTGTTACTATATGCCGATACAGCAGGCATGGGACGATGAGGAACATATCCCAATTGCGGAGATCGACCGCCTAATCCAGATCGCCATCAAGCATGGAAGTGACGATTCGGAAGTCCTGAGCATGGGCGCGTTCATGATAGCGCATCTCCGTGGTGACATCGAGCGGGGCATCGAACTTGTCCGTCGAGCTCTTTCGCTCAATCCCAATTCTCCATTTGCCTTTCAGGTCAGTGGGCAATTGAGCGCCTATCTCGGTGACACTGTGACAGCGCTCAATCATCTTGAGCGGTGTATGAGATGTGATCCCAACAGTGTTGCACTGGGTCGGAACTACGCATTCGCGATAGCCTATTTTGCTGCGGGCCAGCATGAGTTGGTGCTTAACGCGACAGGCCGAGCTCTCGCCGAAGGTGCGGGCAGTGCTTCAATATTCCGCATACGGGCGGCAAGCCTGGCGCTTTTGGGACGAACCGAGGAGGCGCGTGACGCAGTGCGGCAACTCCTTGCCATCTCTGGGGGCTGGACGATCGCGAGGGTCAGGGAACGGATCGAAAAAAATGGCACCAGCATCTTCCGGACGCCCGGTGTCAGCGACGCGATGTTGGAAGGCCTTCGCCGTGCGGGCCTGCCTGAATGACCCTCCGCCGCGTCGCCGCCATCCTCGCGCTGATGTCGCGGACATCATCACGGCGCTCAGCAGCATCCGCTGGCTGTTCGTGATCGCCCGCAATCCTCGTTCACCTACAAGGGCCGCGCCGTCGCTATCGAGCTTGTGGCGCGGGAGTTCGGCGCTCGCTACGTGCAGGAGGAAATGCGCGACCGCGGCGCGCAGCGCTTCCAGGCCCAAGCCGCTGCGCCCCTGCCGGGCGGTCGAGACGCGCAGGTAGCTCACGATCAGCAGCATCGACCGACCTCTACAGGGACCTTTTGAGTCTCATAAACAAACTGCAAACCAAGGTATGAAGATCATAAACGAACGAACTCCGCGACCTGCCTCGGATCACCCAAGCGCACCGGTGGTCGCGCGGCGCGCGGTGCGACCGGATGGCCTGCCTCCAGTGTCATGGCAGCGGCAGGCCCACCATCCACGCCTTACCGCGCCCGCAACACAGCCCGCCGCGCTGCGACCATCGTACTCAGCCGCGCTCCCATCGCCGGGTCGCGCCACAGCAGTATCAGGGTGCCGAACAACCCTGCGTGCAGCAGTAGCGCGCCCGTGCGGACATACGCCATCTGCCAGATCAGCCCTGGCCCCGCCGCCATCCCGGCGCAGGCCAGCGCATAAGCCGCCCACCACGCCGGCGTGACCGGCGACCCGAACCGCCACAACACCGCCGCCGCCATCCCGACGGCCATCGCCATCTTCAGCAGTGCCATCGCCCGCAGCAAATGAGCGAGCTCCGCACCAGCCAGGGCGAAGGCCGAAGCGAAGGCCTCCGTCCCCGTCGTCAGCAGACCGGCGGCGACGCCGGCGGCGGTGACCAGCACCAGCAGCGCCCGCGCCATGGCTGGGGACAGCGTGCTGGTGCCGGCGAGTGCGGCGGTAGACGATGCCGGTGACGCGATGCTGGTCATACCCCTCTCTCTCCCACGCGTGGTGATAGCGAATGCAGCGCAAACGCCGCTGCGGTCAGATAGCCTGCTGTGGATGGTGCCATCCTAGCGGGCGGTCCGCTACGCCGGAAACCTGCGAATAAGCAGCCCATTAGCAGACACTTCATTCCTGACCTTTCCCTTGATGCCACCACTGCGTGAATCAGCGGGCTCAGCTTCCTGGCCGATCGGCACCGGACCTGCGGAATTCGCGCCGGGCGACGGATTGCGTGGCAGCGCGGTTCTTACGAAGACTCGCATGGAATTTGCTCGCGACGTCCGTCTGGCTCGCGAGGTTGTAGTGCTCTTCCACCATGCGCCCGGAAATCCCCAGGATCGCCGCTGCCACGCCGGGGTGAGCGGGGTCGGCGACCGGCGCGGTGGTTCCCATCGCGTGGCGAAACCGATGCGGTCCGAAGGCCGTGCCAAAGGCCTTTCTGGACCGTGTTCGGATCATATCTTTAATGGCGTACATCGTCAGCGGTCCGCCGTATTGGTCAACCCAGAACCAATCGTGGGTCTTTGCCGCCAGCAATTCCTCTCGTTCGACGGTGATGTAGCGTTCCATGGCGCCGCTGAGACTGGCGGGCGTGTCATAGGCGATGCGCCGTTTGGTTTTGACGTCGTCGCTCTCGAAGATCAGCCGCCACGTCTCACCGCTTCTGATGACGCTCACGCCGAGACGCAGACTCGCCATCGAGCGAACGCGGGGTGCGCGGGCGGCGAACAGGGCGATCAACAACCCGTTGCGGTAGTCGCGCCGCCGCGCGTCCGGATTGCCCGTCAGCAGCGCGTCTCGCATCATTGAAAGCCCCCATTCGTAGAGAACCTTGCTGTGGAAAACCGGGGCTGACCGTGGCGTCACGGGCAGCGCCGATGCGAGGGACTGGCCACCCGGACACGTGATCCAGCGCAAATCCGCGTCGGGATGCATGATCCGCATCGCGGAACGCAATGCGCTACATATCCCAATGATGGTTGAGTTGCGATTGGTCTCACGTAATGCGTGGGCGAATGCGATGACATTTCCCCGGGTGACACGCTGGATCGGTGGGACCAGTGGATCGAGCATCGCTGCGCTGCGCAGAAACGCCAGCCAATCTCTGTATGCCCGTGCGTAGCGGAGAATCGAGGCTAGCCGAAGCTGCACTGCGCGATTTGGGCCTGTCAGTATGTCACCGCCCTGCAGGCCGGCGGTCCACATCCGCAGGTCGATTTCGGGCCAGTCCCGGGTTGGCTCAATAGCCTCCGGGAGCCGGCGATATTGGCCGCGCAACAGCTTCCATGGATGGAGCCAGGCGAAACTACGATCTGGCGCCAGAACCCGCAGTGCCGCTCCGAGCCCGCGCAGATAAGGCTCGATCGCGGCGTCGTCGTAGCCAAAAGCGCGCAGCGCATGGATGTAATTTCCGACCAGATCGGACGTCACACGACCAGCAGGATCGGTCCGCTCGTCGAGATCGCCGCGCGAGGCCAGGAACCGGATCCAACGTCCGTAGCCGCTGACGATGATGGCGATCGAGGTTGGTTTCTTGGTCGCCAGATAGGCGCTGGTTCGCCCCACTTCCCAGAGACGTCGATCAATCTCCGGCCAGGCTTCGAGGGGCAACGACAGGCGTGCGCTCATTTCCGGGGCCTCCGGCCGCGCTTTGCCGGGCCGCCGGCACCATGTTTGAATGCGAGCGCGGCGACCTGTCGCAGTGCCTGACGATCCCGGAGCACGGTCCTGTCGAAATGTTCCGCCGCGGCTTCGCCTTCATCGCCGGTATAGAAGGTGGTGGTGGTTTTGATATCCTTATGGCCAAGCACCTGGCGGACGATTTCGTACTGGCCGGGGTTCGCCTGCAGGAAATTTCGCGCCGCGAAGTGACGCGCCAAATGCGGGTTGAACTCAGCCCCCGTTTCGCGCGTGATGATGGTCGACAGGGATCTCCCGAAAGAACCCGGTATGCGCTGTCTGTCCTTGACGCCGAACAGATACGGGTTCTCCGGGGTCATCAGATGGGGCCGGAAACGGGTGCGGTAGGTCTCGATGATCCGCTGGGTTTCTGGCGGGATGGGGCGATGGAGAGCTCTGTCGTTCTTCATTTCGTCGCCCGGGATGGCGATGTGGGTGAACCTTCCCTTGCGCGGGTCCGGCCGTCGCAGGTGTCGGTCCAGCCGCAAGGCGACCAGGTTGCCGCAACGCAGCGGGCAGACCAGGAGAATCTCGATCGCGGTGGCGTACATCGCCATACGGGCAGCCACTTCGGGTCCTGTCTTTGTCTTCGCCGCACCCGTTCCGCGCATTGCGGCCTCGGCACGCTTCATGAGTTCCGTCGGGAGGTGCAACAGCATGGCGCGGACCCTGGGCGATTTCAGCCCTTCGAGCCGGCGCATGTTTTTGTCGGTCATTCCCCTGGGTGCCTTCGGCGAGACCCGGCGGCTCCAATCGTGCAGCTGGGCGACGTGGTGAGCGGGCAGACGGCAATGATCCCGCGCGAGTCGGTACAAAAGACTGGCGATATCGCCGGCTCTTTTGCCTGGTCCACCACCGTGCCGCGCCAGGTATGATCGAATGATGCGCTCGGGATGTTCGAGTGGATCAACGAGGTCACGCAGACCCGTGATGCGCTCGGGTTCGATCCCCGCGCCCACCAGGGCCCCGGCGGCACCCCGGATCATCAACACCCACAAGGCGATGGTTGTCGGGCGAAGCGCCCGGTGGCGCTTCGCCGGACCTACGTCCGCATCCGGCTCAGCGACATCGCGTGTGAAGATGTACTCCAGATCCTGCCCGCCCAGCCGATCGGCGTAGCGTGCCACATCGTCCTGAAACGACTGAGGGTAGGCGGTCAGTGGTGGCGTGAAGGTGTCTGTTCTGCCGCTGTTCACCGGCTTGCCGGGCCAGTCCGGCACGTGCTGGTGCGCCCAGTTCCAGATCCTCAGTGCGCCGCTGACCAGCTTCGCGGGATGATCTTTTAGCGCGAAGGCCGCGCAGTGCGCCTGATAGGCGCTGAACGTGACGCGATCCACCGCGTCGGGTGGGATCTTTTCGGCGTCGAGGAAGCGCAGGAACCGCAGCAAGCTCATCCGGCGATAGGGCGGCAACGCATGCATGCAGCCGCGCAGCGCTTCGGACAGCAACGGCTTGCCGCGCCGCTCCGGTTCGGTCCCATACAGACGACACAGAACGGCGCGCAGTTCGCTGCACAGGCTTGTCATGCGTCCCTTGGTCAGCCCGAACGTTGCCGGCGGCGCGGCGCGCAACCGGCTCAGGCTGGCCCAGGTCATCGGCACGGTCGCGAGGGCGGATGCGAGCGGCAGGCCCGGGGCGAGGACCTTGGCGGCGGTATTCAGAGCGGTGCCGAGCTTTTGCGCGCGGCCGGGTGCCAGATCCGTCCAGGTCAGGAGGATGCGCGCGGCATCGGCGATCATCAGGCCGTCGGATTGCTCATGCGCACAAATGGCTTGATCGTGCCGTGGGGAAAGTTGATTCATGGTGGCATTCTCCTTGTCATGTCATGGTGCGGCAGCACGTGACATATTCCAAGAACAATATCAAGTACACTGGGGCATATTACTTGCTAGTGTTCTTGGAATACTGTTTATTATTCTTGATTTTGTTAATGTTTTTCTATCGCATTGGCCCACGCAACATGGCCTCGATCTGATCCTCGCGGATGAACACCGCGTTGCCGGCCTTCTCCCG
>Ga0302319_10026838_pt1 | contig 10127 bp, 13 predicted proteins | sample Bog_T0_2_FD_203319 | JGI IMG/M metagenome (GOLD analysis project Ga0302319, IMG submission 203319) | Peat permafrost microbial communities from Stordalen Mire near Abisko, Sweden - Bog_T0_2 | ecosystem: Environmental > Terrestrial > Soil > Wetlands > Peat | place: Sweden: Abisko, Stordalen Mire...
GTTGCCTTGGGAATCGCCGGAGGACTTTGACAAACTGCACGCCGGATTTGTTGACGAATGGAAACCGAACGGTCAGTCGGAGGAACAGGCCGTCCTTGAGTTGACGAATTACACATGGATCTTGTGGCGCGCCGCCAAAATGGCACAACTGCGTTTCCATCGGGCCCCGTTTGGAACACAATTGTTAAAGTCGGGGAATCCATCATGGCAAGACCTTCTGGAACATGAGCAGCAACTGACTCAAACCGCAGAATCCGCAATTGGCGGTGTCGACGAAATGCTGCAGAAATTCAACGAATTGCTTGATGTTGTCCGCAGTCGCCGCGATTCGACCAAAACTTCCGACGGCAAAGCAGCGCAACTTGAATTATCAAGGCTAAGCAGTGAGGTCTCCGAAACAATCAGTCTCTCGAAGCAAATGGACGAAGTAATTCGTCGGTTAGCGTCAATTCCGGTGAACGCGTGGCACTTGCTTGATAAGGCCTACGAGCCCGAAGTGATCGAGCAGCAAGTCAAGGTGTTGGCCGCAATCGCTGTTCGCACCGATAAGGCAATTAGCCGCATCATCATGTTGAAAGAATACAAACGCGTCGCGGCATTACAAAGTCCTCCGCCGCGATTGATTGCGAGCCCTTCCGTTGCTCCAGCAGAATCTGCGCCGGAAGCGAAATCGGACTAAGGCGGGATAATGCCTGACACGGCATCGCAGGCGAAGAGGCGAATGCAATGAAGAGCGATCGATTCAACTTGTCTCGACGAACATTGCTGACGTCTCTCGCCTGTGCGCCTGGTGTATCAGGCGTTGCGATTGGCAAGTCACTCCAATCGCCTGACACGGAATTGATCGCGCTTGGCGCTCAATTCAACGAGCTAACACGCATCTGGGACGACTTTGCTCGCCGAACCAATCACACTTACAACAACTTCGACATTGTCGGATTGATTGAGTTCATTGATCCGATCGAGGCAACTATCGTTGCGACCCGCGCCAAAACACTTGAAGGCCTATTGGTCAAAGCACGGGCCGCAAATTGGTCGCGCGAAGGGCGCATTTGCCCTGAAGCCGAAGAGTCTACCGACTTGAAAATGGCGTGGTCCATTGTGCGCGATCTTCTTGACCTATCACACAGCAGTTTCTCCAACGTGGAATAGAAATGGTTGCCCTTCACATTGTAAGCGTCAAAGGCACCGCACGGCAGTCGAATGGCTGTCAATCTCAAACCCAAACGATTCAGAGTTTACGCAGATGAGTGAGCTATCATTCGCAACGATACGGTACGTGGCCATCCGCGACCGTATCCGTGCCCAAGACCCCGAGATTGACGAACAGACCCTCGCCGATACCGTTGAAGGTCTCACCGATCTAAATGAGATTATCGCAGCCGTTATTCGCTCAGCCTTAAGTGATGAAGTCTTGGCAATCGCGCTCAAAAGCCGGATTGCCAATATGCAAGACCGGCTTGAGCGGCTGCAAAAGCGAGCCTCCACGCGGCGAAAACTTGCCAAGGAAGTAATGGTCGAACTTGATCTCAAAAGACTGAATATGCCTGACTTTACTGCCTCGATCCGACCAGGGACGCCGGCCCTCGTGGTCGCTGATGAGACGGTTGTGCCGAAGAGCTACTGGCAAATGAGCGCTCCCCAACTTAACCGTCAGGAACTTACCAATGATCTAAGGCGCGGCATAGCGATTACCGGCGTTTCACTAACGAAACCAGAACCCGTATTAAGCGTGAGGACACGATAATGGGCTTTTCAGCAAAACAGGTACAGGCGCTACGACGCGATATCGACCATCGCCATGTTCACACCCGTGAGGCCCAGGGGCGGAAGTTATCGTACATCCAAGGCTGGTATGCGATCTCAGAAGCCAACCGAATCTTTGGATTCGACGGATGGAATAGAGAAACCATCGAATCCAAATGCGTGCTTGCCCGCGAAAATCGCGGAACCTTCCTGGCTGTTTACACCGTCAGGGTGCGGATCACAGTACATACAAACGGTACGGCCGTAATCCGCGAGGGCCACGGCACAGGCGAAGGCCGAGGCTCATCGCCAGGAGAGGTTCACGACATTGGGTTCAAAGCCGCAGAAACCGATGCCACCAAACGAGCGCTTTCCACGTTCGGAAAGCCATTCGGTTTGGCATTGTACAGCAACAAGAAAACTACATCCCCAGCAAAAGCCCTCGCCCCGGCGGTAAAACCTGCCGATCCTGGCCACAGCTTTGCGCGCGACGACACCACCCCAATTCCACGGCCGTCGCGCTACTATGGCCGCCGCCAGGATCCTGTCTCGCGCGACCTCGCGTCTCGAACGCGGATCCAAGGCAATAAGCCGGATGCTGGACAGCGGCCGCCCATTGATCCCGCTATCGTACCGACCTCCCCAGATCTGCCCTCTGGCCGGATCGATAAAAGCGCTCTCACGATTGGCGAACCTAAACGGCTTCGCGACAAAGCGCACCTGAGGTTTGTTGCCTCGCAGCCCTGTCTGGTTTGCGGGTACCAACCTTGCGATCCGCATCATTTACGTTTCGCACAACCCCGCGCCTTGGGTCTCAAGGTTAGCGATGAGTTCACGGTGCCGCTCTGCCGTGATCATCACCAACAACTGCACCAAACCGGTAACGAAGTCGCCTGGTGGCACGACTTGGATATCAAACCACTTGAGATCGCTAAGAAGCTTTGGGTCGAGAGCCGGGCGAAGACGTCTCCAAGTGCCGACCAGACAACCCAACAGCAAGTCGCGACCAATCCAATCGATGCTGCCCCGGGTGAGGACGCTATCAAATTAACAAACGAACCGAATTGAAACGTAATCCACACCGTCGCTTCCGGAAAAACAGCCATCAGTAAACTAATGCGATATGACCTAGAGTATGGGTGCCAAATGAAGGCAGTAATTTCTTCGGCTGGGCTGCGCCGGCTGGACAATTGCCAATTTGTATTCTATAGGATACAAGCGATCCTATAGTGCAGGTTCATCAAATACTGAGGTTCAAGTCGTGGTTCGAAGAACTTCGAGACTTGCGCGCACGGGCGCGCATATAAGCTCGCATTGATCGACTGAGTCTTGGAAATCCGGGCGATGTTAGGCCGGTTGGATCCGGCGTCTCGGAGCTGCGGATCGACTACGGACCCGGATATCGAGTTTACTTTGTACAACGAGGCGAGGATCTAATCGTGCTGCTGGCGGGCGGTACAAAGGATACCCAGGCCAGAGACATTGCGCAGGCAATAACTTTGGCGTCAGAGTTTTGAGAGTGGAGATTAAAATGCCGACTAAGACAATTCCTTGGGATAGCTCCGCAGCACTGCGGAGCAACGAAGAGATTGCGGCCTATATTGACGCCGTTCTGGAGGACGGTGATCCGACGCTCCTCGCCCACGCGCTCGGCGTCGTGGCGCGGGCGAAAGGCATGACCGACCTCGCAAACGAGACCGGCATGGGACGCGAGAGTCTATACAAGTCTCTTTCGAGCGACGGCAATCCAAGCTTTTCGACAGTTATTAAAGTACTGAGCGCCCTCGGCGTGAAACTTCATGCCACGCCTATGGACGTTTAACGTGACAAAGCCAGCCTGAGGTTTGTTGCGTCACAGCGGTGTCTGATTTGTGGGTATCAGCCTTGCGATCCCCATCATTTACGCTTCGCACAGCTGCGCGCTTTAGGTCGCAAGGTCAACGATGAGTTCACCGTGCCGCTCTGTCGTGATCACCATCAGCAATTGCGGCAAGCCGGTAACGAAGTCGCCTGGTGGCGCGACTTGGATATCAAACCACTCGAGATCGCTAAGAAGCTCTGGGTGGAGAGCCGGGCGAATACGTCTCCGAGTGGCGACCAAACAACCCAACAGCAAGTCGCCACCAATCCAGCCGAGGCTGCCTCTGGTGAGGACGCGATCAAATTAACAAACGAACCCAATTGATGCATAAGCCGCTGTGGCGGGCATATGTCACGAAGCCGCGGCGACTGCAGTAATTCGTTATGGGGGCGTGCTTTTGCAGGCCTTAGTGTGGGAAAACCAGTCATCCCAGATCCAGCCGCAAGCACCAGCGCACCCCGAAAGGGGTAAGCCAATACAAATGATTGTTGCCAAAATCCAAAATCGCTTTATAAGGCAAATATACAACCTTTCGTACAAGCCCGCTAGAGCCCCCTGGGGGTATGCCGAGCTCGGTAGTATGGCGCAAACGCCACAGGCTATCTGACCAAGCGCAGTTTGCGTTTTCCCGGACCAAACCGTGAAACCATCGAGTGGTGCATTCGCAGCGCATGATCGGAAGCACGGCTCATTCCGGGAATGAAGCGTGGCCGAAATCAGAACTTTTACAGCGCTGCGACGTAGGCACAATAAGGTTCGCGGTGCGGTTCACGATTTGCCTTGCCGAGTTCCACGCTGGGGTGCAATAGGCTGTCCATGGACGAGAAGAGCGAAAGCTCCAGGCATCGAACCTTTAAAGGCGGCACGATTTCATTCGCCCGCGGCATAGTCGAGTGCACTATTCGCAATCTGTCGGAGACGGGCGCTTTGCTGGAGGTCGGGAATTCCATTGGAATCCCAGATCAATTCATCCTCATCATCAAACCAGAAACGCTTAGGCGGTCATGCGAGGTCGCATGGCGCTCGGACAAAAATATCGATGTAAAGTTTGTTTAGGCCGCCTCAGTTGCTCTCCTCAACCTTTGGCTGCCGCATATGACTCAGTTCCCCAGTCAAAATTGGCTTCGTTTCGCAATTTCGCTTTATCGGCGCTGGGGCTTTCTTTCGAATCCGGCAGCCATCTTGGCGAAGATGACATGGAGCGAATTGAAGACGTCTATAAGCGCAAGTGACCGGATAACGGCATTTAGGACTATTGAATTTCCGGTGGGGACGCTCATTGCCGAGCACCTCCGCACAGTACGAGCTGACCCCCTGATGCGCCTCGCACTTTGGGTACGTGACAGCGAGTGATCTTTGCCTCAATTTAGCACGGCCAGCCTTAACCCTCTCAGTCGGTGAACGCCCGCCTCTAAAGTAGAGGCAAACATTGAAAATTACTATCAATGCGTGTGACCGGCCACTTTTACCCTCTCATCCTTGAACTCTTGTTCTAACACACGACCAATCAGCTTCACGAATGCTGGGGTGTCATTAAGGGCGAGGAACTTTAGATAGCCAAGCATGCCGTCCTTGCCCGCGCCATCACTGCCGATTCTGTCTGCGGCTTGCTTGACCATGTCCAATATGTCTCTGGTCTTCTCGTCCATTTGTCTAGTGGCCTTGTTACGTACGCCGGCTTTCCGGCCGCCCGTTTTCTTTCTGCCTCGTTTGAAACTCGTATTGTTGTACTTCGAATGCGGCATGACACTTCAGCTCCTTTCCGTAAGTGCGCCGATATTTGCCTAACTTTTGGTACCGCATTGCTTGCTGGAACTTCGACGCGCTGCAATCCAGAGAAATGCGCACATCAATCCAATCCGTGCCTGAATGCATGGTGCTCACGAACGCGGTTTCATTGAGATGGGATTCGGTTAGTGAGTCCACGAGGCTACAGTGTTGAGTTTTGGCGGCGAAGACTAAAATGTCTAGAGTCGGATTCTAAAATTTAAGTAAGTTAAAATGCCCATGCATAGGAAGTGGCTGGCACTTATTTGGGCATTTTCGACCGCTCACGTTTGCGTATCCAAGGCGTTTGGTTCGAGCCCGGAGACGTGGCTCAGTTTACATATGGCTTACGACCTTTGGCACGCGCGTGAGCGCATACGTTCGTTAAAGGTTCGACATTTCAAAGCTGCGTAACTTTTTCCGGCCCTCCGGAAAGATTGAGCAATGGCTGGGGCACTGAAATTGGTTTGGCGTGCTCATCAATATTCGGCAAGCACGGCAACGACAATATCCGTATGGGCGAAATCGCCACCTTTGAACAACAGCGGTTCGCCAAACGCTTTGGCAAGCGCATAAGAAAAACAATCGCCAAAATTCAGCTTTGCCGGATGCCCGCTTCCTCTTCCAAAGTCTCGGTAGGCATCTCTTGCAATATTTGCCTGGGCTTGCGTGACCGGTTCGATGATAAAGTTTGCTTCAGCTATGAAATCATCAAACCGCCGAGTAGCTATGGGATCGCGGCTTGCGTCGATGACAACAGCGGCTTCGACAAAATTAACGGCACTTACACGCCGGTTCGTCGCGCTCGCGATCGCTTCAGCAAATGACGCCGCCTCAGGTTCATCACGAAGGATGGCAATAATCGCGGAAGCATCGATGATCACTTTGGCAGTCCGCGCTCGTCGTAGAGCATCTCGCCATGATCGATTGTGCGAAACGGCTTTTTGAGGTGTGCCGCGCAGTCTCGTCCTATCACCAACAAACGTTCCGCTATATCAACGCCGCGCTCGCCACGAACACGATCAAGGCGCTCGCGTACGGCTTGGGTGACAGCCGTCGTGAGGCTTTCCCCGGTCAGCTTCGCGAGCTGCTTGGTGAGCTGATACGCCTCTTTGTTTTTTATGTTCATGCCCATTTTAGTATACCTTTCTACCATAGTATTGGCATAAGTATACCAAATGTCAATCAGCGTTAGATAGGATCAAAATCGGATGCTTTTGGCGTAGTGAACCGTAACCTAAGCCGCATCCTGCCCTCTCACTTTCGTGGCTTCGCTTGACCGCGCCCTCTTGGCTCTCAATCCACCGAATAGTGGCGATCCCGATCTAGCTGACCTTGGTGAGGTCATCTTGGGTGCAGCCCAAGAGAGCCCCTACGCAACGGCCTGCAGCCCTTTCTTGGCAACAAGCGTGAGCAGCTTGAGCGAGGCGCCACGCGGATGTTTCTCGCCGCGCTCCCACTGGCTTACGAGCCCAGTTGTTACGTTGAGATAACGCGCGAATACCGCCTAACTAGCTTTCTCACGCATGCGGATCTGCCGAATTTCTTTGGCGCTGAGATTCTCGACCTGCGTCAAGCAGATTTGGTCAAAATCCTTCATCGTCTGCTTGTTTATGACGCCCGCGTCATGAGGGCCAACCGTTGTCACATGCACGGCAGCCACCGCATCACTGCGATACTTCTTACCCATGGTATCCGATCTCCATGATCGTTCAGTTCTTTGGCCAAACAAGTTTTCGAAAATGTCCGAGTCCTGGAAATGAAGAAAAGCCAGGACAGAGGGTCAAATGTTTGCCGCACCAAAGCGCCCAATAACAACGAACCAGAGCAACACGACGCTTTATGTCAATAAGTGCGATCGCCGTGCTCGCAGTATTTGTTTATGTGAACAGACTAATCATCCAATATATGGGCCAAAGGAACGAAATGCCTAGGTTCTTAAGCATCGCTCCGGTCTCGAGCGCATTACTAGGATCAATTTTCACGAGGTGTCGGTAGGTTATGGCGTCACCAACAAGGTAGGCCAATATCAGCAACTCACGACTTTTCCAGGATTTCATTTCCAGAATTCTCTAATACAAATTTTATAGCGTGACATGAGTCAGGCCGGTCACCTTTTTACTCCAAGAGGCCTAATCTACTTCCTAACCACCTAGTTGTCGGCGCCTGTATTAGGATAGTCATAAGAATTGCAATGAAGGTAACCGACGCGATCACTTGAGCACCGGGCGCTTTTAAACCGAGCAAGAGGCCAGCAAGCGCGGCCGGAATGACGCCGGTCTCGCGTGTCCAGCACATAAACAGCATTTCGTTGAAGCTCCACTTCGCGCGCCGATCCGGCAGCGCGCAGAGAAAAACGGCCAACGGCCGGGCCACCAGCATGAAGACGACGACTACAATGACGCCTCCAAACCAATACTGCCCCATGAGGTGAAAATCGACCTGTGAGCCCAGCAACAAGAAAATGAACAATCGCATGATGAAGGCAGTCGTCATTACGAATTCGTCAAGCTTTAGTGCTTCCGCCGGTGCCATCTTGAAACCGAAAGAATCCTTGTTTCCGATCACAATTCCGAACACAAAGACTGCCATAAACCCGCTGGCCTGCATGCCGTCGGCGGCAAAGTACGCGCCGATCACGGCCACCAATGTCACCACTGGTGCGTATTCCACGAGAAACGCCCATCGTTCATGCGCAATTAAGAGCGCGGCCAAGTAGCCAAGCACTGCACCTGCGAGAATTCCGACGACCGCTTGTTTGAGCAGATCGAACAAGGATGTGACAATTGAAAATTCGCCGGTGCCCAAGGCCACCGCCAGCACGCTAACGGTGACGATGGCACCAGTGGCGTCATTGAAAGCCGACTCGCTCATGACCGTTTGGGCCACCCGGTCGCGAATTTTGACCTGCCGGAAGATGGGCACCAGCGTTGCCGGATCCGTCGAGGCAGTTGCCGCGCCCAATAGCAACGCCACAATCCAGGGAACGCCGAGCGCTAAATGTGCGGCAAAAGCAGTCACAGCCGCGGTGATTAAAACGCCGACCGTCGCCAATGCGACAATCGTGATCCATACCCGTTTCAAAATGTCGAGCCGCAGCGATGCACCGCCATCGAAGAGGATGTAGCTCGCCCCGAATAGAAGAATGATTTGATATAGGGCCGAATCAGACTTGATGTTGATCAGCCCCAACACCGCCGGGCCAATCGCCATGCCGACTATCAGGAACAGGGCGATATCGGGGATCTTGATCTTCTGAGCCACAAAGCCAGTGAGGGTGCCTATGGCGAGAATTAGGCCGCCAGAAAGCAGGGTGTGTTTTGCAATTTCAATTCCCGCCGAAGATTCCACGACGCCCCCCCGCTAATTAGGCAAGTGGCGCAAGCAGTTTTTATTTGTCAGCGCCAGCGCGAGAGATGCTGCCCGACAACCCCAGAAATGACAAGACAAGGATGCAAAGTCTTAATGCTTGCCGACTATCGGGCCCGTCTCAGTTGAAATGATGGTTCAAACCGACGCGGGCGATCTGTTCGCGCAACGAGGTCGAGGTGGTGAAAACGATGGCCGAAACGGTAAAAGCCGAAGCGCTGAGCGAGCGGCTGCCGTGATCAATATAGAGATATTCGACCTTCACGAATGGGCGGCGCGGCCGCACGCCTAGACCTTGCTCGCACATGATCGACATGAGTTTCAGTTCTTAAGCGAAGCGTTCCGTACACTAGGCGGAAAGGCAGGATTGACCTGGGTTCCGCGAAGAAGCTCCAGAGCCATAACTAACGCCTTGTCGTCCTTGGTGTCGGGTGGAACGTAAGCTTGCGAACCCGTCTGCTCTTTGCCGGAGTCGCCTTGGAGATGACCGCGCAGCGAGGCCTCTCCCTCGGTGCTGGTGTCCGTCTTGGCTTTAATGTCATCCGGCAGGTCTTGAAGAACTTCGATGTCCGGCGTAATGCCCTTGGCCTGAATCGAGCGCCCCGACGGCGTATAGTAGCGCGCCGTAGTCAGTCGCAGCGCACCATTGTCGCCGTCGAGTGGGATGATGGTCTGCACCGAGCCCTTCCCGAACGAGCGAGTGCCCAAGATGGTCGCTCGCTTCTGGTCTTGCAGCGCGCCAGCGACGATCTCCGCCGCTGACGCTGAGCCGCCGTTGACCAGCACGATGAGCGGTTTGCCTTTAGTGAGATCCCCGCCGTGCGCGGTATATCGCTGGGTTTCTTCCGGATTACGGCCACGCGTACTGACAATCTCACCTCTTTGAATAAACGCGCTCGACACCGAGATTGCTTGATCAAGCAAGCCGCCGGGATTATTGCGCAAGTCTAGGATGTAGCCCTTGAGTTTTTCATTGCTGGTCTTGGCGCTGATGTCGGAGATCGCCTTCTTCAGCCCTTCGGTGGTGTTCTCTGTAAACTGCGTCATGCGGATATAGCCAACATCGTCGCCTTCCATCCGCGAGTGCACTGAACGCACTTGAATGATCTCACGTGTCAGCAAAACCTCAATCGGCTTATCCTGCCCTTTGCGTACAATGGTGAGTCTAACTTTGGTGTTCGCCGGCCCACGCATCTTATCGACCGCTTGGTTTAAAGGCACGCCCTGCAACTGCTCATCATCAATTTTTGTAATGAAGTCATTGGCCAAGATGCCGGCCTTTGCGGCGGGCGTTTCGTCGATCGGCGCCACCACTTTGAGTAAACCGCCCTCCATTGAGACTTCCATGCCGACACCACCGAATTCGCCGCTGGTTTCCTCCTGC
>Ga0302319_10026840_pt1 | contig 10127 bp, 11 predicted proteins | sample Bog_T0_2_FD_203319 | JGI IMG/M metagenome (GOLD analysis project Ga0302319, IMG submission 203319) | Peat permafrost microbial communities from Stordalen Mire near Abisko, Sweden - Bog_T0_2 | ecosystem: Environmental > Terrestrial > Soil > Wetlands > Peat | place: Sweden: Abisko, Stordalen Mire...
GGCGCTCTTCCTGGGCGGACAACTCGTCAGGCCTCCACTCCATCGTCTGTGGTCCCTGAATATCTGCGCGATTCTTCACACGCTGGCCACCATCCTCTGCTTCATCCTGCTCAACGTCGAAATCGCCGATTTCTTCGCGACGAGCCCGGCGCTGACCTTCGACTTCACCGGCAGCCTTGCGCGGGACATGACGTATTCCATCGGCTGGTCTCTCTTCGCCCTGGGCATGTTGTTCGTCGGCATGGTTCGAAAGATCGCCGCCGTCCGCTATGCGGGGATCGCGCTGCTCGTCGTCACCCTGCTAAAACTATTCCTCCACGACCTCGCCAGTCTCGATCAACTCTACCGCATTGCCGCATTATTCGGCGTGTCCTTCGTGGTGTTCGGCGCATCCTACCTCTACCAACGCTTTCTCGGCGCGGAAAAGAAACCCGCCGAGCCTCCACCGCCGTAACCGCGGCTTTCCCCGGTGTGGCGCCCGGCGCAAATTTTCGCAACAAAGCGCAAATGTCGGCGTTTAAAGGACCGTTCGCCAGGACCCGCCAAAGGTCCCGCCCTCGAATCCAGCCAAATCACTCCAGGCATTATCTATGATTCCCGCTATGAACCTCAGCGCAACCAGTGACATGCAATTGACCGTATCGCCTCTCGCCAGACTGCGAGCCTATTCCCGCTCTTCTGGCGCGCGAATTCTCGGAACGCTCACGCTCTCAGTGACGCTGGCCCTTTTTATCACCCCAATGGCCGACGCCAAGCGGCCAAAGCCGCCAGTGGAGACTCCGGATCCCGTCCCGGCGGGCATGCAGAAAATCCTCGAGGTTGACGCCCTTAGTATTAAAGTTGCAGTCGGCACCGCGGGCGACTCCACGCAGTCTTATAAGATCACGAACGCGACCAAAGTGACCATGAACGGGGTGTCGGGCAATGCCCGCGATCTCAAGGCCGGCATGCTGGCCAAGGTCGAGCCGAGCGCCGACGGCAAGACCGCTGTCTCAATCACCGCCCAGGATCCCGTAGCCCATCCTGGCCGGAATCGCGTAGGGTAATTTCTGCCCCCCAATTCCGACGTCGCTGCTCCCTCAGAAGCCGGGGCGGTGTTCGATCTCCGGATTTCCGCGTGCGCCGTGCCAGAATCGGACAACGTCCACTTGGCATTCGCCGTGAGCGATGCGATAGATCACGCGATGAGCGAACGATAATTTCGCGAATGAGAGGATCGTCAAACTCCGGTACGATCCTGCCCATTTCCGGGTAGTCGGAGAGACGCTTGACGCTGCTGACGAGAAACTGACCGAACGCGACTGCACGTTCCGGTGAGTCCAGCGAGATGTAACGGACGATGTCGCGGAGGTCGCGCCGAGCCAAAGGCGAAAGCGCTACCTGATAACCCATGACGGCAACTCAAGCTCGATCTCCTCGATCGGAATGCGCTCGCCGTGTTCAATCTCCGCGAGCCCCTGCCGCACCGCTGCCACAAACTCGATCTCCCGAGCAACGTCGTGGAGGGACACATCTTCCGGGAGCCTTTCCAGAAGGTCTTGAACGATTTGCTTGGTGCTCATCAGGCTGTTTTCTGGGTCGGGCTTCTACTAGGACTAGGACCCGGTCCCACCGCCCCTTGATCCGTCCTCGCGACCGGGAAGCGCTGCCGTGCCGCCGTTGCTTCCTCCACCGAAAAGTCGCGCGAAGATGCGTTTGGGAGCGCTTTTGCCCGTCTCTTCCTCGGCCAATTCACCGTGCGCTTCGGATTTCGCCGTCTCCCATGCGGGGGCAAATCCTGGCACATTGAGGAGCATGCGCTTTTCCGCCCGCGCGTAGATTTCGCAGTCCCGCTGAATCTTGCGGTCGGGCAATTCGTTCAGCGCATTGACCTTCACCCGCAGGCTTTCGTTCTCCTTGCGGAGCGTTTCGACCTCCATTTTCGCCTTTTTCATGGTGTCGGCCTCGACCTCCAGCTTATCGCTCAGGTGACGGCGAAAGCGGGCGAGTTCGCCCTTCAAGCGCAGATAATTATAGAGCGAGATGACGAGGAAAATGCAGCCGGTATAGAATCCGAGCGCGAAGGGATGCGTGAGTATTTCTTCTTTAGTCACAGTATTATTTTATACAACTACTTGAAATTCTTCTTGTTGCGATCCGCAGTCATATCGGACCGCTTCGTTCTTCTCGTTCAAAACCAGCACCCGCGGCTTGTGGCCCGCTGCTTCTTCCGGACTGAACGAGCCAAAATTCATGATCGTCACGCGATCCCCTATTTTCCCCAAATGGGCCGTCGCTCCATTGAGCTGGATCTGCCCCGTCCCGGCTTCACCGTAGATGACATAGGTTTCAAAGCGTTCGCCGTTGCCCATGTTGCCCACCAGGATTTTCTCGTACGGGAGCAATCCGACCCGCTCGGCCAGATCCCGCGAAATCGTCATGCTTCCCTCGTAGTGCAGACTGGCTCCGGTGACGGTCGCGCGGTGGATTTTCGATTTGAGGAGGTTCAATTGCATGTCGCTGGGCACGTTGGGGGAAAATCGGAGAATTGCAAGGCCCCGGATGCCTTTCACAGGTTTGGCGCCTGATAAATTCGGCCCTTCCACGTCACGCCCTTGGTGGCCATTCGCCGCCAGCTATTCAGGCCGATCGCGATCAGGAGCGCTTCGCTCAAGGGATGGCAGATGGCGCTCCACCAGGAAGTGCGAAATCGCACCGTCAGAAGGATGCGAATACAGAGAATGATGGCAATCGGCGCCATGGCAAGCACGCCCGCCGACCATCCCAGTGCGAGAAACAGAAAGGGAAACATAAACGCGCAGACATGGAGAAATCCGAGTCCCAAAAAGCCGCCGAGCGAGTCTTCGAACGCCGCGCGCATGTTCTTGGTGAAGCCTTCCCACACTTCGGGGAACGAACGGTACATCCGGCACGTCGAGAATTGAAGCGCGTCGCAATTAATCAGCCTCATGCCCTTGCCCATCCGGGACGCCACGGCCCGGCCAAGCGCCACGTCTTCGACCAGATGATCGCGGAGCGCCGCATGGCCGCCGACCTTCTCGTAGGCGGAGCGCCGAAAGAACATGGATTGCCCATTGGCCGCCCCCAGCGCCCGGCGCAATGACCCCGGCAGCCTCGCGGCCAAGTGAGGACGCTTCTGAAGAAAAACGACCAGCCAGTGGGGATACATCACCAAACCGAGAAAGAGGATCATCGGAATCACCAGGCATTCGCCCCAAGTCCGCGTCACGAGCCGTGGCCATGCCGAAAGCAGATCGGCGCGATGTCGCTCCGCGTGCGCCACCAGGGCCGAGATCGTTCCCGGACCGTGCTCCGTATCCGCATCCGTAAAGAAAAGAAACTCTCCCCTGGCTTCACCAGCGAGCTGATGGCAAGCCCACCCCTTCCCCGTCCACCCGCCCGGCAGCGCCCTACCCTTCAGCAGCCGATGGCGCCCCGCCCGCGCTTCGTCCGTCGTCCTCGTCCTCGTCCTCGGAGCGAAGCGATTGCCCGTGGGAGCGATGCTCTGCATCGCAGGCGGGGGAGTCCGCGGGTCCGCTCCCGATTGCGCCCCCGCCTTCAACTGCGATTCCCGAACCGCATCGTCATTCGTCATTCTGATTTCGTCATTCCCAACGCCCAGCCTGCGGGCGATTTCCGCCGTCCCATCCTCCGAATCGTCATCCAGCACGATCAATTCGAAATTCGGGTAATCCTGGCCGAGCAGCGAACGGACACAGGGCCCGATATTCCGCGCCTCATTCCGCGCCGGCACGAGCACCGAAATAAGCGGCGCATCCTCCACCGCGGGCGGCGGCGCCGCGCGCAGCCCCTCGAAAGTCAGAAGATTCCCGACCACCATCCCAAGAAAGAAAACCAGGCACCCGAGCACCAGCGCCTGGTAAATGAGAATGAGGGCATCCATTGCCTGTCAGGTTGGCGAAGTCCCGCGTATTTACAACCACGGCGATGCGCCGCATAGTGCCTTTCGTGTCCGTCCGATGAAGCTTTCCGATTTGATCCATTCGCCCAATCCATCCCCGCTCCTGCGCCGATTTGCCGCCCTCCTCGAGCCCAAAACCGACGCCGATCTCGAATCGATGGCGCGCCAATCATCCGCCGTCACCCGAAAGCATTTCGGAAACACGATCCGCCTGTTCGCGCCCCTCTATCTTTCCAATGAGTGCGTTAACCACTGCGAATACTGCGGTTTCTCGCGGGATAATCCCATTCTCCGCGTGACGCTCGAAGTGGATGCCGTCGTCAAGGAAGCGCGCCACCTGGCTCGGGAAGGATTTCGCCACCTTCTGCTCGTCGCGGGTGAGCACCCGAAGTTCGTCTCCCCCGGCTACCTCGAACGCTGTGTCCGCGCCCTCGTTGCCGAAATCCCCAGCCTCGCGCTCGAGGTGGCGCCGATGGAAGCCCCGGAATACGCCGCGCTCACAGCCGCGGGCGCCGAGGGGTTGATCGTCTATCAGGAAACCTACAATCGCGAGGTCTACGCGGAAATGCACACCGCGGGCCCGAAAAAGGACTACGAGTGGCGCCTGGCCTGCCCCGAACGCGCCTACGAAGGAGGCTTCCGCCGCATCGGCATCGGCGCGCTCTTTGGATTGACGGATTGGCGCGCGGAAGCCGCCGCGCTCGCCGCGCATCTCGACTATCTGCTGCGCAAGTGCTGGCGCGCGCAGTTCACCGTCAGCCTTCCGCGGCTGCGCCCGTGCGCCGGCTCCTTCGCGCCGCGTCATACCCTGCCGGATCGCGAGTTTATCCAGCTTGTCTGCGCCTTGCGCATTTGCTTCCCGCAGGTCGGCATCGTCCTGAGCACGCGGGAGACCGCCGCCTTCCGCGATACCTTGCTGCCCCTGGGCATCACCGTGATGAGCGCCGGCAGCCACACCGAACCCGGCGGCTACACCGGACAAGGCCGCGACGACCTGCATCTTACCGTCCGCGGGAAGGCCATGCCGCCCGTCGCCTCGACGCCCGATTCCAGGGCCACCGAGCAATTTGAAATCGCCGACGACCGCTCCCCCTCGGAGGTGGCCAGTCTCCTGCGCGCCCGCGGCTTCGATGCCGTGTGGAAGGATTGGGATCGCGCCATTCTCGCGCCGTGAAAATCGTCCTGAACGGCGAACCAAAGCAAATCGAGCGCGCGACAGACATTCCAGGGCTGCTCGAAGAATTGGGCCTGGCCGCGCCTGCTCTCCTCGTCGAGCACAATGGCCTGGCGCTTCACCGCGATGAATGGCCCCGGCGCGCGCTCACGGAAGGCGACCGCGTGGAGATCATCCGAATCGTCGCCGGCGGCTAGCCGGAGCACGGCGTTTTGCCTCGCCTTGAATCTGGCATTCGATACCGTCGCGCATCGCTCCGAACATCGACACGATCGAAAGGATTCCTCCATGTCAAAGGCTCAAGTCATCTCGCTGATCAATATGAAAGGCGGCGTGGGCAAGACCACGTGCGCCGTCAATCTCGCCACCTACCTCGCGAAAGATCACGGTAAGCGCGTGCTCCTGGTGGATTTCGACCCGCAGACCAATGCCTCGCTTTCCGTCATGTCGGAAAAAGCCTGGGAAGACTGGCAGGAGAGCCACGGCACCATGGCCGACGTGCTCGAGGTCCAATGGAAAAAGAAGCATGCGGAACACGCGAAGTTCAAGGATTGCATCATCGAGAATGTGCTTCCGGACGTCCCCGGCCTCGACCTCATCCCCTCCCACCTTTCGCTCACCTTCCTCGATCTTGATCTCGCGGCCCGCCCCGGACGTGAACGCATCTTCTCCCGAAAGGTCGAGAAGGTCCTCGGCGACTACGATATCATTCTGTGCGATTGCGCGCCGAACCTCATGACGGGCACGCAAAACGCGCTCTTCGCCAGCGATTGGTACTGCATCCCCATGCAGCCGGATTACCTGAGTTCGATCGGCCTGGGTCTGCTCCAGGACCGGCTGGCTTACTTGAAGAAGGAGCTCGAATTTCAAATCCGCTGCCTCGGCATCGTCTTCACCCGCGTTCGCGGCTGGATCCGTTATCATGCCGAGACCATGGAGCGCCTCCGCGAAGACAAGAGCCTCAAGCGCCTCCACTTCTTCGACACCGTCATCCCCGAGAACATCAAGCTGGCCGAAGCCCCGATGGAAGCGAAACCGATCGCGCTCCACGACGCCGGCGCCACCGGAGCGGAAGCCTTCAAGGCTCTGACCTCGGAGTTCCTGTCTCGATTGGGAAAGTAAACCCGCCAGGCCTTCGCCTGTAAAAGACGTTCCGCTCCCCGGGCGCGCGATTAGTCGGGTGCGTCCGGCGCCGTCCATTTTGCATTTCTCATTTCTCATTTCTCATTTCCCCCTCTATTCCGCCGCGAGAACGTTTTCCGAACAACCCTCCGCATCACGTTTCATCCCCCGCCCCCAGCAGGCCCCAATCAATTCTGTTCAAACGCCTCCCCTCGCCTAAACTTCCGCCCCCTATGAAGATTATTGCGGTCGCAAACCAGAAAGGCGGCGTCGGAAAGACCACGACTTCCGTCAATCTCTCGGCCTGTCTCGCGGAGCGAGGCGCCCGTGTGCTGCTCGTCGATCTCGACCCGCAAGCCAATGCGACCAGCGGCCTCGGCCTCCCGACGATCGATGGCCACAGCATTTACGGTCCGTTGATCGGGAACTCCTCCATGGCGGACAAGGTGGTGCCCACCCGCTGGCAGAATCTGTGGATCATTCCCGGCGATCTCGATCTCGCGGGCGCGGAAATCGAGGTCGCGCGCGCGGAGGATCATCTCACCCGGCTCCGCTCCGCTTTCTCGCCATTCCGCGACGACGCGCCATTCGACTTCATTCTCCTCGATTGCCCTCCCTCGCTGGGAATCCTCATGACGAATGCGCTCGCCGCCGCCGACGAACTCCTCATCCCGCTGCAGTGCGAATACTATGCGCTGGAAGGCTTGAGCAAGATCGATCACGTCGTCTCCCAGATTCGCGATTGCGGGGCGAACCCCAACCTCAAGATCTGCGGCATTCTCATGACCATGTTCATGCGCAATAACCTGGCCACGCAGGTCATCGCCGAAGTCCAGAAACACTTCGGAGACGTCATCTTCAAGACGGTGATCCCCCGCACCGTCCGCCTCGCGGAAGCGCCCAGCCACGGCAAGCCGATCATCGAATACGAGCCGTCAGGCCTTGGCTCCACGGCTTACAAGGCACTGGCCGGAGAGTTTCTCCTTCGCAATCCCATTCCGCTCCGCGCCGAAAAGCCACCCACCACCGCTCCGGCGCCCCAGCCTACTTTACCTGCATCTCTGCCAGAGGAAGAGCTGGAGGCTGACTCGACGGCGGTCGGGTGAATTTCTGGCCAAACGGCGTGAAGCCGGGGACGAATCCGCCATTGGAAAGGAAAAAGTGGCCGAGCGAAACGTCCATGAATCGATCGAGGCGATCCTCCTTCCCGGTGCCGTCATGGCTGAAACTCGCTTCCGTGATTTCCTGCCACTTCCCATCGGTGGTGCGGATCCATTGCGGACCAAAAAACGCCATGCGCAGAAGGTGGCCGTTGGCGCCGTCAAAGTCTTCATTGAATGAGTAAAGGCCGCGCAGCCATTTCCCATCCTTCGGCGCGCGAAAGCTGGCGATCAGTGTCCACTTGCGTTGCTCGGGTTCAAACCACCAGCCGCTGTAGTCTGTGTGCTCGCCTTCCGCTTTCGCCGTGACGACGAAGCGCTGCGGCTGGCCCGTCTTCCAGGGATGGACCAGATGAGAATGCCCTCCGGTGCCTTCGTTTCCGAAATCGCTGGCGACCACGCCCTCTCCTTTGGCCAGTAGTTTTACACGGTTCTCGTCCGAGACCGCGCCGCGATCCTTGGCCGTCTGGCCCGCGCCGCTATCCCACACGGAAAAGATGATCCGCCGTTCCGTGGGCGAGTTCACCTGCATCCCAAAATAGCCCCGCGAAAAGCCGCATGCCATATAGTAAGTGGCCACCGGATCGGCGACTCCGACGACCTCGTTATAGAATAGCTCCACCTGCGCGTCCTTTGGCGTGGAATAACTTAAATGGACACTGGCGGCGTTGCGCCGCGGCTCCAGATTGAAGTGCGCACTGGCCGCGGCGGGTCCATCCAGCACCAGTGCATCGAGTTCCCCTGCGTCTGCCCCGGCGGGATTCAGTGACGTCAGTTGGAAGCGCGTGTAGCCCGCTTTCGCGATGGAAAATTCTCCGAAATCCACCGTCTGCGTCTCGCCGGTTCCTCTCACGTTCGCTTCGCGCGATTGCTCTCCCACCGTGAGCCGGAGCCTCGTCTCCCTGTCCTTCGCCACTCGCAAGGCTACCGCCGCTCTCAGCTTTCCCGCTGTCTTGATTTCTCCAAACCACGACACCGTGATCTTCGGATTCGTCCATCCGCCGATGCCTTCCTTCGAGACCTTCGCCCCATGGGAGTCCGGATCGAGATAGGCGGTGAATGCCGGAATTCGCGTCTCCGCGCGCGCTCCGATGCTCAGGAGCGACGCCATCGCGAGGAACGCTGGCAGGGGGAAAGCGGATCGTCTCATTGCCCGGCGCCCGTCACCGAAAGACTTTCCAGTCCAGAATCACCTTCCCGCTCTCGCCACTTTTCATCGCGGCGAATCCGCGCTCGAATTCATCCGCGCCGAAGCGATGCGTGATCACCGGCGAGATATCGAGCCCCGTCTGAATCATGACGGTCATCTTATACCATGTCTCGTACATCTCGCGGCCATAGATGCCCTTGATCGTCAGCATATTAAAAATCACCTTGTTCCAGTCGATGGCCATCTCCGCGCCAGGGATGCCCAGCATGGCGATCTTTCCGCCGTGCGCCATGTTATCGATCATCTCGCGAAACGCCACGGGGCTGCCGGACATCTCGAGTCCCACGTCGAAACCCTCCGCCATCCCAAGCTGCTTCTGCACGTCCGCCAGCGATCCTTTGGCCACGTTCAGAGCTACATCCACTTTCATCCGGCGCGCCAGATCGAGGCGGTATTCATTCACATCCGTGATCACCACATAACGCGCGCCAGCATGCCGCGCGATGGCCGCGCCCATGATGCCAATCGGCCCCGCGCCCGTGACGAGGACATCTTCGCCGAGCAGATCGAAACTGAGCGCCGTGTGCACCGCGTTCCCCAGCGGATCGAAAATCGAAGCCACATCCAGATCGATCCCCGGGCGATGGTGCCAGACATTCGCCATCGGCAGCGCCAGATACTCCGCAAAGGCGCCGGGCCGATTCACTCCGATGCCGCTCGTATGCGCGCACAGATGCCGGCGGCCCGCCAGACAGTTCCGGCAGCGTCCGCACACCACATGCCCCTCGCCGGAAACGATCTCGCCGGGAAAGAAATCATTCACATTGCCGCCCACCTCCACCACTTCACCGACAAACTCATGGCCCACGGTCATCGGCACGGGAATCGTCTTCTGCGCCCACGCATCCCATTTGTATATATGAAGATCGGTGCCGCAGATCCCGGTGCGGTCCACACGGATCAAGACGTCATTCAAACCGCACGCGGGCTCCGGGACATCCTGCAGCCAAAGTCCCGGCTCTGATTTCGCTTTAACGAGTGCTTTCACGCCCGGGAGATTTCATCGCAAACGTGGCAGATACAATAAAACTATTCCTTTATGACACAGAAGGCGTTCCGCGCCTTCCGGTGGCTGAAACTCAGGGGTGCTTCCCCGACAGTGGCAGCATGCCGCCTTCCTGCACAAGTTGCCGATACGTGCGCGGCGGAATCCCATAGGCCTTCCGGAACGCTCGCGAAAAGGCATACAGCGACTCAAAACCGCAGCGCTCGCCGATCTCCGAGATATTGTGATCGGAAGATTGCAGCAATTGCGCGGCCTCGCTCAGTCGGGATTCCCGCATGTACCGCCCGAGGCTCACGCCGAGCCGGTCCCGGAAGACCGCGCGCAGGTGGCTCACGCTGTAGCCGAGTTCGGAGGCGATATCCGATATGGTCACCGCTTCGCTCAGATGGGCGCGGACATACCGATTGATGCTCTCCAAAATCACGTCGCGAACATCGTCGCTCGAATGAATGTCCCGCCGTTCTCCCGGCAGCGGAGCGCAGGTGAGAAGATGCCGCAGCAGGCGCGACAATTGATAGGAGATCTCCAGCGTA
>Ga0302319_10026842_pt1 | contig 10126 bp, 11 predicted proteins | sample Bog_T0_2_FD_203319 | JGI IMG/M metagenome (GOLD analysis project Ga0302319, IMG submission 203319) | Peat permafrost microbial communities from Stordalen Mire near Abisko, Sweden - Bog_T0_2 | ecosystem: Environmental > Terrestrial > Soil > Wetlands > Peat | place: Sweden: Abisko, Stordalen Mire...
CACATCCTGCGCTGCGCACTTGTGTTAGGCCGCCGGTTGGATTTAACTTGGGTCCTGCAAACAGGCGCCGTTCGCGACCCGGCTCTTGTCGGACGGCATCCGGTCTTGAGATGCACCCCGCAGCCGGAGCAACAGGTGCTTCGACAGTTTAGGTACGGTTTTCAGCATTCGGTTGCAAGGGCACACTCACTGGGATACGCCGTTGGCGGCTACCAGGCGGTGAGCCGGTAAATTCAAGTTTTTTTAGAGCCCGCGCGCTGCCTCGTTCGCGTAGCTCCCAAGGAGAAGGATATGAAACGCACCATTTCGCTTTGGCTGGGCCTGGTGGCAATCGCCCTCTTGCCCGCTTTCGCACAAACGCCCGCGCCCGCAGGGCCCGCAGGCAAGATCCACGGCCATGTCACAAACCCGACCGGAACCTCTCAGACGGTCGGCTCCGTGAGCCTGTCCACCGACGGGGGCCGCACCTCCAAGTACACGTTTCAAGTCACGTCCACCGGCGATTATTCAGGCCAGGCGACTCCAGGCACCTACTCCGTGGTCTTTCGCCAACCCGATACACCCCCCGACAAGATGGTCGATTCCATCGATAACGTCAAGATCGTCGTGGACCAGGATGTGCTGCAGGACGTAGACATGTCCCGCAAGGAGTTCATTGACAAGCTGCCTGCGGAGCAAAGAAAAGAGCTCGAGGACATCAAGAAGAAAAACGCCGATGCGTTGAAGGCCAACGAGGTCATCAAGAGCCTCAACAATGATCTGCACACGGTTTCGCAGGACATCAAGGACGCCGACGCCGCCACTGTTACTGCTACGCAGCAGCTCGGCGCGGCAGCTTCCAAGGCGGATATCACCGCGAAAGCGGATGAGATCAAGACCGCGAAGTACACCGAAATCGAATCCCTCATGCTGAAGGACTCAGCGGCCAAGCCCGACGCGTCCATCCTGTGGGCTCAGCTCGGGCAGGCGCAGGTCGGCTTGAAAAAGTACGACGATGCGGAAACTACCTACAAAAAGGTTCTTGAGTTGGAGTCCGCGTCAAAGAAACCGAATGCCGGTGTCCAGGGCCTGGCTGAAAGCGGCCTGGGCGAAATCTACGCGCGCACTGGCAAGGTTCCCGAAGCAAACGCAGCTTATGACGCAGCAGCCAAAGCCAATCCAACCCAGGCCGGCTTCTACCTCAAGAACGAAACCGTCATCTTCTTCCAGATGAACAACGGAGACGCCCAGGTGGCCGCTGCGGAAGAGGCCATCGCGGTCGACCCCACGCAGCCCCTGCTCTACTACCTCAAGGGCCAGGGACTTGTTCAGAAAGCCACCGTCGACGCCAAGACGCAGAGAATCGTTCTGCCTCCCGGATGCGCCGAAGCCTATCAAAAGTACCTCGAGCTGGCTCCAACCGGCCAGTTTGCCGCAGAGGTAAAAGGCATTCTCGACCAGGCTGGATCGAAAGTCACCTCCACCTACAAGGCCGGAAAGAAGTAGCCGAATTTCCCTTTCTGGTCTAGGGCCTGTTAACACTTCTCAGTCCAATCACTGAGGATTGTTAACAGGCCCCTGGAAGGGCGTTCGCCCCCGCGGACGCCCTTCGTGCCTCCGCACTTTCCTGCCCTCCTGTGCTCCGCCTCTCGACACCCTCTACAATCCATTCCATGAGTTCCACCCTGCCCAGTTACGAGGAAGCTGCGGCCCTTGTCGCCGCGTGCGCTTCCCAAATGGCTGCGCTGCGGCCCTCCACGGTTTCCGTCGATCTCGCCGAGTCGGCAGGCCGTGTCCTCGCCCGCCCCCTCTGCGCCGACATGGACCAGCCTCCGTTCACACGCTCCACCCGGGACGGCTTCGCCTGTCGCGCCTCTGAAGCCTCAACACACAAGCTCCTCGCCGTCGCTGGCGCCTCCCGTGCCGGAGAAGCCCCCGCAGGCCCATTGCCCAAACGCGCAGCCTGGGAGATCATGACCGGCGCCCCCGTCCCGCCAGGCGCTGACGCCGTGGTCATGGTCGAGCACGTAGAGTTGGCGGGCGGCAAGGTTCGCCTGCTCCCGCCCCGCACCGTCAAGCCCGGCGACAACGTCGTTGCCCAGGGAGCCCAGGCTTTCGCAGGCGACCAACTGCTCCCCGCCGGAACCGCGATCCACGCCGCGCAAATTGCCCTTGCGGCGTCCTGCGGTTACGCCTCACTCCGTGTGTTCGTCCGCCCACGCGTAGCCATCCTTGCCACCGGCGACGAACTGGTTCCGGTCCGGTCCGCACCCGCCCCCGGTCAGATCCGCAACTCGAACGCTCCCATGCTCGCCGCCATGGTGGCCGCCGCGGGTGGCCAGCCCATGGTCCTGCCCACCGCGGCTGATACCGCCGAAGCGCTCGACGCTGCGCTCCTCCAGGCCGCCAAGGCTGACATGCTGCTCATCTCCGGCGGTGTCTCCGCCGGCAAATTCGACCTGGTCGAGCCCGCCCTGGCCCGCGCAGGCGCCCGTTTCCACTTCACCGGGGTTCGCATTCAACCCGGCAAACCGCTGGTCTTCGGAGAACTGCCCGCAAACAGCGTGCGTGCCGCCCGACACAAGAACGGTAGCAAATGCTTCTTCGGCCTTCCCGGAAACCCTGTCTCCTCAGCCGTCACCTTTTTGCTCTTTGCTGCGCCCATATTGGCCGCCCTTGCGGGCCAAAAAGACCTCGGCCCTCGATTCGCCCTGGCGCGCCTGCCTTCAAAAGCAGAAAAGCGCGGAAACGAAGGCCTCACCCGTTTCCTTCCCGCGTTTTGCAACTTCAGCGCAACTTCCGGCCAACTTCCTGAGGTCGCATTTGTCCCATGGCACGGTTCCGGCGATCTGGCCGCCCTGGCCCGCTCCAACTGCTTCCTGGTTGTGCCTGAAGAAGTACGCTATCTGGATCCCGGTGCAATCGTCCGCATTCTGCTTTTCTAAGGAAATCTCATGCCCAAAGACTCGAAACCGCAGCTCTCAGACCCCCGTCTCTCGCACTTTGACTCGTCCGGCCAGGCCGCCATGGTTGACATCAGCGCTAAGCAATCCTCCCGCCGCATGGCCACCGCCTCGGCCTTCGTCGAGCTGTCCAAGGCCGTCCTTGCCGCCTTGCCCGCCAACCCCAAAGGCAATCCGCTGGAGGTGGCTCGCATCGCCGGCATCCAGGCAGCCAAGCGCACCGCCGACCTCATTCCCATGTGCCATCCGCTCGCTCTCACCCACGTAGACGTGCAGGCCGAGGTCGTCGCCCACGGCGTGCGCATCACGGCAACCGCTGCAACCATCGGCCCCACCGGCGTTGAGATGGAAGCCCTCACCGCTGCCGCCGTCGCCGCCCTCACCGTCTACGACATGACCAAAGCCCTCGACAAGGCCATCGTCATCCGCAACATTCAGCTCGAAACCAAATCCGGTGGCAAGAGCGGAGCTTTCCTCAGAGCCGCCAGTCATCCATAATCGTTCGCCATCTGTTTCTATTTCGGCTGCGGCAGCCCCGCGCCCTGCGGCGGCCGCGGCCCATCATGGTCGTCGGGCGGAATCACAAACGGCTCCGGCCCCAGGTGTCCGCGATGGCATGTGCCGCACGTGACCGGCGTCTCCGAGCTTGGCACCTTCGATACGTAATTTACGTTGATGTCCTCGGTCATCTTGAACATCAGCCGGGCAGTCGCCTTCTCTGGCTTTGAGTCGTCGGCGTAGTTCAGCCGCGGCCGGCCGTTGGGGCCCACGTTCTTGGGGTCTGCCGCGTGGCATGTGCTGCAATGCACGCCCAGCATGGCTTCCCATCCCTCCATGATCTCGTGCACCTGCTCGCCGGTCAGGTTCTTGGGCAGCACCTGCAGGTTGGTGGGAGCGGCATGGGGGTGATCGTGATGCTCAGCCGCCCCGCTGGCTGGGGGCGTCTGCGGAGCTTGCGGGGCCTGGGCAACCATGGTGACGGCGAAGACAGCCGCGGTCAGCAAAGCGGTCGCGGCGACGGGCAGGGAAAGACCAGATGGTTTCAAGCGGACAGTTTCCTCACGGGTTAGGATCGTGTTTCTACTTTGACGGAATTCTATCCAGGAAAGATGCAGTTGCCCGTTAAGGCCTTCGGGCCAGAGACGCAAACGTGTCCCGGCAACGCGAAGCGCAAAGGCCACTCCACCGCATGCTTGATGCCGATGCGGGTCGTCACCAGCACCTTGGAGACAGGATATCCGTCGTCGCGCACCTGCAAGGCCGACCCCCGATCGAGCAGATCCAACCCGTTGTGCTCCAGCCGGGTGAGCCCAAGTGCCTGGCACAGCCGGCTGGGTCCTGAAGTCAGCTCGCGAGCCCCAGCACCGGGTGCAAGACCCCGGTTTAGAGCCATTTGCGCAAGTCCCGCACCATCTTCTCCTGCCAGCGGCTCCAGCGCCCGCAACAGCACGCAACCGGCCCGCCCTTCAGCCTCGCAGGAAATATTCATGCAAAAGTAGCGCCCGTAAATCGCATAAACATACGCATACCCCGCGGGACCAAACAGAACGCGGTTGCGCGGCGTAGGACCGCGATGTGCATGAGCGGCGGGATCGGGCGGGTCGTTGTGCGGACCCAGGTAGGCCTCGACCTCCACAATTCGCCCTGCCAGAATCCCTGCGCTCGTCCTATGCGCCAGCACCTTGCCCAGCAAACGGGGAGCTACCTGCTCCGGCGACGCCTCAAAGAAAACCCGCGGCAGCAGCGTGCCCCATCGGTCCCGGGTCCCCCAATACCCGCGGGTGCCCCATCCTTCGAGCGTTTCTTGCTCGAAGGGTGGGAACCGGGATTGCCCTACTTGTGCCCCTTTTTCCATTCCTCAATCAGCGCCAGCACCTCTTCCGCGTGCCCCGCAGGCGTAACCTTGGGAAAGACGTGCAGCAAGGTCCGGTCGGGACCGATCACAAATGTCGTCCGCTCAATCCCCCACACTTTCTTCCCGTACATGTTCTTTTCCTTCAACACGCCAAACTGATTGCACACTTTCTCGTCTACATCAGCAAGGAGTGTGTAGGGAAGGTCGTATTTGGCGCGGAACTTTGCCTGGTCCTTAGGCGTGTCGCGGGAGATGCCAAGCACCACGGCGCCCGCCGCCTGGATCTTCTTGAAGGTGTCGCGGAACCCGCAGGCCTCGATAGTACAGCCAGGAGTATCCGCCCTGGGATAAAAGAAGAGTATGACGGGCTTGCCGGCATAGTCTGAGAGGCTCACAGTCTTGTTCTCGTCGGTTTGCAGCGTGAAGTCGGCGACTTTCTCGTTCAGTTCCATGGGAAAATTCCTCGTATGGTGGGTAGAGTGGCGATCAGGTTCGATTATTCCCGAGGTGGGCGACAAATGTCATCGTACCGTGCGGGTGGAGTTTTCGTGAGACGAACGGTCCTTTCCGTCGCGGCCATTCTGATCGCAGCATCGCCGGCGTGGTCGCAATACCCAGGTCAGGTTACCAAAGGCGCCAAGGACACCCCTGAATTGCGCGCCATCGCCGTCCTCGAGTGGACCGGCGACGAGGGCAAGCCCAAGGCCAGCCGCCTGGTCCCCGTAGCAGTGCTCGACGGCGGCCTGCTGCAGGACGGCGGCATCTACTTGGCTCGCCCTGAACCTCTGGCCCTGGCCGGTGAGGTCGAGTACGAACTCGAGCAGGACGGCAAGCCGGTCGGCCTGTTCGACATCAAAAATGCCGGGCAGGAGCAGGGTTCGTGGGTAGGCTACGGTTCGTGGAAGTCGATGCCCGCGCCTAAACCCAAGCCCTCAACTAAAGACCTGGCCAAAATGAATTTCGACGACGCCGAGACCGACGACCACCCGGTCTTGCATCGCAAGCACCACGCCGACGACGCCCCCGCTGCAGGATCAACCAACGGAAGTGGTTCCAGTGGCTCCAGCTCCGGCTCATCCGGACCCGCTCCAACTACCGACTCCGATCGTCCCACCCTGCACAAGAAAGATTCAGGCAGCACCACCGACAGTACCAGCGGATCAAGCAGTACCCCCGCATCGGGCACAGCCAGCGCATCAAGCACAGCTTCCAACCCTGCCCCGGACCCTGACCGGCCCACCCTGCACAAGAAGGACTCCAGCGACACCAACGAAGGCACAACCGGAAGCACCAACGCGCCCACAGACGATCCCGACCGGCCCGTACTCAAAAAGACCAAGAAGCAGCAGCCCGTGGATGTCGGCCACGTAGACTCCCTGCCGGATGTCAGCGATCCCGACCGCCCCCGCCTCAAGCGCGGCCAGTCCGGCGGCAACGCCCTGAACGTGCTTCCAAGTCTGATGGGCCTGCCGGCTGATATGCAACAGCAAGTGGCCGTCTCCGATAGCAAAACTCGTCCTGAGCATCCGTGGACCTATTCGTGGGCCAACCCCGACGATGAGGCCAAAATGAAATCGGCTCTCGAGGATATCGCCCGCACCGCCCTCGGCCTCAATCCACCCCCAGCCAAGCCCGCGCCCAGGCACACCACCACCCGGAAAACCACCAGGCCCGCACCCCCTCCGCCTCCGCCCGCGCCGCTGGCAGGTGAACAGTTTCGCGTCTTCGAGCTGGCCTATGGCTCCGGAGCCACCCTGGTCTTGACCGCGCACACCGATGGCCCGCTCGCCCAGGAAAAATTTGTCACCCTCGTCGCTCAACCGGACATCTACGGCAACGTCCTTGTCTTGCTGAAGAACGTCACCGATGGCACGCATCTTGACCAGGCTCCGCGCATGCGCCTCGTCGATGCCGTAGACGCCATGGCCGATAACCGCGGCGAACTGCTCTTCGAGTTGCGTGGCGCCACCCAGCGCCAGTTCGCCCTCTATCGCGTGTTGCGCGGGCAGGCCGAAAAGTTGTTTGTCAGCGGGGGCGCGGATTTCGGAACCGAGAGCAGCGAATAACTTCTCGGAGCAAGTGAACCTTTGCCGCGGCATGGCAATGTGTTACTGCGCCTGATTGTGTTCAAGACTGCTCACTTATGCCGGAATTCTTGCCACTTTGACAACAAGAATGCCGCTCTGGGCGTGGTTTTCGCGTTACCTCCTATACAATTGGGGTTATGGGGGTGGGCGCGTTGCCACTCTCTAAGGACCTTCGCTAAATATGGCATCAATCGCTACCGTCGCTTCCCCTGAAACCGCAGCCGTAACTTCAACTATTCCGATTCCCGAAGTTGCCGATTCTCCCAACTCTGTCGCCTCGCTCGCCGCTGCTGAGCGGCCGGATGTTCGCATGGGACGCGCCGCCACCGTCCGCGAGGGAATCAACTGGACAACACTCTCGGTCGTTGCCATCTTCCATGTCGGTGCCCTGGCCGCGCTGTTCTTCTTCACCTGGCAGCGCTTGACGGTCATGCTGGTTCTCTACGTCGTCGCCATCAATGTCGGCATCGGCATGTGCTATCACCGCCTGCTCACGCACCGCGGCTACCAGGTCCCCAAGTGGCTGGAATACGTTATGGCCATCTGCGCCACGCTGGCCCTTGAAGGCGGACCCATGTTCTGGGTATCAACCCATCGCGTGCATCACCAGCACAGCGACCAAGCCGGCGACCCGCACACTCCCCGCGAAGGCGGATGGTGGGCGCACACGGGCTGGCTTCTCTTTGGCAATTCGCTCCACGCGCAATCCGACGTCCTCAACCGCTATGCCCCCGACCTCGGCCGCGACCGCTTCCACGTGTGGCTCAGCAAGTACCACTGGATTCCTCTCGTCGCCAGCGGCATGGCGCTGTTCGGGCTCGGCTGGATCTGGGGTGGCTGGGCAAACGCCGTCGGCATGCTCCTCTGGGGAGCGTTCATGCGCGTCACCCTTGGCCTGCACGCCACCTGGCTGGTCAACTCCGCTACCCACATGTGGGGCAGCCGCCGTTTTGAAACACGCGACGACTCGCGCAACAACTGGTGGGTCGCCCTCGTCAGCGGCGGCGAAGGCTGGCATAACAATCACCACGCGCATCCCGTCTCCGCGCGCCACGGCCTCCGCTGGTATGAGGTCGACCCCAACTTCTACGGCATCTGGCTGCTCTCCAAGCTTGGCCTGGCAAAAAAGATCAAGCTCACAAAGTACGACCGCGCCAATCCCAAGCCGGAAGAAATCTAAGGTCCGTTCATCGGGCCTCCGCGCCGTCAGAAACAAACCCGCAGAAAACAAAAAGGCGACCATCCCACTGAGGGACCGGTCGCCTGTTTTGTTTTCTCCAGTGATTTTGATCTGCGGCAGAACAAACTCTACTTACGCAGCTTGGCCCTTACCCACAACCACCCAAACACCGGCAGCGCCACAATCAATACGGCCACTCCGGCCGGGAAACCAATATAGAGATAGCTGTCCGCGTAATTCACCGCGTGATGGCCCAGCAGGTTCCAGCCGAGCAGAGTGAAAATCGCAATGCATGTCGAAGCGAAGAACGTAAAAAACGCGGAAGCAAACGACAGCAGCAAGCTGGTGAAGAGTCCAAAACCCTCCAGCGGGAACCCGACAATCGTTCCACCTTCGTTGCGCAACGTCTTTGCGGATTCGTTCATCTCCATGTCCTCAGTCGTCGATAGCATACCCCGGCATCCCGCCCGGTCATGCCTTAGAATAACAACTTGATGTCGACCAGTGCACAAATCGAGCTTTGGCCCGCGGAGAAGGTGGCCACCCAGGCAAAAGTGGCTGTGGCCGCCAACGGCATTCACTACGCCGCGTGGGGCGAGACCCGCATCTCCGAGCCCGACCTGGAACGGCTGGTCGGCGCCGTGCCGGCCACGCTCTCCGGCGCGCTCGTCAATCGCGCCTATTACTTTGTTACACTCGCCATCGCCGACACCGGCGAAACCATGATCGCTCCCGCCTACAATGTCGAACTGGGCGACCGCGCCATCTGTCATCGCAACGCAACCTTCGGCTCAACTGAGGCGGTCTTCATTTCCACCCGGCTGGTCGAGGACCGGTTCGGCCTCGCTTTCGAGTTCTTCATCAACGTGGCCCACAACTTTGTTGAGGCCGCCGGCGTTCCTGAGAGCTTTGCTTCCCTGGTCTGGTCGCAGGCTGAGGCCCAGGTCCGCGGAGAAACCAGCCAGGACGCCTGGGAGGCCCGCCGCCGCGCCCAGGACACTCATCCGCTCGAAGGTCGGACCGGCCAGAAGATCATCGACGAACGCGCCCGCAACGCCTTTTACGAGTCATCCTTCTCTGATGCCTTGGCCGTCTACATACTTTCCATGGCCGTCGACTTCGACTACCATGACCTGCGCGAGCGCGAGTACCCCTTGCTCGCCGCTCCAGCCCTCGCCGAGCGCCTCCGCCACGTCGCCAGCCTCTTCCCCGCCAACCCCAACTACGAGTTCCAGGTCCTCTACCGCCGCAAGGGGTAACTTCCAGCTTCAATTTGTGAAGCGGCATCACTCCGATTCATAGAAGTTCACGGCCAAACCTGGGAGCATCGCTCCGCTCCCTGTCCTCCTGCGGCATTGGCCGGGAACAATCGCATTCGGCCAGCAATTCATCCAGCGTGTAGCGGGGTGTGCTTTGCGGCCGTGACTCAGAAACTTGACCTTCAAACGCTCGAGCAGCAAGGTTCTTAGCATGGTTTCCAACATCGGTCGGCCATGCTTCGGCGAGCTGTGCGAAACCCTCCTGGTCGCCCGCAAAGAGGGCCCTTGTCGCCTCCTCAAAACCTGGCTCATTCCCAGCCATCGCGGACATGAACCGGTATGCAGCCTCCTGAGCTAGCCGTAAGCGATCTTTAGACTGGTTCGCTCGTCTTGCCTCTTCCACCAGCTTGCGCAGCGCAACAGAGGCTCCACCGGGTTGACTCGCCAACCAGTTCCAGTGCCGCGGGAGTAGGGTTCACGAGCCACAACACCCAATTTCGGGCGTCCCGGCCCCCGCGATCCTCCCGCTGGAAGGACAGGTTCGCTCTCCCGCGGAGACGCACTCTCAATCTCCGCGATTCGGTTTAAAAGGTATTGGGGGGTTCCGCGAAGATCCATCTCGACAACTTTGCTGGTCGCATCGTCGAAGATCAGCACCGGCGCCAGATCGTATTTGATGTCTAACATACGTATCTTGTAGACAACGTCCCGCAGGTACCCGCTGGCAATCTGCCGTGTGCCCGCAAAGGCCGTGCATGTTGAGGAGGTGGAATTCATCAGCGCCTCTCGCCCTATTTAAATCC
>Ga0302319_10026844_pt1 | contig 10126 bp, 10 predicted proteins | sample Bog_T0_2_FD_203319 | JGI IMG/M metagenome (GOLD analysis project Ga0302319, IMG submission 203319) | Peat permafrost microbial communities from Stordalen Mire near Abisko, Sweden - Bog_T0_2 | ecosystem: Environmental > Terrestrial > Soil > Wetlands > Peat | place: Sweden: Abisko, Stordalen Mire...
CAGATGGATGCGGCCATTGGCGTACGGCGGCCCATCGTGCAGGATCCACACCGGCTTGCCGGCGCGCGATTTCCGAATCTGACCGTAAAGGTCTTCCTCGGCCCAGCGGGCGAGCATCTTCGGCTCTGCCTGCGGCAGGTTGGCCTTCATGGAGAAATTCGTGCGAGGCAGATTAATCGTCTGCTTCAGGTCCACGTTTAAAGGATTCATTTCGGGAAGCCTTAATTATACTGGGCTTCCAACGGCAATCCGATCTCCGATTCAAGTCTTCTCCGCGTTCTCTGCGTCTTCGCTCTGCGTTCTCTGCATGAAATCCGGAATGACGCGCTCCGGAGGGAGCCGCCACGCCCCATTCCCGCCAGTTCTGAAAGTCAGTACTGTCGATTTTCAAACTTTCGTCTCTTTTCTTTCAACAACATAACGGCTTCGATCACTTTTTGCCCCTGAAGCTCACGCTATTTGTGGGGCAGGAGCAAAAAGTCTTGCCGATCCCATTCACGAATTTCCGTCACAGCATGATGCGGTCCATAGTCATGGAACCACTTACCTCGCTGGTGACCGCACCCGACCAGCCGCCGAACCAGCACTTCGACGTTATCGTCTGGCTTAACGAATCCTTCCGTAACGGCATCGCCGCCGCAGCCGACTCCGTCCAGGCGCAACTTAACGCGCTGGACCCAGGCGCCAATATCCTCGCGCAATATTGCTTCGCGCGCCTCACCGCCCGGCAAATCCTGCAACTCGCCGCCGAAACACGCGCGCAGGTCCGCGAAGGCGGACGAAACGCTGCCCCCATCTACCAGATCTGGAGCGACACCGAAATCCGCACCACCCTCACCCGCTCGCTCTCCACCGTGAAAGCCGACGCCGCCCAGCGCGCCTTCCAGGCCCTCGGCGAAGGCATCGTCTGGGCCGTACTCGATTCCGGCATCGATGCCACCCATCCGCACTTCGCCGAGTTCGACAACCTGCGCATCCCCGAACCGCTCACCCACATCGACTTCACCACGAACTCCCCTTCTCCTCTCACCGACGTTCCGGGCCACGGCACTCACGTCGCCGGAATCATCGCGGGCCGCTGGCAATCCCCCACCACAGGCGGTGAACCCGTCATCGGCTGCGAAACCCGCGCCGACTCCCCTTCCGATTCCGAATTCCACCTCGAATCCCTCGCACAAATCTCCGGTGTCGCGCCCCGCTGCAAACTTCTCAGCCTCAAAGTCATCGGCCCCGAGGGCGCAGGCAAAGTCAGCTGGATCCTCCGCGCCATTGATCGCATTCAGCAGTGGAATCAATACGGCAAACGCCTCGTCATCCACGGAGCGAACCTCAGCCTGGGCTACGATTTCGATCCGCGCTGGTTCGCCTGCGGCCAGAGCCCCCTGTGCGTTGAAGTGAATCGACTCGTGCGCAGTGGCGTGTCGGTCGTCGTATCCGCCGGCAATGGCGGCTATTCGTCTTATCTCACCTCATCCGGCGCAACGGAAGAGAGATTCAGCGACATGTCGATCACCGACCCCGGCAACGCCGAACTCGCCATCACCGCCGGTTCCACGCATCGCGAAATGCCCCACACCTATGGCGTGTCGTATTTCTCGTCCCGGGGACCCACCGGCGATGGCCGCCTCAAGCCCGACCTCCTCGCCCCCGGCGAACGCATCGTCTCCTGCGCCGCGGGCCGTGAACGCGACCGCTACGCCGCGCTCTCATCCGAGACCGCGCGCGTCCTCTACTGCGAGCAATCCGGCACCAGCATGGCCGCCCCGCATGTCTCCGGAGCCATCGCGGCCTTCCTCTCCGTGCGCCCCGAATTCATCGGTGAACCGGAACGAGTCAAACGCCTTTTCACCGCAAGCACCATCGACCTCCACCGTCACCCCTACTTCCAGGGCGCTGGCCTCATCGATCTCATGAAGGTACTGCAGGCCATATGACCACTCCATCCACCCTCGCGGGCTTTCCCTTTCTTGAGCTGGAATTCGGCCCCGCCGGCGAAGCCCTCTATCCTGCACAACGGGATGCCTTGGTCGCCGGATGCAGCCAGCTCGGCGTGACCGATCTCATTTTCCTGGCCCACGGCTTCCGCTGCGACGCCAACGACGCGACCGAACTCTACACCAGCCAGCTGACAACCCTGAGAGCCAATCTCGCGCGCCCCGAATTCGCCGCCGCCCTGAGCGGCCGCACCTTCGCCGTCGCGGGCGTGTACTGGCCGTCGCAGGAATACCACGAATCGTCCGGCGTCACCCTGTCACAACTGCGCCCCACCCTGTGCGGCGGCGCCGAAGCCCTCAACCACGCCCGCAGCCTGCTCCCCGCCCTGCCGAACAGCCGCAGCGCGCAGGATCAGTTCGTGTCCTCCGTCCTCTCGGCCTTCCCCAACGGCCAGGACGACCCCACCGAAGGCCTCCCGCTGCTCCACAAAATCGGTGGGTTCGAATTGTTAAATCGCCTGCAACCCCGCCTGGAGGGGGCAATCGGCGAGTTTTTGAACCTTATGAGTTGGACTGCGATGAAAAGCCTCTCCGGCGCGGTAGGCGCCACGGGCCTCGCGCCGATCGTTTCCGCCTGCCAACGGGAACTCCCCACGCTGAAAATCCATCTCGTCGGCCACAGTCTGGGCGGAAGACTCATGGCATCGTGCGCGAAGGCACTCTCCCAACTCCAGGCAAGGCCGATCGATTCCCTGTCTCTGCTGGAAGCCGCTTTCTCCCACTATGGTTTCAGTCCAGACGCCGGTTGGGGCCAACGCGGCTTCTTCCGCGAAGTCGTCGACGCGCAAATCGTTAACGGCCCCCTGATTTCCACGTTCTCAAGACGTGACGTAGTCGTAGGCACCGCCTACTCGGTCGCCTCCCGACTCGCGCATGACAACCTGCAATCCATCGGCGACGCATCCGATCCCTACGGCGGCATCGGACACAACGGAGCCCAGCGCACCCCGGAATCCACGACCACCCCGTTGCACCCGGCTGGCCAGTGCTACGATCTCCAACCCGGAGCCATAACGTGTCTGGATGGCTCCGCGGGCCTGATCTCGGGCCACGGCGACGTAACCAACGAACATGTCACCTATGCCGTGGCCTCGGCGATCAGCTGCTGCATTCGGGCCGAAGGCCGCAATCTGCACAACGGAGCCCAACGCACCCCCGAATCCGCGACCATCCCGTGCGATCTCCAACCTGGAGCCATAGCTTGTCCGGATGGTTTCGCACCACCCAGGCATGTAGCATCGGCAATCCAAAACGGTCGAAGGCCGCAAGCTGAGAGCTGACCGCTGAAAGCCGGGCGCCGCAGGCGCCCTTCACTTCTTCGCAGTCGGGAACGGCTCCGGCTTCGCCGCCTCCGTCACCTTCCCGCCAGTACCCCCCGCAGCCCCGAATTGCCCACCGGATGCCCCGACGGCACGAACCGCACCAGTACCGCCAACCGCGCCAGATCCACCCGCAGCGCCGCCGACACTCCCCGTCAACTCCGGCGCCGGCTTGTATTGGATGATCAGCGAAATCCTCCGGTTCGTCGCATCCTCCGGGTCGTCCTTGTTCCGAAGATTCTGATCCGCAAACCCGCGCACTTGTGTCACCTGGTCCTCCCTCAGCCCATTCGCCTGCATCCAGCGCCGCGCCGCATTCGCCCGATCCGACGACAACTCCCAGTTCGAGTAATCCTTCCGCCCCGAATACGCCTTCGAATCCGTGTGCCCTTCCATCGTCACCTGGTTCGGCAACTTCCCGATCTCCGTCGCCAGCAAGGCCATCAGTTCCTTGCCGTACGGCGTCGGTTCCGCGTTCCCCGATTGAAAGAACATCCCCTGCGCGTCCTCCATCAGTTCGATGCGCAGTCCTTCGCCGGTGATCGTCATCACCACGTGCTCCTTCATCTTCTCCATCGGCTGCGACGTCTTGATCGCCTGCTCAAGCTTCTCCTTCAGCTTCGGCATATCGTCCTTTTGCACCGAAAGCGTCTCGCTGCCCGCCCCCCGCAGCCCGTTTCCGACTTCCTTGCCTTTCCCCGTCGGATCGTTGAAGTAGCCGCCGATCGCCTTCTTCACCTGTTCGCTGCTGCTCACCAGCCACAGCACCATGAACAGCGCCATCATCGCCGTTACAAAATCGGCATAGGCCACTTTCCACGCCCCGCCATGGTGTCCGGCATGTCCTTTCTTCACGCGCTTGATGATAATGATCGGTTGAACAGGAGCTGGCATGGCTTTTCCCCTTTACGCTTTTGCCGCGGCAGCGCCGCCCTTACACGCCGCTTCCATCTCTTTGAACGTCGGCCGCACTTCATGCGGAATCGCCCGCCGCGCAAACTCCACCGCAATCGACGGTGCCATCCCCTTGGCAAACGCCAGCAACCCTGCCCTCAAAACCTGATAGAACTGCGTACCGGCATCCACGATCTTTTCGATGCTCGCCGCCAGCGGCGCCACCACTCCGTACGAAAGCAGAATCCCGAGGAACGTCCCCACCAGCGCCGCCCCCACCTTCTCCCCAATTTCTTCCGGCGGACCGTTCAGCGAGCCCATCGTGATCACCACTCCCAGCACCGCCGCCACAATCCCCAACCCCGGCAACGCGTCGGCCACCGTGGACAACGCCTTGGCCGGTGCCGCCTCCTCGTGATGGTGCACGTCGATGTCGTTTTCGAGAATCGCGTCCAGATCGTGCGCGGCCACCACGCCCGAGACCGACATCCGCAGCGTGTCGCACACGAAGTGCAGCATGTGGTGATCCTTCAGCATCTTCGGATACTTCGAAAACGTCGCGCTCTTGTCCGGATTCTCCACGTCTTCTTCCAGCTTCGCCATCCCGCTCTTGCGCGCAAACTGGAAAATGTCGTTCAGCATCTTCAGGCTTTCCAGATAGTAAGCCTTGTTGTAGGGGTTGCCCGCCAGCACGCCGATCATCGCCTTGATGGTCTTCGTAATCACCGGCAGCGGATTCGCCACCAATATCGTGCCGATGGCAGCTCCCCCGATGATGATCAACTCGTTCGGCTGTATCAGCACCGCCAGCTTTCCGTGCTCAAGCAGGAATCCGCCAATGACGGCGCCGAATACCACGATAATGCCAATAATTGAAAACATGGGGCTCAATTACCTCATCGTCCCCTCCACCCATTTCTTGAGCCTCCCCTCACTTCCAGGGCAACCCAATCCCGCCACACGCCAAAGAGTCGCGGGATGCTATCATTCGCCCAGAATGACTGAATACAGCATCGGCCTCGATCTCGGCGGCACCAACCTCCGCGCAGCCGCCATTGGCCGCGATGGCAACCTCCTCCACCTCGTCACCGGCCATACCCAGTACTCCGAAGGCCGCGACGCCATCATGTCCGATATGGTCGAGGCGATCGACACCGTCCGCACCCAACAGGGCCACGCCGGTCTCGCCGGCATCGGCGTCGTAGTCCCCGGCTTCATCTCCCTCGAAGAGGGCGTCATCCGAAACTGCAATAACATCCCCTCGCTCGAAAACTTCCCCATTCGCGAACAGCTCTCTCACAGCCTCAACGCCCCTGTCATCCTTGAGAACGACGCCAACGGCGCCGCCCTCGGCGAACAATGGATCGGCGCCGGCCGCGGCGTCGATGACCTCGTCCTCCTCACCCTCGGTACCGGCATCGGCGGCGGTATCGTCTGCGACGGCAAGATCATCCGCGGCTTCATGGGTATGGCCGGCGAACTGGGGCATATTACCGTAATTCCCAACGGCAACCCCTGCGGCTGCGGCAATCGCGGATGCCTCGAAAAGCACGCCTCCGCCACCGCCATCTCCGCCATGGGAAAACTCATGGGCTACGGCGACGTGACCGCAAAACAGGTCTATGAGCGTGCCGTCGCGGGCGACGAACGCGCCGTCGAAATCTTCGCCTGTATGGGCGAAGCCCTCGGCATCGCGCTCGCCACTCTCGTCAACGCCTTCAACGCGCCCCTCTATCTCCTCAGCGGCGGAGTCATCGGGGCCTGGGATTTCTTCGCCCCCGCCATGCTCGCCGAAGCCCGCCGCCGGTCGTTCAGTTTCCGCACCACCAACACCCGCGTCGAAAAGGCAAAACTGGGCGGAGAAGCCGGCCTCTACGGCGCCGCCTACCTTCCCTGGGCAAAGTAACCCCGCCGCCTTGAAGTGTATACTTGCAAGTAGACACTTCGCGTTTCGCGGGAGCCACCATGGAAGCCAGCATCGTCGATCTTCGCTACCGCATGAAATCCGTGCTGGAAGCACTGGATCGCGGCGAGACCGTCACTGTGCTCCACCGAGGCAAGCCACGTGCGCAGCTAACCCCCATCGCCGCGAAGACAAAGCCCAAACCACGCATGAAGGTTCAGGATCACCCGGCATTTGGCATGTGGAAGGACCGCAAAGACATGGAAGACGTGGACGCTTACCTCCGCAACCTCAGGAAGCCGCGCTACACGTGGGATGGTCCGCTGAAGCGATGATGTTCGACAGCGATGTCCTGATCTGGTGCCTCAGAGGGGACCCGGTCGCTGGACGCATCGTTAACTCGGAGCCGGAGCGCTCCACTTCTATCGTATCCGTGATCGAATTGCTGCATGGTTCCAGGTCGGCCGTCCAACTGAGAACCGCCCGCGACTTCGTCCGCAAGTTGGAGTTGCGTCTTCTCCCGGTCACGGAACCGATCAGTTACCGGGCTGTACAACTCATCGAGAGCCACACCCTGGGCGATGGCCTGCAACTTGGCGACGCCCTCATCGCCGCTACCGCCCTCGAGCACGACGAAACGCTCATCACCGGCAACATCCGCCACTTCCGTCCCATCCACGGCCTGAAACTCAAGACCTTCCGTCATGCCGGCGTTCAGTAGCGCCTCGCCCGGTCAGTCCAGATCGAATTCCCGCGGCTTCTTCCCGAACTCCGGATTCGCCTTCGCCTGCTTCAGCAGTTCGTCGAACTTCCGGTTCAGCACGTTGCCCTGGTTCTTCTCCGTCTCGAACGACTTCCGGAACACCTCATCCCGACGCCCCGCCTCGCCCTTCAACTTCGCCACTGCCGCAGTCAGATCCTCAATCGCAGGCGGCTTCACGTGCTCCTGGTGCGAGATCACCGCACGCAGGTCACCGTCGATCTTCAACTCCGCCTGGCAACAGGGGCACTTCACTTCAAACAATTCTCGGGCCATGCCGACTATCTTAAACGAATCCGGACCACCACTGCGCACGGCCCGTCCGCGGTGTTTAAAACTCTTCGACTAATTTACGAATCCATGGACCCTGACGAAAAAAGCGGCGGCGCCGTCGGGACCGCGTTTGCCGTTGTGTTCGTCAGCTGCACGAGTGTGTCGCTGCAATTGCGTGCGCGGCTAAGGGCTCCCGCCACAAGAGTTGCGGCACAGTAAGAATATGTGGATCCGGGTATTCGAAACCGTGTTGATTCTCCTTTTTGTTTTCAGATTCGGCTGCCCGAGTGAAGCAAAGGCAGGATGGTCGTGGCGATGAGGTGGGCGATGGGCAAGGCAAGCCCTCCTCCAGCGCCGAAACGCGAACTGCGCTTAGGCTCGAAACATTAAGAAATCCTCGCTGGAGGACGAAAGCCCGACCATCCTGGCAGTATCTGATTTCAACGACGGGGTCGTCGCCGTCCCGGTAGTGCCCTCGTGGACGCGGCAAAGAAGGGCCGGCGGATAAGCGACGGTCCCGGGGGGACGCAAACCAGCGACAACGCAGAATCGGCCCCGGGACCGGCGTTCCTACTGCGTGAGATTGACCAGATAGCCGGTAAGGGTAACCGCACCGCTCATGAATGTAAAACTTCCCGCCTGAGCATTGTCAACGAATCTGGGTTGTTGTCCGGCCTCGAAATAATAGAGCATAGGCTGGCTCGCGACATATATTTTATTGCCCGCGGAATCATTGCCCTGCAAGGTATGCAGGATAGGCATGAAAATCGTGCCGCCGACATCGAATTCCGCGCTTTGGAGGGCTGTCGGCGTGTCGACGCTTGAATTGATGTATTGCACTACCAGCCGCATGTTGGCGGGAACTGCGGGAAAAAACGCCTCGCATTGGTTTGTAGATGCGCTGTAGCAGCTGACGGTCTGGTAATAGGGGCTGCGGCCCGGGCTGTCCACGTCCTGGCCGATCACGGGATTGGCCGAGGTGTTGGTCACCTGGACAAGCGTTGCCGCCAGAGCATGCGCCGCCCTCGGGGCAAACAGGGCCAGGGATAAGCCGGCCAGCACGACGCTGCCTGCTCCCATCAATATCGATTTCACGTTTTTCATTGTGCTGTTCCTTTTTTTGTTGTGCTTCTCTTTTGTGTTGTGCTTCTCTATAGGTGCGCTGAATGCGCCGTGTTCTAAACTGCCTGAGGCCGGACCGCGCCACCAGGTCGTCGCCCGTCGTGGAAGGAGGCTCGGGAGCGCCGCCTTTGAAACGCTGCGGCAGCCATCAGTGCCAACCCCACGCCTGCCGGGCCAAGCGTCTCCGGTTCCGGCGCGGTAACGGTGGAAGCGCCCGACGTCGTGATATCGATCGCGAACTGAGTTGTGTCCGTGTTGCAGTCGCTCAGGTCGTAACAGGTCTGGAACGGGAACGCGCCGCCGGTCAAATCCGAGAAACCATCTCCCAGATAGCCGACAGTCTCGTACGCGGCGTTTGGAACAAAGTTGGCGTCGCTCAGAAGGACCGTGTAAGTGCCGGCTGCGAGTCCGGTGAACTGAAGGTTGACGTCCCCGCATTGGCCGGCAACGCTGCCGATTGTAACCAACCCTGCGGGTGGGCAGGCCGCGGGTTCCGTCATGTAATTACTGAGATTGTCCGCAGTTCCGTCGAGAAACAGCGCGGTCGCGGCCGTACCCGCGAAAAGCCCCACAAATGGGTCGAAGCCGCCTGCCGAAATCGTGTTGCCATCTCCGTTGACCCCGCCGCCGAAGCCATACGTCTGAAGCGTGATGTCTTCTGGCATCGCGATGCTGACCGTGAAGAACGCGCCGTCTCCAGGGCCGGTATCGGGGCTGGTAAGCGTTCCGGTGAACGAATTGGTGGTGGCGGCGGGGCAGAGAACCGCAACGAGCAGAAGTGCGGCCAGGTACGGAGCGCAGGACGCGGTTATACCAATTCTGAATTCCACTCTACCTCCTCCTCAGCTTCTCCCCATGACGCGGTCGCGGTCAGATACCGGTAAGGCGGTCGACCGCCCGGGGATGCCTGCAATTAGTAAGGGGAGTAAACGAAGGTCAAATTACCACGCTATTTTTTGGGAGCGGGCTTATTGGCGGGACCACAGCCAGGTGGTGGGTGCTCTGTGCGCCAGTCGCACGCTTCAGCGGCAGACGGAACGGATGAGAGATCTTGAGCGGCTACAACCGCCGCAGAGCCGCTGTAAAGGAGCGGTACGGAAAGGCCGGGAACTGCCCTTCGCCGCGGCCGCATCCAAACTCATATTCTCAGCCCCTCCATCCGGCATCGCCGGAGGTCGGACCGAGTTCGATAGGAACCCATCTGGAGCAGCGGATACGACCTCGGCTCCCTCGGAGCGCCAAAAAAGGTAACCAGAGATAACAGGGAAACTACCAGGAAACGACTTTATCCTATTTCAATATTAGGATAAATCCTAGGAAAACGATGGTTCCGGCTCCAATTCCGGCTCCACCATGGGTCCGTCCGGCAGTGTGACCCCTTCCCAACGCGCCACAACCGCCGTAGCGAGGCAGTTTCCCAGCAAATTGACGCTCGTACGCGCCATATCCATCAAAGTATCGACTCCCAGAATCACAGCGATCCCTTCCACCGGCAGATTGAAGCTCGCCAGCGTCCCCGCCAGAATCACCAGCGACGCCCTCGGCACCCCCGCCACGCCCTTGCTCGTGAGCATCAGCGTCAGCATCATTACGATCTGCGTCGGGAACGGCACGTGGATATTGGCTGCCTGCGCCACAAACATCGCGGCCAGTGCCAGATACAACGTCGAGCCATCCAGATTGAAGCTGTACCCCGTCGGCAGCACGAAAGCCACAATATGCTTCGGCACCCCGAATTTCTCCATGTTCTCCAGCGCCGAAGGCAGCGCCGCTTCGCTCGATGCCGTCGAGAACGCCAGCAGGAACGGCGCCTTCACATGCTGAATGAACCGCCTCAACGGAATGCCCGTGATCATCACTA
>Ga0302319_10026845_pt1 | contig 10126 bp, 6 predicted proteins | sample Bog_T0_2_FD_203319 | JGI IMG/M metagenome (GOLD analysis project Ga0302319, IMG submission 203319) | Peat permafrost microbial communities from Stordalen Mire near Abisko, Sweden - Bog_T0_2 | ecosystem: Environmental > Terrestrial > Soil > Wetlands > Peat | place: Sweden: Abisko, Stordalen Mire...
CCATCGACGATTACATTGAAAACCACAACCTCGACCCAAAACCCTTCATCTGGCATAAAACCGCCGACCAGATCCTCGATTCCATCGCTCGATATTGTAAGCGTATTAATGACTCAGGACACTAGCGCCAAGGAGGCTTATGAGCAAGCAAATCGTTTCTATCGTCAGGCCCGTTCTCTGCGAGGAGGAGTTGACTGTTCCCCGTCAGGCAAGCGTGTTTTGCGGCATCGACGTGAGTGCCGACACGCTGTCTGTGGCCGTTCTCACGTCGAACCAAGCCATCGAGCAGCGCGAGTTTTTGAACACTGGCAGCGAGCACAAGGCGCTGATTGCGTGGCTGGGCAAGAAGAAGGCCTTGGTGCGGGTGTCGATGGAGGCGACCGGCATTTACTCGATGGACCTGGCTTTGGCGCTGGATGCGGCGGACGGCATTGAGCTGGCAGTGCTGAACCCCAAGCGGGCTCACGATTTTGCCAAGTCGATGATGCGGCGCTCGAAGTCGGACCGGGCCGACGCGGCGGTGCTAGCCGAGTTCAGCCTGCGCATGAAGTTTATGGCCTGGCAGCGGCCTGGCTTGAGTGCGCTGACGGTGCGCTCGGTTACCCGCCACATCGAAGCGCTTGGCTTGGAGCACACCCGGGGCCTCAACCGGCTGCACGCCGCGCAAGGATCGCTGGGTACGCCGCGTTGCGTGGTGGAGGACTTGAAGCGAGTGTTGGTCGCGCTGGAACGGCGCATCGTGACGCAACGGCGCACGGCCCGGAAGCTGATCGACAGCGACGAGCAGACGCGCGAGCAGTTCCGGCTGCTGCTCGGCATGCCGGGGATCGGGGAGATCAGCGCGTTGCAGATACTGGGCGAACTGGTGCTGCTGGCGCCGGACCTGACGGCGCGGCAGTGGGTGGCGCGCAGCGGGCTGGACCCGGTGCACGAGGATTCGGGCAGCTCGGTGCATAAACCGGCCCACATCAGCCGCGCAGGCAGTCGTCACCTGCGCCGCGCGCTATTCATGCCGGCGCTGGCCGCAGTGCGTTGCGACCCGCATTTGAAGGCGTTCTACGAGAGTCTGCTGGCGCGGCACAAAAGCAAGTTGCAGGCGCTGATCGCCGTGGCGCGCAAGCTGCTGCATGCCATCTATGGCGTCTTCAAGAGCGGCCAGCCGTATAAAGGCAAACTGCTGTTTCCGAATATCCGGTTGGAGGTAGAATCAATCGCCGGGTGAAACGGAAGCGGGCTCTGCTGGGAAGCAACCATGCCGAGGGATAACCAGGCGGGCTCATCCTGACGATGAACCGAAGGGGCGGGCACGGGAACAGATTGCTCGCCCCAAAACCATCGGAGGGATAGGCCCCCATGCCTTGAAAATCCAACCTTGGCCCGACGAAAACTCTTGACCTTTCACAGAGAATCTACGGGGCGGGTAAATTTGGTTGGGGACACTTTCCCCGGATTCCGTCCGCAGCGGCGGACTCCATCCGAGGCTACTTTCGTCCCATCCCTCCGAGGTTGTGACTTTTTCGATACTCTGTTGGGAATTGATGGGTTTTGCAGTGCGATTCGAGCTATAAGCAAGGTATGAGCCAATTGAATATGGAGAGAATCCAGCCAGCAGTTCGTTTGCGTCGCGCCGAGCGTCTTCAGATGGCGATGGTGGTCCAGTGCCCGGACGATCTTGTGAGTGCGTCCCATCCGGTTCGGATGGTGCAATCGGTGGTGGGGAAGCTCGATCTGTCGCGGTTTCACGAGTCGATTAAGGCTCGGGAGGGCGAGGCAGGCCGGGACGCGACGGATCCCCAGTTGCTGGTGGCCCTGTGGCTGTATGCGTGCATTCGCGGGATCGGGTCGGCACGTGAGCTTGCGCGGCGCTGCCAGGAGAGCGCGCCGTTTCAGTGGCTGTGCGGCGGGGTGAGCGTCAACCACCATCTTCTGTCGGATTTCCGCACCGGCTTTGGTGCTGCGCTGGACGATCTTTTCACGCAGGTGATCGCCTCGCTGGTGGATAAGGACGTGGTGCGTGTGAACCGTGTCAGCCAGGACGGTGTGCGGGTCCGGGTCAGCGCTGGAAGAGGGAGTTTTCGCCGCCGAGAACATCTGGAGAAGCTGCTCACGGAGGCGCGGCAGCACGTCGAGCAGGTACGCCAGCAGATGGAGTCGCCAGCCTTGTCGGCTTCCCTGTCGGCGCGTCAGCGAGCGGCGCGCGAGCGGGCGGCGCGGGAACGCAAGCAGCGCCTGGAAGAGGCCATTGCGCAGTTGCCGGAATTGGAGCACAGACAGGCGGCACGCGCAAAGAATGTGGGCCAGGGGCCGGCAGGCAAGAAGGTGCGTGAGCGGCAGCCGCGGGTAAGCACAACCGATCCAGAGGCGCGGCGCATGAAGATGCCCAACGGCGGATTCAATCCGGCGGTGAACGTGCAGTTGGCCGCCGATACCGAAAGCCGCGCGATCGTCGGCGTGGAAGTGAGCAACGAAGGGTCAGACAGCGCAGGGCTGAGCGAACCGATGCGCCAGCAGGTCGAGCAGCGGACGGCAGCCAACGTGGGGCAACATTTGCTGGATGGCGGATACATGCGCAAGGACGATCTGGAGCGAGCCCACGCTGCGGGAGTAGAGCTGTTCGTGCCGCCCCGCCCGTCTGTATGCGGGCCGCGTAAGGGGCGAGAGCTGGAGCCTTGTCGTGGAGACAGCTGCGCTGTGCTGGCCTGGAAGCAGCGAATGTCGGCTGAGACAGGCAAGGAGATTTACCGCCAGCGAGCGGCCACCAGCGAAACCGTCAACGCCGATCTGCGCAGCTATCGCGGACTGACACAGATCACGGTGCGAGGTCTAAAAAAAGCTCGCTGCGTGGCCCTGTGGTGCGCGCTGGCCTACAACCTGATGCACTTCGGGCAAGCGTTGCTCGCCTAGAGCGTGAAAAGCAGCACACGAAGCCCAAAAGAGCGCTGTTAGTCGAAGAAATGCCCACCCGGCACCCCAACCTAACAGGAACACGCCCTCGGTCGAAGCCTCGAGCAGAAAGAAGTCTGACCCGCAACCGACCGAACGTTGAATTTACTCACAACCTCTCCGGGAGGAGTGCGGGATTTGTCCGGTTAAGGCGAGAGAATGAAACTGACTCGTCGACAAGAATGCTTCATGCGATTTCCCTGGGTTGAAACCCCCGCCTCCCTCCGCGCCGCGTGGCATGCCGTAAAATGCGCACGCCGCGCCGTTGAAAAGGGGCAGCGCAGCATGTGCTAATGTGTTCAGGCAAAACGGTGAAAAATAGTGTAAATAAGGCCATTTGAATGCGATTTAAGGTGCAAAACAGTGCAAAAACGTGCGTTTCCGATGCGTTTTCGCGCACCAAAATGCTGGTTTGGGGCGGAAAAGTGCTATCACTGCTTGCAGTTCCAGCTTGTAGCCCTCCGCTTTCATCTCTGAGCTACGGCACGGGACCCCAAGACGAGGTTCCCGGGCCCGCGGCGCCATTTCAAATCGGTCCTGGCAGTCTCAGTTTCCAGACCGGTTCTCAGGGCGAAACAAAAACCGTTTTGGATAGCTGTGAGGACAGTTTCCACTTGGTGCGGGTATATGCGATCCTGAATCCAATTCGCTCAGCATTTCGCTGGGAATTGCTGCCCGGCGATGCCACCATCATAGCCAGATCGCATCCATGGTCGAAGGCATATTGCATCCGATGGTGGAGAAGAGCTGCTTGCAGTCCGCGGCGTCGCAACTGGGGCACTGTGGCCGAGCCGCCGAACAGCGCAACTCCCTGGTGCATGCACAGCACGCCTGCTGCTCCAGGCGTGCCGTCATACTCAGCCAGAAAGCACGGGCTGTCGGGACGCGCCGCACAAACCGAGCTGAGTTGCAGCAAGTTTTCCATGAGCTCGGGATGCTGGTCTGCCCAGCCTCTTGCGCTGGTCTCGGCCCAAATCGCGGCCTCGTCAGGACCAATGACGCGCACGCCTATCGGACCCGGATCTGTTTCCTCGGGCCGCTCAACCGGCCGATATAGAACGCTGGAGATTTCGCAGGGCCGGTAGTTGCGTGCGCATAGCAGGTCGAGCGCCGCAGTTCCGGCAAAGGGGCTTACCTCATGCACTACGGGTGCTCCGAAGCCGAGAAAGAATGCTTCTATGGCGTCGAGCGTGGACGGGCTCAGTTGCTCAAAGATGCCGAGGCCGAAGGACTGCGTGCAAGGGGAATCGACGCCATCAAAGACCGCGAATGCGCCGTCCAATTCCATCCACGCGGCCGTGGAGGAGGGAAGCAGGCGGCGCCTGGCCTCGGCAATCTGAACGCACGCGTGACCTTCCGCGCGCTCCAAACGGCAAGAAAGTGCAAGATCAGAAAATATCATCGTGACGAGTTATGCCCTTCGGTTTTAGCAGAAACAGATCGTGTGTAGCTGTTGGTTATTACTTTGGGTGTTCACTTAGTTTTGCGAGCACCTGCTTCAAGTCATCCAGCTTCTGTCCGGCGTCTCCCATCTTACCTTCGGATGTTAGCCGCTCGTAATCGGAAAAGTCCTTGCTCGCTTGAGAAATCAGGGAGTCGAGGTTGGCGGCGGGTTGGGGCGTTCCCGAGGAATCAGTTGTAACTCGCTGCGCTTCCGATGCGCTGAGAGACGAAGTCTCCGAGCCGAACAGAGATGCCAGCGCGGCCTCGAACGTGGGAGCGTAGGCGAGTTTGTCCTGTAGCGCCAGCACTACCAGCCTCAGTTCCGGCATCGGACTGCGATCGGCTTGCAGGTAGATGGGCTCCGCATACAACAGCGCGCGCCCACAGGGAATCACCAGCAGGCTGCCGCGCCGCACATGTGAGCCTTGTTGATTCCAAAGGGTTAGTTGTCCTGATAGCTGCGCATTCTGATCGATGCGCGCCTCAATTTGCAGCGGTCCGTCTACCAGTTTGGTCTTGGGAAAGTCGTAGACAACCGAAGTGCCGTAGTGCGCGCCGTCGCTTCGGCCGGCAATCCAGCCGATCAGGTTGTTGCGATTTGCCGGCGTGAAGGGGAGAATCTCAACAAACTCCAAGCCAGTTTCATCGGGGAGTTTCATCAATACGAAGTTAGGCTGCATTGCCTCGGTGGTTTGTTCTCCACCGCTGGCCAAGCCCACTTCGCTGGCTACCGTCCAAAGGTCTTCGCGATTATAGAAAACCTCAGGGTTAGTCATGTGATATAGGCCATAAACTTCAGCTTGTAACTTAAGCAGCATCTCAGGGTAGCGCACGTGTTTGCGCAGGCCGGCAGGCATGGCGGAAGCGTCCTTGAACAACGCCGGAAAGATGCCACGATACGCCGCGAGAATGGGGTCTTCAGAGTCGAAGACATAGAAAGTCGTGGTGCCATCGTATGCGTCGATTGCTACTTTTACGCTATTGCGCATGTAATTGATGGAGTTGCCGTCGAGGCTGTAATGGCTTGAGTATGGATAACTGTCCGATGAGGTGAAGGCATCCATGAGCCAAGTCAGGCGGCCATCTTCACCCACCACGATATAGGGATCCTTGTCGAAGGTGAGGAAAGGAGCCAGCGTTTCCGCTCGTAGAAGCACATTGCGCCGCATCAGCAAGCGGCTCCCGGCGTTGACATCGTCGCTGAACGGGAGTTTTGCGATGTCGCCCCGGTCGAACGCGAGCAGCAGGCGGCGTAGAAACCCACCCACCACAATGCCACCATTGCCCTGGTATGAGGTCAGGTTGTTGGTCTGACCTTCGGGGTAATTGAACTCCTGCTGCCCTGTCTTTACATATACATCGGTGTTAGTCATTTCGCCGAAATAAATCTCCGGCCGAGTCACGTTGAGGCCCTTCACCGTGCTCTGGACGGGCATGTTACTCAGCATCAGCGTGGGCAAGCCTTCGGTCGTGAATCCATTCACAGGGTTCATGGTGATGCCGTAGCCATGCGTATAGATGAGCTTGTCGTTGATCCAGTTGCGGCTGCTTTCAGGAAGCTTGTCTACGTTCAGTTCGCGCGCGCCCAGCATCACTTCGCGCAGTGTGCCATCAATCTGATAGCGGTCGATATCGATGTCGGGAAAGTCGTAGTAAGTGCGAATCTCCTGAATCTGGCGCAGCGTATCCTGCAGGGCATGCCAGTCCCATAGCCTGATGTTCTGCAGAGTGGGCTGATTGTTGGCTGGATCGGTTGCGCCGACGGTGGTTTCCGCGGGAAACTCGCGCTGCGAGAAGAGGTCGAGGCCGAAAGCTTTTCGAGTCATCTCGATGTTATTTGCAATGTAAGGTTGCTCGCGCACCAGTTCGTTGGGTTTGACAAGAAAGCTGGTAACATACCAGCCGACTAATCCTAACGCCACATAACATACCGCTGCTGGAACCATGGCTGTAATCAACCAGCGCAGGCGCGGCATGAACGCAGCGCTGAGAAGGGCAATCGCCGCTCCGAGCACGAGGGCCACGCAGACGAAGAGCATTCCGGTGACATTTACATGAGCGTCTGTGTAGGTAACTCCATCAAAGATGGTGTGATGCTCGAACAGTAACTCGAAACGGCTGATGTAAACGCGCGTTGCAAGAATGAGCAGTAAGAACCCGATGGAAATGGATAAGCACCGCCAGGGCAGGGGAACGCGATTGCTAAGACGCCCGGTGAGCGCGCGTGAGCTGCCGGTTATGAGGATAAACAATACGGCTAGAATGCTGGTAATTACCGCTAGGGTAAGCAGCCACCCGGCGATGAGTTGCCATGCGGGCAGGGCGAAGAGGAAAAAATTCAGCGGCATTCCAAAGATGGGATCGGCGACAGTGCCCGAGGAGTGTGGCGCGTACCAGAACAGCGCCAGGGTGGGCCACTGTGCCTGCATGGCCGCGCCGGTCGCAACGGCGATCAATAGCGAGACTCCAATCGCGATGAGGCGCAGGGCAGGGCCGACGGGCAGGTTTACAGCGTTGCCGGCGATAAAGATCGTGTGATCGCTGGGCAGGTCGGCGGAGTGAGCCCACTTTAGAGCTGAGAACGTTCCGAAGAGAATAAGAAATGTGACGGCGGCGAAGGCGGCAAAGATTCCCCATTCGAGGCCGAGCGTCTTCCAGAAGACTTCTCCGTAGCCCAGTGAGCGGAACCAGAGAAGGTCGACCCAATAGGAGACGGCGGTCCGGCCTCCGAAGACGATAACGGCGAGGACAGCGATGAGGAAAAGAACTGTGCGGCGGCGGCGCGGCCGTGACGGAAGCGCTTTATGTGGCCATTCGATTGATTCGGACAATTTTATATCCCACCTTGCTTGATTCCTGAAGCTTGGTTGATTGGTTGCGAAAGTTGTTTGGTGGCTGATCGGGAGGAGTTCACTCCGGATTTCGCCTCCACAACATCGAGCACAATCACCCACACCACTTTAGTCTTCTTTGCAAGACTTTGCAGACGACGCGGGCTGAAGGGAGGGAGTTGGGCCAACGCCGGAGGAATGGGGCATAAAAGGCTGTAGCCTGGATATGGTTGTGAAGATGGTTGATAATTTCTTTAAGTCATTTAATATATTTAAGTTACGTGCAGCCGTTTGCCAGAGGTGCGGTGGGCTGCGGTCCGCGGCAACCGGTGCCCACCGTCTTCAACTTCAGAAGTGAAAGACCAATCCCGAACTGAGCCTCAGGTTGTTTTGGTGGTCGTTTACGCCATTTTCGAAGGTGGTAACGAAGTAGTCTGCCTCCGCGAGACGCAGGGAGATGTGGCGGCTGGTGTGCAGGTCTACGCCGCCGCCAATGACTGCGGAGAATTCCAGATTTGAGTTGAGAGCGGCTGGGGTCGGCGCCAGAACCAGCGTACCGGTGGCGCGAGTGGCGCCAACCAGTACCTGGCCAAAGGGACGAAAAACGGACCGGCCAGTGCGGAGTTGATAGCGAGCTCCCACGTCGAAGGATCCGAGCGTGAGATTGTAATTCGTGTTGTCGATTTTGCCTGCTCCGCCGATGGAGAGGTCGGCAACGAAGAAAAACTTCCCCGGCCTTACCGGCCAGGCGATGCTGGCGCTTCCGCCGTTTAGATTGAAGCAGCCGCAACCGCCCGGCGGTGCGTTGGTGCGTACATATGTGTAGTCCAGGGCCAGTTCGGTCCGGGGCGGTACGGGCGATGCGGGGTCAGCCTGTGCAACAGCCTTTGCAGTGGAGACCGCGGCGATGGCCAACAACAGCGCGAATTTGCATTTGTTACTGAATCGCATGGGGTCTCCCTTACTGCACCGTGAGCTGCACGGTGGTGGTCTGCACGTCGGCGCCACTGGTTCCTGTGACGGTGATTGTGTAGCTGGTGTGGGTATTTCCGGTCAGCGCGAAGCCGCCCCCGCATCCGGAGAGAACGGTGAGTGCGCCGAGTGAAGCGATCATCAAAACTCCGAGTGTGATCCAGCGCCGACGGCGTTTGCCGGGCACAAAGAACAATCCAATGCAGCCCAGAACTGGTACGGCCAACGGCCACGCAGTGCCGGTGACGGCCGAGGTTGTGACTGGAGCAGCGGTTTGGATAGTCATCAGCGTAGTGGCTCCCGTTGTGCCGGGAGTAACGGTGGGTGGGACGAATGTGGCTGTGGCGCCGGGCGGAAGTCCGGTGGCCGTGAGGGTGACCACGCCCGTATAGTTGCCATTCACCGGATTGATGTTGATGGTGAAGGTTGCCGAGCCGCCGGGCAAAACCGTCTGCGGCAACGTGGGCGAGACGACGGTGTAGTTGGGAACTGTCCCTGTGCCGGTGAGGGCGACAGTTTGCGGTGAGCCGGCGGCGTTGTCGGCCACCGAAAGAGTGGCTGTAAAGCTGGCTACCGAAGCCGGGGTAAAGTTGACCGAGATGGTGCAGGTTGCGCCGGCTTCGAGCGTTGTGCCGCAGGTGGTTGCGGTTTGGCTAAAGTCGCTGGGGTTGGCTCCCTCGATGCTGATGGCGATGCCGGTGAGGGTTGCGTTGCCGGTGTTGGAAAGAGTGGTTGTCAAGGCGGACGCTGTTGAACCGGCCGCCGTGTTGGGGAAGGCCAGCGTTGCGGGCGTGAGCGATGCGATTGGCACCGCAGGATTGACGACGGCGGTCTGCTGCACCTGCGGCGCAGCTGAGTAGTTTGCGTTTCCAGTCTGGTTTGCGTCGATGATGAAGCTGCCGGCGGTGGTTACAGTCAGTGTGTTTCCTGAGATCGTGCCCGTGCCGGTTCCGCCCGCGAGGGAGAAGACCACCGGATTGCCGGATGCACCTCCGGTTGCCGACAGTGTGATCGTCAGGCCAGCAGCGTACGTGACCGTGGCCGGCTGCGTGAAGTTGATGGCCTGCGCAGCCTGACTGACGACTGCCGTTTGCTGCACCTGGGGCGCAGCGGAGTAGTTAGCATTACCGGCCTGGTTTGCGTCGATCACGAAGCTGCCTGCGGTGGTTACCGTCAGTGTGCTTCCTGAAATCGTGCCCGCGCCGGTTCCGCCCGCGAGGGAGAAGACCACCGGATTGCCGGATGCACCTCCGGTTGCCGACAGTGTGATCGTCAGGCCAGCAGCGTACGGGACCGTGGCCGGCTGCGTGAAGTTGATGACTTGGGAAGCCTGATTCACAGCGACGGTCCGCTGTACCTGGGCCGCGGCGGTGTAGTTTGCATTGCCAGCCTGGTTGGCATCGATCACAATGTTTCCCACACTGGCAACTGTCACCGTGCTGCCGGAAATTGTGGCCGCGGCTGTGCTGCTGGCATCGATGGTAAAGATTACCGCATTGCCCGACGCGCCGCCGGACGCAGTCACTGCGAACGTCAGGCCCGGTGCATAGGTGACAGGCGTGGCCGGCTGCGTGAAGTTGATGGCTTGCGCAGCCTGGTTGACGACGGCGGTCAGCTGCACCTGGGGCGCAGCGGAGTAGTTAGCATTACCGGCCTGGTTTGCGTCGATGACGAAGCTGCCTGCGGTGGTTACAGTCAGTGTGCTTCCTGAAATCGTGCCCGTGCCGGTTCCGCCTGCGATGGAGAAGGCCACCGGATTGCCGGATGCTCCGCCGGTTGCCGACAGCGTGATCGTCAGGCCAGGAGCGTACGGGACCGTGGCCGGCTGCGCGAAGCTAATGGCTTGCGCAGCCTGGTTGACGACGGCGGTCAGCTGCACCTGGGGCGCAGCGGAGTAGTTAGCATTACCGGCCTGGTTTGCGTCGATGACGAAGCTG
>Ga0302319_10026846_pt1 | contig 10125 bp, 7 predicted proteins | sample Bog_T0_2_FD_203319 | JGI IMG/M metagenome (GOLD analysis project Ga0302319, IMG submission 203319) | Peat permafrost microbial communities from Stordalen Mire near Abisko, Sweden - Bog_T0_2 | ecosystem: Environmental > Terrestrial > Soil > Wetlands > Peat | place: Sweden: Abisko, Stordalen Mire...
CTAAAAGGGACTGGCTTGGATTGACGGGTGCGAGCAAGCTTCCTAGCGCACGGCGGGTGGCTCATATGTTTGGGATCTGAATCCTCCGTGAAAATGGTTGGCGGGTGTACCCCCCGTCATGCATTGACTTGCGCTTTTGCGCTTCGCATTACCGCACGTAAAGATCCACGTACTCGCTCACCGGCATCTTCGAAAGCCGCTCGGTATCCAGGCTCACTTCAAGAATCCTCGCCTGCTGCTCTTCTGCAAATACGCGCCGGAGGTTCCTCTTGAACTTCTCAACCAACAGGGGCATTCCTTCCTCACGCCGCCTCCGATGCCCGATCGGATACTCGACTGTCTTCTCAATCACGCTTCCGTCATCGAGTTCAACTCGAAGCGCGTTGGCAATCGACCGCTTGTCTGGATTATGGTAGTCGCGAGTGAACTGCGGCTCCTCGATGCACTCCACCTTGGCCCGCAGCGCGTCGATTCGCGAATCGGCTGCAACCGCATCTTCGTAATCGGAAGCCGTAAGCCGCCCAAAGATCAGCGGAATCGCAATCATATATTGAATGCAGTGGTCCCGATCCGCCGGATTCGCGAGTGGCCCCTGCTTGTCGATAATCCGCAAGCAAGCCTCATGCGTCCGAATCGTTATTTTCTTTATGTTCTCGGCAGAAACTCTCCGGACTTCGAGCACCGCGCGAAGCGCCACCGCCGCTTCCACAGCCGTCTGCGCATGAAACTCCGCCGGAAAGCTGATCTTGAACAGCACATTCTCCATTACATACGATCCATAATCCCGCTGGAACTTGAACTCCTGAGCCTTGAATGACACATCGTAAAAACCCCACGTCTTCGCAGTAAGCACAGACGGGTAACCCATCTCACCAGCGCGCGCCATCAGCGCCAGCCTCACTCCTCGACTCGTAGCATCGCCCGCTGCCCAACTCTTGCGCGAACCAGTATTCGGCGCATGACGATAGGCCCGCAAACTCTGCCCATCGACCCAAGCCAGCGAGATCGCATTGATGGTCTGCTCCCGCGTGAGCCCGAGAAGTTGAGAAACAACCGCCGTAGTCGCCACCTTGACGAGAACAACATGATCCAGCCCAACCTTGTTGAACGAGTTCTCCAGCGCAATGCAACCCTGAATCTCATGCGCTTTAATCATGGCCGTCAATACATCCCGCATCGTTAGCGGCACCTTACTGTCTGCAACCGCTTGCCGCGAGAGCCAGTCGGCAGTAGCGAGAATTCCGCCGAGATTGTCCGACGGATGTCCCCACTCCGCAGCCAGCCATGTGTCGTTAAAGTCCAGCCAGCGAATTAGTGTCCCAATATTGAAAGCCGCCTGCACCGGATCAAGCTGATAGCTCGTGCCCGGAACTCGCGCGCCGTTTGAAACAACCGTTCCCGGAACGATGGGGCCGAGCAGCTTGGTGCAGGCCGGATATTCGAGCGCTTCAAGCCCGCATCCCAGCGTGTCGATGAGGCACTTGGCAGCCGTCGAGTAGGCGAGGTCGCTCGTTACCTTGTAACTCAGCGCGTAGTCGGCGATGTCAGTCAGGACTTGATCCGGCGCGGGGCGTTCATTGCGGATGTGCGAAGACACTCTTTCTCCTGTTCCGTGGTTCGTGGGTCATTTCATCCCGTCCCTCCGGGACGGGATCATGGTGATGCGAGTTTACCCAGGGTTTCACCCTGGGCTATTATCGTTGCCTCCCTCCGGGAGGCAGAGGAGGCATCGCGTTAGAGGCGATCGGCAATCGGAACAAACTTCAAATCTTGCGGCCCGGTGTAAGCGGCAGACGGTCGAATGATCTTTCCGTCCTGGCGCTGCTCGATCACGTGCGCGCCCCAACCGGCAACTCGCGACATCACAAACAACGGCGTAAACATCTCCACCGGAATCCTCATGAGGTGATAAACGACGGCGCTGTTCCAGTCGAGATTGGGAAACATGCGCTTGGTGCTCATCATCGTCGTTTCAATCCGGTCGGCAATCGAGAAGAGTCGCTTGCCCTCGTCATCAACTGCAAGCCGGCGCGCGCACTCCTTGATGAAGTGGTTGCGCGGATCGGAAATGGTGTATACCGGATGACCGAAGCCAATAATCACTTCCCGATTGGCCACGCGTCGAAGGGTGTCTGCCTCCGCTTCGTCGGGCGTCGCGTAGCGCTGTTGAATCGCAAGCGCCACTTCATTGGCGCCGCCGTGCTTTGGGCCTTTCAACGCGCCGATTGCGCCGACGATGCATGAGTAAAGATCGGAGCCAGTCCCGGCAATAACGCGCGCCGTAAATGTGGACGCGTTGAACTCATGCTCGGCGTAGAGAATCAACGAGGTCCGCATGGCTGCCACCCACTCCGCGCTCGGCTTCTCGCCGTGTAGCAACTCAAGAAAATGCGCCGCGATGGAATCGCCACTCGACTCTACACCGATGCGCTTGCCATGGCGCGCATAGTGATGCCAGTAAAGCAACATCGATGGAAGACAGGCGAGAAGAGAATCGATAAGCTCGCGAGCGTCCTCGTCGTTGTGATCCAAAGTCTCCGGTTTGATGCAGCCCAGCACAGAAACGCCCGTGCGCAGCACGTCCATCGGGTGAGTTGATGCCGGTAGAAGCTCCAACGCCTTCTTGACCGCATCCGGCAACCCGCGCAGGCCCACAAGCCGCGCCTTATACGCTGCCAGTTCCGCCGCGTTCGGCAGCTTGCCATGGACTAAAAGAAAAGCAACTTCCTCAAACTCGCAGTGGGTAGCCAGATCAGCAATGTCGTAACCGCGATAGTGCAAATCGTTGCCGCTGCGCCCCACCGTACACAGCGCCGTGTTGCCAGCCACTGTGCCCGAGAGTGCGACGGACTTCTTCGGCTTGAATGCTCCAGCGACGGGATTTGTTTCCTGCGTGCTCATCGTAAACTCCGACGTGAACGTTTGTATCGGAAGGGCTATTCCGCTTTCTTATTGAACAGTTCGTCGAGTTTTTCCTCGTACGCGTGATAGTCAAGATAGCGATAGAGATCGTCACGGCTCTGCATCATGGGCAACACGGTCTTCTGCGTGCCCTCGCTGCGAATAGTCTCATACACCTTGAGCGCCGCCGCGTTCATGGCGCGATACGCAGCGCAGCAGTAGAGGATGATATCAACGCCCGCAGCACCCAGTTCCTCCCGCGTGTAGAGCGGAGTCTGCCCGAACTCCGTAACGTTAGCCAGGATCGGCACACCGACTGCCTTACGGAAGGCCGTATACATGGGCAGTTCCGTAATCGCTTCCGCAAAGATCATGTCCGCCCCGGCTGCAACATAGGCTTGCGCGCGAGCCATCGCCCGATCAAGGCCTTCGCTCGCCAGCGCATCTGTGCGAGCCATGATGACAAACTGAGGATCAGTCCGTGCATCCACGGCAGCTTTCACCCGGTCCACCATCTCGTCCTGTGAAACCAGTTCCTTCCCCGGTCGATGCCCGCAGCGCTTGGCTCCCACCTGGTCTTCGATATGCACCGCAGCCGCGCCTGCTTTGATCATCGACCGTATGGTTCGTGCAATGTTAAAGGCGCCGCCCCATCCCGTATCTATATCGACTAGCAGCGGCAGCGCCGTTGCGTCCGTAATGCGGCGGACATCGGTCAGCACGTCTTCCATGGTGCTGATGCCAAGGTCGGGGAGCCCAAGCGAGTTGGCCGCCACGCCGCCGCCGGAGAGATAGAGCGCGCGAAACCCCGTCGCTTCCGCCATCCGCGCAGTATAGGCATTGATGGCGCCTGCCACCTGGAGCGGCCGCTCTGCCTCAACCGCAGCGCGAAAACGCGCACCTGCCGACTCTCTTCTGCTTGATTCCGCCATTCGGTTTCCTTCTGCCGCATGATAACAGGCCGCTGGCGAGACACTGCAATTGGCCAGTCGCCGGTTTGGAAACACATTTCCAGACGGGGGCATAGAATGCGACAATCATTGCGGCGGGGCTGCTTTGCCCAAGCATTGCAGCGCCCAAAGGAGAAATGCCCAATGAAGAATTTGCTCGTCTGTTGCGCTCTCATGATTGGTACCGCTTCGCTATTCGCTCAGCAGGAACCCATGAAGGATTCCGGCCCTCCAGCCAGTCCTCCCGCCAAGGAGTCAATCACGATCGCCGGCAAGACCATCACTATCGACTACTCATCGCCCCGCGTAAAGGGCCGCGAAGGAAAAATCTATTCCAAGGACGGATTGATCAGCCACGACCCGCACTATCCCGTCTGGCGCGGCGGAGCCAATGAGGCAACCACCTTGCATACCGATGCCAACCTGACAATCGGCGACCTGAAGGTGCCGGCGGGAACTTACACCCTGTTTTACGACATCTCCAACCCCGCGCAATGGACAATCATTGTGAGCAAAGCCACTGCGGAGTGGGGCCTTGATTACGACAACACCAAGGATCTGGGCCGCGTGAAGATGAAGATGACCAAGCTGGCTTCGATGGTGGAGAACCTGAAGTACACTTTACTGACGACCGGCGGTAACAAGGGCACCCTCAACCTGACCTGGGAAAACGAGAGCGCAACGGTCGCCTTCGAGGTGCATTGACTCCAATTCGCCGGCCGGTGAACCGCCTTCGACCGGGAGGTGCAGATCATTTCTCGCTTCCCGGTACAATAGAGGTAGTGGGTGAATTCTTCCCCGGAGGGTTGGTAGCTTGCCTTTGTACCCGTATCGCTGCACACAGTGCGGCCATCGTTTCGAAAAGATTCAAAGTTTCAGTTCCGCGCCGGAGACCGAGTGCCCCAAGTGCAAGGGCGTGCTCGAACGCCTGATCACTGCTCCCGGCCTGCATTTCAAAGGCGCCGGTTGGTACATTAACGACTATTCGTCGAAGGGCAGTTCGTCCTCTGGTGATGCCGCTTCGTCGGATTCCAAACCTGCTGCTGGTTCCAGCGATTCGACTGCCGCGCCCGCAACATCCACATCGGACTCAAGGTCGCCGACCGCCGCGCCTGCAAGCAAACCCTCCGCAAGCAGTACCTCTACAAGCACCACTGCGACCTAGTCATAGCTGCACCTCTGCGCTCTCACTCTCCCAGCTAAGATAGGGTCAGGGAATGCCGTTACTCGATCCAGTTCCGTTGCCAGTCGTAAACGCCGATCTGCATGCGCTCGAATGGGAGCCGCTGCTGGCTCTGGTTGCAGGCTTTGCCGCCTCTCCCGTGGGCCGAGCCGCGATCCTCGCGCTCTCGCCCTCAACCGATGAGCAGTGGATTGGCCGTCAGCATCGTCTAACCGGCGAGGTGAGGCTGCTGCTTGCAGAGCAAGTCTCGATTCCGCTCGGAGGGCTGTTCGATCCAACGCAGCTTGCAGCCAAGGCCAGGATTCCCGACGCGGCGCTCGAAGCATCCGAATTGCAGTCTGTTGCGCGGCTAGCCAACGACGTAGCTTCGTGGCAATCCTTGATGCAGTCGCCGCCTGCCCGCACGGTGGGCCGCTTGACTGCTCTTGCTGAGCTCTCCGCGCCGCTTACAACCAGCCTGCGCCCGCTCGCCGAATCCATCGAGCGCAAGATTCAGCCGGATGGATCGCTTGCCGATGATGCATCGCCCGAGTTAAGCCGCATCCGCCGCGAGCAGGAGAGGCAGCAGCGCGTAATCGAAGAGAGCCTGCGCGCGGCGCTGCGCAAGCTATCGACAGACGGATCCACACAGGAAGATCTCATCACCATTCGCGGTGATCGATTTGTGATTCCGGTGCGCTCGGAGCTTAAGAGGCGCGTGTCGGGCGTAGTTCATGGGGCCAGTTCCTCTGGGCAGACGGTCTATGTGGAGCCGCTCGAAACCATCGAGCAGAACAATGAGCTGGTTCGGCTGATTGAAGAAGAGCAGGCAGAAATTCACCGCATCTTCGTTGCACTTACCCGCCTAGTGGGCACCTACTCGGATGGATTGGTGGCTGGCGCGCATGTGCTGGCGCTGGTCGATAGTCTCCAGGCGCGCGCGCGCTTCGGGCGAGAATTTGATTGCGCCGCGCCGGCCATCACGCCGGATCGTCTTCTGCTCCAGGGCGCGCGCCATCCATTGCTTGAAAAGCGGCTGCGCGGAACCAATGGACGAATCGTTCCGCTGACGCTTGAGCTCGACCAAGCGGAACGCCAGCTCATCATCAGCGGACCCAACACAGGCGGCAAGACTGTTGTGCTTAAAACCACCGCGCTACTGGCCATGATGGCTCAGGCGGGCGTACCGGTTCCGGCCACATCCGCCAGCTTTCCAATTTTCACCGCCTTCCTCGCCGATATCGGAGACGCGCAGTCGATCGAGGCCGCGCTGTCAACATTCTCCGCACATATCGTCAATCTCGACCGGCTGTCGCGGTTGGCCAACTGCAATTCGCTGGTCCTGCTGGATGAGCTTGGCTCCGCCACCGATCCTGAAGAAGGTGCGGCGCTCGCAGTGGCCGTTGCTCATCACTTTCTTGCAGTAGGCGCGTGGTCGCTGATCTCTACACATCACACTTCGCTCAAGGTGTACGCAGCCAACACGCAAGGCGTGCGCAATGCAGCGGCCGGTGTGGACGAAGTAACATTGGCGCCGAATTACCAGTTGCGGCTTGGCGTGCCCGGCGCTTCGGCAGGCATTCAAACAGCAGAGCGGCTGGGCCTCCATCCCGCCATCATTGCCGGCGCGCGCGAGCGCATGGGCTCGCAGCAGGCCGACATTGCCAAGTTTCTTGACCGGCTCCACGATGAACTGGCGCAGTTGGAAGCCGATCGCAAGTTGGCGCGGGAGCAGCAATACGCGCTCAACCAGGAGCGCGCCAGGCTGGCGCGCGAAGGCGATGTGGAACTGCGCAATCGCACGCGCGAGTTGGAAAACAAACTTGCCTCCCTCATGAAAGAGTTTGAATTCCAGATGCGCGAGAATGTGCGCGCCATCGAAGAGCGCACAGCACAGCAAAAGTTATCCAAGGAAGCCGAGCGTCGCATCAACCGGCTGCGCCGCGAGTTTCAGGAAAGCTTTAACCAGACCGTCGTTGCTCACCGCACCGGCGCGGATCAGGGAGATGCCAATGCCCAGCCGCATCTGCTTCGCCGCATCGCGCCCGGTGACCAGGTGCGCATCAAGTCGATGAACAAGGTTGCAATCGTGCAGCGCGAAGTTGAAAAAGACCTATTTGAAGTAGCGCTCGGACCCATCAAGATGCGCGTCAAGCGCGACGAGCTAACCGACGTCTTGCAAACTGCGGACTCTCGGGCAAATACGCGAGCGAATCCGCTAGACGCAGTGCGGAAGCAAAAAAATGTCCAGGTCACCGTAACCAGCGCAAACACCGACGACATGCGTATGGAGATCAATCTGATCGGCCGCACGGTAGACGAAGCCACGGAGGATTTGGAGAAGTATCTTGATCGCGCCTTTCTGGCTGGCCTGCCGCGCGTCCGCGTAATTCACGGCCACGGTGCTGGAATTTTGCGCCGCGGAGTCCGTGAGTTCCTCAAGAGTCACCCGCACGTGGCGGGGATCGAGGAGGCACCGCAGAACGAGGGCGGACAGGGGGCTACGTTGGTAGAGTTGAGGCAGTAGTTGCAAAATAGATGCAACGTAGCTACAATTATACATGGGGAGGTAATTTGATGAAGACTAAACTGGGGAAGAAAGCAGATGGTAACCAAGTATGTCGCACGTCCTGTTCGATTGGGATGAAAAGAACCTCAGGCACATAGCCCGTCACCAAATCAAACCTGAAGAGGCCGAACAGGTGGTTTTAAATCGGCCGATTGATTTGGGCTCGGAACTTCGCAACGGCGAACTTCGGGTGGCCCAAATTGGTGAAACCGATGCTGGTCGGGTTTTGACTGTGATCTCGACAATCGTTGGCGAGAAGATTCGAATTGTGACAGCCTGGCCGGCAGATAGAAATTATCGGCGTTACTTCGCGTCATTGAAGAGGAATGGCAATGTTGGAAGAACTCAAGAACATGACCTTCGCGAGTGAAGAGGAAGAGGTTGCCTGGTGGGAAGCTAACCAGGATGGGCTTCTAGAGGACTTCAAGAAAGCCACAGCGGAGGGAAGAATCCGCATCGGCACAGTTGCCAAAAGAGCGGCCTTGCCTTCGACTACGATTCGCCTCGATCCAGACGACATTGCGAAGGCAAGGGAGCAGGCCACCAAGCGCGGACTGCGCTACCAGACTTATCTGAAGATGATCATTCACGAGGCGCTACGAGCGGAAGAAGAGATTAAATCGCGGGTTGCGTAGGGTTTCTGCTTTCCCATCGCTGTCGCGATGAAGCCGCGACCAGGATAGGCTACCGAGCCATAGCCAGAGCCCTATGGGATCGTGAAGAAAGAGAAGGCACCGTGAAATTAGCTCTGGCCATATTCGCACTCAGTAGCGCCACCTTCTGGATCGGCTGTAGAGCAACTCCGCCACCGGTCCAGCCGAGCCCCGATTTTGCTCGCTTCCAACTGGTCGGAAGCGCCTATTTATATGCGCTCGACACAAAGACCGGCCAACTTTGCCGCACGTTCAATGAGCGTCCGGACATTCATGTTCCCAAAGGATTAGCCCTCGATGGAAAGCCAATTGACAACATCCCGCTTTGCATTGATTTGAGCCAGAGCGAGGCCGCAACAATCAGATCTCTCAGAGGCCAGTAACAATCTACCGCTTCACCTGCAAGGAACATAAGGTCGTAGCGGAAGAGAAATGGTCGCAGACCGCTGAATGCTAGTGAGCCGCCTGTAGTGTAGTTAACTTGTTCTCGCCTTCGCCGCAACGAGTATCACTCCTGTCCTCATAGAACCCAGAAGTTCGTCCTTCCAATTGCATTCAGGACACTGCAAAGGAAATAGTATAGAGTCTAGGATCCTTTTATTTCCTGGGCCATGAACAACTTCGACCCTCCGCGTTACTTCGTGCCCATTCGGGCATTCGAAGATCAGATCCACCTGCTTTAGACTGAGCTCTTGTGCTTTCTTCTTCTGTTTCCTAATTTCGTCGCCTCCTGAAGGTTCGCCTTCCACTAACCAACAAGCGTCCCTCGGCTTTGACACTACTGAGGTGACCTCGCTTCGGCCACCCTATTCATTTACTTATCGTTGACGACCTGCAATGTGCTGACTTGCTACTCTTAAGCCATTGCCTCTCGCCCCATCGGTTCAAACCGCAATTGGTTTGAGTTACGGTCCACGTCGATGCGCACGTGAGCCCCGTGCAGGACCTCGCCGTCGAGGATCTTCATTGCCAGCGGGTCCTGGATCATGCGTTGCAGTGCGCGCTTGAGCGGACGCGCGCCGTAGGCAGCATCGGAGCCCGAGACCAGGATCAGTTGCCGCGCCTGCTCCGTGAGTTCGAACGAGATGGCACGACCCTCAAGCATCTTTCGCAGCTCGTTCAGCCGCAGTTCGAGAATCTGGCTCATCTGCGAGGTTCCGAGCGGTCGGAAGATCACCATGTCGTCCACGCGATTGAGGAACTCGGGCCGGAAGTGCTCGCGCAATACGCGCATTACGCTCTCACGTGCCATGTCGAAGTCGTGCTCCGTCTTCAGCGCGTCTCCATGCAGCAGGCTCGCCCCCAGATTCGAGGTCATGATGAGTACCGTGTTCTTGAAGTCAATCGTCCGGCCTTTCGAGTCGGTGAGCCGCCCATCGTCCATCACCTGCAGCAGGACGTTGAAGACATCCGGGTGGGCCTTCTCGATCTCGTCGAACAGGATCACAGAGTAGGGGCGCCGATGCACGGCCTCCGTCAACTGGCCGCCCTCGTCGTAGCCCACATAACCCGGTGGCGCGCCAATCAGCCGAGCCACGGCGTGCTTCTCCATGTATTCGCTCATGTCGATGCGAATCATGGATTGCTCATCGTCAAAGAGAAACTCCGCCAGTGCCCGCGCGGTCTCCGTCTTGCCCACGCCCGTGGGTCCAAGAAAAATAAAAGAACCAATGGGCCGCTTAGGATCGCTCAAGCCCGCGCGCGAGCGGCGAATCGCATTCGCCACCACGGTCAGCGCCGCATCCTGCCCAATCACACGCTCGCGCAGGCGAGACTCCATCTGCACCAGCTTTTTGACTTCGCCCTCCAACATGCGTGTAACCGGAATACCCGTCCATTTGCTGACGATGGAAGCGATATCTTCCTCATCCACCTCGTCCTTCAGCATCC
>Ga0302319_10026850_pt1 | contig 10124 bp, 9 predicted proteins | sample Bog_T0_2_FD_203319 | JGI IMG/M metagenome (GOLD analysis project Ga0302319, IMG submission 203319) | Peat permafrost microbial communities from Stordalen Mire near Abisko, Sweden - Bog_T0_2 | ecosystem: Environmental > Terrestrial > Soil > Wetlands > Peat | place: Sweden: Abisko, Stordalen Mire...
CGCAGGACGATCACGCTCAGTCCTACGCCTGCAACCACAAGCCCCTGTCTTTGCGCCAGCCGTGCAAACAGCCGCTCCATGCGAGCAAAACCCCTGCCGCCCAGCCGCGGAAACGCGAAGGACAACGCCACTGCCATTGCGGCCATGCCGCATTCAAGAATCAGCAGCGCCGGGTTGGTCTGATGGGCGGTGGGCAGCAGCATTTCGGTCCAGTTCCGTCCCTGCGGATTGGTGCGAAACTTGCGGGGGATCATCGCGATTCTACGGCATCGACGTGCGCTCGCGAGCCCCGGATTCAGCTGCCCGAACCCCTCTCGTCACCTTGGAATCATGCTTGTATCTGTTCGGAAATTCATCCGTGGCGCACCACCCCGCCGAAATTCCTAAGAGGCGCCGAAAAGGATGGATCCCGGATGCTGTATTTTGTTGCCGAATCGATAACACAAAAAAGGCTGGATGGTTGCGGGGAATCCGCTCACATCCAGCCTCTCTTGAAATAACGATCTGTTGACGTTTTGTGGCCCGGTCCAGGGCTGAGTTAATTCGATATGTCCGGCAACGTGCTCTATGACAAGTCTCGCTTCAAACTATGCAAGCGACGAGCTCACGTTGCCGAAGACGGAGGCAACTGCCGTAGCCACGTGCCTGACTCCGGAAATGCCTCCCAATGCAATCAAGCAGACCAGCAAAGCGTACTCGACCAGATCCTGACCCTGTTCGCTGCTTTGCAGGGTTTGTAGCGCCACGCAAATTTTGAGGAATAAATCTCTCATCTCAACTTATCAACCTTCTCTCTGGCTTTTCGCTAGCTACCGGCGTCGCCAGGGCTATTCTTCTGGCTTTGGGAAAGATGACCTGCGGGGAGCAGGAGATGGTTCCAAGTTTTTCCAGTTCGACGTTTAGTCCCGCGCGTTGCTCCTCAAATCCGGTGAGCGTGGCACGGTCCGTGTGGTTACGCGAGCGACGAGCTGATGTTGCTAAACACGTGGTTAACGGCGGTGGCGATGCCGCTTATGCCGGAAATAAGCGACAGACAAATCAGGCTCAGCATCAACGCATACTCGGTCAGGTCCTGACCTTGCTCGTCTCTCCTCAGGTCCTGGAGCCGTATATGCACCCTTGCAAATATGTTGTTCATCCCTGCACCCCCTATCTGTGATTGATCGGCCTCGGCCGGGGTAAGGCGTGCTTCGTGCCCTGGTTCCACGATCTCTCGTGTCATTCATTGGCGAGCGAAGAGAACCCCAAAACAATTGTCTGGAAGTTTTTCTCTTCCGAGTGGTTCGATATTCGATTCGAACACGAAGATGGTCCGCTCTTTTACATGGAGAATGCAAAGACCCTGCACAAGGCAGAGTCCGTGTCCTCTCCATGAAGAGGCTGAGGCGCGAGTTGCGCCAGAGGTTCCTTTTCAGAGTTTAGGCAAGCGAGCCGCTGATGTTTGAGAAAACGCCGTTCATGGCACTTCACGTACAGCTTCAGAAGTGCGTAGTGCGTTTTACTTCTTCATTCAGTGTTATTCCGGCCACAGCCGGCGCGCTTGCTACAAAGTCTCAGTCGCTAAAAGCACAAGAGCTGGAGAGTTCACTCCGACGAGGATGCAGGCGCTACTTGTCTGCTTGCATCTTCGTTGCTCATGCCTCACGTGGTTGACTTAACAGGAAGGGTACAGCCCGGCAGTATGCCAGTCTGTACCCTTCCGCTAAGAGCTGAGGTCCTGGGGTTGATGTGCTGCCAGGAGCTACGCCAGCGAGCTGCTGATGTTCGAGAACACGGTCGTAACCGCACCGGCGACCTTGTTTACGCCAGTGATGGCGGCCAGAGCGATCAAGCAAACGAGAAGGGCGTACTCGACCAGGTCCTGACCTTCGTCGCGGTTCATCAGGTTCTGAAGCTTCACATACATTGCCAGAAATAGGTTGTTCATTTTGTATCCTCTCAGATTCGGTTTCCCCAGCCTCAGCCGGGCACCCTGCTTACTGCATCTGGCGTGCCATTGTTGGAAACTTCAGCTTGCACTTTAGAATCAATGGAATAGAAAAAACCAGCTCCCATGCTCGCTGCGCTTCGTGTATACGCCTGTTTACAACCCCGGCTCAACAGACCCGCACCGTATACATTACTTTCGTTTATTGCCATGTTGTTCTTACTCTGTTGCTTCGGCCGTCTCCGTTCTTTATGCGCATTCCATGCCACGAATGTCGCTTTTCCTCCGTACCCGCTCACGATTGCGGCGCTTCGCCTCTGCACCTGAAGCCGTGCCGTAGAATAGCCTCCATGGCTGGCAAGCACGATCCTCCACCGGCGCAGGAACGCCATGATCTTGCGGAGTTCTTGATTGCATTGGTTGCCGGGCTCGCGCTTGCTCTCGCTACCCTCTTCTTCTTTGCTGTGCCTGTCGTCGGTAGTCTAGCCGGATCTCGTGATTTTGTTTCTTACTGGGCTACCGGCCGCCAGCTCATTCACCACGCCAACCCGTACGACCGCGATGCGATCTCGGCGCTGGAACACGCCGCGGGGCTGGATGTTCGCGCCGTTCTCATCATGCGCAACCCTCCCTGGGCGTTGCCGCTTGCCTACCCGCTCGGTTTTCTCCCACTACGCGTGGCCGCAATCCTCTGGTCCCTGCTTCTGCTCGCGTGCCTGCTGCTTTCCGTGCGCGTCGCGCGCGAGTTGTATGGATCTCCCGCGAATCATCTCCACTGGCTCGCGCTGGCCTTTACGCCGGCCCTGATTTGCCTCACCATGGGCCAGACCGCGCTCTTTGCCTTGCTGGGGTTGGTGCTCTTTCTGCGCTGGCATGGCTCCCGGCCGTTTCTTGCCGGAGCTTCTCTGTGGCTCTGCGCCCTCAAGCCGCATCTCTTTCTGCCGTTTGCCGCCGCCCTGGCGGCATGGATTGTCTTCTCGCGCGCCTGGAAGCTCGCGGCCGGCGCTGCCGCGGCTCTCGCGCTTTCGAGCGCCGTCGCGTCCTTGATCGACCCGCACGCGTGGCTCGACTACACCCGCCTGATGCGCTCACCCGCCGTCGAGAACGAATTCATCCCCTGCCTCGCGAGCGTCCTCCGTCTGTGGGTCGATCAATTGTTCAATGTGCAGGCAACCTGGCTCCAGTACTTGCCCGTCGCGCTCTGCTGCGTCTGGGCGTTGGTTTATTTTTGGCGCCGCCGCGCCGCCTGGGACTGGAAGACCCACGGCAGTCTTCTCATGCTGGTCTCTCTTGTCGCAGCGCCCTACTGCTGGTTTTACGATCAGTGCCTGGCCATTCCCGCTCTGCTCGAGGGCGCCTACGCCACGCGCTCCCGCAACTTGCTGACTGTGTTGGCGCTGGCCATTTTCGTCATGGACATCGAAATCTGCATTGTCCACGTAATCTCGCCTCTCTATCTCTGGACCGCCCCGGCGTGGCTCGCCTGGTATTTATGCGCCCGCCGCACGTCCGTCCATCGCGCCGCCGGCCCTGCCCCGGCAATTTCATGACTTCGGCGCCGTATGTCTCAGCTAGAAAACTTATGGAGCATTTACTCGCCGGATGCGCGCCGGGCGGAATGCGGGGTTTGATTCTCATCGCTGGTTATAATCGCGTTGATTGCACACAGAAAGGCGCCGATCATTGAAGCAGCAATACGACATCAGTGTGCCTTTGACCGCGATCGCGTACGCCCTCGCGATTTTATATACCGTTCTGTTTCTCTGCCTCCTGCCTTTTAATCGCCAGACCGTCGCCCGCCGCGACTTCATCGTCTACTGGGCCACCGGCCAGCAACTCGTCCATCACGGCAATCCGTACGACCCCGCGGGCATCAATCAGATCGAGCACGACGCGGGATTTTCCGGCGGCGCGGGCTATTACATGCGCAATGCTCCCTGGGCTCTGCCCCTGGCTCTGCCCCTCGGCTATGCCAGCCCCATGGCGGCAGCCCTTCCCTGGTCGCTGCTCATGCTGGGCCTGCTGGTCGCCTCCGTGCGCATCCTCTGGAAGCTGCTTGGCTCGCCCGGAAACCATCGCGAATGGCTTGGGGTTTGCTTTCCTCCGGCGCTCTTCTGCGTCGTGCTGGGCCAAACCTCCATCTTTCTTCTCTTCGGGCTGGCGCTCTTTCTGCGCCTGCACAAAACCCGTCCCTTCGCAGCCGGCGCGGCGCTCTGGCTCTGCTCCATCAAACCGCATCTCTTTCTTCCCTTTGTTCTCGTGCTGCTGCTCTGGATCGTGCTTACGCGCGGTTATCGGATTCTCGCCGGAGGCGTAGCCGCTATGGCCGCCGGCAGCCTGGTTACAGCATGGATCGACCCGGCGGCCTGGAGCCAGTACGCCTATTACATGCGCACCTCCGTCGTCACGCGCGAGTTCACTCCCTGTTTCGGTGATCTTTTGCGTGATTCCATCCATCCTGCCTGGGAGTGGCTCGCTTTTGTGCCGGCGGTCCTCGGATGCATCTGGGCTTTGGCCTACTTCTGGCCTCGCCGCCATGCGTGGGATTGGCTGGAACAGGGCAGCCTGCTCGTGCTCGTCTCGCTTCTGGTCGCGCCCTTCGGATGGATCTTCGATCAATCCGTGGCCATCCCCGCCATCCTCTTTGCCGTCGCCCGCAAGCCCTCCCAGGCCGCGCTCGCGGGCCTCGCTATCCTCTATCTCTTGCTTGAAGTTCAGGTCGTCTCGCCATTCCCGCTCGCGTCCGCCGCTTATCTCTGGCCCGCACCTGCATGGCTCATTTGGTATTTGTACGCGCGCGCGTCTTGCCGCAAGGCGGGCGTTACGCCAATGCCCGCTTCGCTCTCTCCCTCGGTTAGTTCCTCTTGCTAAGGTGGCCCATGCGCGCAATCGACGCCCTTCTCAATCCCACCGTCCTCGCGATCGTCGCGCTTTTCCTTTCGGTCCTCTGGATGCTCAGGGACGAGAAAGACAAGGCCCGGGTTGAACTTGTGTTCGCGCTTGCCCTTAATCTCTTCTACGGCATGTTCTTCAACTTCTTCATGACCGGCGAAGGCGCCATCTTTCCCTGGAAGTTCGACCATGTCCTGGTCTGGTTGGACGCGTCTCTTGGCATCCGGGCCATCTCCATCGCGCGGGCTTTGCAGAACATTCCGCACAATCCCCTGTGGGTTTTCTACGATGCGATGGTTCCCATGATGATCGCATGGTACTTTGTGGCTCGACAGCGGCCTAACCGCGGCTCAATCATACTGGCGTACGCAACGGAACTTGTTTCCGGCCCCTTGCTTTACATGATCGTCCCGGCATGCGGACCAATCTACACATTCGGTAAGCAATGGCTGCGCCCGCCAACATTTCCGCCGGAGGTCGTACGCTTAACAGGCATGCCAAACGCATTTCCGTCCCTGCACGTTGGCACCGCTTTTGTGTTTGTCATGTTCGCGCCGGGCAAAATCTGGAAGGCGGTAGCGCTTCTCTTCCTTGCCGCAACATGCCTGGCAACCCTGTCCACTGGAGAGCATTACGTCATCGATCTGATTCCCGGATTGGCCTTCGGCGTGTTTGTCTCCGCCATAGGAATGCGCAACTACCGCCGCGCAGGTTGCTTTCTTGCCCTCACGCTGAGCTGGTCGCTGGGGGTGCGATTCGGTTATACGATTCTGCTGGCGCATCCCATGCTTCTGCGCTCCCTGGCAGGATTAACTGTGATGGCAGCGGCTTTTGCGCTCGGGAGACAATGGAGCGCCGCGCCTGCGCTTGAAGCGGGCCACGACATCCCTGCTTGACAGCCTCTGGCCCTTCGGCAGTTCTCTGCGATTCCTGGCGTTCTGATGATAGGTTTTAGCTTTGCGATGAAGCAGTGACGGGCACCATTTCCACGCTGTCCCCGCGTTCCGTGCGCGCGGCAGCAGCCGTCCCGGCCGGCAACTCCAGCACACTGTGCGCCGCGAAACATGCCGACATGCGCCATGCTCCGACGCTATGGCGCACCTTCTTCACTTTCAGCTTGCGGTCCAGGTAGACAAGATCGATGGGGAAGCGCATGAAGAAGGTGTGCACCGATTCGCAGGGAGCGATCCACAGACCCTCACCGGGCAAAAGGCTATCCCTGCCCAGCAGACCTTTTCTTCGTGTGGCTGCGGTGTGCGCTTTGGCGAGCTGTGTGGCCAGCACCGTGCCGCGGGTCAAGTTTAGAACCTGCAATGGTCCCTGAGAGGCTGCCGACGGGCGCGGAGCAAAGAATTGCCCCACCGCTTTCGCGAGCCTCTGCGGAATCATACCCATTTCCCGACTTTCCCAATTCAGTCTGGAATCAGCAGGCGCTATGGCTGCGGCGGCGCTCCCGTGGACCCGGTCGAGGACCCTCCAGAATTGATCGCTGAACCGCCCTGGCCGAACCCACCTGTCCCGCTCTCGATGACCAGTGGCTTCTCCGGCTTCATGCTGTCTATCAGCGTCTCCACTGGAACTGCCGGCGCAGGAGGCGGCAATGTGTTATCCGCCGTCTTCTCATCCGGCTGGTGCATGGGAATATTCGAATTGGGCGGCATGAACTGATCCGGATTCTTCAGGTCGGGCAGCGGCGTGGCCGCCGGGAACGGGGATACGATCTCCGGCGTGACCAGCACGATCAACTCGGTGTCGTTCTTGGTCTTGGACTCGGCTTGGAACAACTTGCCAAGGATCGGGATGTCGCCAATAAACGGAATCTTGGTGAATTTGTCGGTGAGGCTCTTGTCCAGCAGGCCGCCAATGATGAAGGTCTGTCCGTCTTTCAGCTCCACTTCGGTATTCACTCTGCGCACGGTGAGACCCGGTACCTCAAATCCCGAAATCGTCGCCTCGTTGCTGTAGTCCAGTGCGCTCACCTCCGGCGCCACCTGCAAGTGAATGGTTCCTCGAGGCGTGATGGTGGGGATGAAGTTGAGCCGAATGCCGTACTCTTTGAACTCGATACTTACCGCAGCGGTGCCGCCTGAGGTGCCGGACACTACGGGATACGGGAATTCGCCGCCCGCAAGAAAGCTGGCTTCTTTGCCGTTGGTGGCGAGCAGGTTCGGCTCCGCCAGCACCTGCACCACGTTCTTGGTTATCAGAGCATGAATATCGGCGCCTACGTTCAGGCCGGGGAAGAAGGCAAAAATGCTTCCCTCCTGGCTAAAGCTCGCCGAACCAGCCGATCCGCTGACTCCTGCTCCACTACTCGACGACCCAGAGCTGCCGCCGATGAGAGGTGGAGTAAACTGGCCGGCCGAAACCCCGCCAAGAGCGTTTCCCATACCAAGGTCGAACAGGTTGACGCCAAGCTCGCGGGCCAGACTGCGATCCACAGAGGCAAAGCGGACCTTGAGCAGAATCTGCGGATCGGCCGTGGGCACGTTCACATCCATCAGATTCACTACCTTGCCCGCCGTCGAGGCAATCTGCACCGCGCGCGCCGAGCTGGTCAAATCCTTCACTGTGCCGCGTAAAAAGACGCTGTTGTTGGTATAGGTGACCCTGATCGCCTGCCCCGGCAACTCGGTTTTGAGCTCGCGCCGGATAGCGTCCAGGTTGTCGCTCGACAGTCCTGCGTTGGGCCGCACTGTGACGTTGAAGAATTGCCGGCCGCCGTGAATATCCCAGAGAATCAGGCTGGTCGTGCCCGGCCCTTTGCCGGTGATCATGATTTCGGTGGGGCTGATGGCCTCAGCTTCCGCAACCTCGCCCGCGCCAACGGCCACGTGCTGAATCGGTTGCGCGCAATCCACGAGCACGGCTTTGCCTACCTCCACGTTCAGTTCATTCGTGGAGTCCTCGAAGTGTGATCCCGTGGATGGCGAGGAAGACGGCGCGGCCTGAGCCAGTACCACCTGCCCGGTGCAGAGAGCCACGAGGACCGCGCTGCAATATGCGATGGTGATGCCAGTCGTCGATCTCAATGCTGTCCCTCGGGTGTTGCGAATTTCGATTCCGTGGTCTTTGAGCCGTTGCTAATGGTGATCGAATACGTCTTCGGCGCCGGCTTTTTTCCGCCGCCCGTAGCGCGGTGCGGTGCGGCGGGCGCCGGAGCCGTGCCCGTAAAGATGGTGCTCATCGCCGTAGGCGGCACCTTGGCCATCTGTGTGTCCAGCGGATTGCGCAGCACCAACTGGATCTTTAGCGAGTTGCTGGCCAGGCTGAGCGTCTCGGCCTGCTCCGGTGTCACAAGCAGATTGACAACCTGCACCTGCTGCGGTTTGCCTTCGGCGTCTTTCGCAATGTCGGTGCCTGCCGACAGCACCTGAATGTTTTGCAGCAGAGTCTGGGTCTGCACGCCCTCGGTATTACCTCCCGGCCCCGGCGGATTGCCTGAAACCAGAACGTCAACGCGCGAGCCCGGAATCACGAATCCAGCCACGCCCACCACTTCATCCACCCTTACCGCGCACGCCCTCATGCCTTGGGGGATGGTCGGCGCGAGTCCGCCGCCGGAGCCGATGCCGGCCAGGCGGCTTTCGAGAACCGGCTCGCCCTGATAGATCTCTGAAATCACGCCGCGGCCTACCGCATCATCCATCTTCAGAATGGTGCCTTTGGGCGCCGAACCGCCGATCGTGATGGTCGTTAGATCGGCCTTCGTTATCACGGCTCCCAGGGGAATGTCCTTTGCCGCCGCAACCACCTGCGTCGTCGCCATCGGCTTTGAAGCCGCCAAGCGCACGCCCACCAGGCGAATGACCAGCCAGGTACAGAGGCTAGCCACCACGAGTGCGACGAGAAGGATCGTTAGCAGTCTTCGATTCATCCTTACTCCGTTGGAGGTGACTGATCGTCAACTCCGCCTTACTTTGCCTGCCCATCTTCCGGGCCCGCCAGCTTGCCGTCAATCCTACGAACGGGCCATCGTCTTTGCCCTGCACTGAGCTGTGCGGATTCAGTGTAGTCCCTCACAACCTATTCTTAACCGCACGAAATGTCGATATTACTTAAGTGAGGTATCAAGAGAGCTATGGGGCAAATCTCCGTATTGAGCGATGCTTGAAGCAGGTTAGAATTCCCTCGGGGCTCTATGGCGCGTTGCAGATTCGTACGCTGCCAGGGCCGTTTGGGGCTGCAAATCATCCATGGTGATTTCGCAGTCGGAGGTCACTCTTGGCTCTTCGCGCATCCAGCAAGTTAGATTCAGACTCGCCAGCATGGTCGGTCCTTCAGGATCGACTTGAATTCGTAGTGAATCCAAGTGCTGCCCCCCAAGAGCATGCCGTTCCTGTTGCTCCCGTATTGATGATGCCTTCCAGCGGCAACATGCTCTTCGCAACGCTGGACTCGCAAGGTCAGCGGCCGACATCGCTCGTGGGTTCCATCCTCATCCATCTGATCGCCGGGGCAGTCGTCTTGTTCGGCTTCGCCTACAAGCCTCCTGCGGTCCGAGTGGCACAAGCGCATTACACGCTTCGTGAACTCGATCTGATCCTGCCGCCCGAGTCACAGAAGCCAGCACCTCCGCGCATACCCTACCCGAAGTCGCATGCGGGAGCGGCGGCTCCCGAGGGCCGCACCGAAGCATCACGCTCTCTTCCCAAGCAGATGCAGCCAGGCCCGCAAACGCTTATCCAGGCCGACCTTCTGAACCCCATCACTCTGCCCCAGCTCATTCCTGTGCCGCAGGTGGTTATCTGGTCGCCGAGTAAGACGACCGTGAAACACATCGTTCCACCCTTGCCGGAAAAACCCACCGCCGCCGAGGTCATTCCTGTCCTTGACCGGCCCAATCAGGAGCTCACCCTCGCCGACGTCAACCTCGCGTCCAGCAAACTGCCCTCGGTTAAATTGCCGGTCGCACCCAGCACTACGTCGCCGGTCACCGTTCACGCTCCTGCACAAGTACAACTGCCTCCGGCGTCGGCCTCGCAGCAATCGGCGCCGCCCACGCCCGCTGCCGTGCTTTCCCTCTCCGATCTCAAGATGAATGGAAGCGCCGCGCTGCCTCCGGTCAACGAGTCCCAGGCATCGAATGCGCAAGGCGCGCTGTCTCAGGGCCACGCCCAGAACCCCTCCGATCAGGCCGGCAGGGGCTCTCTTGCTGCCAAGCCAGGCTTCGGCGGCGCTGGCCAGGGCCCAGCCGGCGGGGCGAATCGTTCTGGCCCCGGCTCGGGCTCAGGGAGTCCGGGAACCTCCTCATCCATGTCGGAGGCGGAAACCGGGTCCAACGGAACCGGCCGGGCTACGACCA